>WNFU01001212.1_pt1 | contig 60535 bp, 40 predicted proteins | sample 5400121 | NCBI WGS metagenome assembly WNFU01 (sample SAMN13153360, study PRJNA577476) | soil metagenome | isolation source: 100 cm soil or saprolite under grassland replicate 1 | place: USA:California | collected 2016-06-15 | reverse complement strand
GGCTCGGAGCACATCCATTTCTTCTAAATGGGTTCACTCGATTGGTCTGGAAAGGCGACAAGGCGGCGCTGAACGCCGAGTACAGAAAAAATATCGCGCCGTTCGGTTACCCGGATTTTTCGACGTAAAAGCGTTAAAGAGTTCAAATAGTCGGTCCGGTGGGATATTAGACTTCAAAGCGTCGGCAGTGTTCTCCACCGCCAACCCTCGATTCAGCATTCTCGTAGGCCGGCAAGAATCCGGCCTTATCCCATTCAATCGCGACGCCAGGATGTTTGCCGATGGCGTGCCGGTTTTTTCCAACAGCGCCGGTATTAATTCCGAAGGCTTGCTTCGCAGATGTTAGAAACCATCGGCGACCACTACGCGGTATTTCTCAAAGGTCACGGTATTGTCATTTCAGAGCAGACCATCGAGCGCAACGCGGTATCCGCGATCCGGCTGGAAAGAGCGGCCCGTGATCAAATCTTGCTTTTATCCTTCAGCTAGCCCAAACCTCTCACGGATGGCGCAAGAGGTCGCATCAGATCTCGCATGGACCATCCCTACCGAATCTGGCCTTATCTCCTATACCAGCACGGGATCAAATCAAGGAAAGAAGTAAAGCGACTGACCCGCTCTATGATGAAGAATATCTGGCCAGACGAAGTGCGATAAAAAATCTCCAACCGGCGCCATCCAAGTTGGCGTGGGCGAATCTCCAAAAGTTTAAACTTTCCAACGTTCGAAGATCCTTGGCTGTCAAAAACTACCTACTTGCTTTCACATTCAGTCGGGTTTATATCCATGACCAAATTACTTCATGGCTAGTGCGTATCAGTACGAGTCGGCATCGTTGGTTTTCCGGCAGATAGCTCGATTCAAATAGACAAATTTTTCCGGGTCTGCGGTGTCAATGGTTTGTCCACAATGTCAATCTCAGAACCGAGCTGAAGCTCTTTTCTGCGACGAATGCGGCGCGCGACTCGAAATGGCTTGCCCTCATTGCGGCGAGCCGAATCGTCGATCCGCAAAGTTTTGTGGTAATTGCGGCCAGTCGATCAATCAGGGTACGGCACCCGCGGCTGCTTCAATCGCAGGGATACCCGCGCCTGAAACTTACGTTCCCAAACATCTAGCTGAAAAGATCTTAGCTACGCGGCACACGCTTGAAGGAGAACGAAAGCAGGTCACGGTTCTTTTCGCTGACATACGAGGTTCGACCAGCTTGCTCGAAGGCCTCGATCCCGAAGAGGGGCAGAAGATCATCGATCCAGTCCTCCATCTCATGATGGACGCGGTTCATCGCTTCGAAGGAACCGTCAACCAAGTGTTGGGCGACGGCATCATGGCTCTCTTCGGCGCTCCCCTGGCCCATGAGGATCACGCGCTACGCGCGTGTTACGGGGCATTGGCGATGCAAGAAGAGATGCGGCGCCATCGTGAAAAGCTGGGACAGTCTGAAGAAGCAGGATTGCATATCGGTATCGGTCTAAATACGGGCGAAGTCGTCGTTCGATCCATAGACACTGACCTCAATGTCGACTACTCAGCCCTCGGTCACACGACCCATCTTGCGGCAAGAATGCAGGAAATGTCACAGCCAGGTGGCGCACTATTGACGGCTGCGACGTTACGTGAAGTTGAAGGGTTTATCCAAGTAAAACCGCTGGGTGCTGCGCAAGTGAAGGGTGTTTCGAAGCCAGTCGAGGCGTATGAGCTCATCGGTGCTACGTCCGCGCGCACGCGAGTACAGGCCGGGGCTGCTCGCGGCTTGACGCCCTTGGTTGGGCGCACCACGGAAATCGACATCTTCAATAAACTTGTCGTACAAGCAGCAGCTGGGCACGGACAGATACTTGCGATGGTCGGCGAGCCTGGGATGGGTAAATCGCGCCTGGTCCACGAATTTACTCGTCATCAGTTGCCGCCGGGTTGGCTCGTGCTTGAGGGCGCGTCCGTTTCCTATGGTAAGGCAACGCCCTATCTCCCGTTGATTGAAATGTTGCGGGGTTATTTCCAAATTGCCGACGGAGAGGGCAGCGAGAACATCTGCAATCGAGTCGTGACGCATATTTTGGAGCTCGACAATAGGCTCAAGGATGCAATCCCGCCGATCCTTTCGTTGCTGGGTGCATTGCCGGATGAAAAAAGTAGTGCGGCGGAACGGGAGCATGATTGGCTAGCGCGGCTGCAAGATATCGGCGAAATGATCAGACGTTTCAACTCGATGGATCCCCAGCAGCGCCGCCGTTACACTTTGGATGCGCTCAAACGGACTTGTATCAGGGAAAGCCGAAGACAAAATCTGCTGCTGGTGTTTGAAGACCTCCACTGGATCGATCACGAAACCCAAGCATTTCTTGACGGTCTGGTTGGTAGTCTCCCCATGGCTGGCCTCATGCTGCTCGTCAATTATCGACCCGAGTACAACCACGGTTGGTCGGAAAAAAGCTATTACACTCAGCTCCGCGTGGATCCGCTCCGGATGAGTAGCGCCGACGAATTGTTGTCAAAGCTGCTCGGAACTCATCCAGACCTCTCGCCGCTCAAACAGCTCTTGATCAAGCGCACCGAAGGAAATCCCTTCTTTGCTGAAGAGAGTGTGAGATCTCTGGTGGAAACCGGAGTCTTGACGGGTGAGAAAGGAGCTTACCGGCCGGGTGTGAGAATTGATGATCTTGTTATCCCGAGCACGGTCCAAAATGTCGTGGCGGATCGTATCGATCGATTGCCTATTGAAGAGAAACATCTTCTTCAAGCTGCCGCTGTTATTGGGGTAATCGTACCTTTTAGTTTACTCCATGCCGTCTCGGAGCTACCGGACGACCAGCTCTTTCAATTTTTGGCTCATCTTCAGTCTGCCGAGTTTATTTACGAAACCAATCTTTTCCCAAGCTTGGAGTATACGTTTAAGCACGCTCTCACCAACGAAGTTGCGTACGGTGCCCTGCTCCACGAGCGGAGGGTTACCCTCCACGCACGCATTTTTGCTGTGATGGAGGCGATGGCCAGTGAAGGTTTGTACGATCAAATCGAAACGATCGCATATCATGCTTTCCGCGGCGAGCTTTGGGAGAAATCGGTTTCATATCTGCGGCAAGCCGGGGCGAAAGCGATATCGCACTCAGGATTCGCGGAAGCGTTATCGTCATACCACCAAGCCTTTCAAGCACTTAAGCGGCTTTCGCAGTCTCGAGAAACACTGGCGCTGGAGGTCGATCTTCATCTCGAGTTGCGTAATGTGTTTTTTCTGCTGGGAGACTCACCTAAGGTTGCGGAACACCTACACGCCGCAGAATCCCTCGTGGAAACCCTTGGAGATCGCTATAGAACTGTGCGTGTTCTTAACTTTCTGAATAGTTACTACGGATTATCCGGCGACCCTGAGCTTGCGATCCGTTTTGGTCAACGCGCCTTGGCTCTTATTTCGGAAAGTGACGGACCGCAGCTAAGTGTGATGACAGACTATTACTTGGGCGCGGCGTACAACAAGTTGGGCCAGTATGGCCACGCCATAAGTGTCCTTAAGCGAGCCATTCAAAGACTTGTGGGTGATCTGCGGCGCGAACGATTTGGCACTGCTGGCTATCCCGCTGTCACTTGTCGGAGCCATCTCATACAATGCCTTGCCGCTACGGGCCAGTTCCGTGAGGGAATCTCCTATGCGGAAGAAGGTATCCAAATTGCCGAGGAAGTTGATGATCTCTCTGTTCTCGTCTATGTGAATTGCAGTCTTGCCGTCTTTTTCCTGTTTAAAGGAGATTTTGCAAAGTCGGTCGAAATACTCGAACGCAGCATGAGAATCTGTCATTCTGCAAATATTCCAGTTTACGTGCCCTATGTGGCCTCCCGATTGGGTGCTGCCTACGCGAATTCTGGCCGGATTTCTGAAGCGATACCCTTATTGGAACAGGGAGTCGAAAACTCTGCCGCTGCGGGAAGGCTTGCGTTTTTATCGCTGAGTACGGCTTGGCTCAGTGAGGGGTATTTGCTATGCGGACGTTTGGAAGAAGCGAGCTCTATTGCTCATCGTGCCTTCGACCTGTCGAAGCAGCACAAGGAACGGGGGCACGAAGCTTGGATCGTGAAGCTGTTTGGGGATATCGCGCTGCATCGCGACCCGCCAAAGATCGAGCAGGCTGAAGATCAGTATCGCCGGGCCTTTGCGCTAAGCAGAGAGATAGGAATGAAACCGCTGCAGGCGCACTGTCACCTCGGGCTTGGTTATGTGTTTCGTGCGAGAGGATCGCTGGATGAGGCTCGTGCCGAAATCTTTGCCGCTGCAAGGCTGTACGATTCGATGGAAATGGAGTTTTGGATGGGCCGGGCAGATGCGGCATTACAAAATTTGGGCATGTGAGCACTAAGCGAGCAATTTACGAGAAAACAGGTGAAGGGGGAGTCGGTCAGGCCTTCGGTTCGCGACAAGTCGGTATGCGCCCTACTAATCCATTCGTCAAGTTTAGGAAAGAAGATATCGAACAATCTATTTCGGACCGGTTCGAGCAACAGGCGCACAAATATCCCGAACGACTTGCCGTCAAAACTAAAACTCAAAGACTCACATATGAGGAGCTGAATAGGTTTGCCAACCGTGTGGCGCACGCCGTCCTGGTGCATTGCGACAAAAATCGTGATCCAATAGCCTTACTGTTGAAACAAGGGGCCGCACTGATCGCCGCGAGCCTAGGTGTTCTGAAGGCAGGCAAGGCTTATGTGTCGGTGGATTTATCTCTTCCCAATACCAAGGCGATTCAGATCCTCGAAACTCTTGAAGCCCCTCTCATTCTGACGGATGGCGATCATCTCTATTTGGCCCATGAATTAGTCGGCGCTCGTTCAAAGATTCTAAATCTCGACGACTTCGATGGCACTCTCTCCGTCGAAAATGCTGGATTGTCCATATCACCAGACAATATTGCTTATATCCATTATACATCGGGGTCAACCGGAGAACCCAAGGGTGTCGTCTGGAATCATAGGAACGAGCTTTTCGGGATAAGGGTTAAGACAAACGAGTTACATGTCTCTGCGGAAGATCGAGTTAGCCTTGTGCGTTCTAATAATGTTGGGGCGACGAGAGACATGTTTCTTGCTTTGTTGAACGGGGCAACTTTGTTGCCCTTCGATCTCCAAGAAGAAGGATTAGCCCGTTTAGGCGACTGGTTGCTGGAAGAAAATATTACGATCTTTACCTGCGTCGCTACGATCTTTCGTCACTCTACTCAAACCGCGAACCGAAAGGAAAGATTTCCCAAAATTCGCTTGATCCATATTGGCGGCGAGCCCCTATTTAAATCGGATGTCGAGTTATACAAAAAGCATTTCTCAGACGAATGCATATTTGTCAGTCGGTTTAGCATTAGTGAAACCCAAGCGGTTTCGTATTACTTCATGGATAAGCAGACCAAGATCAAAGAAGAAAGAGTGCCCGTCGGCTTCGCCCTCGAGGGCAACGAAATTCTATTACTGGATGATGACAGAAATGAATTAGGCGTGAATCAGATTGGGGAAATTGCAGTGAAGAGTCCCTATCTCGCGCTGGGATATTGGCGACAGCCAGAACTCACACGGACCAAGTTTCTGCCTGACCCAAGGGGCGGAAACGCGCGCATTTATCTAACCGGAGATCTCGGTTACAGGTTGCCCGATGGTTGCCTTGTGCATATAGGTCGAAAAGACTTTCAGAGAAAAATCAGAGGTCATCGAATCGAAGTCTCAGAAATCGAGATGGCATTGCATGACATACCGGATATTGCGCAGGCGGTCGTCGTTCCCTCGGATGACTCACGCAACCTCGAGCGCTTGGTGGCCTATGTTGTTCCTCAGCAATCGAAACCGCTGAAAATTGACCAATTGCGGGCAGCTCTGCAAAAAACGTTACCTAGTTATATGCTGCCGTCCGCATTTGTCGTACTAGATCGTCTGCCAGTGACATCGAGCGGTAAAATTGATCGAACTGCTCTTCCCCCTCCCAAAAAATCACGACATGAGGTTAGCGGTACTTTTACTGCCGCGAGTACCGCTACTGAGAAAGTACTAGTCAAACTATGGGCTGAGATAATTGAGATAGATGAAGCGGGCATTCACGACGATTTCTCGGCGCTTGGGGGTGACTCATTACTCGCGGCGCGAATCGTTTCAGAAGTGAATAACGTCTTTTCCCTCAAGCAGCCGTTAAAGACTCTATTTGAGGCACCCACCGTGGCCAAGTTAGTTGAATTTGTTCTTATGAACGAGACGCACCCTGGACACTCAGACAAGGTTGCCAACCTCCTAATGAAAATTGAAGGTCTGTCCTCCGAGGACATCGGGAAGGCACTGGAAGAAAAAAGAGGAAAAAGGGGCGATGTCTGATGGTCGGTCAAATAGCCCGACCCGGCAGGAGCTTCGAGCCGCAAGACGCGAACTCGTTGCAACCATTCTCGAGACAGAAGGAATTGGTCTTCAAAGTGGTCAGAAGATTCTCCCCAGCCAATGCCGCGACAACCTTCCTCTTTCCTTTGCTCAGGAGCGGCTCTGGTTTCTTGATCAATTAGAGCCTGGGAACTCGGTATACAATATCTGCAGGGTACATCGCCTAACGGGCTCCCTCGACATAACCGTTCTAACATTGAGCCTCAACGAGGTTGTGCGTCGCCACGAGGTACTGCGGACTACGTTTCCGGCTGTAGACGGGCGACCGATTCAGGTGGTCACGGCCGCTCTGACGTTGACCGTTAAGGTAATCGATCTTCGGGAAGTTACCCAGACAGATCGGGAAACCGAGTTGTTACGGGCAGCCATCGAGGAGGGCCGTCAATCCTTCGACTTAGCCCTTGGTCCGTTATTAAAAGTGGCCTTGCTGCGGATTTCCGAGGAAGATCACGTACTGGTCTTTACCGTGCATCAGATTATCTGTGACGGGTGGTCTGCTGGTATATTTTTTCGTGAACTGGAGAAGATATACGAGACTTTCGCCAACGGGCAATCCTTGACACTTTCCCCTCCTCCCGTCCAATACGCTGACTTCGTCCTGTTTCAACGCCAGTGGCTAAAGGGCGAGGTGCTAGAGGCACAACTTTTTTACTGGAAAAACCGGCTTGGCGCTATTATTCCAATGTTGGAGTTGCCAACCGACCGACCGAGATCATCGGTTCAGACCTTCCGGGGAGCAAGGGAAGCCATAGAATTACCAACTTCGATCGCGGCACCGCTCAAAGAGCTGAGTCGGCAAGAAGGCGCAACTCTTTTTGTGGTATTGATGGCCGCCTTCAGTACTTTGCTCCATCGTTATACAGCGCAAGAAGACATCATTATTGGCTTTCCCATCGCCAACCGCAATCACGCGGAAATCCAAAATGCGATCGGTTTCTTTGTCAACACCTTGCCGCTACGTACAGATCTGTCTAGAAATCCCACTTTCAGGGAACTGCTCTTACGGGTGCGCACCGTTTGTATTGAGGCTTATGCCCACCAGGATCTGCCGTTTGAGAAATTAGTTGAGGAGTTACATCAGGAGCGGGATTTAAGTCGTAACCCACTGTTTCAGGTAATGTTTGTTTTCCAAAACATATCGGATCCAGTCTTGAAATTTCCGGATGTCAAATCCGCACCAGTAGGGATAAACACTGGCACCTCCAAGTTTGACCTGACACTTTCCTTGGCCGAGCGCGAGCAGACGCTCGTTGGATTCATCGAATACAGTACGGATTTGTTTGAACGGTCTACCATCGAGCGAATGATCGGCCATTTCCAGACATTGCTAGAGGGAATAACGGCAGATCCTGATCGGCCCATATCGACTTTGCCTCTGCTAACTGATGCTGAACGGCATCAGGTGCTAGTGGACTGGAATTCCACACGAGCCGATTTCGCAGAGGGATGCTGTCTCCACGAGCTGTTTGAAGCGCAGGTAGAGCGGACACCGGATGCCGTGGCGGTGGTTTTCGAGAATCAGTGGTTGACGTATGGGCAGGTCAACGCGCGAGCTAACCAGTTGGCTCACTACCTCAAGCAGCGTGGAGTCGGGCCGGAGAAATTCGTTGGAATCTGTTTGGAGCGATCTTTGGAGATGGTCATTGGAGTGATGGGAATCCTCAAGGCTGGAGGGGCCTACGTGCCGATGGACCCGACTTATCCAAAAGAACGTGTAGCTTTTATGATTAAGGATACTCAGGTATCGGTGCTGCTTATACAAGAGCGGCTGAAGGCCGACCTTCCAGAGTACGATGGGGACGTCGTGTGCCTAGACTCAGATTGGGAGGTCATTGCGAAGCACGACCAACAGAACCCATTACATGACGTAACGGTTGAGGACTTGGCTTATGTCATATTCACCTCGGGATCGACAGGGAAGCCCAAGGGCGCGATGAATACCCACCGGGGTATCTGTAATCGCTTACTTTGGATGCAGGATGCTTACCAGTTGGCAGAGTCAGATCGTGTTCTGCACAAGACACCTATCAGTTTTGACGTTTCCGTGTGGGAGATCTTCTGGCCGTTGTTGAATGGCGCTAGTTTGGTTGTGGCTCGCCCCGGCGGCCATCAGGATAGCGCTTACCTAGCCGAATTAATCGTGCAGCAAAAAATTACCGTGCTGCATTTCGTTCCATCGATGCTGGAAGTTTTTTTGGAGCAACCCGGTTGTGGTAGCGTAAGACTCGTCATTTGTAGTGGAGAGGCATTAAGCGTCGATTTACAGGAGCGATTCTTCGCTCGATTCGATGCAGAATTACACAATCTTTACGGGCCAACTGAGGCCTCTATAGACGTGACTAGCTGGGCGTGCGAACGGAGAAGCAATCGGCGTTCGATCCCTATTGGTCGTCCCATTGCCAACACTCAGATCTACATTCTCGATCCTTACATGCAGCCTGTACCTATCGGCATGCCGGGTGATCTTTACATCGGTGGCGACGGCCTGGCGCGAGGCTACCTAAACCGGCCGGAGCTAACCGCGGAAAAGTTCGTTGTCAATCCATTTATCGACCATCCTAAATCTCGTCTCTACCGCACCGGAGATCGCGCCAAATATCTCGCAGACGGCAACATCGAATTTCTCGGTCGCATCGACAATCAAGTCAAAATCCGCGGCCACCGGATCGAGCTGGGCGAGATCGAAGCCACACTGATTCAACATCCGGCGATAAGAGAATGCGTGGTTGTGGCTCGTGCTCGTGACTCGTTGATTGAACAAAGCCTCATTGGCTACGTCGTGCCAAAGCAGCAGCCGGCTCCATCAGTTGCCGAGCTGCGGAGCTATTTAAAAGAGAAACTGCCCGAATACATGATTCCGCCGGTGTTCATGCAGTTGGATGACTTGCCATTGACCCCCAACGGCAAGATTGACCGAAATGCGCTGCCGCCGCCGGATGGAGAGCGGCTGCAGCTCGATCAAGGCTTCGTTGAGCCACGCACGGAGATTGAAGAGCTGATCGCTCAAGTCTGGCGCGAGGTGCTCAAGCTCGACAAGATCGGCATTCACGATAACTTCTTCGAACTTGGCGGCCATTCGTTGCTCGCGACGCGGGTTGTCGCACATTTACAAAGCAACTTTCACGTCGACATTGCCCTGCGGAAACTATTTGAACTGCCGACCGTCGCAGGACTGGCGCAGCACATTGATGCACTTCGTCGCAGCGGCGTGGGCACGGTTATCGCGCCGATCCTGCCGGTGGATCGATCTCAACCGATCCCGCTGTCTTTTTCTCAGCGCCGTCTGTGGTATTTGCAGAAGGTCGATACGAATCTGTCCGCGTACAACATCCCCGCTGCGTTCTGCATCAAAGGCGAACTTGACAGCGGAGCGTTAGAGCAAGCTCTCAACGAATTGATCGCCCGCCACGAGGTCTTCCGGTCTTGCATAAAAGAGGTCGACGGACAGCCGCGGCAGGAAATCCTGCCGGGCTTGCGAATTGCGCTGCCAGTAATCGACCTTACGCAATTGTCCGATGAACAAGCGGAGACCGAGGCAAGTCGGCTTTTCAGCAACGACGCGCGGCAGCTTTACGATCTCGCAAACGCGCCGCTCATGCGCGCGATGCTCGTGAAACTAGCTGTAGACAACCACGTGTTCATCCTTAACTTCCATCACATTATCGCCGACGGCTCGTCACTGGCGATTTTCTACAAGGAACTTGCTGCGCTCTATGAAGCAGTGCGGGATAACAAGCCGGTGTCATTTCCGAGGCTGCCCGTACAGTATGCTGATTACGCTGCTTGGCAGCATGAATGGCTCAAGTCATCGTCTTTCAACACGCAAGTAGACTACTGGAAACGACGACTTGTGGGTTTGCCGGAGCCTTTCGCGCTGCCAACTGATTTCGATCGTCCGCTGCTTTCAACCTATCGCGGAGCCAGATTGTCGGTGCAATTGTCCGAAGAACTGACGGAACGACTGAAAAGCTTGAGCCGTCAGCAAAGCGTCACGATGTTCATGACGCTCTTCGCGACGTTTAACATTTTGCTGTCACGAATCTGCGGTCAGGAAGACATCGTCATGGGTTCGACGATCGCCGGCCGCAATCACCCTGAGACCGACGGTTTGATCGGGTTTTTCATTAACGCCCTGCCGCTGCGCGCTGATCTTTCCGGCGAGCCAAGTTTCGTCACCTTACTGCAACGCGTCCGGGAGCTTTGTCTCGATGCTTTCACGAACCAAGACGTGCCTTTCGAAAAAATTGTTGAAGAGATCAACCCGCGGCGCGAACTTGGACACAACCCGGTTTTCGATATTCTCTTCAACATCGCCGACGTCTCTGAGCGCCTACTGACTTTAACCGGCCGCAAAATAACAAAGCTTGCGCAAGTCGATCCGGCAGCAAAATTTGACGTTGTGCTGCACGCGCCAGAAGTTGACGGTAAGATCGAACTAAGGGTCGTCTACAATACCGATCTTTTCCGCGAACGTCGGATCGTAGCTCTTTTGGAACAATTCGCCGCGCTACTCGCGCAAATCGTGGATGATCCAGAGTTGCCCATCGGCCAATTTTCCTTAGTGACCGAGGCGTCGCACGCTGTGCTTCCGGATCCCAAACAAGCTCTCGACGATAGCTGGGAAGGCGCGATCAACGAGATGCTGGCCGAACAAGCGCATCGTTTGCCGCAATCGTTGGCGGTGGTCGATGCAGAGCAGAGTTGGACTTATGGTGAATTGAATCAATTTGCCAATCGCTTAGCTCATTCACTCATCGACTCGGGAATACGACCGAAGGATTTGATCGCGATCAACGCTCACCGCAGTTCATCGCTCATCGTCGCGTTATTTGGAATCCTCAAAGCCGGCGCGTCATTTCTGATCTTGGATCCCGCGTATCCGGCGGCGCGATCCATTGACTACTTGCGCATCGCCCAACCGAAAGGCTGGCTCCAGCTCGAAGGCAGCCGCGAGCTGCCGGACGAGTTATCGAATTGTCTGGACAGTTTGAACTTGCGCTGCCGGATAAACGTTCCACAGTCGAAGGCGGAGATTTTGGACAACTTGTCTGGATTCACCGACACCGAACCAGCAACGATTGTAACTGCCGATGACCCGGCATACGTTGCTTTCACCTCCGGCTCCACCGGCGAGCCGAAGGGCGTAGTCTGCCGCCACGGTCCGATCACTCACTTTCTCCCATGGCAAACGGAAACCTTTGCGCTAAATGAAATGGATCGTTTCGCGATGGTATCCGGCCTCGCTTACAGCCATCTGCATCGCGATGTTTTCACTGCTATGTCCCTCGGCGCAACACTGTATATTCCGAATCCATCCGAAGCTCGTTCTCCAGAATATTTGATTCATTGGCTCGAAAGAAATGCCATAACGGTTCTCCACCTCACCCCGGCTCTCGGCCAGCTGCTGTTAACAAGCGGCGCTGCTCGCTTGCCGTCCGTGCGCCGAGTGTTTTTCGGCGGCGACGTTTTGATTCCCGAAATGGTAGCGAGCATTCGGCGGCTCGCGCTCAACGCGACGGTCGGCAGCTTCTACGGCGCGACAGAAACCCAGCGGGCCGTCGGCTATTTTGAAATCGCGAACGATCCGGCAGCCGCTCAGGTCGAAACTCCCAAAACCGTTCCACTCGGCCGCGGTATAAAAGACGTACAACTCTTGGTGCTCAATCGAGGCCGCCAGTTAGCCGGCATTGATGAGCTCGGCGAACTCTACGTTCGTAGTCCGCATTTGGCCGAAGGCTACATCGGAGACAAAAAACTCACTGAAGAGATGTTCGTAACAAATCCATTCACGAATCAGCCAAACGACCGGCTCTATCGAACTGGCGAGTTAGCTAGATATTTGCTTGACGGCAATGTCGAATGGGTTGGTAGAAATGACCGTCGCGTGAACATCCGAGGATTTCGCGTGGAGTTAGCAGAAATCGAAGCTGTTCTTAATCAACACCCGACAGTCAGAGACGCAGCCGTGGTTGTGCAGGATTATGAAATTCCGACTGCTGCAAACCCGAAACCCGAAACCCGAAACCCGAAACTCGGTCAACGTTTGGTTGCTTACGTCGCCGCTAAAGAAGAGGGACAAAGCTGCGTCGACTTAGTACGCTCCTTCTTGCACGAACGGCTTCCCGACTACATGGTGCCTTCGCATTTCGTGATTTTGGATCGTCTGCCGCTTAGCCCCAACGGCAAGGTTGATTACCAAGCCCTGCCGTCGGTCCAATTCACGGAACTAACGGGAGAACCCTCTGATGTGCCACAGAGCGAGGTCGAGCAAAGGCTGAGCGCTATCTTCGCGCAGGTTCTGGGCCGACAAAAGGTCGGTGTCAACGAGGACTTTTTCCGCCTCGGAGGCCATTCCTTGCTCGCCGCTCAGGCGGCGGCGCGTATGAGAGAAGCCTTCGGAGTTACGCTGGAGCTGCGCGCGTTCCTGGTGTCGCCGACGGTTGCGGGATTGGCTAAGACTGTCGAAGCGCTTCTTTCCACTGGACAAACAACCTCGCGATCGGATAAAGACGAGCGCGAGGACTTCGACATATAAACGTCGCCGACTTCCTTTCATATCTTAAAGATCTTGATGTTCGGTTAACCGCCGAAGGGGATCGCCTGCGCGCGAACGCGCCCAAGGGTGTACTCACCGGGGATCTTCGCTCTCAGATCGCTGCTCGTAAAGCGGAAATTATCGCGGCCTTACAGAGCGGCGCAACTCTTTTCAGCCCTCCTTCTATCTCCCGTCGATCAGGCACGGGTCCGGCTCCTTTGTCATTCGCCCAAGAGCGGCTGTGGTTCTTGGAACAGCTCGAACCGAGGAGCGCCGTTTACAATATCTGCCGCGCGTTTCGCCTCACTGGCAAACTGAACCTCCCCGCTCTGGAGTCGAGCCTAAACGAAATAGTACGTCGTCACGAAGTATTGCGCTCCGCGATCCGTGTCAGGGACGGTCGGCCAGAACAAGTTGTAGAGCCGGCGTTTGAGGTGCAGATATCGGTTAGCAATCTTCGAGCGACGTCCGGTGTTGAGTGTCGCGAAGAAATAGAACTCCGGACTCAAGAAGCAGCAGCCACGCCTTCTGATTTTTCTTCCGGCAGGTTCTTACGCACTGAGCTGCTTCGCGTTGGCGATGAGGACCATATCCTCATTCTCGCAACTCACCACATTGTGTCAGACGCTTGGTCAATGGGGATTTTGAGCCGGGAACTGTGGTCGCTTTATGAATCGTATGCGGCCGGTAAAACAACGACTCTCAGAGATCTTCCCATTCAATATGCGGATTTCGCCAGCTGGCAAAGGGAGTGGCTGCAAGGCGAGATGCTTGAATCCCAGCTTTCCTATTGGAAAAAACAGCTCCACGATATCCCGATTCTCAATCTCCCAACTGACCGAAGACGTCCAGCGCCACAAAGCTTTTACGGCGCCAGAGAATCAATAACTCTGTCGCAGTTGCTCACGACGGCCATCAATGAATTGAGCCATCGCCAAAGCGTGACTCCTTTCATGACCCTGCTGGCGGCATTTGAGGTGCTACTACATCGGTACAGCGGGCAAGACGACGTGGTCGTGGGATCGCCAATCGCCAACCGCAACGGGATTGAGTTCGAGTCACTGATCGGTTTCTTCGTCAACACGCTGGTTCTCCGTGGCGACCTCTCCGGCGATCCGCCTTTTAGTAAGCTTCTCTCGCGCATTCGAGATATGTGTCTAGGTGCCTATGCACACCAAGATTTGCCGTTTGAAAAACTGGTTCAGGAGCTACAGCCAGAACGCGACTTGAGTCGCAATCCTTTGTTCCAAGTGATGTTTGTTTTGCAGAACGCGACGAGACCTCTTACAGAGTTTCCCGGTCTTCGAGCCGAGCCGATCGAAATCGACGTTGATCGCTCGCCGTTCGACCTATCGCTTTTTTTGCGCGAACGTGACGGCAGATTCATCGGCTATTTTGAATACAGCACGGATTTATTTGAGCGAGAAACAATCGAACGAATGGCAAGGCACTTTGAGAGACTGTTGGAAGGGATCGTCGCCGACCCTAATCAGCCCATTTCTAGGCTGTCACTACTCACCGAAGCAGAACGGCACCAAATACTGGTCGAATGGAACAAGACCGCGACCGAAGACCCGGAAAACAAAAGCATACACGAACTGTTCGAAGCGCAGGTCGAACGAACTCCCGATGCGATCGCCTTGGAGTTCGAAGGGGAAGAGATCACGTACCGAGAACTCAATCGCAGGGCCAACCAGGTCGCTCATTATCTCGTTCGTTTAGGCATTGGACCAGAGAAGTTAGTCGGGATCTGTGTCCAGCGATCGATCGAGATGGTGGTTGGGTTGTTGGGCATACTCAAAGCTGGAGGCGCTTACGTACCTTTAGACCCCAGCTATCCCAAGGAGCGTCTGCGATTCATGCTCGAGGATGCGCAGGTTTCGGTTCTGCTAACCCAAGAGAAGTTGGCCCAGGATAGAGGATGGAAGACTGTCCTGAGTCCTTCGGCTGCGCTCAGGCTAAACTCCGTCGAAGGAATGGAAAATGGCGATCCTCGCTCTTCTATTCTCGATCCTCGGGTTCCAGTAGTTTTTCTCGATCGCGATTTACTGACAATCGAAAGAGAACGTATTGAGAATCCGAAGAGCCAAATACATTCCAACAATCTCGCCTACGTTATCTATACATCGGGTTCGACAGGAAGACCGAAGGGAGTTGCAGTTGAGCACCGCAATACGGTTGCGTTGCTCCACTGGGCGAGAAGTGTGTTCACTTCGGAAGAGCTTGCCGGTGTGCTGGCATCGACTTCGATCTGCTTTGACCTTTCGGTCTTCGAACTTTTTCTTCCCCTTTGTTCAGGTGGAAAAGTCATTTTGGTCGATAACGTCTCACACCTCCACAGTGCGCCGGAAAGAGATCAGGTCACATTAATCAATACGGTTCCATCAGCGATGACCGAATTGCTAAGAATGGGTGAACTGCCCGATACAATTCGAATAGTTAACCTTGCGGGCGAACCGCTGCAAACGGAACTTGTAAACAAAATTTATGCGTGTGGGACAATCGAAAGGATTTACGATCTCTACGGTCCTTCTGAAACTACGACTTACTCTACATTCACACTCAGAACCCGAGATGGACCGGCCACAATCGGTCGCCCAATTTCGAATACGCGCGTCTATATTTTGGATGGCAGTCTACAACCAGTTCCTATTGGTGTGCCGGGTGAGCTTTACATCGGTGGCGCGGGGGTCGCACGCGGATATTTGAACCGTCCGGACTTAACCGCAGAGAGATTTATCCAAAATCCGTTCAACAATGAGGAACGTCTTTACCGCACGGGAGACCGAGCTCGTTATTTGCTCGATGGAAGCATCGATTTTTTAGGCCGGGCCGATAATCAGGTTAAGATTCGTGGTTATCGAATCGAGCTGGGTGAGATTGAAGCTGTGCTGGACCAGCATCCGGCAGTGAACGATAGCGTGGTTGCGACTCGTGCTCGTGAGTCGTTGGCTGAAAAGAGTCTCATCGGCTACATCGTCCCAAAGCAGCACCCGGCCCCGTCCGTTGTTGAGTTGCGCGATTATCTAAAAGCGAAGCTACCTGAATACATGATCCCTTCAGCCTTCGTGATGTTACATGCTCTGCCGCTCATGCTCAATGGAAAGGTAGACCGGCAGGCGTTGCCACCACCCGACGATTCCAGACCACAGCTCGAAAAAGTGTATGTCGAACCTCGCACACAGGTTGAAGAGCTGATAGCGCAGATCTGGAGAGAGGTTTTAAAGCTCGGCTCGGTGGGTGTCCATGACAACTTCTTCGAGTTGGGCGGGCATTCGCTCCTCGCCATTCAAATCATCTCTCGGGTACGCGAAGTCTTCGACAAAGACGTGCCGCTTCTGACTCTTTTTGAGGCACCGACTGTTGCCGGTTTGGCCGCGACGATCGAGACAACGATCAGCGATAGATCGAATGAGCTGCCGCCGGTCATTCGCGTATCACGCGATGGGCCTCTGCCGCTCTCGATGAATCAGGAACACTTGTGGCGATTGGATCAAATGATCCCGGGCACGCATTTTTTTAACATGCCGTATGTCTATCGCTTCATCGGTGATCTCAACGTTTCTGCTTTAGAAAAAACTCTGCAAGAAATAATCAGGCGGCACGAAGCCCTGCGAACCGTGTTCGCCGAAGTAGACGGACGTCCAGCCCAAATCATCAAAGAAGTCCCTGAGTTCCAGTTGCCTGATATAGATTTGCGCGGAGAATCCGCCGATGAAGTCTCACAAAAAGCCGCTGGTTTCATCTTGGAAGAGCGAGAAGGGCCATTCGATCTCGCATCAGGGCCGTTATTAAGGACCAAACTGCTACGCCTAACCGACAAGGACTATCTTCTACTAGTCACCATGCACCATATCATCAGCGACCATTGGTCGGTGCAGATATTTCGCCGGGAGTTAGCTGCAATCTACCAAGCCTTTTCGCAAGGGCAGCCTTCTCCTTTGTCGGAATGTACCATCCAGTCCGCTGACTTCGCCTGCTGGGAACGGGGGTTGATAGAAAAAGGCCTTTTGGAGGGTCAATTATCTTACTGGGTTAAACAGCTCGAGGGCGAGTTGCCCGTGCTTGCGTTTCATCAAGGGCGCAATGTTGAGCAGCAACTGGGCTTTCAGACTACGCGCCAACTTTTAGACATCGACGAAACTTTGTTTACAAGAATTCAGGATCGAGCCCGCAAGGAACGCTGCACGCCATTCATGGTTATCATCGCTGCGTTAAATATTCTGCTGCATCGTCACAGCGGTCAACGGGATATTCGGATTGGCACACTGGTGGCCAATCGAAGACAGGTAGGAACCGAGGGCGTAATCGGTCATTTTATGAATACCGTGGTGTTGAGCAGCAGCCACATCTTCCGAAGCATGACGACTCAGCAACTCTTACAACAGGTGCGTGAGGTCACCCTCATGGCCTTTGCCCATCAGGAACTCCCATTCGAAGAGCTCGCCCGGGTTTTAGAGCAGCAACGACGTATCGACCGAAGCTCTTTGATTCAGGTCCTGATTAATTATCAGATCAGTGAGCAGGAGTGGACGCGGATTTCTGGCCTTAAAGTTGCTTCCATTGGCTTGCAAATAGTAGAACCCGAATTGGAACTTATTCCAACCGCGTTTGATTTGATTTTTAACCTTAGAGAGTCGTCAACCAAGTTGACAGGATCTGTAAACTTTAGGACCTGTGGTTTTGATCAAGATGTCATCACTTCAACCATGAAACGTTTTCGTTCGATAATTGAAAATATAGTAATGCCCGGGGATCATCTTATCTTAGCCAATTTGCACGACGGAGTTGAATAATTCTTTTTGGGAGGACGTTATGGAGCGCAGCCTGTCTCAAAGTAAAGTCTGGAGGACCGATGAGCGCTCGGGTTTGCGATTGAATAATAGCGCAAATGACATCGAAAAACTCATTTCAGTTCGATTGAATTCGACCGATCCGGACGCAAACGACGGATACTTCGATTTATATTATTTCGTGGTCACACCAACGGATGGTCTCGCAACCAAAACGGTTCTCTTCTGCGCTGGCGGGCCAGGGGATATAGTGCGCGGGCCAAACTCAGGTAAGACCTACGCGGATTTTCTGGTTCACAACGAATACAATGTCGCCGCTTTCCATATTCGTGGCTCTGGTTTTAGTCAGATTCCCCCGTCCAATCAGTTCGACAGATTTTTAACGACTCGGTATGCGGTCGAAGATATCGAAGCTATTCGTAAGGATTTTCTGGGCGAAGACGGTGTGTGGGATGCGATAATCGCGAGAAGTTACGGCACTGTCCTAGCCCAGCAGTACGCGCACTATCATTCCGACAAGGTGCGGAAATTAATACTCATCGCGCCATTGTCGCGGCATATGTTCAATGATTCTAAGGAGGCATTTGATGCGTTTGCAGAGGATGTCTACAGGATTCATCGGCAGAGTCTCGAAAGCATATATAATTCAAACCGAGAGGAATTTCGAAAGGAATTCGGAGAGCTACGACCGGATCAAAAGAGAAAGATTATCGAAGAGATTTTTGGGACTTCCCGCAATCCAAGACGGAAGGGAATATTTCAGAGAGCTGAGGACGCGTTTGGCAGTATACAATTTCTGCTCGATGCCTACTGCGAGCTCAAGAAGAATGGTGAGTTAAAGAGGTATGATCTGGACAGATTTAGCCCGAAGTTTTTTCAAAAGCTTCGCGATCTTCGCCTTTCTGGATCTCTTGCGGGAGCCGATCAATTTGAAATCGGAAGAGTGATCAGAGACGAGGTGCTTTGGAATAAAAGAGCTGAGGACAATTGCCTGGACGAGGGAAACCGACATATTCAAGGCCAACATCGAGTATTTTACGCAATAGGAGTCCACGACGGTATTAATCCCAGATTTTTGCGAGCATGGTTAGCGAACGATAATCGTGACTTGCGCGATGCCCTTAGAGAGATTGGTGGTGAAGCACGGGTAAACGAATGGATAGAAAAGATTGGCATCACTGGCGATGAGAGCATAGAGCCCTGGGATCCTGGCAAATATTTCCATCGCGTGCCGACATTGATTTTGAAAGGTGAAGCCGATCCTGTGACCGCTGGAGGTCAGGCCGAGTATATTTACGCCAAGGCGCTAAGAGGTCCTCGGACTCTCATCGAATTTTCTGGGATTGGCCATGAATTCGCTTTGCCGGGAGCTGGAGAAGAAAACTCCCGTCCAATCCTGAGCGGGACGGCACGTCTAGAGCCGCCCGAAATTCCGCCTGGCGAGACACGGTCTGCGACCGGCCCTATCACCGGAAGAAGTCTCAATGAAAATCTTCGAATAGATCTCCACCCTCCCCAGGATCTTGAGCCAGGCCTTGAACTAGCCGGTTTTGGCGTGGTTGTAGCCGACAAAATTAACGATGCCTCCAAACAACGCGACAATTTCGTTGCGCTGATTAAAAACACCGGCAATCATGAATCCAAAAGCAACGTTACTGAGTGCACGATTAGCTCAGCATACTTTGTTGGGATCATTCGATTGAATATTCCAGCGATCGCACCCGGCCAGACACAGCCTGCGTTCGGGACCGTTATTCACGGGAGCCGGAATAAACAACGAGAGTTTCGTCTCCGGTCGGAGAGCAAAATCGAGCCAGGTCTTGAACCCTTCGGTTTTAAGATCCATGCGGCCGACGACACATTGTCGATTTGGCTTAAGAATAAAAGCAAAAAAGAACTGGACCCTGCAAATAGGAAATGGACCATTTGGAATGAGTTTTCCAGTAAAACTTTTTCGATTGATTCCGAACCCATCAAACCGGGTGAGTTGGTCTCAGTATCCGCAGACCTCGAGGGACTGACACTAGACAAAGCCGGAGAGCTCCAGATAATTATGCCAGAGGTTCTTACCGACTGCTCGCTAAACAGCTGTATCCCTCCCCAGGAAGAAACAGCCGAACGGAAAGTGTCCATAAGCATATGGAATGAAGATGATACCAAGACTTTCAATAGAGAGACTTCCAATGGTGACGCAAGCAAGTGGGCTTTCCATACACGCGCCTTCTCTGCAGATCTCAGTGTCACGCTGCCGGAAAAAATTGCCCCGAGAAGCGCGGAAAAGGCATACGGCACAATTACAGGTATTAGGTGGAATGACTATCTTAAAGTAACAAGACCAATGGATCTTGAGCCTGACCTTGAACTGCTCGGTTTTAACATAGAGGGCAAAGACAAATTGACCCTCTTGCTAAAAAATACCGGCACGCGCACGATCAAGAGTTCAGGCCGAGACTGGATTTATTGTGATCCAAGCGACGCTGGCTCGGGTTCAGCCTGTCTTAATTGCGGTAACCTTCTAAGTTGCCTGATTTATTCCTTTTTGGTCATGGATGGGCAGCGGTTTAACAGTCAGGATAACAAGATCCTGGAAATCATTAAGCGAAGGCTTAAGAAACATTTTGTCGCCGCCAGGATCGAATTTGGGAATGGTTCGGTAACACGTTAATGTATCGAGTCTTTAATACTTGACAGACTAGGTAGCCATTAGTTATGAGAGATGGTGAATAAACTGAAAAAGGGAGCAAGTCCATGGGCATTGGAATGCAGAGTCTGAAAGGGATAGATAAGACGAACTTCAAGAACATCGTGGAGAACGCAACGGGCGAAGATAGAGAAAAGCTCGAAAAAAAGCTTGCCAGAATCACAAATGAGGCTATTGCCGAAGCCGGCGAAAACACCGCTAAACGTATTCGGGACAAGATCGCAGAGAAGATAAAAAATCGAATCCTTGAAGAATAAGCGTGTACGGAGACAGTTGGTTGGGCTGTGGTCGATTAGTTGCCCGACCTCTTCAACTTATTAGTCAACGCTTAGCGGCTCAGGCTTAAACCTGGGTCGCTTTTGTTCGTTCCCGCCCACAGAAGGACCTGCAGGCCTGCGTTGAACGAGTGCCTTGGTCGATACTCCAACGTAAGCCTCAGACTCAATTTAGATAGAAGCAGTCGTACGACGGTCGGTAAGCGATGACTCACAACCCTTTGTCTGCGATTCGAGCTTTGCTTGGAAGTGAGTTGGGGATCTGATGATCGCAACGACGAGAGTTCACTTTCCAGACTAATCCACCTGATAGCGCTTCATCTTCTCTAATCAAACCCCTGGCGACTGACGTCCCGAACACCTGAGCGCTTTTTATTTCTTGGCATCGTGACAAAATCGAAACTGTCCAAGCCTCGAGCACGATCGACGACACACCGATAGTAGTGGCGCCGTCATCCGAGCCTGACTCGTCGTCGTATTGTTCAGCAATTATCCGTCCGCAAGGTCCATCCGATGCCACCCACAAAATACCGACAACGGAATTAACGGAACGACAACGAAGTTCATGCTCGTGGTAGTTCGGTAAGTCGCAACTAGTCGAATCACGATCGCCTCGTCGTACCCTCCAGTCACGATTTCATTCACAGCACCCCGCAATCATTGCGAAAACGATTCGGTAGCAGGCCTTAACTCTCGCGACTACTGGTTTCTCGTAGACGCGCTAACGGAGTTTAGCCTTGGCACGATTGGTGCTCTCAGCGCAACCTGCTGATGTCTTCCACGTTGTTCTGGGGCGTGCCGATGGCCTATGGGGAGGAGTTAGGTCCAGGCCAAGTCGTGCGGGTTCCTGCTACGGACGCCAACTATTGTCACATGAAGTTCCCGCCGATCCGCGAGGATACTCTATCCTGGTCGCGGCCGGTTCTTGATGATAGCTCGACCGCTTTCATCGATTTCTATGGACCATGCGATCATGATCCACTCGGAAATGACGAGATAAAGGCGCAGCGGCGTTTGAAATTTGGCGGAACGTATGGGGATAGCGAATGAATAACAACCTGGAACTACTCATGCATTAGGGGAGGGACATTCCCCTCCCCTAATCACTTGTGGTAGATCACTAAACACGACACCGGCGTGACATCTATAAGAAAGGAAGAGAGACACTACGATTGTTCATCGCCAACGCATCGGCGCCGTTTAACGATTTGTAACATCCAAACTCGCCGACATTCTGCGTCAGCCTGTAATCGCTAATCGCTTCAGCTTCTTTACCAATCCTTGCCGGCTGAGGCCGAGCTCTTGAGATGCTTTTTGTTTGTTCCCGCGATATTTCTTCAATGCGCCTTCGATCATGCGGCGCTCGATGTCATCGACGACTTCGTCGATTGTTTTCCCGTCGTAGGAGAGATTTTTTTCTTGAGTGACTTTTTCACCCGGCTCGCCGGGAAGATCTAACTGCTGTTCCGCGATTGTTTTTCCCCTGACGGAAGCAACCAGGCGCTTGACCTCGTTTTCCAATTGCCGGGCGTTTCCCGGCCAGGGATAACTTGTTATCAGATTCATGGCCGCGGGCGTGAACTGCTTTGGCTCCACATTGGCGGCGTGGCAGTGCTTTTTGAGGAAATGGTTTGCGATGATGGGAATGTCTTGTGGGATTTCCCGCAGCGCCGGAGTTTGGATCCGAACGACTTTCAGTCGATAATAGAGATCCGGGCGAAACGTATGCTCTTGGATCGCTCGCTCCAGATTTTTGTTGGTCGCGGCAATGATCCGGATATCGATGGGCATTGGCTTTTGTCCGCCAATACGGTCGATGCTGCGCTGTTGGAGCACACGAAGCATCTTAGCTTGGGCCGTCAAACTCAAGTCGCCGATCTCATCCAGAAATAGGGTTCCGCCATTGGCTGCTTCGAACTTGCCGATTCTTTTATCGACTCCGGTGGCGACGCCTTTCTCGATGCCATAGAGTTCGGCCTCGACAAGATTGTCGGGCAAAGCCGCGCAATTAAGCGCCACAAACGGTTGGTTATAGCGAGGACTGTTGTAATGAAGTGCGCAGGCGACTAATTCCTTCCCTGTGCCGCTCTCTCCCTGAATCAGCACGTCAACCGAGCTTTCCCGTATTTGATCGACCAAGCGGACAATAGCCTGGATCTGTGGGCTCATTCCGACAATATTGTGTAGATAGGACTGGCCGATCTCGACCTTGTGTTGCATCTCGCCTTTGGGCTCGCTTCGCTCGTGCTCTTTTCTGAGTGCGTGAATAAGCAGAGCAGTTTCGATCGCGTTGCCGGCATGGGCTGCAAAGGCCTCCAGGAGCTCCGCGTCGTCTTTCGTGAACGCTCCGGCCTGCTTATTGATTGCTTCGCACACGCCGATGACTTCTTCTCGCACGTTCTTAATGGGGACAGCTAGAATGGTCTGAGTACGGTAACCCGTCTGCGAGTCGACGACCGTGTAGAAGAGTGGATGGTTGGGCGCATCTTCGATGTTCACCGATTCGCCGCTCATGGCGACGGCGCCTGCGACACCTAGGCGCGCGTCCAAACGAATTTCTTCGTTATTGAGGGTAAAAAAAGACCGGAGCTCGCATCTTTCGCGGTCGAATCCGAAAACGCTCACCAGATCGGCACCAATCAATTCTTTGATTTCCTGCGTGAGAAGATTCAGCAGCGGAGCGAACTCTCGTTCTGAGTGTATCCGCCTGATGATCGTCAATAATACCGATTTGTCCATATCGGTCATGTCCGAATTTTTTCTACATCGCCTGATCGTGACCCAACAGTCGTCATTTTTAACATTCTAGGACGTACCACAGCGGCAAAAGTACTGTCAATAAAGTCTGTGATTGGGACATCTTGATCTCGCTAGGCGCCTCCTCGAATCGGTTACGGTGCGTTTGGGTGATAGCCAGAACCCGATCATGCGGGTTTGTTTGATCCGGCGGACCGGAGCGCGCGTTCTGACTCGATGAAAGCACGCTTTGCTGAAGCCACGGGAACAAACAGCGGAAACCCAATTGACGGTTCGCAGACCACGTTGCTAGGCGGCGCTCCAATCCGAACCGCGCCTGTGTCGCAATGTGTGCGTAGTAACAAGCATTTGGCGGATGTTCCCGGTTCGGCACCATGATTGCTCTACCTTGTTACCAAAACAATGACTGAGTTCTCATCGGCTTGCACCGTTAAAATAGGGAGTTGCAGGATATGACGACGATCATAAACATTCTGATCAGCGCCGTGTTGTTGGCTCTGTCTGCTGTGGGCACGAGTTCGGCGGATTCGGATTGGTACTTTACGGCCGATGAAATTGAAACGGCCTATCGCTATCAGGCTTATTTTGGCCGGCGTCTCCATAATCCTCTAAAACCGAATGTTTGCTATTTCGGCAAGAGCGAGTTTACGGCATCGTTCCGGGGAAGAGAGTTCGTCGCTCCCTGCCGATTTATCGCCGACACGACGCGCCATTTAAAGCTTATGATCGAGAAAGGCGCCGCCAGATATCTCTTCCCTCTCGATGCGGACCACGCTCATCTGGCGATTCCAACAGAGCTCTGGGAGCGCAAATACAGCAAGTTGTCGGTCGACGAAGTATTTCCTCAGATTCTCTGGGAACCAGAGCTAGTCCAGCCCATGATAAGCTAGAGCAATATGAAAATGTCGCCTCGTTCTATTTCCTGGCGCATCGCTTCGGTGAGCTGACTTTTGTTGTTAACGAGAAGGCGATCTCGCTCGATATCTCGTTTGATGAGGATTACGCGGTGGTCAATCCGGAAGAGATGCGCCTCCAGAGCCAATTGAGGGAGTGTCGATGGAAAGATTGAAACTTCGATACGAGGCCCCTTCGGCGCGCCTTTTTTAGTTGGCACTTTTTGCATAATTTTTCTTATCTTTGACGCGAATTTACGTGCGTTGTTCCTTGAAATTATAATGACACGATTGTTGCTGCGTTAAAAATACGAAAAGCCATTGACAGCTCAATTCCCGCTGTATTAATTGCCAAAATGAGATCGCCAATCACTTGGCTGATTCGAAAATTTCAGAAAGCACAGATGTGCTCAATTCGAGAGTTTCGCCAAGGTCTATATTTTCGGCTCAACGTGGCAAGCATTCAGCTACCGCCGCTTAGGGAGCGCAAGGAGGACATTCCGCTGCTCATAGAATGTTTCGTGGAGAAACTTAGCGTCCGATTCGGACGCGGCATTGAGCGGTTCAGCACATGAGCATGATCGAAAGGATTTTCATCGATCGCAGTTAGGTGCTGTGTACTAAATTCTCCGCCCGGTCCTTGAATTGGATGATTCAGAGAAATGAGTGGGTCTCGAATTTTGGAAGAGACAACGGGTTAAGGCAACCGTGGGAGAATGATGGAAGCGGAAATTTGGCGGGGGCGACTTCCCAATAGCGCAGTACCCTCATACAAGGACCAGAGCGTTCTGATTCTCAATCAGAGCTCCGCTCCGTGCACGGCAGACAAGTGTGACGCGCTGCTTGGTTTACTTCAAGGCTCCTTAGCCGTCAGATGTTTACAGGAACAATGCAATAACTACTTGCCCGCTAGAGTCTCATCCGTTCCGGATGTCATCCTGGTGCGGCCTTCGGTTGATCAGGCCGCCGCGAAGCTCATCGAATCCTGTAAACAAAAATGGCATCGTGCCGCCATTCTTGCCCTTCTTTGTCCCCGAGGGGGTCAGCCTCTAGGAGAGTTTTCCTGTCTCCTAAGCAGCGTAGATGATTTTCTTTCCTGTCCTTTTCGAGAGGCGGAACTGTTTCTTCGCGTCGAGCGTCTTCTCCAAACCAACGGAAAAGTCCCTGGCTCCTTACACGGTCAGTCGATAAAAGAAAAATTGCGTCTGGAATCGTTAGTGGGTGAAAGTGAGCTCTTTATCAAAGCAATTGAAAAGATCTCGCCTTTAGCCCGCTCCGGTGCTCCCGTTCTGATCCTAGGAGAGACCGGCACCGGCAAGGAGCTCTTTGCCCGCGCCCTTCACTATCAGGGAGCGCGCCACGGTAAACCATTCGTGCCGGTAAATTGCGGCGGGGTACCGGATCATCTTTTTGAGAATGAGCTTTTTGGCCATGCCAAGGGCGCCTATACGGACGCCACCTTCCAGCAGAGCGGGCTCATCAGCGAAGCCGAAGGCGGAACACTTTTTCTCGATGAGATTGATACCTTGACTCCTTCTTCGCAGGTCAAACTATTAAGGTTTCTTCAAGACGGAGAGTATCGGCCCCTTGGGTCGGGGCGCAGCGTCAAGACCGATGTTCGCATCATCGCTGCTACCAATGCGGATCTCAGAGCAAAGGTTGAAAAGAAAGTTTTCCGGGACGATCTGTATCATCGCTTGAACGTGTTTTCCCTTTGCGTCCCTTCGTTGCGTGAAAGACTCAGTGATGTTCCACTTTTGGCCAGGCATTTTATTGAACGCTACTCGAAACAGTATGGTCAAGAACCGGTTCGACTTTCTTCAGCAGCGTTACAAAAACTCTTGTCTTACGCATGGCCGGGCAACGTGAGAGAGTTGGAAGCGGTGGTTCAAAGGGGCGTGGTCCTCAGCTCACAGTCGGTCCTCCAGCCTGAAGACATCGACATTGCCTTGCCCTACCGCACTGAATCCCCAAACGCGAAGAGCCTGCGCCAGGCCAAGTCGACGGCCATGGGTGATTTTGAACGAAATTATCTTGCCACCCTTCTCGCAACCCATCGCGGGAATATAAGCCACGCCGCAAAAGCCGCCGGTAAAGACCGCCGAACGCTGCAGCGGCTTCTGCGCAAATACAACATCGACCGCGATTCTTTTCATTAAGTAATTCCCTCTGCTGATTAAATAGCTCAACCGGTCGCGTTTTCGCGTGCGGGCACAAAGCCGCATGTATGCGGCATCTCGCCCGCACCCGAACTTTTTAATTGCACCGCACCAATTACCAAGCTCAACCACAACGGCTGCGGCAACAAAGCCGCAGTTCCTCTGCGCATCAGATTCATTCTTCCTGTGAATTTAAGCCATTTGGCGGAAAAAGTTATTGGCATTCCATTTGCGGTTTGGCGAGAGCATCAACGTGTAATCACGTGAAAAAGACCAAACAGTTTAGTGACCAGGATTCATCCGGAAGACTTGAGAAGGTGATCCGGGGAATTCTTCACTACTGCGTGCGCTATCCTGATGCGAAGGACACACCCGAAGGGATTCTTAAATGGTGGCTGGCAGAAGGACGCGGTGAATGGGGCAAAGAAGATATCCAAAAAGCGCTGGACATGTTGATTTCGAAAGGGTGGCTCCTAAAGCGGAAGACGAGACAATCCGAAGAAATTTACGGGCTTAATAAAGAGCATCTGCAAGAGATTACCGATTTCATGATGCAAGCTAAATGGCATTGACGATGCAAAGGATCTGATCGCTTCATGTATACCGCGCTGCGCGCTACGAGCCGTACCCTCGCCAAATTTCTCGAGACCAAATTTCAAGCGGATCCACTTCTGAGCGGGTTTTTCGGCGGCGGCATGGTGGTGTCGCTCAACACGCCTCAGGAGATGAACGAAAAGCCCGCCGAAGGATTGTCGGTCTGGCTCTATCGGATTGTCCGCGACGAACAGCGCCTCAACGATCCTCCGGTTCGAATTAGTGCGACACAATTGCAGCCACCGCCGTTGCCCATTCGGCTGCACTACTTGATGACGCCAGTGACGAATGAGCAGACCGGCGATCCCGAAACGGAGCAGCTTATCCTTGGCAAGGTGCTGCAATTGCTTTACAGCCACTCCGTGCTGCGCGGGGCGGACCTCCAAGCCGAGTTTTCGGGAACGGAGGTGGAGCTCAAGGTTCGCCTCGAACCGTTGACACTCGAAGAGATCACACGGGTCTGGGAAGCCCTAGACGGCTCGTACCAACTATCGGTCTCCTACGAAGTCAGCATTGTAAATATCATGCCCGAGCTTGAACCCGAGCGGATCAGCCCTGTGGAGATCGCCATGCCGGAATACGGAGTGATTGTGGCACCCGAGCCAACTTGAAGGGGAATCCATCGATGTCGCGTCGCACTGTTCAGCTTGGCAACAGAATTATTCTATTCTCACCCGATGATCCCGTACCTTCTGTGAACCGGATTCAGGCCGTGATGAAAGTCCGGGTCACGGATGAATTGACCGGGACTGCGCCGGACAGCCGAATTACGCTCGAGGTCAGGGAGCGCGGCTTTTTGCCGCGCCTAGGAAGCGATGGTTTCGGTGGATTGATCGGTATTCCCCAGCAGTTTTTCCAGGCTGTGCAATCTCCCAATTTTCCCGTTCACCTGACGATCAGCGCGGAAAGATATTTATCGCGAGAGCTCGAACAAAACATCCCAAAAGGCCCGAACTTTCCCTTGACCTTCACGCCTCCTGAGATCGATGTCTCGCTGCATCGGCAACCCGTCTTTATTGCGGGGCGAACCGGACGATTGAACAACAATGCCAGCACACCGCTAGCGGGCGCGCAAATCAGCGTGACGGGCATATGGCGAACTCCGCCTCCCGCCAATGTCGTAGTCGCTCCCGATCCGCCGAACCTGGTCGCGCTGCAGCCGCCTCTATATGTAGATCGCGCGGCGCTGACGCAGTCGCTAGCTCCCAGGGATTTGCCGCCAGTCACGAGCAATGACAAGGCGCTGATGGACGATGTCGCTGCCTCGGCCAATCCGATTCGCTTATCCAACCGGTTGGGGCTGGCGGTGGGAAACATCTTGCTGATCGATGCCGAGCAACCTGACTTGGCGGAGTTCATTGCGATCAAAAGCTTGCCAACTACGGCTCCCGCGGATCAACCCACCGCCGTGACTCTCGATCACCCTTTGATTTTTTCCCACCGTCGAGAAGCGGTCGTGCGCCAGGTCAATCCCCAGGCGCCGGGGGCGAGCCGAAACATCACCGTCGACGCACTAGCCGGCGACAGTTGTTTATTTCTGAGCGCCTTGAACGGGTTGAGCGGCGCAGCCGCGGTCGAGATCACAGGCCCGCCGGGACCGGACGAGTATCACAAGCTCACGCAGTTCACAGTCACTAGCGACGCCGACGGCTACTATCGATTTCCGCCGCTCAGCCGTGTGGCTCAATTGGAGATTCACGCGGAAAAAATTATCGGAGCGCAGACATTCCAGGCCACGACAACTTTTCGGCCTGACTATCAGCAACGAGACAATCGCCTTGATTTCATGCTGGCCGCTTAAGAGATCGGAGAGCCGGTGACGAATAAATTCACCGGAACCAAAGGAGCGATCAACGCGGGAGGAGCGTTATGCCTGAATACTTAGCACCTGCAGTTTATGTCGAAGAGATCGACACTGGTAATAAGCCCATTGAAGGCGTGAGCACGAGCACGGCGGGAATGATCGGCGTGACCGAGCGCGGACCGGCCAACGTACCGATTCTCGTGACCAGTTACGGCGAATACTTCCGCTGGTTCGGCGAGCGACTGAATCGCGCCGATTTTGGCGATTACTGTTACTTGCCGCACGCCGTCGAAGGTTTTTTCACCAATGGGGGCAAGCGGATCTTTATCACGCGGGTGGAGGCTAACGGTGCTACCCGGGCGAGCTTCGAGCTGCACGATCGCGGCAATAGTAACTCGACTTCCACGTTGCTGCTTCGCGCTGCTGCAGCCGGCACGGGAACCAATGGAAATACGCCGATCTATGTTCTCGATATAAATACGCCGATAGCAAGCGCCTTGGCGAACGGAGATCGAATCCGGTTGGGCGACGACAGTGACGCGGAATATCGGGTGGTTGCTACGGTTGAGCCACTAGCCAACACGACCCACGTTCCGCTGAGTTTTCCGCTGAGCCGCACGCACGACGCCGGGGTGAGAGTCGATCATATTAACCGTGTGATTGTGGCGTTTCCATCCACGGCAACTGCTCTTACTCTAGCCGAAGATGCACAGGCTGGGGACAATGAAATTGTTCTCAGCGGCGTATCCGGCGATATTGCAAGCCTGGCTGCTGACCAGCTCTTGGAAATGGGGGCCCAATTCTCCAGCGAACATCGATTCATCAGGACTGCGACCATCGATCCGGCAGACAACACCCGCGTCACGGTAACTCTCGACAGCCCGCTGGCCTTAGCCCAGGCGAACGGAGCCAATCTGGTGCGCAGGTTGGATATCAATCTTGCCAACGTCGCCGTTCCAGTGGATGACGATACCCTCAGCGTCGCGGCCCATGCGGGCGATCGCGTCGCCTATGTGGTTGATCGAAACAACAACTTCGATGACCGCGATGACCTGATCATTTTCGATATCAATACGGTCGCGACCCGCGAAGCGAGACGCATCGGAGATCTATCGATGCTGCCGCTGGCGACCGGAGCCTATGGCGTTTGTCCGGCCGGATCTATCGTCGAGCGTGTGGATCTAGGCGACGACGGCACCGTGACGGCCAAGGCCCTGACTGCCGCCGCGCGAGCGGGGATAGCGGTGATTGCTCTTGATAACCGGGTCGGGCTTACGGTGAACGGAGTTCTTCGCATCGGCGCCTCGCCCAACGATGAATACCTGACGATTGCCGCATTGCCCAATCCCTCGCCCGGTAACGCGGCGCCTAACGCGGGTAATGTCGTGCTTACCTATCCGTTCAACCGGGATCATCCGGTCGGGACTCCGGTGCAGCTGCAAAATAATCCGGTCGTGAACTCAACCAGACCTGCTACGACCTTACTGATGGATACTTTTAATGAAAGCGTTTCGCTCCCTGTTACCGACGGAACCGGGTATGCCCAAGATGAGTTCGTTCGACTAACGCCCGCGGGAGCCCAAGCCATGTATCACCGGCTGGCGGCGAATGCTGTGGGCCTGGATGCCCGGCTTGTTGACTTGACCATTCCGTTGTCCCGCGCCCATTCAGCCGGAGCGGCCGTGGCGGAGCGCGATCGACTTCTCACTATAGAGGCCCTCGACTCCGGCGATTGGGGCAACCGTTTGCGCGTTTCCGTGCAGGATGAGCCGGCGGGAATAGTTTCTCGGACCAGCGTGAGCAACGTCATCGACGCCAATCACATTCGTCTGGCGTCCGCCGCCGGCGTCGAACCGGGAACGATTCTCGGAGTTTTCAATCCGGTGGATGGCACGGTGGTTGGCGATCTTTTGAAAGTGACGGAGGTCAATCGAGCCGCGAACTTTACGATTACGCTGGACGGCACAGGCATCTCTGCCGTCCAGTCGGCGCCCGGTCTGGCGATCCGGTCAAGGGAATTTCGCCTCACAGTCTATTTGTTCCGTCAGCCGGACCCGGCGCTGCCTTCGCGCAACGAAACGATTCTCGACACAGAGGTCTTTCGCTCCCTCTCGATGGATCCGCGCCACAGCCGCTACGTGCAAGACATTGTCGGTGATATTAACGGCCCACTCCGGCTCTCCGACCGCCGTCCGGAAGGCGAATCCAGGTACATCCGCGTTCATGACACGGCTCAGGATCTAGCAGAACCAGCTCGAACGACAACTCTGGCGAGCATCCGTCGCGGCCCTGAAAACCTGGTGGACGTTTTACCGGATGGCCGCCAACGTCCGGCACGCCATCCTTTGGGAGACGTGGCGCATGGGACCGATTCGATTGGAACGCTCACTGAAACCGATTATGTCGGTCAAGATGATCCCAACCCGGAGAATCGCAGCGGGCTCAACAGCCTGCGGAATATCGAGGAGATCAGTATTGTCGCTTGTCCAGGGCGCACGACATCGGTGATTCAGAACGCGCTGATCAACCATTGCGAATTGATGCGCTATCGCTTCGCGGTCCTCGACGGTCCACGGCCGCCGCAAGACACGCTCTCCGATGTGCAAACGCAGCGACAGCAATTCGACACGAAATACGCGGCGCTCTATCACCCTTGGCTGCTGATTCCCGATCCTTATCCAACGAATCTAAGCCAGGTTGCCGATTACCCGATCCCGCCGTGCGGCCACATGGTTGGGGTGTACGCCCGTACGGACATCGAGCGGGGTGTCCACAAAGCACCTGCCAATGAAGTCGTTCGCGGAGTGATTGGGCTGCAACGCAAACTAAACAAAGAGCAACACGACATCCTCAACCCCTATCCGGTGAACATAAACGTGATTCGTGATTTCCGCGATAACAACCGTGGCATTCGTGTCTACGGCGGGCGGGTGATCACCAGCGATTCCGACTGGAAGTACGTCAACGTCCGGCGGCTGTTGATTTTCATCGAAGCATCCATCGATCGGGGGCTTCAATGGGTGGTGTTCGAGCCCAACGCCGAGCCGTTGTGGGCGCGGGTGCGCCGTTCAATTTCCAACTTTCTGACCTTGGTTTGGCGCAACGGCGGCCTGGAAGGGACGAAAGTCGAAGAGGCCTACTTCGTCAAATGCGATCGCACGACCATGACGCAGACGGACATCGACAGCGGGCGGCTGATCTGCGTGGTGGGCGTCGCACCGGTCAAACCCGCCGAGTTTGTGATCGTACGTATCGGCCTGTGGACGGCGCACGCGGAGGACTAAGGTCAAAGGAGGACTAACTGATGGCTACGGGAGAACGACGCGATCCCTTTCGCGCATTTAATTTTCAACTCGAAATCGACAACATCCCGCGGGGCGCGTTTAGCGAATGCAGCGGCCTCACAGCGGAGGGTGACGCGGTTGATTATCGAGAAGGCACCGACCTGCAACCTAACGTGCGCAAACTTTTCGGGCTGCGCAAGTACACCAACATTATGCTCAAACGCGGCTACACCCAGGGAGATACGTCCCTGTGGGACTGGTACAAAAACATCCACAACGGCGTTGCCGATCGGCGCAACGTAACCATCATTTTGATGAATGAGGAACGGCAGCCGGTAATGCGTTGGCACGCCGAGAACGCCTGGATCAACAAAATCGAAGGGCCGAGCTTTAAAGCCAGCGGCAACGAAGTGGCCATCGAATCGGTTGAGTTGGTTCATGAAGGGCTGACCATCGAAGTTTAGATTCCGAGGGATTCATACTGTGCAATCACCGCAAACACCCGGTGTCTATTACGAGCGAGTCGACGCGAGTACGCCGGCCATTTCGATGCTGCGCACGGATATTGCGGGCTTCGTCGGCATCGCTACGCGCGGTCCGCTGCATCAGCCGCTTCCCATTCAGTCATGGCGGCAATTTCAGGCGTATTTCGGTGACTTTACCGGAGCGGGTTATTTGGCTTATGCCGTGAGAGCCTTTTTCGAAAACGGCGGACAGCGCTGCTGGGTGGTTCGAGTCGCGTCGGAAACCGCCGCGACAGCTTCGGTGACACTTCAGTCAGAAAGTTTGGGCAGAGTCTGGACCATTTCAGCATCCAGTCCCGGCGTGTGGGGAAACGACCTCGATATTGTGGTTAGAGAGACTCATCGTGCGCAGACCTTGACTGTTCCGCAAGCGAGCGCGCCGGAATTCTCTACGGTCATCTCCACTACGGGATTTGGTCGCGGGACCCAGGTTCGTCTCTCACAGGGTGCCAACAAGATCTATAAAGTCGTATCGGATGTCGATGTCATCAGTAATCGACTCCTGTGGGTCAATCCGAAACCGGAAGCGCAGTTGCCCTATGATAGTGTCTTGAGCGGCTTCGATGTGCAACGTCCCATCCTGGTTGAAAGCATCGAGTACACGCTGTGGGTGAAAGAGCTCGGGCGAATGATTCGTGTCTACGAAGGTCTTTCGCTTGTCCCCGAGCATCGACGTTACGGCCCGACTATCTTGGGGGCGCTTAAACTCCCGTGCTTTTCCGGCCAACCCCTGACTCTCCCATCCGCACCCGAGCCGGTGTCGGTCTCGGAATTACGTTCGCTCCCTCTATCCGCTCTCGAGTCAATCGCCACAACGATGGATAAGATCATTCCGCTGACGGGCGGCGCTGACGGCTTGGCTCAGTTGAGCACCTATGACTTTATCGGCGAGGATACCGATCCGCTAGATAGCGATCTTGTGCGTGCGCGCAAGGCCCGCGGCTTGCGGGCGCTGGAAGAGATTCGTGAAGTCGCCGTCGTTGCGGTACCTGACATCCATATCCAGCCCAAACCCCCACCGCGCTTCAGTCCGCCGCCGCCTTGTGTTCCCGATCCGTGCCTGCCTCTCAGCGCGCCTCCACTCGCTAAACCGCGGGCGCCGTCGGTGGGCGATTTGCCGCCGGTCTTTTCAGAGAGTGCCATCTATCAGGTGCAGTCCGCGCTGATTCAACAATGCGAAAAATTGCGCGATCGTATAGCGCTTTTAGACCCGCCCTTCAGCGCGTCACGGGACGACAAGCTCGGCGTCGGCGCCGTTCGTGCCTGGCGGAGCCGCTTCGATTCAAAATATGCCGCTTTCTATTACCCCTGGCTGCGCGTGGTTGATCCCTTGCGCTCACTCGTATCGACGATTCGGGAGATTCCACCGAGCGGCCATGTCGCTGGGCAATACGCGCAAAGCGATTTTCAATTTGGCGTGCACAAAGCACCGGCTAACGCGCCGCTGATATGGGCCGAAGACGTGACGGTCTTCGTCAATGATGCCGTCCATGGGATTCTTAACCCCGGCGGGATCAATGCGATTCGCCCGTTGCCGGGCCGCGGCCTGCGTATCTTTGGCGCGCGCACGGTGAGCAGCGACACCGATTGGCAATACGTCAACGTGCGCCGCTTGATGATGATGATCGAGAAAGCGATCGAAGTGGCGATCCAGTGGGCGGTATTCGAACCGAATTCTACCTTGACCCGAGCCAAGCTCAACCTGACCTTAACGAGTTTTTTGCTTTCTTTGTGGCAGCGGGGCGCGTTGATGGGCGCATCGGCAGACGATGCGTTTTTTGTCAAATGCGATGACGAGAACAACCCGCCGCGAGAACGCGACCAAGGCCGGCTGCTGGCCACGATCGGCGTCGCGCCTTCGCGGCCGTTCGAATTTATCATCTTGCGGGTCGGGCGGGCGCACAATCAGTTCGAGATCAGTGAAGCATCGTCCGGCGCTACCGGTCTGGAGGTTTTCTAGTGGCTTTGTTGAGTGAGCGCGGCGACCCGGTACTGAATCATAATTTCGTCGTCAGTCTGTTGGACAGCAGCAGCACCCTCGGCTTGCTTGGCTCCATCTCGATGCCGGCTATTTTCGACGTTGCCCTTGGTGGTTTTAGCGAATGCAGCGGATTGGAAATGTCGCTGCAGGTCGAGGAGTTCAAGGAAGGCGGCAACAACGGCCGGATGCTTAAGTTTCCCACCCGCGTTACGTGGTCCAACATCACGCTGAAGAAGGGCTTGGGCGCGGGGACGGCGCTATGGGATTGGCATTATGGCTTCACAGAAGGACAGGGCAGGCGCCGTGACGGAGTGATCGTGCTGCTCACCGACCTGCACGTGCCCAACCATATCTGGTATTTCCGCCGCGGTTTGCCGGTCAAATACACCGGGCCGGCACTCAATGCGACGCAGAGCAGTGTCGCCATCGAATCCATAGAAATTGCTCACGAAGGGATCTTGCAATTGCCATCGGTGGGGGCAACTGCAAGCCCGGGCATTTGAAGTTTTAGGAGGAATGACAATGGAGGTTCAAATCAATGAGCTGCAAAGCACGGTGCGGGCGTTTGACGGCGACGTCCCGTTATCGCCGCAAACCATGGATAAGATCGTGCGCGCGGTGCTTCAGGCGGTAAATGATCAAGAAGCGCATCGACAGCGCGTCCGCGCTGAGCAACGCATCACCAGCGGGGTAAGTCACGAACTTGAGGAAAGGGACTAAGAACGTGGAACAGGTCGCGAAAGCCATTTTGCGCGTTGAATGGGACAGTCCACGGAACGCGGAAATGATCGAGCTTCAATATAATCCGACGGAGTTGTCGTGGGACAAAAGCGCACAGATCGCCGAGATTTCGATTCCCGGATTAGACGCGCCGCTGCAGCAATTTGTCCGCGGCCAGGCTGAAAAACTGACTCTCGAATTATTTTTTGACACGACCGATCATGGGGTGGGCAAGGGCGCAGTGAGCGTCACGACGCTGACGGACCGAATCTACCAGCTTATCAAGATTGAGCCGACCCGTCATGCACCGCCGATCTGCACCTTTATCTGGAACGACCAATTCCCCGGCAGCTCGCTTGAAGGAAACGCCGGTAGCGCTGCGAGCCGCGCGATCGGAGATGTTTTGGGCGCGGCGGCAGGCGCGGTTGCTTCGGCGGTAGGCGGGGCGGTCAGTGCAGTGGCCGGCGCAGTGGCGGGGATCGCCGCTGCCGCGAGCGGCAATCAGCGGCGCAACGGATTCAGGTGCATTGTCGAAAGCGTTAAGCAAAAATTCACACTTTTTAGTCCGGAAGGGATTCCGCTGCGCGCGACATTGACGGTCGGGTTGCGCGAATACAAAACGCTCGACGAGCAACTGGCTCATTTGAATTTGACCTCCCCGGATCGCACGCATAGCCACGTGACTCAAAACGGCGATACGCTGTCTCGCATCGCCGCCCAATATTACCGTCGCGCCGGCGATTGGCGTTCGATTGCCGATGCCAACGGCATTGAGGATCCTCGCCGCCTCGTGGTGGGTACTTTCTTAACCATTCCGCCGGCGGAATAGGAGCACCGATGCAGACAGTGACCCTTAGGGATGAATCGAAACGGCAAGGCGATTTCTATGTCCCACGCTATGAAATAAAAATCGCCGGTGCCAACCTGCCTCAGAACGTCGTGCGTGACGTCTTGCAGGTCGCCTACAGCGACAACGTCACAGAACTGGGCGGCTTTGAGTTTACGGTCAGCAACTGGGACGCCGAGAAGCGCGAATTCAAATATGTGGGCTCGGAAACGACCGATTCGCTGGCCAAAAACCCGCTGCACCAGCTTTTCAATCCGTCGCGGCACGAGGTCGAACTATACCTGGGATACGGGGGAAAACTCTCGTTAATGATCAAGGGAGATCTAACGACTGTTGAACCCAGCTTCCCCAGCAGCGGCGGTCCCACATTGAACGTCCGAGGCGTGAATGTGCTTAACAAACTCAGGACCAAGCAATTCGATATTCCTACCTGGACCGACGAGAAGCCCAGTCGGATTGCCAAGAGCTTTGAAGACCTTAGGGATCCAAGCGATCCCGGGAAAAAGCGTTTCCCATTGGAAGTCGAGATTGATGACAATGCGGTGCAAAAAGAGGAAAAAATTAAATATCTGGCCCAACACAATCAGTACGACATCGACTTTTTGCTCGCGCTCGCCCGCCGCGTCGGCTACGTGATTTTTATCAAGGAAGAGGAGCGTGAAAAGGGCCGCGTCACGAAACCGAGGCGGCTCTATTTCGGTCCTTCGGACGCCAACCATCCCGGTCTTCGCCTGGTCACATTTGAATTGAGGTGGGGCATCTCGCTGATCGACTTCAAGCCGACATTCACCACCGCCAACCAAATCAAGACTGTCACCCTCAACGGCTGGAATCGCTCAACCAAGCAACCGATTACAGGGACAGCATCGCTTGATAGTGCGAAATTCAAGTTGAACCGTGACCTGCACAGGCAGTTGGAAACTCCCGACGCGCGCGCAGAACAAGTGGTCGATGAGCCGGTTTTTACGCAAAGGCAGGCCGACGATCGAGCCGCGGCCATCCTGCTCGAGCGCAGTAAGAATCTCGTGACGGCGAGCGGAACATGCGTGGGTCTGCCGGATCTTCGCGCAGGGCAGAGAGTGAAAATTGCCGGCCTCGGCGCGCGTTTCAGCGGCGAATATTTCGTCACTGAGACGACGCATACGATCAACGATAGCGGATATACCACGAAATTCAGCGTGCGGCGCGAAGATCCAGGAAAGTGAGCCGGACCAGATGAAGCATGTTCCAGGAGTGGTTACTGCGATTGTTAAGAATCTGGCGGACCCTGAGGGCCAGGGTCGTATTGAGCTGCAATTTCCCTGGCTTTCAGACTCGCTCAGAAGTTCCTGGGCGCCAGTGGCAGCGCCTCTGGCGGGTAGGCAGCGCGGCATGTTCTTCATGCCGGAACTGGATGACGAAGTCCTAGTGGCGTTTGACCATGGCGATTTCGATCACCCGTACATCGTCGGTTATCTTTGGAACGGCGTGGATACTCCGCCGGAATCCGACCTAAAAAACCGAGTTCTGGTGACGCCCGGCGGACACACGCTCCGATTCGAAGACCGCGACGGGGCAAAGAAAGTCATACTCAAGTCGAGCTCCGGGCAGACGATCACGCTCGACGATTCGGACGGCTCCATCACTTTAGAGGGCGGCCAGCGAGTTCTCAAGATGAGCAACGGCGTGGTGCAGATTCTGTGAAGGGACAATGCGAATGCCTCACGTTCTAACCACCAACGCTGCGATTTTCTGTCCGCACGGGGGAAAGGGCACGACGACGCCCGGCGTTCCGAAATGGCAGATCAACGGCGGCTATGTGGCAGTCGAAGGCGACACGGGCGTTCTGAGTTGTTCGTTCGCGCTGTTGCCGTGTGTGGGTTACCAGCTTCGCTCTATGGGTTTGAACGCGACGCAGATCGACGGGCGAAAAGTAATTCTGGCGACCGATTTCAATCAAAGCTTTACCGGCTTGCCGCTGGTCATGACGGAGTTTCATCAAACTTTCGATGAAAGCACGCCGGTGCCGATCCCAACCGGCCAGCCGCCACCGCAGCCCACCGAAGAAATGGCCGATCTATCACGACCGGTCGTCGCGCCGCCGCTGCAAACCATTCCGTTCAGTATCAGCACGACGCCGGTCCCGGTTGTGGCGACATTCAATTTGACGGCCGCTCATCCCCTCCAATGGATGCTGACGCTCATCAATACGACGCTCAAATACCACCTGGATTTAACCAACGGCGCGCCCGGCGCGACGGTCGCTCCTTCGGGCGGGCAGTGGAACACGCCCAGTCTGACGGTCACCGTGACCATGACGCCGCCCTTTGTTCAGGCGCTGGCGGTTGGTACCCACCATCTATTTCTCACGGGGATCAGCCGGCGCGGCCTTTCCGACTACGCTAAAGCGATTGTGGAGGTGTCGCCATGAATCAGCCGACCGGCAACCAACGCGACTTTCTCGGCATCGGCTGGAAATTCCCGCTGCAGGTTACACCCGGCGGGCAAATTGCCCAGGCCCGCTACGAGCAGCGCATCGAGGAATCGATCTATCTCATTCTGAGCACGTCCAAGGGGGAGCGCGTCATGCTGCCGGAGTTCGGCTGTGGGATACATGACCTGGTCTTCGCTCCCAATAACTCAACGACCATTGCCGTCGTAGTCCAGACCGTGCGGGAAGCGCTGGTCGCTTTCGAGCCACGCATCGATGTTCTCGATATTAGCGCAGAAAGCGCGCCGGAAGCGCTCAATTTGTTGCTCATTAGAATCAACTACCGAATTCGCGCCAACAACGCGCGCCGCAATTTGGTTTATCCATTTTACATCCACGAAAGCGCCTGATTTATGCCGCTAGAGAATGCCATCCCGCGCATCGATGATCGCAACTACGATAGCTTGATCACTGAAGTCCGTACGCGCATCGCTCGCTACACGCCCGAGTGGACGCCGGTTTGGACCGACGTCAACGACAACGACCCGGGCATCACTCTGGCGCAAGTCTTCGCCTGGATCGCGGAAATGCTCGCCTACCGGATGAATTTGGTGCCCGAGCTTAACTACATCAAATTTCTCCAGCTCATCGGCATCGAGCTCAACGCAGCTGAAGCCGCGCAAGCAGAAATCACATTTCCAGTTAAAAGCTCGTTCGCCGATCCTTACGTCATTGTTCCGGAGCGCACCCAGCTCACGGCCGAATCACCGGATGGCGGACCGCCCATCACCTTTGAAACTGACCGCGCGCTGATCGCGGTGAGAGCGCTACTCGCCGCGGTTCTGGCGTATGACGGATACGCTTACACCTCGGTAACGACGGATAATGTAGAAGCGGTGCAAGGCTACCAACCTTTCGGCCCGCTGGCCAATGATGGCAGCGCGCTGCTGCTGGGATTTGACGATCCGGGTCCTTTCCCGGCGCTCGAACTCAATTTGGCGATCTGGACGCTGTCGGACAACGCACAATCGGCCTCATTCAAATGCGGATTACCCGATGCGCCCTCATTCGCTTCCGCGACTCTTCGCTGGGAGTTCTGGAACGGCAGCGACTGGCAAGCGTTGAGCCTGCTGAAGGACGACACGCGCGCGTTCACGCGCTCCGGTCATGTGTACTTGAAAACTCCCAACAAGAGTATGCAGCCGGCTGTCATCGCGCCAGAGACCAAACCTTTCTATTGGATCCGGGCTCGCGTGGAACGGAGTCAGTATGAGCGTCCGCCGAAACTTTTGGCGGTTCGTACCAACACGGTTTCCGCACGCCAGGCCGAGACGGTGCGGGACGAAGTCCTGGGCGGCAGCAACGGCCGGCGCGATCAGGTTTTCCGCCTCGCGAGCGCGCCGGTGTTGCGCGACACCCTGCGTCTTGAAATCGACGAAGGTTCAGGTCCCGAGATATGGACTCGGGTTGACGATTTCTTTGGTTCCGGCCCGGCGGATCTGCACTACATGTTGAACCGCACCACAGGCGAAATCCGCTTTGGTGATGCTCGCAACGGCAACATTCCGGTAGCTAACCCCGCCAATCCGGAAGGCAACATCGTGGCCCGGGAATATCGTTTCGGAGGCGGCAAGCAGGGCAATGTTCCTGCCGGTGCGATCAAGACGCTCACGACGTCCATCGACGGCATCGACGATAACACCGTTGCCAATCTGCTTCCGGCCGACAGCGGTCGCGACGAAGAAACCTTGGATGAAGCAAAAAAACGCGCGCCCCACGCGATCCGCAGCCGCTGCCGCGCCGTGACGGCGGAAGATTTTGAATTACTGGCGATGGAGGCAAGCTCGATCAAACGGGCGAAAGCGCTGCCGCTTTATCATCCGGACTTTCCCGGAGTTAAAGTCCCTGGCGTCGTGACGGTCATCGTCGTGCCGGATGGCGACGGTCCGTCGCCGACGCCGAGCGAAGGCACGCTGCGAACGGTCTGCGCCTATCTCGATCAGCGACGGCTTTTAACTACGGAGCTTTACGTCATCAAGCCCGGTTACCAACGGGTTGAAATCCGTGCCGAGATCATCGCCAACGACAACGCAGATCTTGCCGAAGTAAAAGAAGCTCTCGATCAGTCTTTGCTCGACTACTTTCATCCATTGAAGGGCGGCGAAGACGGATTGGGTTGGCCCTTCGGTGGGACGATCTACTATTCAAGAGTCAACCAGCGTTGTTTTACGATCCCGGGGGTCCAGAGCGTGGCCAGTCTCGTGATTGTACTCGATGGTGAAGAAGTTCCGCCCTGCACCGACGTGACGATTAACGAAGCCGGGCTGCTGTTTGCCACCGAACATCAAATTCAGGTGCGTTACAGTTTCGAGTCTTAATCCCATGATCACTCTCGGCCAATTACCACCGATCCCACGCCCGCCGCACGATCCAACCTCGTGGCTCCTCAACGGTCGGATCGGTTGGCGTGCGATGGAGCTGGACCCGAGCGAATTCCAGCAACTTCCTGCGGAGCAATCGCTGGTGTTGGCTCTGGCGCCGGACAGCCAACGCTCCTTGACGGAAGCAAGCGGAAGCTTCGGCGGATTGACGACTCCGGGCAATGTCGCGCTTGGGCCCGACGGCAGTATCTACCTGCTCGACACGCAGGATGCGCAGTTGAAACGCTTTGATCCTTGTGACTGCCAGTTCTTGCGAGTTCCCTGTTTGGGTGGTGTAGGAAGTGGGCCGCGGCAATTGAAAAATCCTAATGGCATCGCCGTCTGCGCCGGCAACCTATTTGTTTGTGACACCGGCAATCATCGGTTGAGCGTCTTCGCTTTACACGGGTTCGTGCTGCGGGGGTTCTGGCAGCCGCCGCCCGCCGTCTACAAAAAACCGAATCCGCAATTGGTCAATCCGTGGGAGCCGTTCGATCTCGCTTTCGACGGACTCGGGCGGGTCTATGTCACCGATGGGGCGAACGGTTGCGTCCATCGTTTCACTCCGGCGGGTCAGTGGGAAAAATGCTTCCCAGGATTCGGCCAGGCGACCTGGATAGCGACGGATTGCCGCGATCATATCTACGTTGTTGTCTCCGGCGCTCCTTCAACCATTCTGATGGTTAATCCTGACGGCAACAGCTTCGAAGTCGGCTCCTCGCCGACAGATCTAATGCCGTTGTTTTCGTATAGTCCCTTTCCGGTGGATGGCGACGGCCTGCTCCATCTTGGCGCACTGTGTGCCGCCGATTTCCAAGCAAATTGTAAGAACGTACAGCCGGTGCCAAAGTGCCCGCCGGGTCGGGCGCCGGAGCGCGGTGTTTTCGATCTCCGAGGAAACGCTGTGGATTGCGTTACTCCCAAGGCTGCGAGCTACGTAACTCACGCAACCTATCTCAGCACATCCCTCGATAGCGAGCTCTACAGGTGCCAATGGCACCGCATTATTTTGCGAGGCGAGATCCCTGCTGGCGCTCGTGTGTTTGTTTCAACTTACACTGCGGAAGCAGAGTTGGCGGACGATGACATTAAACAACTGGGCGACGTCTGGGAGACTAACCAGTCTGCTACCGAAATGCCGAAAGGCCAGTGGGACTGCCTGGTGCGGAGCGGCGGTGGCCGTTTTCTCTGGTTGAGGCTCGAATTGCGCAGCAACGGCAAAGTAACGCCTAGGCTCGACAGCATCGAGGTCGAATTCCCGCGCATCAGTTTGCGCCGTTATCTACCGGCGGTGTTTGGAAAAGAGCCGGTGAGCGCCGACTTCACCGATCGTTTCCTGAGCATCTTCGATACTACCTTGCGCACCATTGAAACCAATTTGGATCGTGAGGCGCGTTATTTCGATCCGCTTTCGGCGCCCGCTGAACGCGATCCGAAAACCGGCAGCGATTTTCTTTCTTGGCTGGCATCGTGGATCGGTCTTACTCTCGATCGACATTGGCCGGAGACAAAGCGAAGAAAGTTCCTCAAACAGGCGGGGCGTCTATACGACCTGCGCGGTACGCGCGAGGGTTTGTGGCGCGAGCTCTTATTGTTTCTCGAAATGGACCGTGACGATTGTTGCCGGGCCGACCAGCCGCGGGATCGTTGCCAGCCCTTGCCGGCCAACTGCGCGCCGCCGAAACCACCCGAATGTAGCTGGCGGCCGCCGCCGCTGATTCTCGAGCACTTCAAGTTACGCCGCTGGCTTTTTCTCGGAGCCGGCCGGCTCGGCGATCAAGCGGTGCTATGGGGCAAGCGCATCGTCAACCGCAGTCAGCTGGACGATACAGCCCAAACGGATCGCACGCAGTTACTGACGGCTCAGGACCCGCTGCGCGATCCCTTTCACGTTTATGCTTACAAGTTCAGTGTGTTCGTTCCGGCATCTTTTCGCGACTCGGATACGGCGCGAAAAGCGCTGGAAAATATTCTGCGCAACGCAAGGCCCGCGGCGACCAAAGCGCAGCTTGAATATGTGGAGCCTCGTTTTCGGATTGGCTTTCAATCGATGATCGGTTTTGACAGCGTTGTCGGTCGTTATCCGGCAGGAGTGACCTTGAACGATATGCAGCTCGGTCGCGCCACCGTGTTGACGGCGCCGCCATACAAACAGGGCGGGCCGTCGTTCCAAATCGGGGATCAGTCACGCATTGGAGCAACGACGCGGTTGGAATAGAAATGACGATCCGCAAGATCCGCGCGCGATCCTAGTAGGAGAAGATCATGGCTCATTCACACAACGGTACCACCCAGCTTACTTGCCCAGCCTGCAATTACGGGCCGTTTACGCGCAATAACTATTTTACCGGCAAGCTCTTGGTGGAGAGGGATTTTACCGATGAAACCCGTTTTCACATGGAGAAGCTGCGTCACCACGAGCAGCTCCTACACGGTTGGGGCGTGGTCTGCGGCCTGAAAGTCAAGCCGCATCCCAACGAAGCTTGCCGCGACCGATTCGTTTGCGTTGAGCCGGGATCGGCCGTGGATTGCTGCGGCCATGACATCATCGTGAGCGAGGAACACTGTGTCGACATTACTCAGTTCCCTGAAATCAAAGCGCTGAAAAGCAATAACGACAAAGAGCCGCACAAATTACAGATCTGCGTGCGCTTTCGTGAATGCCCAACCGAAGATATTCCGGTGCTTTACGATGAGTGCGGCTGCGACGACACCAAATGCGCCCCCAATCGTATCCTGGAATCTTATGAGATCGGCGTGATGGTTGATTCGCCGGACGAGACGGAGCCCTTCCACACGCCCAAGTTACAATGGGAGAATTCCATCGGCGTCGCGCATGCCTCCCGGGTTGCCCTCCACGATGCGTCGCATCGTTTGTATGTCCTGACTGCGGATGATCCCGCCACCGTCTATCAGATCAGCACCGACAACCACGCCACCATCACCTCACGGACCTTGCCGGCGAGGGTTGTCGCGCAGGCCGTGTCCAACGATGGAAAGCATCTCTACGTCGTTGTCGAACCCATCGCCCCGGCGACCCTACGAGAACTGCACGTGCTGGACACGAGCCAAGCGGGGATGCCCGATTTCAATACGAACCCGCTCGACCTTCCCAATAGTTCCGGCAGCGATGTGAGCTTGGCCGTGACGCCGGATGGGCGTTTGCTCGCGTTGGTTTCATCCACCGGCGACGTGCTGCGTTGGCCTGCCGACCTGGACACGAATGCAAGTCCCGCCGCTCCGGAGGTGGTCAAGAATCTTGGAGCGGGTCTCGCCGGATTGACCTTAAGCAGCGACGGCAAACAGGCATTCGCGCTGGGTCCCGGTAATCAAATTCAATCGCTTGATCTTACCGCCGCGACGGTCAATCCCATCGCCGTGTTGCCCGCCGACGCGAAGCCTTCATCGATGGCGCTGGTCAGCAGCACCGCGCCGGATATGCTCGCGGTGGCCGATCAGACCAATTTGTTCCTGCATCTGATCGCGCTGACACCGGCCGCCTCGCTGGTCGGCAGCGTAAAACTCGACCATCCTCCTGTCGGGCTCATCGCTGCGCCGGGCGGGCATTGGGCATACGTTCTGGAAAAAAACACTGACAGCTTTGTCCAGTCCGTTAGTCTTGACGGATTAGTGCAACACCTCGCGGTAGCACCCGGCGAAGCCTTCAAGGTTGGGAATGACAGCCGGCAGATCGTCATTAGCGGATCCGGCACATATCTTTATATTCCTTTCGTGGATGATGTCGCCCAACCGGCTGCCGGCGGCGTAGCTATTGTAGAAATTTCTGAAGCCTCTTGCTCTGAAATCTTGTGGCGGCATCTCGACGGTTGCCCCCATTGCGACGTGCCCAATTGCGTGGTGCTGGCGACAATCGAGAACTACCATCTCGGGGATCGAATTGAAGAACAAACCGATCCGCCCGCCGACCCGGCACAGAATGCCACCGACAAAGTCGCGCGCATCGACAACCGCGAGGGAAGGCGGCTGCTGCCGAGCACGCAAGTTTTGACGGAGCTGGTGGAATGTCTGCTTGAGCACGGAGTGGGGGGAGGAGGGACACAAGGACCTCCCGGTGCACCTGGAGCGAAGGGCGACAAAGGAGACAAGGGTGACAAAGGAGGTAGTGTCGTCGGCCCGGCCGGACCCAAGGGAGATCCGGGTCAGGGGCTGGAGCCGGGGCTTACCAGAATTGAAGCGTTGAGTTGGAGTCACGCCAACGTGCACGCGGCAGCTCTCGGCGATCCCAACTCGTTCCTGGCGACCGTGGAGCTGCTGAACGGTTCAAAGGTTCCTGGAATCGTTATCGGTTTCACAGGGGAGGTCCAGGTTAGCAAGACCATCGATCCCGATCATGTCTTCCAGGTTTTGGTGGATCACACCACGGCAGCCGATTCGAGGCGCGGTTTCGTCTGCCGCTGTTCCATTCGAGGGCTCGCAATTCCGGTGAAACTCAATGTTGATCTGCAAGGAAAAGTCGTCGTCAACGGCGCGGGCCGCATCGATGTCGCCACCGAGGTGCCGCCGGGAAATGCTCGCGGGGTTGCCTTCATCTTTGATCCGGAGAAAGTTCCCATCGCCCGAGAGATCATCAATGGCGCAGTGCCTGACCTTTGGATCCGGCTGCGCGGTGATTTCATTCTCGATGCTACTGGGAAGGCGATTGACGGCGAATTCGCCCGCGTCGAACTGCCCACCGGAGATCGCCCTGGTGGCAGTCCGGTGGGTATTCAAGGCGGACTGTTCGAAAGCTGGTTCACGATCAAGCCGCAGGGTTAGGCGCGCGTGAATCAAGTGAGAAGACTTTAGGGAAAGTGCGCGGGTACGAGCATACAAGATCAGGAGCTGACTATGGCATACACGGTAAGCACGATATCGGCAAAATCACCGGCGAAAATGCGCGGGCCGGTTTGCCCCGCCTGCGGCGGGCTTGAATGTCTCTGCCGGCCGCGGTTTTTCGCTGGCCAACTGTTGACCGAAGAAGACCTCAACCGTCTTGATCATTACATCGTCGAGAAAAACAAATTACACAACCGCTATCTGCACGGTTGGGGTGTCGTCTGCGGCCTGGAAGTGCTGTGTCATCCCTGTGAAGGGCAGGTCACCGTCAAGTCGGGATATGCTCTGAGCCCGTGCGGCGATGACATCGTTCTGTGCGAGGACGATATCGTCAATGTCTGCGATCTCATCCAGCGTTGTCGTGAGCGGGAGCGCTTGGATTGCGAGCCGCCGCGGCCGGCCGGAACCACCGAGTGCCAAGATGCCGTGGAACAGTGGGTGTTGACCGTTTGTTTCACGGAGAAGCCGTCACGCGGGGTTACCGCGCTCCGCGGCAGCAGCGAACCTCCGTGTTGTTCGCGGTGCAGTTGTGGCGGCTCGTCCGGCTGCGGTTGTGGCTGTCATGAAAGCGCAGTGAGCCAGAAAAAGCCGGCGACGGCAGGGCTCTCCATCCGTTCGCTTTCGACGGACGCGCTGCGCGGCTTTCAACGCGCCGGCCGCGACCTGTGCGAGCCCACGGTGACCTGCGAAAGCCACTATTTTTCCCTCTACAAAGCGCCGGTCTCGGACCCGCAAAAGGAACGGGATCTCGGCGCGATGGTCCAACGCTTTGAGAACTGCGTAAAGGGTCTGTTTGCAGTCGAGCCGGCATTACCCGGCAACATTGAGCAGGTGCAGGAATGGTGCTGCCAACTCAAGGAGAATTGGCTCGACTTCTTCACCGATCACCCGATTCACGACTGCCTGGCGCTGGAGCGCCTATCGCTGTTTGTCTGTCCCGCGCCGAGTCCGAATCAGACACCGGCGCAATACCGGGTCGCGGTGCTCGTGCAGCTGGCGCCCATTCTCGGCGAATATCTTCGCTCTTGTTTATGCTCGGCATTGTTACCGCCCTGTCCTGACCCGGCCGGCGACAATTGCGTACCCTTAGCGATGATTACCATTCGCAAGCGAGACTGCAAAATCCTGCGGGTATGTAATTGGACCTCGCGGAAGTTCGTGACAACTTTTCCCGATCTACAGTATTGGTTTTCATTCCTGCCGTTTGTGCGCAATCTGCGACAAGCGATAGAGAGAGCTTGCTGCCGGCCATTTCGGAAGATCGACAGCACAGGGCTTGCGGCGGGCGCAAGAGTAGACAAGCGATTTGTCGCCTTCAGGAGAGCCGCGATGGAAGTCAATCCCGAGCAGGAGTTTTCACGAGTCGTCTTGAGCGCCATAGCCAATCGCGATCGAACGATCGACGCGCAGACGCTCTTTCTAGGGGCTATGGAGCTCGAGGATGACAAGCACCAGCCGCTAGCGACGGACGCCGAGCTGCGTAATCCACTCCAGTATTTGCTCCTCAATCAACTCGCGGCGCCGCTTATTCAAAATGCCATCCCGGAAGAGACTGCGGGACCCTTGAGAACGGCATTGGCGAATATCTCGCGGAGCGCGAGTGCGCCGGGAGTTCCGACGGCGGAAATGCAGGAGCTTAGAAGCCAGGTCGAAGAATTGAGGCGAGTGGTCCAGGATCAACAGACCCATATTAACGAGTTACGAGAACGCTTAGGCAACCGGTAAACGGAGGGTCACCCATGCCGGCGAATCAGACGCAACGACCGAAATTTTTCGAAGAACAGTACCTCGGCGCCGCCGATCTCACGGCCGCGGTCGATTATGGGCGCGTCCAGCAGGCGCGTCATGTGTTGGGCGCGCATACGTGGGGCATCGCCATCGGATTGACTTTGAAAGAAACGCCTCAGGCCGGCGGGGCGGTGAGCGTGCATCTCTTGCCGGGTTACGCGTGGGACGGTTACGGACGCCCGATCGTCGTGCTCTCGCCCTATAAAATTCCCGAGGAGAAATTCAGCGCGATCAAGTTCGATCCCAGTATTGATACGGATGGAAAGGGCCGCTTGATTCCGATCTGGCTCTGTTATGATGAAACGGCGACCCAGAGCCCACGCCCCGGATTCGAACTGTGTGATGTGGTCGATCAGCTCTCACGTATCCAGGAAACTTTTCGCATCGAAATCGGCGATCAACCCAGCCCCGCGGATCGCTACTCGGGAGTCAATGTTGCAGCCAAGAATGTAACCGATGCCAAGACGTCCTTACAGGTGTTCGATTCGACGGCCCCGCTTGTGTATGACGAATCCATTCCACAGCAGAACTTCCCGGAGCCGCAAAATCGCGCACGCTGGTTGATACCGATCGGCTACGTGCGCTGGTTGCCCGTACAGAACCAGGCTGGCCACTTCGTCGCGCGCGATGACAGCGGCGCGGGCGGGCTGCCTAAGGACTCTGATCAAATCCGTATCTTCCGTCGCTATAGCGGCGTCGTGACCGAAGCCATTGAGGCGGCAGACGGCAGAATTCGTCTCAAGAACCGTGGCAATGGCTTTCCCACAGTGAAGTCGGACGAGCTCGTATGGGTTGAAGGGGATTTGCGGATCGAGGGGGATCTGCGCCTTTTCAATCACAAGTTGGATTTCAGGGATAGCAGCGGAAGCGACAACGGGGTTCCTCTGTCAATCAACCGCGTGGATGATGCGGGCGGGCGCTTGCAGGTTGTGATCGGCAAGTCGAGCTCGGGGGCGAACACGTTTGTGGTGGGGCCCCTCGATGGCAGCAATAAGCTCAACGCTAAATTGACCGTGCGCGATGACGGCAAGGTAGGTATCGGGACCGCCACGCCGGCGCTGACCTTGGATGTTCAGGGTGATTTTGGCCGCGACGATGGTCCTGCGACTCTACATTTGTGGGGATCGCGAATTGGGGATGCGGGGAATATGACGCTTTTTGTGCGGGCCTTCGACAACGGAGTGGTGGCGTTCGATGGCACCAACAACCGAGTCGGTGTGGGAACGAATCAGCCAGTCGCCAAGCTGGGAATTGCCGGAGATATTGCATTGCACAAAATAGACGGAGGCGTAGCGCGCGCCCTTCCCGCTAACGCGACCATGTTTTGGAATGACGGCACGTGGCTGCGCTTGAATCAGAACCTCGACTTCAGCAAACCGATCTTCGGCGTTCACACGCCCGGGCTGTTTGCTCCCGGCTCACTCAACGTGGGAGGTGCCGGGGGTTGGGGAGATCCTGGCTTTGGTAACGTTTGGATAACGGGTAGCGTTGGCATTGGAACGACCGCGCCGGTCACAAAGCTCCATGTCCTCGGCAATCGCATTCGCCTCGAGAACTCGAGCAAGTATGTTGATATTAGAGCCGATGGTTCGGCAGTCGATTTGCACTCGGAGACGGATAATCTTTATGTGCGGAGCAGCGGACCAGGAGGAAACAACAATGTGATTGTCAATCCCTTTCCCGAAGACGGCAATGTTGGAATTGGAACTCAGACGCCCGGTGACAAATTGCATGTGGAAGGAAATCTGCGAGTCACAAACATTGCGCGCAAACCGGGTGGTGGTCCCTGGACGCTTCTTTCCGACGCGAGACTAAAAACCAAAGTTGGGCAACTCAAGGGCGCGCTCGATAAGATGCTGCAGCTCCGCGGAATTCACTTTGAATGGAAAGATCCACAGAAAATGGGAAATCTGACCGGCACGCAAATGGGACTGATAGCTCAGGAGGTAGAGAAAGCGTTCCCCGAGTGGGTAAGTACAGATCCCGAAGGCTACAAAGAACTTACCATTAGAGGATTTGAAGCACTGACCATCGAAGCGCTCCGCGAATTAAAGACCGACGTGGAAGACTTGAAAAAGCGCCTTGACAAGATAGATGCCGGTAGTCCGCGCCAGCGTCAGCGCGGCAAGAAGGAGCCAAAGGAGAAATCGTCATGAGAGAGCAAATCGAAAATCGGGTCGAGTCGTTGCGCGCCGAATATCGAGCGGGACAGGAGATACTCGCTGACTTGGAAGGGCGGCAAGCCAGTTTGAAAATTACGCTGACCCGCATCAGCGGCGCCATTCAGGTGCTCGAAGAATTGCTGCAGGGAAACAATTCGGACGCGGAGACAACAAAGCCCGCCGAGAGTGCCAAAACCAGAGTTGCGGCATAAGGCTTCGCGATGGAGACGAGCCGCCTGGAGATCGGGTGCGTGGCCGCGCGATATCTTGTGTCCACGGACCATCCATCGCCCCAACAGGTAAAGGACCGGCTCGACGCCGTTATTGCCCGTGAGCTGCCGCGGACCCTCGCGCGAGCCTTTGACTCATGGTTCTCCGAGAGCGATCAGAGCATCTGGATCATTCGCCAACTCAACATCGAAACCGCCATCAATGTCACTGGGGATCCCGAGCACATCACCCGGGCATTGACGGCTCAGATCGCGAGGAACCTAGGAGCGACGTTTCATGACGGAAACCAAGATAACGTTCGCTACTTTCCAAATCGCGCCGAATACCTGGCCAGCTTTCTGTCTGACCTGGCATTCGGGACGGCATGGGACCGGTGGTATTACCAATCCTTCGCAGGGTTGAATGCGCTCCCGTTGTCAGCTGCTTTGCGCACCGCCATATGCGACGACATTGCGACCGGCACAGAGGCGCTGGATCTCTTAGCGACGGCTGAATTGCAGGAAGTCGTACATGGTTTGACGGCGCAGGATGCGCGGCAGGTGCTTGAACGGCTGGCATTAGAAGGCCCGGCGGGCGATAAATCTCGTTGCGAGGCGGTGTTGAGAGCAACGACAAAAAACGACGCGGCGTTGCCTAAACTCGGAAATGAGTGGCAGCGGGCTTTGTATTTATTCATCGCCGCGACCCAGGAAGAAAAGGGACTAGGCGCTTCGTCGCTTGGAGAAACTCCTGATGCCCAAGTTCTGGTGCATCCACGGAGCACTGTGTTTGGCGGGATTTTTTTGATCCTGCCGCATCTCGATGAACTGCCGCTGGTTGAAGCGGCCCGGGACTGGCCGCATGCCGACGAGGCGGCGGCCATATCGCTGGTAAGATTTATTGTTCTGCTCAAGTGCTGTGGCCGGGAAAACTCGGAACGCGCTTTTTATGATCCGTTGCTGCGTGATCTGCTGCTGATTCCTCCGACCTTGTCTCCTGCAATGTTGCGCACCTGGCAGTCGCAACTGAAGGGAGAGCACTTGCAAAATTTCTTAGCGACTCTATTGGAACGGCAATGTTCCCGCGGCGCGATCGCGGGAAAAGAACAGCTGCTTACCGTCAGCAAATTCCGCGGCCGTTCGTTGGTAGTTTTGGTCGATGCCGGTCGCGGGCTTTGGTTGCTGGTCGACAGATACTTACCGCAGGGGTTGCAAAAAATAATCGAATCGCTACGTCCTCGAGTCGCTATGCTTATGGAAGATGAGGGCGTTCTTTACAGCGACCCTTCGCTCATCTCGTTGCTGCACGCCAAGTTCGCGGGGTTGAACATTGTTGATGCATCGGATCATGTGATTGATCTAGCCGAAGCCGAAATGCGGGGCGTCGACGCTATCCTGGCGCGGCTGGAAAAATTGCCGCACGAGTTGGAGTTTCTGACGCTGCCTGCATCATTTAAGATTGCTCGGCCGCTGGATTTGGTTTTGAGTATTGCCGCCCAGCACCTGCTCCGCGAAATCGCCTGGCGTTTGCCCGGTTTTTCTCGATCGAATTTGCCGTACCTGTCGCGTAACTTTATCGAGTTCAGTGCCAGTATAGAAGAGGAGCCCGCGCGCAGAGTTGTGCGCCTGGGTCGTCCGCCGCTGCATTTGGTTTTAAGCATGACCGGGATGACGCGGCAAAGTTATCCGTTGAGCTGGCTTGACGAGCGTCCTTTCGCGCTGTTTCAGGGAGAGTAAGTCGCAATGGAGCCGAGGGATTACCTGTCGGTGGCTTTGCAGCGACTCGATCTGTTGTTGCATCGCGAGATCCTGCGTCTGCGCGCGAGCTACCAACTTTCCCTCGACGAATTTCGCGGCCTCTACATCAGTGACGAGCAGGTGAATCAACTGATCAACCGCTCGGTCAATTATGAAGGGCCGAGTTCGGCAATCGATGAGCTAACGCAAAAAGCCGAATCGCTCTGCGCCGCCGATTTGACGCGAAAGACTGACAGTTCGCCTTGGCACAAACTGGTGACGGAATTTTCGTTGTCTCTCATCGAGCAGGACATCTTGCTACTTGCGGTTGCTCCGGAAATCGACCTCAAGTACGAGACGCTCTTTGCCTATCTTAATAACGACGTCACGCGAAAATGGCCGACCTTTGATCTAGCTTTGCGGATCGGCGCTTCAATTGCAGAGCAAAGATCTGCTGTACGCCACTGCCTGTTGCCGGAAGCTCAGTTGTTCAGCAGTGGATTGCTGCAACCGATCACCTCAGCTACCGATCGGCGCTCGTGGCTCACAACGGGTTTTTCAGCAGCGCCTATGGTCTGTCAATATCTCTCGAACACTTCATCGCTCGATCCGCGCTTGGCGTCTTTTGTCGACCAGCGGACGCCGTCGATTAACTGGGAACGGTTACCGATCTCTTCCGATTTAAAAAAAGGGTTGTGCCGTTTCTCGCGTCGCTACGTGGATTCGCGATCACACCTTCCGACAATCATCCTTACCGGGCAAAGGGGTCTTGGCCGTGGCCTGGCGGCGGAAGCGGTCTGTCACGAACTGGGCGTTTCTTCATTGCTGCGCGTTGACCTCGACGCTCTCCGTTCCTCGAGCGAAAACATCGGCCAATTGACTCGGGCGCTCTTGCTTCAACAACGGTTGCATGCAGCGGGACTGTATCTTAGCTCGTTCGAAACCTTATTCGACAAGGAGCACAAGCCACTCTCTGAATCGCGCGGGCTATTGAAGATCTTGACCCAAGCAAAAGGCCCGGTGTTTATCCCGTGCGAATCCGGTACACCGTGGCGGGAACTGTTGGCCGGACAGCGCGCAATTTGTTTCTGGTTCGCCCTTCCCGATTACGCAACCCGCTTTCGACTTTGGAAAGACGCCATTGCGACCATTGATGGAGATGTTGCGAGCTCAGAGTTGGAAGCGCTGGCCGAGCGTTTTACGCTTGCTGCCGGCCAGATTTCTGCCGCGGTGGCGGCTGCAGATGATGCGCAATCGTTCGCGGACTTAGAAGCGGGCTCAATCGGTGTTTCCCTGCTTTTCGAGGCTGCCCGCGCGCAGTCCGATCAGAGCCTGGGCAGTCTCGCGCTGAAAGTAAAGACGATTCATAGCTGGGACAGTTTGATTCTGCCGCGCCTGACGCTTCAGCGAGTCAAGGAGATCGCCGCCGCGATCCGCAATCGCCACGTCGTTTATTCGGAATGGGGATTTGAGAAACGCATCGCCGCCGGCCTGGGTCTAAAGGTTCTCTTTTCCGGTGCTTCGGGAACCGGTAAGACGATGACCGCGGGAGTGATCGCCAGAGACTTAGGTCTGGATCTCTACAAAATCGATTTGTCCGGCATAGTCAGCAAATACATCGGCGAGACGGAGAAAAATCTCGATCGTATCTTTCGTGCCGCCCAATCTAGTAACGCCATACTCTTTTTCGACGAAGCCGACGCCCTATTTGGCAAACGCTCGGAAGTGAAAGACGCGCACGATCGCTACGCCAATATCGAAGTGGCCTATCTGCTGCAGAAGATCGAAGAATATGAAGGCGTTGTTATCCTCGCGAGTAACTTGAGCAGGAACATCGACGAAGCATTTTCGCGGCGCATGCACTACGTTGTTGAATTCCCATTGCCCGACGAAACCCATCGCGAGCAGTTGTGGCGCGGTATGTTCCCAGCTGAAGTGCCAATGGGGGAAGACGTAGACTTTCAATTCCTCGCCAAGCAGTTCCCGATTGCCGGCGGTGACATCCGCAACGTCGCGCTGGATGCCGCATTCCTTGCGGCGCAAGACGGCAAGATCGTGAGCATGAAGCAACTCGCCAAAGCCCTTGCACGACAAATGATGAAGCAGGGCAAGGTTCCTTCCGCAACGGATTTTAAGCAGTACCACGCCTTGATTATCGACGGCGTGTGAGAGGCAGCGCAGAGTGGAAGGCACGACAAAGTCGCTCGAGAAAACCTCTAGAGCACAGAATGCCCCGTCGCATGCTCGCTCGTTGACCCGCCAACCCGTATCCGGCGGTCCCCAAAACGCCTGCGGATTTGCCAGCGTTCAACAAAATGCCGGGAATCTCGCGGTCCAGCGATTCTTCAATTGTGGATTGCTTCAGGCCAAACTCTCAATCAGCCAGCCCAACGATCCATATGAAGAAGAAGCCGATCAGGTGGCCGACGAAGTGATGCGCATGCCGGATGGAGCTTTCAGCGGTCAGCATTCAGCAATCAGCAAAGGAAGCGGTGGAATTCAGATGAAACCGGGTTGACCCTCCGCCCCATGCTCCGCGTGCGGGGAAGAGGAGATTATGAGGCCGAAGCCACTCGAGATCACCCCTCTCGTCGAGAGGCAGGTCGAAGAGGAGGAACCTTTTCAGACGAAGAGAGATGAGAACGGGTCTCCGTCCCTTATTTCTTCTGCTGAATCATCGATCGCCGCGGTGCGCAGTAAGGGCAGGCCGCTCGCTGAATCTGAACGGGCCTTCTTCGAGCCGCGCTTCGGACGGGACTTTAGTAAAGTGCGGATTCATACGGGCGACGAGGCGTCGGTAGCAGCTCGATCGGTCAACGCGCTGGCCTACACGATGCGAAGCGATGTCGTCTTCGGCGACGGACAGTACCGGCCGGGAACGGAGGGCGGTAGAAGACTGCTCGCGCATGAACTGGCCCATACGATCCAGCAGACCGGAGCTGGCGCTCCGGAAATCCGGCGTAAAATCGGCGACGGCCACGATCTTACGGCCTCAAGATTCGCAGGAGACTTGGTACTCGAAGCCGTTTACGACAACGAGCGTTTACTCAAGTCCGGCGACAAGGGTGCAGCCGTGAGGAAGCTCCAACAAGCGCTCATCGACGCGGGCTTTTCGCTGCCGCGCTTTGGTGTGGACGGGAATTTCGGCTCGGAGACAACAGCCGCCGTCTATGATTTACAGCGGGCCTCCGGGCTTGCCGGTGGTATGGGTAAGGGCTTTGACGGCATCGTGGGCCCAACCACCATGGGTTGGCTGGACCAGAGGTTTTCGGCAGGACCAACTCCCGCCGGCACGACGCCCGGGGCCACACCTGGATGCACCACCATCAAAACAGTCAACGTCGACATCGTTTTTTTGGACGGATCAACCCGCAACGGGCTCCAAGATCTGGACAGGGCATCTTCAATTTTCAACCAATGCTGCGTGAGATTCGCTCTAACCGGTGGAGGATCAGAAAACGCCACGAGGACCCGGGCCCTATTGGGAGGCGACAACGTCTTGCAGATAAACCCCAAGGTGGGCGACCGTGCAGCGGAAGAGGTTGCGATGTTCAAGGGCGCTACCGCGGATTTCAACCTTTCGGGTCGGATCCGGGCCTTTTATGTTAGTTCCATTACTCCCTCCTCTACTCCTTCTGGGCATACGGATGCGTACAGCATCCCGCCCTTCGCCGCTACCGGCTCCGGCGCCGCATTGAGCAACATGGTAGTTATCACGAACACGGCCTCGGTGCGGGGCTTGGCACACGAATGTGGACACATTCTGCTTAATAAGGGCGACAGCGCGCATCAAGACATGGATCCAGAGTATTTGATGAGTCCGGCAGGACCAACTCCAGGTGAGCGAATCACGCCCGACCAATGTGGAACCATCTTCGCCAATGCCTAGCAGGAGCCCCCAGACTGCGGTTACCCAATCGCACCCCGTCCATCGGGCCCATCCGATTCTCTCGACGCCTGTACGGCGAACCTCAGGCGTCTCCCTGATGGGCAATCAAGCCGCGCAGAGGCTACTTCGGGATGGCGGGATTCAAGCTAAGTTGACCGTTAATCAGCCCGGTGACCGCTTTGAGCAGGAGGCCGACCGCGTTGCAGAGACCGTGATGCGAATGCCGGACCCAGGCGCAGGCACACCGCCGAGCATCCAGAGAATGTGTACCGAATGCGAGGGAGAGGTGAACCGGTCGCATTCTCCGTCGCTCTCGACCATTGACGAAAGCGTAGTGGCCCGGCAGATCAACCTGAACGATTTCGCTGGAAGCGAACCGGTCGAAGACACCGATGAGGAAGCTCAGCCCATCACAGCGCAACGCAAGTCCGCGCAAGGAGCGGTCAGTCAGCCAACCCAGCAGCCGACCCCGGGGTCCGGTTTGGCTCAATCAATCGAAATGGCCGGCCGCAGCGGAGGACAGCCGCTTCCACCCGACACACGACAGTTCATGGAATCGCGTTTCGGCCACGATTTCGGTCAGGTACGACTTCACACCGATGCGCGTTCCGCGGATGCGGCGTGGGATCTACGCGCCCGCGCCTACACTGTTGGGCCAGATATCGCTTTCGGGACTGGGCAGTATGCCCCGGAGACGTCAACGGGACGGCGCCTGTTGGCGCATGAACTGGCACATGTAGTCCAGCAGCGACACGGTGCGGGCCTGAAAATTCGCATGTCCCACCTGCGCGATTTCAATGATGAGGATGAAAAACACGACCCCGCGAAGCTGACCGACGCCGAGATCGAGGCGACCGATGAATTCAAAGCTTACATGGACTCGAAGTTAATCTGGCAGTGGCAACTCAAAGTCACCCGCGAAGAAGCGCTCTTGGCGTCCAGGCTCATCTTGAGGCAGATGCGTGATGGCAAACCAGTAACGTGGGAAAGTCAGGCACGGGGCTTTGCACTTATGGCGAGGAAACAACTCGGCACATTGAAAGAGACTGAGAAGCTTGTCGGTAAACTGGAATGGGTTCCAAGCCAGGAGTCAGAGTTCAAGAATCCTGCAGCGGCACAAAGCGACTTTGCCCGGTTTGCCCTGGCTGGCGGGCCTGAGCCAACAGACACAAGTAAGATGAACTGCTTCGAGATGATTCTTTTTGGAGCTTTTCGGGGTGGCATGGTTACAAAAGATCGGATCCAGAAAATATATGCAGAGGCTGCAAAAAAATCAGATATGGCTGTACCAGTAGAAGTTGAAAAGCAGCTATGCCGAGGTTCAAAACGTACTTTTGATCCCGCAGACCCTAAATCACCTGAGCCGCTTCCTGGCGACATTATTATTTTTGATTTCATAGCAAATCATGCTGCTATTTCTCGCGGAACAAAAGATGCTAGTGGAAAACATGAGGTGATTAATCTTGTGGGTTCTAACGACCCAACGCTCGGTACAAAGGTCGGGAAAACAACTATAGAGACGCTTCTACCACTAGCAGGACTTAGCACGGTTAAGTTCTGTACTTCTTCCTGGTGATGCGGGTAAATGTTTTCATGCGGGCTTTATTTTCCTGTCTCCTATTTATCTGTAGTTGCGCCAGACAGACATCAGAGCAAGATGGAACAAAATGACACTAAAGCTCATCAAGAAGATTTAAAGAAACATGCATACCTTTCCTACATTTAAACTTCTTGTCTCAATCCCGTGGGGAGATAAAAGTGATGAGATTTCTCTTGCTTTAGAAGATTACCCGCTCTTTGCATTCGTATCGCCCGAACAGATGCGCAAGGCACGCGCGCCCGTGCGGATTCGGCTGGATGCTCGAGGTGGGATGCACGCATTGGCAGACGCGCCGCTTCGAACGCCAAACGGCCCACCTATTTTTATTCACCATTTCGACGCCGAAGGTAAGTTCACGGGAAAAACCCCGCTTCTTTTCCTCGACCGCCGTGCCATGGATCGTTTGTTCATCCTGGATTATGCCGTAGATACGAATGGTAGCTGTTATCTGCTTGAACTGATTCAGTCGCGGCAATCAGGCGAGTCTAACAATCGGCTGCAAAAAATAGGCAGCGACGGAGAGGTTCAGTGGTCTCGCACTGGCCTAACCTGGAGTGAGGAGTTCGATTTTCACGAGCTTAGCGGCAGCTTCAAGCGGCTATTAACGGATGGAAACTCCCGTCTCTACCTCCCGGCGACCGCGCACGCGGGCGCCATCGCCGAGATTGATCGGTATACCGGGGACGTGGCGCATGTGTACATATCCGACAAGTTCGGCAGCGAAGTTTTCATGAATGAGCGGGGGACTGTTATCTATGTTCTGTATTTTCCAGATGTCAACCGGCGGGGACTTGGCTTCTTTAATCTGGCCGAACAGAAGGTCACGTCCGTCGTTGGAGAAGTCGCATTATACGGATGGCTGCTTTATCCGTTTGGAGTAGATGCTTCGGCAGATGTTTACGCCTGGAATGACTCCGCTGTGGCGCGCATCTCCGCTGATGGGCGGATTGACGTTATCGCTGCATTCGACAACGTCGTCGTTCGAGCGAGAGATAGGGTTATCTTCACGAGTCGCCTGCGTTTAGACGACACGCGGTCCCCGGTTGTGCAGGTCGAGCTTTATTCGCCCGCTGGGAAAACGAGCTATCAGGAGTTGCTTTTGCCCGAAGAATTGAGTGCACGGCATCCGAAGGGGTGGAAGCTCATCCACGTGGACGAGCAAGAAAGATACTACGTGTTTGGAGGAGAAAAACCCGGGCAAACAGGGGCACTCCTCGTTTATTCGAATGACGGTCGTCTTGAAGAGACGGCGTCTACGCCTCGGGCTTTGCTTCCCGTGGAATCCACCCTTGAGGGCTATTCGTACTGGGATGTCGATTCCCGCGGTCGAATCTATCTGCCCGTTACCGATGCTCAGGGCTTTAAGGTAATACGTTTGACGACAGGTTTGCCTTTGCCAGGATAGATCCGGCACACACAGCACAGAGGGGTCTTGCCATGGTCTAGGATAGTCTTGCCATTCCTGAAAGATAAGGGGGTCAAGAGAAGAAGGTTAGGTCTGCTCGTGGCTCTTGACATGGGTCTGAAAGATAAAAGATTTTATCGTTGACGTCACGATCGTTGCGCATTGAGTATCCGGGCGCGTACTACCACGTGATGAACTGAGGCTTGTCACGCAGGAGTGCTTGATGCGCAACCGCGCCCGCTGCTGCGTCGTTGAAGTCCGAAATTACTGTTGCGTAGAAACCGCGGGCCATACTAGAGTGAACGAACCATGGACGGTTCCTTTCAAACGCTAGAGAAAGCTGCCGAATTCCACAACCGGGCCCACCATCGGAAGTCATCAGAGAAAGATCATAACAGTTTCTTCAACCTTCCTAGTCAGGCCGCAGGAAATCTCGCGACCCAGCGGCTGTTTCGTTCCGGCGTCATACAGCCGAAGCTTGCCGTCAGTCAACCAGGTGATGTGCACGAGCAAGAGGCTGACCGAATCGCTGAACAAGTAATGCGCATGCCGGAACCGGGACTGCAACGAGCATGCGCCGGCTGTGACAGCGGCGCGACGCCGTGCCCTGCTTGTGAAGAGAAAGCAGCCATCGCACAGCGCAAAGCGGATCATGATGGTCATTCCAAAAGCGACGCCGCCTCCGACAGTTTTGTCGAAAGTCTCGGATCCGGTCGGCCGCTTGACCCGGAAACTCGCGATTTTTTTGAACCTCGATTCGGCGCTGATCTTAGCCACGTTCGTGTGCACACCGACGCGCTTGCTGCCGAGTTGGCACGCACGTTTACTGCGCAGGCCTACACCGTGGGGCGAGATGTTGTGTTTGCGGCAGGGCAGTATGCGCCGGGGAGCAATGAGGGGCGGCGGCTGCTTGCGCATGAACTGACTCACGTGGTCCAGCAAGCGGATGGGCAGGGGTCGCTCTTGCAGCGCCAGCTAAGCTCCGCGCCGGCAGCTCAGCCATTGATCGGATTAGGAGCAGGTGGTCCGGCGGTCGAAGAACTCCAGCGCCGGCTCAACGAAGCAGGCACCGGACCGGCCTTGGACGTTGACGGGATGTTTGGGGAACATACACGAGGCGCAGTCATGCTGTTTCAGCAAAGTCATGGGCTGGTGGCTGACGGGGTCGTTGGGCGGCTAACTTGGGCGGCGCTCGGCGGTAGCCCGACAGGTTCTAGCGAGGCAACCAGCACTGTAACGACGGGAGGTGCATTCGAACAGGCGACGGTGATGGACAGCACATTTCAGGAGACCGCCGAGGCAGGAGTGGAAAAATTTGCCGTTGACCCGAAAGAATGCTTTGAACAGCACGCCGCGTGTTATGACTGCTGCGAAAAGCTCCATCCTTGGTGGAAACCGTGGGAGTGGCGCGAACGGAAGAGCTGTAAAACGGACTGTTGTGATTCGGCCTTCCACCAATGCATGAGAGATGGCACCTTTCCATGCCTCTGCAAATCGTAACCGGAAAACTAGGAAACGCCCCAGTTGTCTGGTGCTTGGTTAGTTACTCCAAAAATCATGCTTCTAAATTAGATCGGAAAGCGGGGACCTTTAGGACCTTAGACCTTAGTGTGAAAGATAGAGATTTTGTGACTGCTTGATCGCACGCTGCAGTATCGTTGAAGTCCGAAATTGCTGTTGACCTCCATATTAGACTGGACAAACCATGGATGGTTCCTTTGAAACGATCGAGAAGGCTGCCGGGTTCCACAACCGGGTCCACTATCGAAAACCATCAGAAAAAGATCACAAGAGTTTCTTCGATGCTTTCAGT
>WNFU01000559.1_pt1 | contig 60683 bp, 58 predicted proteins | sample 5400121 | NCBI WGS metagenome assembly WNFU01 (sample SAMN13153360, study PRJNA577476) | soil metagenome | isolation source: 100 cm soil or saprolite under grassland replicate 1 | place: USA:California | collected 2016-06-15 | reverse complement strand
GGCTTGAATCCGTAGCCCGAAGGCGCGAGACGCTGGACGCGATAAGGGCCCGGGAGCGCTCCCGGGCCCTTGCGCTGTCAGTCGGGTTGTCCGGCCGATCACCCGCGAAAGAACTACCAGCGAAACGGCTTCTTGGACGGCGGGACGCCGTAGGCGCCCCGATCCCCGCCACCGCCGAAGCCGCCGCCCCGGCCGCCGCCGGGACGTCCGCCCCCGCGAGGGCCGCCGGGACCGCGTCCGCCCCCGCCGGAGCCGCCGGTCCGCGGCGTGGACACGTTCACCGTGATCTTCCGGCCATCCAGATCCTTGCCATTGAGCTCGGCGATGGCGCGCTGGGCCTCTTCCGCCGTCGCCATTTCCACGAAGCCGAAGCCACGCGACTGGCCCGAGAACTTGTCAGTGATCACCGAGGCCGACTCGACCGTGCCGCACTGAGCGAAGTATTCACGGAGCGTTTCACTAGTTGTGGAGTATGACAGACCACCGACATAGAGTTTCGAGGCCATATGAGTCTCCTTCGGTCGCTCTTCCGCTTCAAGTACGCGCCCCAATACTCGGAAGAGCCAATATCGGAGGCGAGGGCGCCGGCTGCGGCGCGTCCTTCAGTTTACACCAGGCGCAGGCCGGGTGCCACGCTCGGCTCCCGGAGTGTGCCGGCGGAAGCCGGCTCGCTACGACTTCAACAGGTCCGGGGAGATGCCGTAGCCTTGAATCTTCCGGTAAAGCGTCTTGGGGTCGATGCCGAGCAGCGCGGCGGCTTTGGCGCGGTGGCCGCCCACCTGCTTGAGCGTGGCGATGATGTGCTCACGCTCGACATCCTCGAGGCTGGATCCGCCCGATCCACGCGCCGACGCGCCACTCTGCAGCTCGGCCGGGAGGTCGGCCGGTTCAATCTCGTCCCCCTCGGTCAGGATCACCGCGCGCTGGATCGCGTGCTCGAGCTCACGCACATTGCCGGGCCAGGCATAGCCCTCGAGCGCGCGGAGCGCCGCCGCCGAGAGGCGCTTCGGCCCATAGGCGGCATTTTGCTCGAGGAAGTGGCTGGCCAGCCGGGCGATGTCTTCGCGGCGGTCCCGCAACGGCGGCAGCGACACGGTGATCGTGTTGATGCGATAGAAGAGATCCTGGCGGAACTGGCCCGCCTTGATCGCCTCGGCGAGATCGCGATTCGTGGCGACGACCAGGCGCATGTCCACCATGCGTTGGCGCGTGCTCCCGACCCGGAAGAAGGCGTGCGTCTCCAGCGCCCGCAGGAGCTTGACCTGGCTGTCGGGCTCCATCTCGCCGATCTCGTCAAGGAACAGCGTGCCGCCGTCGGCCAGCTCGATGAGCCCGGGCTTGCTGGCGACGGCCCCCGTAAAGGCGCCTTTCTCATGCCCGAAGAGCTCGCTCTCTAGCACCTCGCGCGGCAGGGCGCCGCAGTGGATCGGCACGAAGGCCTGCCCGGCGCGCGCCGATCGGTCGTGAATGGCGCGGGCCACGAGCTCTTTGCCGGTTCCGCTCTCGCCCAGGATAAGCACCGAGGACTCCGTGGGCGCCACGCGGTCGATCAGCCGGAGCACCTCCTCCATCTTGGGATTGCCCGTGATGATGCCGCCATCGCCGGCCTGGGGGGCCAGCTGCGCGCGCAGGAGCACGTTCTGGCGCATCAGCCGGCCTTTTTCCGCCGCCTTCCGGACCAGGATGTCCAGCTCCTCGATACGGGCCGGCTTGGTCAGGTAATCGTAGGCGCCCAGCTTCATGGCCTCGACCGCGGTCGACACCTCCTGGAAGCCGGTCATCACGATGACCTGGGGCGCCTCCGGATTGCCCTGCAGCGCACGAAGGACCTCGATGCCCTCCACGCGCGGCATCTTCATATCGAGTAGGAGCACATCGGGGCCGTTGTCCTTGAGCCGATCGAGCGCCGCCTGACCGTCGGCGACGCCTTCGGCGCTGTGGCCCTTGCGCGTGAGCTCGCGCACCAAGAGCTCGCGGAGATTTTTTTCATCGTCGGCGACGAGCACGCGGATCGGCACCGTCATGAGGTCCCTCCGCGATTCCCCTCCGCGGGGATCGCGACCGCTTCGTCCGCGTCGACCGGCAAGATGACGCGGAAGGTCGCGCCGATCCCCATGCGCGAGTCGACTTCGATGCGCCCGCCGTGATCGGCCACGATGCCCTGAGCGATCGCGAGCCCGAGTCCGGTCCCCTGCCCGGGCGGCTTGGTCGTGAAGAAGGCGTCGAACACCCGCGGCAGGAGAGCGTCGGGGATCCCCGGCCCCTGATCTTCGAAGGCCACCTCGACCTCCGCCCGGCCGCGCCGCCGCGTCCGCACGGTGAGCCTGCCCCGGCCGTCCATCGCCTCGAGCGCATTGCCCGCCAGGCCCAGGAACACCTGTCGGATCTGGCCCTCATTGGCCACGACGTCGGGCAGCGCCGGATCGAGGTCGGTCTCGAGGCGGCTCTCGGCGAAGCGCGATTGATGGCTGAGCAGTTCGAGCGCCTTCTCCACGAGCGCATTGAGATCGGCCGCCGCGCGGCGGCTGCCCGGGTCGCGCACGAACTGCAGGAGGCTGCCCGTGATCTCCTTGCAGCGGTAGGCCTCGTCCTCGATGACCGAGAGGTAGGTCGGGAAGTCCTTGAAGGCGTCGAGGTCGCGGAGGGCGGGCTCCGCCGCGCGCTCCTTGAGCGCCTCGGCGCAGCCTGCGATGGTGGCCAGTGGATTGTTGAGCTCGTGGGCCACGCCGGCGGCCAGCCGGCCGGCCGTGGTGAGCCGCTCGGTGAGCAGCATCTGCCGCTCGAGGCGCTGCTGCAGCGTGATGTCCTCCACCAGGACCAGGGCGTGGGTGGTCTCGCCGGCCGGCGAGCGCAGCGGCGCCGCGGTGAGGCGTAGCGTGAGCGTCTCGGCGCCGCGCGGCAGGTCCTCCTGCGTCCGCCGCACCTGGCGATCGGCCAGTACGGCCTCGAGGAGCTCCCGAATCGTCGAGGCCTTGGTCGGGGGCAGCAGCTCCAGGAAATCGCCGGGCGCGCCCAGCTCTGCCGGTAGGAGGGCGGCGCCTTCCCGGTTGACGCTGACGATTCGAAGCCCGGCATCGAGGACGAAGAGCCCGAGCGGCAGGGTTTCGAGCACCACCTCGACGAAGCGCTTCTGGTCGTCGAGCTCGCGCGTGCGCGCCGTGACCATGGCCTCGAGCTGCTCGGAGTAGGTGCGAACGGAGCTGAACAGCCGCGCGTGCTCCAGTGCCATGGCCGCCTGATCGGCGAAGGCCGAGAGCAGGGATTCTTCCTCCGCGGTGAAGTGGTGCACGTCCTGGCGAAGCACCGTGAGCGCGCCGATCGCGTCCTCCCCGAGGATGAGGGGCGCCGCCAGCATCGAGCGCAGGCCGCTCTCGGCCTGTAGCTGCGGGTACCGGACGCGCGGATCGGTAAACACGTCGGGGCTCTGCACGGGTCGCCGCTCCTGGACGGCGGCGCCCGTGATTCCCTCTCCCACCCGCACTCGGATCGCGCCGTGGCTGGCGGGATCGAGATCGAGGCTGGCTGCCAGGCTGAGCTCGCCGGTGGCGGCGTCCAGCGTGAACAGGCCGCAGGACTGCACGCCCAGCACCTCGCGCGCCTGATTCAGGATGAGGCGGACGGTTTCGCCCACCTCGAGACTCTGGTTGACGGCCCGGGCGGCCTTGAGCAGCGCCTGGGTCTCGCGCTCGCGGCGGCGGCTGTCCTGCTCGAGCCGCAGGGTGCGCTGTTGAAGACGCCAGGCCTGCGCCAGCGCGAGCCCGAACTCGCGCGGGAAGCCGGCGGGTATCGTGCTGGCGCCCAGGCCGCGCCGTCCGCCCGGCCCGATGAGAACGAGGCTCCCGGCAGGACTCGCCGCGTCGCCCAAGGTCGTGCGGAGAAGCACCGCCAGCTGACGGCCGCTCCAGCCCGGCGGCGGCTCGCCAAGGCGGCTGAGCCTGATGCCTCGGGTCGGTTCGTCGAGCCGCGCGGTCAGCCAGCCAGCGAGGGGCGAGGCTTTGCGGGCTCCCACGATCATGTCCAGCACGGCGCCGCGGCCCGGCTCGAATCTGAGCGCTCCGGCACGCGCCCCGGTCAAGGCGATCAGCCTCTTCAGCGCGAGCGCAAAGCCCGTCTCGGGGGACGCCGAGCGGCCGAGCGCGGCGAGAAGGTCGGAAAAAAGCCGGCCGATCTTCATGAAGAGGGTCTAGAGAGGCGGGGCGGCGTCAAAGCCGATGACCCGCTCACACCAGCCGGCGGCGCTGAGCAGCCGCGCTTCGGCGAAGGCGGCGCCCACGAGCTGGATGGACAGCGGCAGCCCACCCGCGTCCACGCCGCTCGGCAGCGCGATGGCCGGCAGGCCCGCGAAGCTCCACGGCGCGCAAAAGTATGGATCGCCGGTGGACCCCAAGCCCTTCGGCGCCGGCGCGCCCACGGTCGGCGTGAGCAGGGCGTCGTAGGCCCCGGTGAGCGGAGCCATATCGCGGCGGAAAGCGCGGCGCGCCTCCTGTGCCGCCAGGTAGTCGATCGCGCGAATCGCGCATCCGCCCTCGAGGGCCTCGCGGATCTTGGGCGGGTACTCAGCGGCATGCTTGGCGAAGAGCGGGGCGTGCCAGCCTGCCGCTTCCGCGCGCATCACGAGCTGGCCGGCCTCGTGGAGCCCGGTGAAGGAGGCAGGCAGCGCCACGTCCACGAGCGCCGCGCCCGCCTTCTCGAGCGCCCGCGCCGTGGCCTCGAGGTGGGCCGCCATGTCGGGCGTGGCGCGCTCGAGCAGCGCGCGAAGAACGCCGATCCGTGGCGGCGCGGCACCCGTGACGGCGCCCGTGTAGTCATCGACTGGTGCGGCGCTCGACAGCGGATCGGCGGCATCCTGTCCGGCCAGCAGCCCGAGTACATGCGCGCAGTCCTCCACCCGCCGGCTGAAGATGCCGACATGATCGAGGCTCCAGGACAACGGCACCACGCCCGCCGTGCTGATGCGTCCATGCGTCGGCTTGAGCCCCACGACCCCGCAATACGCCGCGGGCCGCAGCACCGAGCCGACGGTCTGGGAGCCCAGCGCGAGCGGCGTCATCCGGGCGGCGACAGCCGCCGCCGGGCCGCTGGACGACCCTCCGGGCGTGTGCTCGGGATTCCAGGGATTGCGCGTGGGGCTCGGATCCAGGAAGGCGAAGGCCGTGGTCGTCACCTTGCCCAGCACGACGGCGCCCGCGGCCCGCAGCCGGGCCACCGAGGCGGCGTCCGCCGCCGCGGTGCGATGAGCGAACGGGCCCGCGCCCGCCGTTGTGACGAGGCCGGCCGCGTCGAAGATATCCTTGAGGGCCACCGGCACGCCGTGCAGCGCGCCCACGAAGCGCCCTTCGCGCGCCTCGATGTCCCGCTGCACCGCCACGCGCGCTCCGGCGTCCCGGTCCAGATGCACCCAGGCCCGCACCGTGGGCTCGACCGCGTCGATGCGCTTGAGGAGCGCGGCCACCAGGTTCGACGGCGACACCGTGCCGGCGCGGATCCGCCGGGCGGCCTCGACCGCGGTGAGCTCGTGCAGCGCGGCCATCAGTGCAGCGCCTCCAGCACCTCGGCCACCACCTCGAAGCGGCCGAAGGACGGCATGAGATAGGCGCCGGCATAACGTCCGCGCAGCCCGCGCACCAGCTCCTGGGACGTCTCGATCCCGATACGGAGGCCGCGCTCGCCCGCCTCGCTCATCCGGCGCCGCACCTCCGCCGGGATCGAGATCCCCGGCACCTCGTTATGGAGAAACTCAGCATGACGCGAGGAGTGCAGCGGCAGGATGCCGACGACCACCGGAATCGGCGCGCGCGCGCGCGCGAAGAAGCGCTCGAGCACCTCGAGGTCGTAGACCGGCTGGGTCTGCGCCCATCGGGCGCCCGCCTCCACCTTGGCGAGAAAGCGCTCCATCTCCTGCTGCGGTTCCGCGGCGGACGGGTTGAGCGCCACGCCCACGCAGAACGCGGCAGGCTCGCCGATGGAATTGCCCGTGGCGTCGAGCCCCTCGTTCATGCCCGCCAGAATGCGGATCAGGCCGATGGCGTCCACGTCGAAGACCGCCGTGGCATTGACGTAGTCGCCGGTCCGCGGCGGATCGCCGGTCATCGCGAGGATGTTGCGGATATCCATGGCGTGGGCGCCCAGCAGGTCGGCCTGAATGCCCATGAGGTTCCGGTCCCGGCAGGTGAAGTGCATGTTGATGTCGAGCCCCGTGGCCTCGCGCACTAGGATGGCCGTGGGCAGCACCGACATGCGGACGCGGCCCAGCGAGCCGTCGTTGATGTCGACGATCTCGACGCCCCGTTCCTTGAGCAGCTTGGCCCCCTGCACGAGCTTCTCGATATTATGACCGCGCGGAGGGTCGAGCTCCACCGTGACAAGGAACTCGCCGGCTTCGAGCCTCTTCTGGAGCAGGGTCGGCGCTGCGCGCGTCGTGATACCCGCAGTCTCCACCGCCTCCGGTCGGGCGCGCTTCGGCGACTCGACTCGCGCGGCCCCGCGCCGGGGCGCGTGGCGATCCACTGCCTCGCGCATGGCGCGAATGTGCTGGGGCGTGGTCCCGCAGCAGCCGCCCACCATGCGGGCCCCCGCCGCAATCATGCGCGCGGCGTAGTCGGCCATATACGCCGGCGACGAGAGGTAGATCAACCGCTCGCCCACGCGGCTCGGCAATCCGGCATTGGGCTGGATCACCACGGGCAGGCCGCGCGCCTCGGGCAGCATCTGCTCGAGGATGTCGTACAGCACGCTCGAGCCCACCGAGCAGTTCGCGCCCACCGCCTGGATGGGCAGCTCGCGCAGCGCGCGCACCACCTCCGCGGCCGTCCGGCCAAGGAAGGTCACACCGTCATCGGTGAACGCCACCTGGGTGACGATCGGCAGGTCGGTGATGGCCCGGATGGCTTCCACCGCCAGCCGCATTTCGTTCAGATCCGAGAAGGTCTCGACGATCAGGGCGTCGACGCCGCCCTCGAGCAGGCCCTCCGCCTGTTCGCGGAACGCGGCGCGCGCCTCGTCGGGCTCGATGGTGCCGAGCGGCGCCAGATATTTCCCCAGCGGCCCCATCGAGCCCAGCACGAAGACATCGCGCCCCATGCTCTCCCGGACGTCGCGCGCCAGCTTGGCGCCGCGCAGGTTGATCTCGCGGACACGCCCGGCCAGCCCGTGCACCGCGAGCTTGAACCGATTGGCGCCGAAGGTATTGGTCTCGATGCAGTCTGAGCCCGCCGCGAGGTACTCGGCGTGGATGCCCTGCACGATCTTGGGATCGTTGACGTTCAGGACGTCGAAGCAGGCATCGAGCGGCACGCCGCGCGCGTAGAGCATGGTGCCCATGGCGCCGTCGCAGAGCAGCGGGCGCTCGACCAGCCGGGCGGCGAAGGGCGCGGCCATCTCAGCGCGCCGCCCGCTCGCGCGCGGCCAGCGCGCTCAGGATCTGCGCGGCCACCTGATCCGGGCCGAGCGCGGTCGTGTCCACCGTGAGATCCGCCTGGCGGTAGAAGGGCTCCCGCGCGCGGTACAGCCTCTCGGCTTCTTCCCGGGATCGCCCCGCGAGCATAGGCCGCTCGCCGGAGCGCTGCGCGCGCTCATAGAGCGTATCGAAATCCCCGGACAGCCAGATGACCGTGCCGAGGGACCGCAGGGCCGCCGGCCGCCCCTCGAGACACGGCAGGCCGCCGCCTGTGGCGATGATGTCGCCGGTCTTGAGCGCCAGCAGGCCGACAGCGTCCTCCTCGAGGCGGCGGAAGTGGGCTTCCCCCTTGTCGGCGAAGATCTCGGGGATGGTGCGCCCCTCCCTGGCCGTGATCATGTCGTCGGTCTCGACGAAGCAGCGCCCGAGCCGGCGGGCCAGGATGCGCCCCACCGAGGACTTGCCCGCCCCCATGAAGCCTACCAGCACGATAGTGTCGGTCGTGCCCGCCATAATAGAGGACAGGTTATCACTAAGCCTGCTCGCGAGGCTCGATGTACACGGCTCGAAGGATCTCCCAGGCGCCGGCCATGAGCGGGACGGCGATCAGCGCGCCGATGACTCCGGCCAGCTTCGCACCGACCAGGATCCCGACCATTACCGCCAGGGGGTGGAGCCCGGTGGCACGGCCCACGAGCTGGGGCACGAAGAGCTTGGCCTCGAGGAGATTGGCTCCCCAGAAGACGAGCGCCGCCCAGACCGCCAGCCCGGGCGAGATGTTGAGCGCGGCCAGGATGCCGAGCACCGCCGCGGCCGGCGAGCCCAGGAACGGCACGACGTTGAGCACCGCCGCGGCGCCGCCGATCAGGAGCGCGTACGGCACGCCGAGCACGGCCAGGCCGACGGCGATCACGGTGCCCACGGAGAGGCTCACGATCGCCTGGCCGCGCACGTACCCCCCCATGACGGCCAGCACCCGCGCCGTCACCTCCACCGCCCGGCCACGATGCCGCGCGGGCAGGAAGCCGCCGAGCCCGCGGCCGATCCGCTCGGCGTCGATCACGAGGTACGCCGCGACGACCACGACGAGGAAGAGGGCCACGACGGCGCCGATGGCGCCCTTGGTGACGAGCAGCGTGTTCTGGAGCAGCACCTCGCCGATCCGCTTGAGACTCTCGCCGTCCTCGGACAGCCCTGGCAGGGGGATATCCCAGCGCGCGCCCCAGGCCACGAGTTCGGCGAGGAGCACCCGTCCCTTGTCGACGAGCGCGGGAAGCTGGGCGACGAATTGGCGGCCCTCCTCGACGAAAGCGGGAACGAGGAACCGGCCGAGCGCGCTCACCAGGAGCGCGGCGGCCAGGTAGACGCCGGCCACGGTGACGGAGCGGGGAATGCGGTGGCGGTCGCCCCAGCGGGCGGCAGGCAGGATCGCCGCCGCGACGACCAGCGCCAGGAAGAGGAGCACCCAAAGCTGCCAGCTCTCCACCAGGATCCAGACCCCGAAGCCAGCGACGAGAACACGGCCGATTGCCAGCCACGTGACCAGCTCGACCGGACGCGCTCTCACCGGTGCACGGTGACCGTGGTGGGAGCGCGACGGTAGGCGCAGTCACGCATCCAGCAGCGGCGGCACTGGGTGAAGTAGTGATCCACGCGCGCCTCAGGTCCCACCCCAACCAGAAAGGAGATGCTCTTCACCGGTGTCATGAAGCAGGCGCTATTGAGCGTGACCCCGATCGGGTCGCCCGGGCAGAGCCGGAAGAGCTGGACCTGCTCGGCAGCGTCCCAGCCGGCATAGCCCGGGCTGATCCGGTTGGTGACCTTGAGGTCTTCGGCGAGCGCCGCCTGGCAGAGCAGATCGTTGGCGTACTCGGCGAGGCTCTCCGCGGCGGCCGACCCCACGCTGTCGAGCATCACGGCCAGCGGGAACTCGCGCGCGTCGAACAGCCTCCGGACGCGCTCCTCGACGGCGTCTCCCACCGTGCAGATGCCGGCGCCCACCGCCTCGAGCCGTCCCCACAGCCCACCGATCCCGGGGATGTGCAGGCTCTGGTCCCCGGCGTCGATGCAATCGGGCGCTTGCCGCATCACCGGCGCCGCCCGGTACACGATTCGGGGGGTGATCAGCCGCTCGCCCAGCGCGAGGGCCTCTTCGAAAAGAGCGACCACATCGGCACTCGGCCGGTCCACACCTTTCTTGTAGCCCTGGAAGCGGAGGACTTCGTCGCGGTCGACGCGCAGGGGAACCCCCTCGAGCGCCGTCGGAACGGGCGTGAGGACGCGGAGCGCCTCGGTCACTTCTTACGGCGGGAGCGCACGACCTCGGCGATGAGGCGGATGTGATCGGGCCCAGAGCCGCAGCAGGCGCCCGCGATATTACAGCCGGCATCCAGCAGCGCCGGATAATCCTTGGCCATGGCTTCGGGCCCCAGCTCGTAGGTAGTCTGGTCGCCCTTGGTAATGGGCAGCCCGGCATTGGGATACGCGATGAGCGGCGCGTCGGTGACGGCGCGCATCTCGCGGATGATCACAATCGCGCGATCGGGGCCGCGCCCGCAGTTCATGCCGACGATGTCGGCACCCGCCCCGAGCAGGCTGCGGGCGACGTCGGCCGGACTCTCGCCCCACATGGTGCGGTCCCGGTCGTGGATGTCCTCGTACTGGAAGAACATCGTGGCCATCACGGGCAAATCCGTGACAGCTTTGCACGCCTTGATCGCGGCGGTGGCTTCCTGGGGGAACATCATGGTCTCAACGGACAGGCAGGCGGCTGGTCGGCCCGATGGAGCCCGCGACACAGCCGCCTGGCGGGCAGACCGAGCGCGCGAGCCGGGCGCCCTTCTCGTTGAGCTCCCGCGTGCGGTCACCGAGCTGGTATTCGTTGAGCTTGAGGCGCGTGCCGCCGAACGTATTGGTCTCCACGAAGTCGGAGCCCGCGTCGAAGTAGCCCTGGTGGATGCCGCGGACGATATCGGCGTGCGTGTCGTTCCAGAGCTCAGGGCAGGCGCCGTTGAGCAGCCCCGCCGCGAAGAGCGCGGTGCCATAGCCGCCGTCAAAGACGAGGAGGTCCCCGGCCCGGGCTCGCTCGACGATTTCCCAGCCGCGCGCGCGGGAAGGCATCAGGCATTCACCGGCACGCCGAGCAGCTCCTTGGCGCGCGTCACCGCGATCGTCGAGTCCTTGGCATAGCCATCGGCGCCGATCTCGTCGGCATAGGACTGGTTGACCGGCGCGCCTCCGATCATCACCTTGACCCGCGCGCGCAGCCCGGCTTTCTCGAGGGCATCGATGGTGCGCTTCATGGCGGGCATGGTCGTGGTCATGAGCGCCGAGATACCGACGATCTGGGCGCCGTGCTCCTCGACGGCCGCCACGAACTTCTCGGGCGCGACGTCGCGGCCCAGGTTGTGCACCTTGAAGCCCGCGCCCTCGAGCATCATCGCCACCAGGTTCTTGCCGATGTCGTGCAGATCCCCCTGCGCCGTGCCGATCACGATCACGCCGAGGTTCTGGTTCGCGCCGCCGGCCTTCGTAATGAGCGGCTTGAGCAGATCGAGGCCCGCGTACATGGCTCGCGCCGAGAGCAGCACCTGAGGAACGTAGTATTCGTTACGCCGGAACTTCTCGCCGACCACGTCCATGCCGGGGATCAGGCCGCGGAAGATCAGTTCCTTGGGGTCCATGGACAGCTCGAGACCTTCCTGCGTCTTGCGCGCCACCGTGTCCTTGTCACCAAGGATCAGGGCGCGCGCCATGGTCGGATAGTCGAAGCCGTTCTCGCTCATGCGGGCGTACGCCCGCTTCCTGACTTCACGGTCGGATACCCTCCCTTTTGCCACGCGGTCATGCCGCCGATCACATTGTACCAACCGGTCATGCCCTCGCGGCTCAGCGCGCTGATCACCGTGCTCGAGCGCAGCCCGCCGGCGCAGAGCACGGCCTTGGGCCGCGCGGCCGGCACCTCAGCCATGCGCCGCACCGCCTCACCCATGGGTAGATGCAACGCCCCCTCGATATGGCCCTCGTCCCACTCGAACGGCTCGCGGACGTCGATGACCACGAGGTCGGGGCGCTCCTCGCGCATGGTCGCCAGATCGTGCACCGAGATCTGCGGCACCGTCGCCACGGGGAAACCATGGCTGCGCCATTCCGTCATCCCCCACTGCACGTGCCCGGCCACCGCATCGAAGCCGATCCGGCTCATGCCCTGGACGGCGCGCGTGAGGTCGGTGGGGCTGGCCGCCACCAGCAGGACCGGCGCGTCGGCCGGCACGAACCAGCCCACGCGGGAGGAGAACTGCGGGCTCTCGATCCAGACATTGATTGCGTCCGGAACATGGCCCTGTCCGTATTCTTCCGGGCTCCGCACGTCGAGCACGCACGCGCCCTTGGCGATCGCTTCGCGCGCCTGGTCGGCCGTGAGCGGCCGTGGGTCGCCGCTCATCGGCAAGGCCTGGGCGCGATTGCGCGCGATGATGCGGTCGAAGTTCGGCGGCTTGGGCGGCAGCCCCGTCATGAGCCGGCGGACGAAGGTGTCCACGTCCGGCGCCTGGAGCGCCGGGTTGAAGCGGCGCTCGAAGCCGATGGTCGAGGCGGTCTTGCTCGACATGGCGCGTCCGCACGATGACCCGGCGCCATGGGCCGGGTACACCTCGACGCTGTCGGGGAGGCGCAGCAGCTTTTCCCCCAGGCTCTGGTACAGGTTGGCCGCGGCCTGATCGCCTCCGAAGTCGGGACGGCCCACGTCTCCGACGAAGAGGGTATCGCCGGTGAGCACGAACCAGGGCTCGGTCCCCCGGCTGAGATCGGTGACGAGGAGCGCGATGCTGTCGGGCGTGTGGCCGGGAGTGTGAAGCACCGTCAGGCTCACATTGCCAATCTTGAGCTCCGCGCCCTCTTCGACCGGGGCGTGCGGGAAGGCCGCCTTGGCCGCCGGATGAATGTGGATGCGTCCGCCGGTCTTGGCTGCCAGAGCCTGATTGCCCGAGACATGATCGGCATGGACGTGGGTATCGACGATATGCGTGATGGTCAGCCCCTTCCGGCGGGCCATCGCCAGGTACTCATCGATTCGGTCCCGAGCCGGGTCGACCACAGCGGCACATCCGGCCTCGCCACAGCCGATGAGGTAGGAGAGGCAGCCGGCTTCCTCATTCAGGATTTGCTGGAAGATCATCGGCCGAATCTTCCCATAGGGACGGATAGTTGCGCAAGGGCAAGGACCCCGAGAGAGCCTCCTTGACCCCCCGGCACCCCCTGGAATAGACTTGCGGGAATTGTGACAACACACACCGAAAGGGGTATGTTCGGGGCGTGAAAGTAAGGGTTCTGGGGGCATATGGCAGCGAGGGGCCGAGCCAGCGGCCCACTGCCTTCCTCGTGGACGACCGCGTGCTGGTGGATGCCGGCACGGTGGGCGGAGCGCTCCCCGTCCCCGAGCAGATCGAAATCGAGTACGCCCTGGTCAGTCACGCCCACCTCGACCACACGGTGGGGCTCGCCTTCCTCACCGACACGCTGGCGATGGTCGCTCCCGAGCGCCGCGTCACAGCCTGCAGCATCTCGCCAGTCCTCGAGGCGCTCCAGACCCATTGCTTCAATGACGCGCTCTGGCCTGACTTCACGACCATCCCCTCGCCATCGAACGCGGTGCTGGCCTTCCGGACGCTCGTTGAGGATGCGGAAGCGCGGGTCGGCGACCTGTGGGTGACGCCGGTCCATGTGGAGCATACCATCCCCACCACGGGCTACGTGATCCACAATGGCGAAACCGGCTTCGTCTTCAGTGGGGACACCGGGCCGACTCAGCGGATTTGGAAGGTCGCGCGGGAGATGCGGGGGCTCAAGGCGCTGATCGTGGAGACCGCCTTCCCGAACCGCTTGAATATGCTGGCCCGCGCCTCCGGACATCTGACCCCCGACATGCTCAAGCGTGAGATGGACAAGATGCCCGTCGACATTCCGATCTGGGTGTACCACGTGAAGCCGCAGCTGTATCAGGAAACCGCCGAAGAGCTCGCCAAGATCGACCCCACCCGGATTCACATTCTCGAACAGGGCAAAACCTACACGATCTGAACCGCGGGATGCTCCCAACGATCCCGCCTGAGCACGAGGCCCCCACCCTGCGGCCATTCCTCTGCCGGGTGGTCGGCAGCGCTCGTCAGACACCACTCGGAGTGCTGGTCCTGGCAGCCCTTCACGCCCTCATCGGCCTGAGTCGAGCGCTCGACCGCGTTGCTCGCGCTCAGGTCGGCCTCGAATCGCACGCTCTCACCATCGACGCCCTCATCGTGGTCGCGCTCCTCCTGAGCAGCTACGGCCTCTGGTCACGAAGGCCATGGGGGCGCTTACTGACGATGGCCCTTTACCTGCTGCTCGCCGGTTTGGGCTGGGGAGTCTTGTTTGCCGTGGCTCGAGGGTGGCTCCCCGCAGGCGCTCTTTTCATTGGCGCCGGACTGGCATTCTGCGGAATCGGTCTTGGCATCACGTGGTACCTCGCCCGCCCCTCTGTAAAGGCCGCGTTCCAGTAGGCCGAGCGTTTGTCCGCGTTTAGACTCGCGCTCAGTCAGCGCGAGGCCGAGGCGAAGAGGAACTCGCCCAGCCAGTTGTGCACCGCGGCGCCGTGCTCGAGCTGCGGGAAGTGTCCGCAGCGGTCGAGCCAGCGACCTTCGGCCCCCCGGATCCCGTCCACCGCGGCCGCCACGTGCGCCAGCGGGATCACGGGATCCTGTCGGCCGTGAATGACTAGCGTGGGTCGATCCCATTCCGAGAGCGCGGCGCGGTAGGCGGCGCCGCCCCCTTTGAAATCCTCTCGCATTCCGCGGAGCGTCGCGAGATAGGCCGCGCGCCCGTCGGGCGTGGCGCGCACGCCGAACTCGTGAGCCACGAGAAAGGCGATCTCCTCCGGATCGGGATCGATCAGGCAGCGGCGCAGCGCCGCGGCGCACAGGCCCGGCGTCACGCATCGCGCCATCAGCTCGCCGAGCCCACGCATCGTCATGAGCCGGTAGATGATGGACGGACGCAGCGGAAAGCCGGGGACGGCCGGGCTCAGGAGCGCGAGCCGGTCCACGCGGGCGGGGTTGGCCGTCGCGAAGGCGACGGCGACGCCGCCACCCATCGAGTGGCCGACGACATGGGCCCGGTCATGCCCGAGAGCGTCGAGCAACCGGCTCGCCGCCTCGGCGAAGAACGGCATCCCATAGGCCCGCCGCGGCTTGGCGGACTGGCCGAAGCCAGGCAAGTCGAGGGCGATCACGGTGCCGTGCGGGGCGAGGGCTGCGATGGTGTGGCGCCAGGACTCGGCGAAGGCGCCCAGGCCGTGGATCAGCAGCGTCGCGGGCCCACGTCCGGCGACCGTGTAGTAGAGCTCGAGCCCATCGACCGCGCCTCCTGTCAGACGAATCAGCGCCATCAGGAAGCAGTCGGGCGCGGACCGTCGAGCAGACGGCTCAGGCGCTCGCGGAACGGAAAGACGCTGAAGAGCCCACCGGTATGGATGAAGCAGATGCGCTGGCCGAGGGCCTTGGGGTCGCGGGCGAGCGTGTCCATGAGACCGGCGAAGGCCTTGACCGTGTAGACGGGGTCGAGCAGCACGCCTTCCTGCTGGGCCAACCTGACGATGGTATCCAGCGCGTCGTCGGAGACTCCCGCCCGGCCCGCGCCCTGGTAGCCGTCGAGCAGATGGATGGTCTTCGGCACTTCGATGGCAAAGCCGAACCGATGGATCGCCTTGTCAATCGTCCGCCCGATATAGCCGCGCACCTGCTCGGCGGGGAAGGCGATCGGCACGCCCACGATCTCGCCGGGGAGGCCGCCGAGCTGCTTGCCCATGAGCAGTCCCGCCTGGCTGCCGCCGCTGAAGGCGGTAACCACAACGGTGTCGAAGCGGGGGGCGCCGTGATTGATCTGCTCGGCGAGCTCGACAGCGCATTCGAGATAACCGAGAGCGCCCACCTCGTTCGAGCCACTCTCCGGGATCACGTACGGCCGGCCGCCGCGCGCCCGGATTTCCTCGGCGAGACGCTCGAACACCTGGTCGATCTGCGCGAACTCGGCGTCCGAGAGATACCGCACCTCGGCGCCCAGCAGTCGGTTCAGCAGGAGATTGCCGTCGTAGGCCTCGGGCCGCGCGCCCTTGACGGCCAGCACCGCCCGCAATCCCAGGCGGGCGGCCACAGCCGATACCGCGCGGCAGCAATTGGATTGCAGCGTGCCGCAGGTCAACAGGGTGTCGGCGCCCTGCTGGAGGGCCTCACCCACCAGGAATTCGAGCTTGCGAACCTTGTTGCCGGACTCGAGCAGGCCGGTGAGATCGTCGCGCTTGAAGTAGAGCTCCACGCCGAGACGGCGGGAGAGCCGCTCGAGCTTCATGATGGGCGTGGGCACCAGAGAGAGTGGGAGACGGGCGGGAACGAGCATGCGCCCATCCTACCACTTGAGTCTATGAATGCGTCCGCCTGGTGGTGCTAGGCGTGCTCCTGCTTGAGGGTCGCGGCGATGGGCGCGAAATCGTAGGACGGGAAGACCTGATAGCGGAAAGCGCCCCAGGCCTTCTGCTCCATGTACCGGTTGAGGCTGCGAATCTTGTCGGCCTCGACCCGCAGCTGGATGATAAAGCCGTAGGACATGGCCACGACCCAGGACACAAGCTCGCTGCCCTCCGGTGGAAAGTCGCGGTAGAAGCCGGTTTCCCTCAAGTGGGCCATGATCTCGTCCAGCGTCTTGGACTGGTCGTGGTGGAGCAGGACGGTGAGCAGGACGTGAGTGTCGCCGGCCATGGAGTCCTCCGTCGAACGGAGTGCACCGCGCGGCCAGCGCAATGGCGCGCCAGCCTCCGAGCCACCCTATCACAGGGGCCGGCGCCAATCCGGATTGACACCGGCTCCGCTAGCGGGTACCGTTCTGCCATGCGCATCGAGGTTCACGACAACCAGATCGAGTCCGCCCTCAAGACCATGAAGAAGCTCATGCTCAAGGATGGGCTCTTCAAGGAGATGAAGAAGCGGGCGTACTACGAGAAGCCGTCCGTGAAGCGGAAGCGGAAGCAGGCCGAGGCCAGGAAGAAGCGCCGGAAGGCCATGAAGCGCACGGAGCAGGAAGACTAGTCTGCCTCCTCCGGGCGCCTCTCTGCGCCCCGGTTCCCCCACGCCAAGCCTGCCGGTGACTCCCACCCGGGAGAGCCTTGCCAGCCCGCGTCTCTGGCTGGCCTTCGCCACGATGCTCATGGTGGCGGGGATCTCGAATAGCTTTCCCGTCTTCTTTCCCCCGCTCCTGCAGGAATTCGGGGGCTCGCGCGGCGCCACGGCCTCGACGGTCTCCCTGCTCTGGGTGGGCGGGGCCGTTCTGGGGCCCCTGGCCGGCTACCTCGTGTCCCATTGGAGTCCCCGGCTCCTGGTCGTGATCGGACTGGCCGCCACCGCGGCCGGGCTCGCCCTGGGGACCCTGGCCTCGTCGCTGACCTGGTTCATCTTTCTGGTGGGTCTCGGGGGCGCGATTGGCGTGGGATTGACCGGCATGGTCACCCACGCGGCCCTCATCGCCGACGCTTATGTCCGCCGTCGAGGCCTCGCCATGGGCATCGCCTTTTCCGGCTCGATGGGCGCCTATGCCCTCGCCCTGCCCGCTCAATGGGCGATCAACCAGTGGGGATGGCGCGCGGCCTTCTGGGGTTACGCGATCATCATCGTCGCCCTTATCCCATGCGCCTGGGTCGTCCACCCGAGCCGGCTCGATCCTGGCGGCAAAGGCGCGAGCCAGGGCACGGCCGGGCCTCGCACCGTGGGCGCGATCGTGGCCTCCCCAGGCTTTTGGAGCCTTATGGTGGTGTTCAGCACGCCACCGCTTTTCGGTTACCTCGCCACGACTCAGCACACCCTCTACTTCACCGCGCGTGGGTTCTCGGCCGCCGAGGCCTCGCTGATGCTCGCCGCCGGCGGAGGGCTCGCGGGATGCGGCCGGGCCCTGGCAGGTCTGATCGCGGATCGCCTCGGGGGCCCAATCGCGGGCTTCATCTCGTTCAGCTGCTCGCTGGTGGGAATGCTCTGCCTGCTGGGGATGGAGGGATGGCCGGGTCGGGCGCTGGCGGCAGGCTACGTGCTGTTCCTGTTCCTGCCCCTCGGCTCGCGCGCCACCATCGTCTCGGTCCTGATCAGCCGCATCGCTCCCCCGATCCATTACGGCTTCATCTTCGGGCTGCTGGGGATTGGCAATAGCCTCGGCGCCGCCGCCGGGCCGTGGCTGTCCGGCGCGATCTACGATTGGACTCAGTCCTATCTCGTGATCTACCTCTTGGCGACGGGCATCGCGCTCGCCGGCCTCACCGCGCTTGCCATCTTTTCCCTTACCACGCCGCGGCGGAGCTGACTCAGCCCCGCGGCCGCCAGCGGATGCCGCCGCGGACGGTGAGCACGGGGGCGAAGCGGAGCGCGGCCTTGATCTCGTGGTCCGCGGAGTCGCTGAAGGTAAACTCGCCCTCCTCGATGTCCAGCACGGCGGCGTCCCCTGAGGCGCCCGGCGCGAGGACGCCAAGCTCCTCTTGCTGTCCGATGGCGCGCGCCGGCGCGTCGGTGACGGCACGGATCACCTCGTCCAGCGGCATGCCGAGCGCGAGGAACGTGGACATGACACCGGCGAGGTCGTACATGCGGCGGGCGACCAGCGGCCGGACCATGTCGGTCGAGAGCGTGGTGGGCGGCAGCCCCTGCTCGATTGCCGCGCGCGCCACCTCCAGATCGCAGTGCACGCCCGCGTGCGCAACGTCCAGCACGACGCCGCGCCGCGCCGCCTCGCTGACCGCCGGACGCACACGGCCCCGGTCGTCCAGGATGCCGTTCGCGTACCCATTGAAGATATGGGTGGCGATGTCGCCCGGCCTCAGCCGGTCGAGAATCGCTTCGATGGGAATAGGCGAGCCCGAGATGTGGACCATCAGCCGCGTGCCGGTCGCGTCGACGATGCGCCGAGCCATGTCAAGCGCCGGGAGCGCGTTCGTCTCGCCCGTCGCCATGTGCTGGATGCGGACCTTGATGCCGAGCAGCTCCGGGAAGCGGGCGAAAGCGTCGCGGGCGCGGTCCTCCTGGGCGAAGCGGAAATCCTGCAGCTCCCCGACACCCGCCGCGAGACTCATCAACCCCGTCGCCGCCAGATGAAGGAACGCGAAGACCCGCGTGTGGGAGCGGGCGATCACGTTCTCGCGGAAGCCCGCGTAGGTCGCCCATCCCGCACTGCCCGCGTCCACGCAGGTGGTGACACCGCCCGGCAGGCAGGCGGCGTCGGGGTCCACGAAGAGCGGCTGGCCGCGGTAAAAGAAATGCCCGTGCGGATCGATCAGGCCCGGCGTGACGAGCTTGCCGCTGACGTCGGCCACGTCGGCGGCGTTTCCATCGAGCCGTGGGGCCACCGCGGCGACGCGGCCGCCCGCGAACCCGACGTCCATGGGCGCGTGGACGGCGCGGCCGGGATCCACGACGGTGCCGCCGCGCAGCAGCAGATCGAAGTCCATCTGCTCCCCTGGCCGGCGGGGCGGCGCCGCTAGCCGATCTTTGCGGCGAGCGCCGCGTACTTCTCGAGCAGCGGCAACACTTCGTCACGTCCTGCCGACGGCAGATTGAAGAGCGCGCGATGGACGCCAAGGTCGCGCCACGCGGCCAGCTTGCCTTCGTCGGGACGCGCGCCGAAGAGCGACACGGTGACCGCCGCGGGGTCGCGGCCGGCTTTCTCGGCGCGCCGCCGGAGATCCGCGATGCCCTCCTCGATCGCATCGCGGCCCACGATCGGCATCCAGTGGCCGTCGAAGTCCGCGGCCCGCTGGCGCGCATGCGGGCCGCTCCCGCCCATCAGGATCGGCGGGTGCGGCTTCTGGACCGGCTTGGGGAAGGACCAGATCTTGTCGAAGTTGACGAACTTGCCGTGGTACTCGGCCTCATCCTTCGTCCAGATCTCCTTCATGGCGGCGATCCGCTCGCGCAGGATCTTCCACCGGCTGTCGAAGTCCGTCCCGTGATGCTCCATCTCCTCGGCGTTCCAGCCTCCGCCGATGCCGAAGAGCATGCGGCCGCGCGAGAAATGATCGAGGCTCGCCACTTCCTTGGCGAGCGTGATCGGGTCGCGCTCGATGACCAGGCAGATGCCGGTGCCGACCTTGAGCCGTGTAGTGACGGCGGCCGCCGCCGTAAGCGTCACGAAGGGATCGAGCGTGTGCCAGTACTCCTTCGGCAGATTCGGGCCTCCGGGCCATGGGCTGCGGCGGTTGGCTGGGATATGCGTGTGCTCGGGCACGAAGAGGGACTCGAAGCCGCGGGCCTCGGTCTCGCGGGCCAGCTCGTCGATGCGAATCGCGTAGTCGGTGCTGAACTGGTAGACGCCGTATTTCATGGCTGGGTCTTCTCCTCGGGGAAGCTCAAGGGAGTGTAGTAGGGACGACCGCGGAGCGCCTTGACCTCCTTTTGAAAGCTGGTGCCGTAATGGGTCTCCGCGTCGGTGAGCGCCCAGGCCTGTCGCTTGTAGCACCAGGACTCCGGATGGAGCCGCTGCGCCGCTTTGAAGAGCGGGATAGCCGCCTCGGCCTGGCCGGTCCCGTGCAGGTATTCGGCGAGCCTGAAATGCGTGGCGGCCAGCGCGTGCTCCGCGGTGGGCAGCGGCAGCCGGGAGCGCCGCTCGCCGGGCTTGAGGACATAGGCGCTGTCCGGCCCTTTCATGACCCAGTCGCGGAGCGCCGCCGCGTAGCGTGTCATGTCGAATTTGGTGTACTCGATCCACCGGTTATCGGCAAAGGCCACCTCGTTGGGCCTCACGATGCGCCCGGGCTCGTCGATCCACACGGCGGTCGGCACATTGACCATGTTGTAGCGTGACGCCACCTGATAGTGGACGTCGATCAGCGAGGGATGCGTCGGATGGGCGGCCCGGATCCACTCGCCGGCCGCCGCAGCACCCGCGCTATCGAGGGCCACGGTGATCACCGTGAGCCCCCGCGGCTCGAGCTCTGCATGAAGCGCCTGCCACCCGGGCAGGTCGAAGCGGCATCCTCACCAGGACGCCCAGGCGAGGAGAAAAACCTTGCGCCCGCGGTAGTCGGAGAGGGTGTGGAGCCGGCCGTTGAGGTCGGGAAGCGTGAAGTCCGGCGCCTCGAGCGAGCGGAGGCGATCGCCGACATCCTCGGCCGCCTCGCCCACGGCCCACACGCCGTGCTCGGGGCACGCGACCACCGGCTGCCCCAGATGCCGCACGAGCCGCGTGAGGTTCACGCTCGGGCCGCCTTCGGCCTCGCGCGCCCACTCCCGCCCCGCGTGCCCACGGGGCACGGGCACGCAGGCGCCCCCCCGGCAGAGCCCCTCGGGCTTCCACTCCCAGCCGGTGGCGCGCGCCAGATAGTCGGGCGCGAGCCACAGGCTCTCGCCCTCGATCCGGGCCCCAGCGACCGTGGTCGCGTCGGCCCCACAGAGAATCGTGACGTTCATGCCGGCTCCCGCATGGTGTTACCATGGATCAGCGCACAAGCCAATCGACGGAGGTGCTCTATGAAGCATGGATCCCTCTGGACCCTGATCGCGCTGGTCGTCGTGGCGATCCTCGCGGCCGGCCCCCTGCCCGTTTCGGCCGCCGACACGTCGAAAGTGGACAAGTCCACCAAAGAGGTGGAGACGGGCGCCAAAAAAATCGGCGAGGGCAAAGTCATCGAGGGAGCCGGGGAGACGGCCAAAGGAGTCGGCCATACGGTGGTTGAAGGTGCCAAGCTCACCGGCGAGAAGTTCAAGGAAGCCGGCAAGGCCGCGGAGGAGCCCGCGAAGACCGCCTGGGAACGCACCAAAGAGGGCGCGACCTCCTTCGGAACCAGCGTCAAGAACTTCTTCCACCGGCTCTTCAACAACGATTAGCGCTTGGGCTTCGTGACTCTCGCCAGATAGACGCCCAGCGGCTCCGACTCCCGTTCCTGGAAGCGGACGGCGACGCGGAGCTGCTCGAGGTACTGGTCGAGCGTCTTTCCGCCGAGGGCGATGCCCCGCGAGGTGAAGAACGACTCGGCATCCTGCTCGAGCGCCGGGCTCACCAGGGCCGTGATCCCTTCGTACATCCGACGATACGCGCTGCCGGGGTAGCGCTTGGACATCGCCTCCCAGTTCGCCTTCACGAACTCCCACGCGAGCTCCCGGCTGTACACGCTCGTGAGCAGCGCGCGCACCAGGAAGGGCGCGTCCTGGCTGCGGACCTCGCCGTTCAGCGTGCGGTCGAGCGTCTGACGCAGCAGCTCCGGCTGGCGGAATCCCGCCAGGGCATAGAGGTAGCGCTGCTCCTCCTGTGGGGTTCGCGCACTCTTGAAGCGTTGGAGAAACTCGTCGTATTCCGTCTCGCCTCCGCTGGCGGCGAGGATCGCGATCACCGCGGGCAGCACATTGGGATCCAGCGCCGACTCGTCACTGCGGTAGCGCGCGTAGAGAGAGCGCGCGCGGTCCTGAGTGGCCGGGTCATTTCCGAGCGTTCCAAACGCGCGGATCAGGTCCCCGCGGAGCTGACGATCGAGCTCGGTCTCATCAGGCTGGGCCTCCCAGCCGAACCGCTCGACGGCGGCCTCCAGCCGCTGGCGGACCAGGCCCTCGAGCTGCGTGCGCAGCTCGGCCGGGATCGCGCGGTTCAGATAGCCGAACGACCCCGTCAGGACGGCCCAGACATTGCGATCCGTCTCGGCGGTGAATCGCGCGGTGAGCTCGAGGTAGTCGGCGGCGGCCATGGTTCCGGCCTGGGCCAGAGCGAAGCAGTCGCTCACCAGGTTGAAGCGCTCGATCGGCGCGAGCTTCGCCAGCGCGCCGCTCATCTTCTTGAGCAGGGGCGGCGCGTAGCGGACGCGGTAGAAGCCGTGCCCGCCCGCGTTCGCAACCACCCAGTCGGCCGGCGCGGGCAGCGGCACCACGACCTCCGCCTCCTCGAGGAGCAGCTGTTTGTGGACCAGCCCGCGCTTCACCGAGGCGCGCAGGACGATCGGGATGCGCCACCGCTCCGCGCTCTCCGAGGTGCCGTCCAGGTACAGAAAGCGCCGCTGGGAGAGTCGGATGCCCTTGCCTTCGGGCTCGACCGACACCAGCGGATAGCCGGGCTTGAAGATCCAGGCGTTCATGACCTCGGGAATGGGCTGCTTCGCGGCCTCGCCCAGCGCCTTCCAGAGATCCGTGGTCTCGGCATTGCCGAACCGATGGCGATCGAGGTAGAGGCGCACGCCGTCGCGAAAGCCCTCCTCGCCCAGATGCCGCTCGAGCATCCGCAGCACGGAGGCCCCCTTCTCGTAGGTAAGCAGGTCGAACATCGCCTCGCAGTCGCGCGGCGCCAGCACCTCGAACTCGATCGGCCGTGTGCTGCGCAGCCCGTCCACTACCATCGCCGCCGCGCGGGAGGCGCCGAACGTGATCCACCGCTTCCATTCGGGTTTCCAGGCGTCCACCGCCAGCAATTCCATGAACGTGGCGAAGGCCTCGTTCAGCCAGATGCCGTTCCACCACGTCATCGTCACGAGGTCGCCGAACCACATGTGGGCCAGCTCGTGGGCGATGACGTCGGCCACACGCTCCAGCTCGCTGTGCGACGCGGCGCTCTGGTCCACCAGGAGCGCGGTCTCGCGGAAGGTCACGGCGCCAAGGTTTTCCATCGCGCCCGCGGCGAAGTCCGGGATCGCCAGCAGGTCCAGCTTGTCGCCCGGATACGGCAGGCCGTAGTAGCGCTCGAAGAAATCCAGCGAGAAGGCGCCGACCTCGAGCGCGAAGCGCGCCAGGTGCTTCTTGCCGGGCACGCACCACACGCGGAGCGGGGTCTTGCCCACCATCACCGGGTCGGTTGCCTCGAGCTCGCCCACCACGAACGCCACCAGGTAGCTCGACATGCGGATCGTGTCGGCGAACGCCACCGCTTTCTTGCCGGGGCCGGTGGGCGTCTCGTTCACGATCGCGGTATTGGAGATGGCCACGAGCCCCTCGGGCACCACGAGCGTGATCCCGAACACGGCCTTGAGCGTGGGCTCGTCCCAGCACGGGAAGCCGCGGCGCGCATCCGTGGCCTCGAACTGTGTTGCCGCGATCGTGTGCGTGCCGCCCGCGGCATCGCTGTACGTGCTGCGGTAGAAGCCGTGGAGACGCTCGTTGAGCGTTCCCCTGAAGCGTAGCTTGAGTCGCCACTCGCCGGGCGCGATGGGTGCCGGGAAGAGGAGACGGGCGCGCTCATTGGCCTCGTCCAAGGCGGCGCTCCCCTGCACCACGGGGCCGCCGGCCCCTTCGATTGCGACGGATTCGATCTGCAGCTCGGCCGCATTGAGCACGATCTCGGTCACGGGCTCCTTCACCGTCACGGCGATGATCTCCTCGCCGGTGAAGATGGCGGCCTCGAGGTCAGGCTCGAGCCGGACGTCGTATCGCGCGGGGACCACGGTGGCGGGGAGCCTGAAGTCCATGCGCGCAAGGATACCAAAACAGCGGCGTGGTGACACTTGACATCTCTTCCTCGAGGGCGCGACACTGCCGGGGCCGCAGACATCTGACCGGGGAGATCCCATGGACAGCCTCAAGGACAAGACCGCCGTCGTGACCGGCGGCGCCAGCGGTATCGGCCGTGCCCTCTGTCTGGCCTTCGCGCGCGGCGGCGCGCGCGTCGTGGTGGCCGACGTGGACGAGACCGGCATGGGCGGGACGGCCGCGGAGATCACCGCGGCCGGAAGCCGAGCCGTCACCGTGCGCACCGACGTGAGCCGGCTCGCGGACGTGGAGGGGCTGGCCGAGCGCGCCTTCAAGGAGTTCGGCGCCGTGCACGTGCTCTGCAACAATGCCGGCGTCGCGGTGCACGGCGGTCTCGAGGCCGCCAGTCACAAGGACTGGGAGTGGGTCATCGGGGTGAACCTCTGGGGCGTGATCCACGGCATCGAGGCCTTCGTGCCGCGCATGATCGCCCAGAAGCAGCCCGGCCATATCGTCAACACCGCCTCCATGGCCGGGCTCATCGCCTCCCAGGGCCTCGGCATCTACAACACGACCAAGTACGCCGTGGTGGGCCTATCGGAGACGCTGCAGAAGGACCTGCGCCCGTACGACATCGGCGTGTCGGTGCTCTGCCCCATGGGCGTGGCCACCAATATCCACGACAGCGAGCGCAGCCGCCCGGCGCATCTCAAGCACGCGGGGGGCAGCCGAGGTGGCGAGGTGACACTCATCGGCCGCACGCTCACTGCCGAGCACGTGGCCGAACGGGTGCTTCGGGCCATTCACACGAACCGGCTCTACATCATCACGCACGAGGAAGGCCTCCTGCCGCTGCGCCGCCGCTTCGAGCGCATGGAGAAGGCCATCGAGGAGAACAGATAGATGAACTACAGGCCCGTTGACGGTTGGGGCAGACTGCCCGACGGCTGGCGCCAGGTCGAGGCCGCGGGCGTCGCCGTGGACAAGCAGGACAACGTGTACCTGTTTACCCGGAGCGAGCATCCCGTCATTGTCTTCGATCGCGAGGGCACGTTCCTCCGCTCCTGGGGCGAAGGGCTCGTCCGCCGGGCGCACGCCGTCACGATCGACGCCGAGGGCATGGTGTGGCTCACCGACGATCTGCACCACACCATCCGCAAGTTCACGCCCGAGGGCAAGCTGTTGCTCACGCTCGGGCATCCCGATCAGGCCAGCGAGCTGCACGGCGGCAAGCCCTTCAATCGCCCGACTCACGTGGCCATCTGCCCGAAGACCGGGTTCCTCTTCATCTCCGACGGCTACGGCAATTCGAATGTCCACAAGTACACGCCCGAAGGCACGCACGTGGTGTCGTGGGGCGAGCCGGGCACCGATCCCGGTCAGTTCAACCTGCCCCACAACCTGGTCATCGACGCCGAAGGCCTCGTGTACGTGGCGGACCGGGAGAACCATCGCGTGCAGATTTTCGACGGACAGGGCCGATACCAGGCGCAGTGGAATAACCTGCACCGCCCGTGTGGGCTCTTCGCCGACCGGCGCAACGGCGGCCACTTCTACGTCGGCGAGCTCCCCACCAGTCTCGCCGTCAATGCCAAGACGCCCAACCTGGGCCCGCGCGTCACGGTGCTCGACGCCAAAGGCCAGCGCGTGTGCCGCTTCGGTGGCCGATTCGCCGGCGACGGCCCGGGACGCCTGGTCGCGCCGCACGCGGTCGCCACCGACTCGCGCGGTGATCTCTATGTGGCCGAGGTCGCCTACACCTTCATGGGGATCTCGATGGCGCTGCCCGCCGAGATCCGCTGCTTCAAGAAGTTCCAGCGGGTGGATTGAGCGTGATCGCAGTCCTCACGCGCAACTGGTGGGCCCTGGCCCTGCGGGGGCTCTTCGCCATTCTGTTCGGGCTGGCCGCCTTCGCCATGCCGGGACTCACGCTCGCCGCTGTCATCCTGCTCTTTGGAGCCTATGTGATCCTCGACGGCGTCTTCGCCATCGTCTCCGGGCTCGGGGCCGCCGAGCGGGGTGAGCGCTGGTGGGCGCTGCTGCTCGAAGGCATCGTCGACATCGCGGCGGGTGTGGCGGCGTTCGCGTGGCCCACCTTGACCGCGCTCCTGCTCCTCTACCTGGTGAGCGTCTGGGCGGTGGTGACGGGAGTGCTCGAGATCGCCGCGGCCATCCGGCTCAGGCAGGCGATCAAGGGCGAGTGGCTGCTGGCCATCAACGGAGTCGTGTCGGTGCTCCTCGGCATCTTTCTGGTCGCCGTCCCGGGCGGCGGAATCCTCGTGCTGATCTATTGGATCGGCGGCTACGCGATTTTCTTCGGCGTCTTGCTGCTGGGCCTGGCCTTCCGGCTCCGCAGCCTACGGCACCGGCATGTCTGAACGAGAGTCTAGCGAGCCGCCACGCCCCTGACGAACACGCGGACCGGATAGGGCCCTTTGGCGTACCGCTCGATCTCCGCGATGCGGAAGCCCGCCCGCTCGATGGCCGCGAGCGTGTCGCGGTTGGGATGGCAGCCGCCGCCGAGCATGCTCCAGAGAGGCGTGACGGCGTCCTGAAACCGCGCCCAGCCCGGGCTCGGCGATCGAACGTGCTCGAGAAAGCGCAGCGCCCCGCCTGGCCGCAGCACCCGTCGGAGCTCGCCGAGGGCCTGATCCAAATTCTGCACCGTGCAGAGCACCAGGGCCGACACCGCCGCGTCGAAGGAGGCATCGGGAAAGGGCAGCGCCTCGGCGCAGGCTTCGAGGAGCGCGATCCGCCGGCCCAGCGCCTCGGCCCGCGGCCGCGCGCGCGTGAGCATATGGGGGTCGGGCTCCACCCCGACCACATCGGCCTCGGCCGAATAATGCACAAAACTCAGGCCCGTACCGCTGCCCACGTCGAGCACCCGGCCTCTGAGCTCTCCGGCCAACCAGGCGCGGTGCGGTCTGAGGAAGTTCCGCTCGGCGACCCCGATGAGATGATCGTAGAGGGCGGCGAATATCGGATGACCGCGCGCGCTGACCACCGGGAGTCCGGGCCGCCCGCTAGTGCGGCTGAGGCAGTGGAAAGAAGCGGCCCGTGGCGCGGGCCACGACGTCGCGTGTCTCGAGATCCTCGAGCGCGCCTTCGAGATCGAGATACCGGCCGGCGTCCGTGATGGCGCGCCCGCGCCCCAGCAGCGGCCGCTCAATGGGCGTCGGTCTCAGGTAGCGGACCGTGAGCTCGCCCGTGACGTAGATCCTGCCCGTCGCGTGCACCGCCGCGCCCGCCAGCACCTCGTCCAGATAGGCCGCGACGATGCCGCCGTGGGCTGCGCCGGGCGGGCCCTCGAAGCGGCCCGGGACGATGATGGGCGAGAGCACTTCGCCCTCGGCCCCGAAGGTGCGCACGCGGAGGCCGATCTCGTGCTCGGGCCCGCAGCCGAAGCAGCCATTGAACACGGAGCGTCCGCTGAACCTGACTTCAGAGAGGTTCGAGAAGAGCCGCTCGAAGGGCGCCGGCACCGGCGGGTCGTGGGTCATTGCGCCCTGGAGTATACTCGGGCCTCGATAGTCGATCCCCCCAAAGACAAGGAGAGCGCTCGATGGCCGTGACCGTGAAGGCGATTACCGATGGCCCGCTGATGGTGAAGGGCGAGTGCGAGGTGCAGGACGCCCAGGGGAATCCGATTCCCGGCAAGGGCGGCGATACGGTTTACCTCTGCCGCTGCGGGCACTCGGCCAATAAGCCCATGTGCGACGGAAGCCACAAGCGAGTCGGCTTCAAGAGCTAGGCGGGCGGTCCGGCTTCACCATCAGCTCCGGGCGCACCAGCCGGTCGAACTCCTCCGCGGACACATAGCCGAGCGCCAGCGCGGCCTCGCGGAGGGTCGTCCCCGTCTTGTGCGCCCGCTTCGCGATCTCGGCCGCCTTGTCGTAGCCGATGTGCGGCGCCAGCGCTGTCACCAGCATCAGCGACCGCTCGACGTTCTGTCGGATGCGCGCCGTGTTGGGCTCGATCCCCGCCACGCAGTGCTCGCGGAAGGACTCGCAGGCATCCGCGAGCAGCCGAATGGACCGCAGCGCGTTATGGCAGATCAGCGGCTTGAAGACGTTCAGCTCGAAGTTGCCCGACGCCGCGCCGATGTTCACCGCCACGTCGTTGGCCAGCACCTGCGCGCAGACCATGGTCATGGCCTCGCTCTGGGTCGGGTTGACCTTGCCGGGCATGATGCTGCTGCCCGGCTCGTTCTCGGGAATAGCCAGCTCGCCCAGCCCGGCGCGCGGTCCCGAGGCCAGCCAGCGGATGTCGTTGGCGATCTTCATCAGCGCGCAGGCCAGCGTCTTGAGCGCGCCGTGGGCGGCCACGAGCTGCTCGTGCGAAGCCAGGGCCTGGAACTTGTTCGGCGCGCTTGTGAAGGGCGCGCCCGTGAGCGCCTCGAGCTGTCGGGCCACCCGCTCGCCGAAGGCTTCGGGGGCGTTGAGTCCCGTCCCCACGGCCGTGCCGCCGATGGCGAGCTCGCGAAGGCCCGGCAGCCCCGCGCGGAGGCCGGCCAGCGACTGCTCGAGCATAGCCACGTAGCCGGAGAACTCCTGGCCCAGGGTCAGCGGCGTCGCGTCCTGAAGATGGGTGCGGCCGACCTTCACGATGCTCGCAAAGGCGTCAGCCTTTTGCGCGAGGGCCGCCTTGAGCGCCTCGACGGCCGGGATCAGCGCGCCGGCGACCCGCTCGGCGGCGGCCACGTGCATGGCCGTCGGGAAGACGTCATTGGAGGACTGCGAGCGGTTGACGTCGTCGTTGGGATGCACCGGCTTCTTCGAGCCCATCTGGCCGCCGAGGATCTCGATCGCCCGATTACCGATGACCTCGTTGGCGTTCATATTGGTCTGCGTCCCGCTGCCCGTCTGCCAGATCACGAGCGGAAAATGCTCGTCCAGCGCGCCCGCGATGACCTCGTCGGCCGCTCGGACGATGGCCTGTGACTTGTCGAGGTCGAGCAGCCCGAGCTCGCGATTGACGAGGGCGCAGGCTTTCTTGACGAGCCCGAGGGCGCGGATCATCTCCCGGGGGAACCGCTCGCCCCCGATCTTGAAGTGCTCCAGGGATCGCTGAGTCTGGGCGCCCCAGTACCGGTCGGCGGCCACCTCGATGGCGCCCATGCTGTCGGTCTCTTTACGAGTCGGGCCGGTCATGAGGGGTTCCCGGTCAGGGCGGCAGTTTCCAAGCCAGCCATTCGCAGACTCCGCGCCCCATCACCCACTCCTGATCCGTCGTGGACAGCCACGGCAGCTCCTCGGTGAACAGCGTGATCGCCTCGCGGTAGGTGCCGCGCAGCCGGGTGAGATCAGTGCCCCAGAACATCCGCCGCGGCCCGAAGGCGTCGAAGACGCGGCGGATATGCTTGTGCAGGCCGGGGTACGGGTACGGCTCGGTCGAATAGCACGGCAGCGCGGAGGCTTTCACGGCGACGTTGGGATGCCGGGCCAGCTTCAGGAGATCGGGCAGATCGGCGAAGGCGGCGTCATCCTTCTGAGACATCGAGAGCGCCAGATGATCGATCACGAGGCGGAGCCCCGAATGGCGCTCGGCGATGCCATCCACGTGCGGCAGCGAGCCCGGGACAAAGATCATCACCGGCAATCCGGCCCGCTCGGCGGCAGGCCACAGCCAGTCGGCGGTGCCGTCGATCAGCCACGGCTTCTGGAGCGCCGTGTGAAACGTGAAGCGCAGCCCCAGCATGCCGGGCTCGCGCTTCCAGCCGCCGAGGAGGGCGCGACTCTCCGGCCGCTCGATGGGGAGCCGTCCCATCACCGCAAAGCGGTCGGGATGCAGGCGCGCCGCCTCGAGCGCCAGGTCGTTGCGGTCGCCCTCCCACGACGGCGGCACGATCACCACGCGCGGGACGCCGGCGGCATCCATTTCGCGGAGGCAATCGTCCTTGGTGAACGGTTGTGGGCGATGCGCCTGGCTGGCCCGACCGGGCGGCCACGGGCGATCGGCGGTGTCGGCGCCCCAGATGTGGACCTGCGAGTCGGTGATCAGCATGGCGTTCGATAGCATAGCATTGCTTGCCGACGCCAAGCCGGGCCGCCGGCTCGGCGCACCTTTCTCTCCGCGGGCTGCATCAGAAGGGCTGGAGCCAGAACATGCGGAATCACGGCGAGCAGCGGCGGGCGCTCCGATATCCACTGGAGCTGCCGATCGAGGTGGACGGCGCCACGGGGCGCACCCGTGACTTCAGCTCATCCGGCGTGTTCTTCGAGACCGACCGGGCTTTGGCGCCGGGGGCGCCGATTGAATTCTCCCTCGTCGTCGGCCACGTGAGCTCGGGCGGGCCGCTCCGGCTCGACTGCGAAGGCCGTGTGGTTCGGACCGCGCCGCGCGACGGTCGGCTGGGCGTCGCGGTCGCCATCACCCGGTGCCGGTAGGCGCTCAGGCCCCCGCGCCAGACCGTCGGGTCAGCGACGGGCGCAGACTTCGGCGGCCAGCACCCGCGGGTTCTTGGTGCGGGCGTTCCGGGTCGTTCTGACGATGGTCGCCTCGCGGAACCCCGCCTCGTGGAATTCGTCCAGGAAGGCGCCGCCTTCCCTCGCGCCGGCGATTCAGGCAAACCAGTCCGAATCGCTGATGGGTCCCGTCCTCTCCGCGGGCTCGGTCAGGATGAGCTCGGCCGCGTACACGATTCCGCCGGGCCGCACGACGCGGGCCAGCTCGCGGAAGATCTCCTCGCGCGCGGGATTGAGATTGAAGATGCCATTGACCAGCGCGACGTCGATCGAGCCATGGTGAAGCGGGAGCCGCTCGGCGTCAGCCCGCACAAACCCTATCCTCTTTCTCGTCGTCGCGGCGGCCCGCCGGGCCAGCCCGAGCATGGAGGGGCTGAAATCGATGCCGACGACACGGCCACCCGGTCCGACGCGACGGGCGGCGATCAGGCTGTCGAGTCCGGCGCCGCAGCCGAGATCGAGGACGGCGCTGCCGGCCGGGATCGAAGCGGCAACCGAGACATTGGACACCCCCGCGAAGACCTCGACGGAGTTCGACGGCAGCTCCGCGAGCAATTCGCGCGGATAGCCCACGCTCTCAGCGAACACGCGGCCTACGGGAAAGGGGTGCTTGTCCCGAGGATGCCGAGCGGCGGCCGAGTACGCCCCTTCGACCGCGCTGCGAAGCCGCGCTATCTGCTCCCGGCTCAACCCGGCGATCTGAGTGCCTTGTGCCATCGGTATTGCCGATAGTATAGCACTCTAAGGATCGGGCTAGCCGATTATACAAGCTACCGCTATCATCTAAAGAGCCGCCAGCAGATCTGACCGGCCGTGGCCAGCGCCGCCAAGCCCACCAGCCCGACAAAGACTCCGGTGCCATCCTCACCCAGGAAGCCGCAGATCAAAGGCCCGAGGAAGATGGCCGCGTCCACGCCCATCCGATAGAGCCCCGTTCGCCAGGCCAGCCCGCCCAGCGTGGTGTACTGGCGGATCACGCCGAGCGGCAGCATCCAGCCGGCCAGACCCAAGCCGAAGAGGACACAGCCTGACGCGAAAAACGGGAATGGCCCGAGCCCGACACCCCAGGTCCCCAGCCCGAGGACGGCTGAGACGGCGGCCAGGACGGGCAGGCGTCCCGCGCGATCGGCGAGCCAGCCCACAGGCAATAATGCGATCAGGTCGACGAGCTGGGCCAGGCCGAGCATCCACGAGACGCCCGCGCGGTCGAGGCCGAACTCGCGCGTGCCGCGCAGCGGAACGATGAACTGGCTCACGGAGGACCAGGACAGCGCCATGATGGCGCCCACCGCGAACATCAGCCGCACGAGGGGCTCGGTGCGTGGCGGAGAGCCGGCCGCAGCGCCCGCTTCCGACGGCGCGGGGGCCATGCTCGAGCGCGGCTCATCGGGGAAGCGCCGGCGGTAGCGCGGCGCCAGCAGCAGGGTGACGAGCAGCGGCGAGGAGGCGACGAGCAGCGAGACATTCCAGCTCCACCCGGCCGGCAGCAGGCCCACCGCGGCGAGCCCGCCCAGGATGCCGAACATCCCGGCGAACTCGAAGGTATTCAGCCGAACCGAAGCCGACGGCCCACGATGATCCTGGAGCACCGCCGTGAGACCGCCGACCATTCCGAGCGTGTGCGCGAGACCCGTCAAGACTCGCCCCAGGACCAGGACGGGAAACGGGCCACCGCCGCCCAGAAGAAGCAGGCCCGCGAGCAGCACGGCGGGGGCCAGCGCGAGCGTCGTGCCGAGCCGCCGTCCGGCCAGCCAGCCCGTGGGAACGTCGGCCGCCATGCGCGCGAAGCCGAAGGAGCCGGCCAGGATGCCCAGCTCCCAGTCGGCGAGCCCCTGGGCGCGGCCGATCTCGGGAAGCAGGGGGCCGAAGGCCCCGACGCAAACGGTATTGCAGAAGGCCATCAGGCACAGCAGCGCTGTGCCGCTCACGACTTAAATGGAGGCTCGTCCCACCATGGATAAAAGGGCGGCATGTCGGAGCTCGGACGCAGCGTGAACCGCGCGGGGCGCTTCTCGAGAAAGGCCGCGACGCCCTCGTAGGCGTCGGCCGACCGGCCCGTCCAATCCATGCACCTGGAATCCATCCGGTGCGCCTCCATCGGATGACCGGCGCCGAGCATGCGCCAGAGGAGCTGGCGGGCCAGCGCCACCGAGATCGCTGAGGTATTCCGCGCGATCTCCAGCGCCAGCTCGCGCGCCGTTGGCAGCAGGCGCTCGGGCTCCACCACGCGCGTCACCAGCCCACCCTTACGCGCCTCCTCGGCCGGAAAGACCCGGCCCGTGTACACCCACTCGGCGGCGCGGCTGATCCCCACGAGCCGCGGCAAGAACCAGGTGCTGCACGCTTCGGGAACCACGCCACGCCGCGTGAAGACGAAGCCGATCCGCGCGGCCGTTGAGGCGATCCGGACATCCATCGGCAAGGTCATCGTGATGCCGAAGCCCACCGCGGGCCCGTTGATCGCGGCAATCACGGGCTTCTTGAGGTCGTAGATCCGCAGCGTCACGAGTCCGCCGCCGTCCCGATGCTCGCCCTCCTTCTCCTCCCGGCCCCGGGCCACTCGGTCGAAGGTCTTGCCGCCCGCCGACAGGTCGGCCCCGGCGCAGAACGCTCGGCCGGCGCCCGTGACGATCACGGCGCGGACGGCATCATCGGCGTCGGCCTGGTCGAAGGCGATCAGCAGCTCGTCGAGCATGGTGGCCGTCAGCGCATTGAGCTTGTCGGGCCGGTTGAGTGTGAGCGTGCAGACGCTCTCGCTCACGTCGTAGCGAATCTCCTTGAAGGACACGGTCAGCTCCCGGCGGGCTTGTCGGCGCCGGCCGTCTCGCCGGCCGCGGATTCCTCGGCTTCGCTGGCTTTGAGCTTGCGGAAGACGGTCTTGGGATCGATGCCCAGGATCTTCGCGGTGAGCGTTCTGTTTCCCTTGGTCAGCCGCAGCGTCTCTTCGAGCAGCCGCTGCTGGACCTCGGCGAGCGGCGTGCCTACCCGAACGATGAACACCCCGTCCGGCATGGGCGTCGCGCCGCCGACATTGTCCGGCAGGTCGGTGAGCTCGATCATTGACCCGCGCGCCAGCACCACGGCGCGCTCGATGACATTCTCCAGCTCCCGCACGTTCCCCGGCCAGGAGTACCCCTCGACACGCCGCATGGCATCCTTGCTGAAGCCCTCGAGTCGCCGGTTGTTCTTGGCCGCGTAGAGCTTGAGGAAGTGTTCGGCGAGCACCGGGATGTCTTCGCGGCGATGCCGCAGGGGCGGCACTTCGATGGTGATGACGTTCAGCCGGTAGAAGAGATCCTCGCGGAAGCGCTTGTCGCGGACCAAGGCGGCCAGGTCCTGGTTCGTCGCGGTGACGATGCGGACGTCCACCCGGATCGAGCGGTTGCCGCCGAGGCGCTCGAACTCTCCCTCCTGCAGGACGCGCAGGATCTTCGGCTGCGTGACCAGAGAGAGATCGGCGATTTCATCGAGGAAGAGGGTGCCGCCATTGGCCACCTCGAATCGCCCTTCCTTCCGGGCCGTGGCGCCGGTGAACGCCCCCTTCTCGTAGCCGAATAGCTCCGACTCGAGGAGCGTCTCGGGCAGCGCGGCGCAATTCACGGCGACGAAGGGACCGCTCTTGCGGGGGGACCGCTCGTGGATGGCCCGCGCGACCAGCTCCTTGCCCGTGCCGCTCTCCCCCTGGATCATCACCGTGGCCGAGCTGTCGGCCACCTGTTCGACCAGGGTCATCATCCGCCGGAAGGCCGGGCTCACGCCGATGATCTCGCCCTGGCGCAGCAGCGCGTCCAGCCGCTGCTGCAGCGCGCGGTTCTGGGCGATCAGGGCCCGCCGCTCGAGCGCCTGCCGCACGACCTTGATGAGCTGGGCGCGCTGGAACGGCTTGGTCAGGAAGTCGGTGGCGCCGTCTTTCATCGCCTGCACGGCTTCCTCGACGGTGCCGAAGGCGGTGAGCATGACGAAGTCCACGTCGGGGGCCACCACCTTGGCGGCCTTGAGCAGCTCGAGACCGTTGAGCCCCGGCATCTTGAGGTCGGAGAGCACGAGGTCCACGCCGCCCGCCTGAAGCCGCTCGAGGGCGGCCTGACCGTCCGGCGCCTGCACCACGCCGTAGCCCTCCCGGGCGAGGGCGCGCTCGAGGCTCTCGCGCACGGCGGGATCGTCGTCAGCCACCAGGAGCGTCGCCTGCGGCGCTTCGGTCTCAGGCACGCGCGGCTCGCTTGATCGGCAGCGAGATCGTAAACGTGGCTCCGACGCCGGGCGCGCTGCTCCAGCGGAGCTTGCCGCCATGCTCCTCGACGATTTGCCGCGAGATGGACAGCCCGAGCCCGGTCCCCTGAGGCTTGGTGGTAAAGAACTGCTCGAACAGGCGCTTGCCCACTTCGGGAGCGATGCCCGGCCCCGAATCGGTGACGGCGATCTCTACCGTGTCGTCGAGCCGCCGGGTCGTCACGGTGAGCGCGCCACCCTGCGAGACGGCCTCGAACCCGTTCTTGATGAGGTTCAGCACCGCTTGCCGCAGGAGCGTGCGATCGATCTCCATGGGCGGAACGGTAGGATCCGTCGTCGCGGTGACCGTGATTCCCTGGCGCCCGGCCAGGGGTCGCACGAACTCGGCCAGCGCGGTGACCATATCATTGACCGAGTCCTCCTCGAACTGGGCCCGCGGAAAGCGCGCGAAGGCCAGGTACTCCTCCGTCAGCGCGTCCAGCGCGGCAACCTGGTCCCGGATGGCGCTCACCAGCGTGGTGGCCTCGTTCGGCGCTGCGCCCCCGCGCTCCTCCACGATGTCCCCGAGCAGCTCGGCATTGAGCTCGATGGCGGCGATCGGATTGCGCACCTCGTGGGCCACCTTGAGCGACAAGCGCCCCACCGTGGCCATGCGCTCGGCCTCCACCAGCTCCTCCTGCGCCGCCTGCAGCCGTGTCAGGGTTCCGGTGAGCTCGGCATTGAGCCGCTCGACCTCGCTTCGGGCGCGCCGCTCGCGCTGCGCCACGTGGCCCAGGGCATAGGCCGGCAGCCCGACCAGGCCCATGAGGATGAGCGGCGGGGTCCAGCCCACCCAGGGCGGCACCAGGGCCGCGACACCGGCGAACAGCAGCCCTGCCAGCAAGGCCATCAAGAGCCCCATCCACGGGCCGAAATAGTACGCGTTGACGCCGACGAGGGGGAAGAAGAGCAGGTAGAAGAGGCTGTCGGCGCCACCGGTGAGATAGAGCAGAGCGAAGACCAGGAGCAGGTCCACGCAGAGGGCGCCGGTGAAGATCTGCCGGGTCGCGCGCGGGTTGACGGTGACCAGCGCGAAGACGCCCGCCTTGTAGAGGGCGAACCACATGACGAGCGAATAGATGTCCACGTAGCGGCGCGGGCGGAGAGGGACCAGGCCCAGGGTCGCCAGGCCGCCGACCATGACCACGGCCAGCAGGACGGCGAACATGCGCTCGTCGCGCTCGAGCAGGCGGAAGACGGCGGCCCAGGGCTTGCGGGACGGTGCGGTGGTGGCCATGGCCATCGAGGAGACTATAACGCAGACCCTCCGCTCGGCGCAGGAGCAGCCGCGGTCTCTTCCACGGCGGGGAGCCGCCGCTCCTCTCGCCGCAGCATGGGAAGCACGAGCAGCGGCAGCAGGCCGATCAGCCCGACCACGATCATCAGCCGTCCGAGATTGGAGTAATCCTGCTGGCTGACGGCGAAGGCGGTATTGAGGTAGCGGGTGAAGAGCTCGCTCGCCGACAGCGCGAGGTTCATGAGCGACGCCATGATGGCGAACATCGTGGCCTCGGCCCCCTTGGGCGCGGTCTTGGCGATGAGCACCAGCATGGGCACCATGCTCAGCTGGCCGAGCGGGGCGGCGATGGTGGTGTCGATGAACGCGAAGGTCCGCGGGCTCACGCCAATCCACTCATTGGCGCCGTAGAAGAGGCCGATGGTCGGCAGATAGAGAACCACGCCCAGCACGGTGACCCACAAGAGCGTGGAGCTTACCGGGCGCTGGGTGATCGGCTTGCGGAACACGATCAGACCGGCGAGGCTGAGCACCGCGCTGACCTGGGACAGCACGCCAAGGAACTCTTCGTCGAAGCCGAGCTTGTCGATGGCCCAATAACTATAGCCTTGGCCCACCCCGGGCGTGGCGCGGAAGCAGAAGATGGCGAAGGCGGCGACGGCCACGGCGCGCGAGATCCCGATGCGGCGGAGCAGCAGGCTGATCAGGACGCCGGAGATCGCCAGGATCAGCTCCTGAGCGAGCGGCACCTGCAGCACCTCGAGGGCGACGCTCAGCGCGGCGTAACCCAGCCCCACCAGCAGGACGAGGCGCGCCTTGCCCCCGCCCAGCGGGCCGGAGGGATCTTCGATGTGAATGGCGGCCGCTGCGCCGGCGAGGCCGCGGGCCCCGGGCTGGATGAAGAAGGCGCCCGCGATGACCAGCGCGGGCAGAATCATCGCGACGGCGAACACGCCGCGCTGCCCGATGGCGCCCGCGAGCCAGCCACCCAGGTAGCCGCCGGCACTGATGCTGCCGACCAGCAGGGCGACGCGCCCGAGGGTCTGGACCTGGGCGATCTCTTCGTCGGTATTGGCCACCTCGACGCTGAGGGCGTCGGCTACGACGTCCTGGACCATGAAGCCCACGGCGATGACAACGATCGCCGCGAGAAAAGCGCCCTTGCCCGTCACCATCGTGGCCAGAAACGCGTAGCCCGCGAGCGAGCAGACGGCGCCCAGGACGAGATACGACGCCCGACGGCTGCCGAAGATCGGATGCACGTCAGAGGCGACACCCACCACCATCTTCGTGCTCCAGGGCAGCGCCGCCCAAAAGGCGATGCCGGCCGCCTCGGCGGGGGTGATGCCGAGGGCGTCCTTCTGGAAGAAGAGCATCGCGATCCCGGTGACACCGCTGGCGCCGTAGGCGAAGTAGGTCACGAGGATCGGCAGGTAGGCGAGGCGAAAGGTGCCGAACCACCGGCGAAGCAGCGCCATGCGCCTAGTCTATCCCAACCGCGCGCGCCCGCCCTCTTGACTCGACGGGTGGCGTCCCGGTAGGGTCGCCCGCATGGCGATGCTCGGCGGCGCGGTCCTGGCGTTCTGGCATGACGTGATCCCGGAGGGACGGGAAGAGTTCGATCACTGGCATCTCCGCGAGCACGTCCCCGAGCGCCTCGCGGTACCCGGCTTCCTGCGCTTCCGCCGCTACGAGGCGGTGCGCGGCCCGGCGGCGTACTTCTACTTCTACGAGACGGAGTCGATCGCCACGCTGAGGAGCCCGGCCTACGTGGCGCGCCTCAACGATCCCACGCCCTGGACCCGGAAGGTCTTGCCGAGCTACCGGAATACCAAGCGCACCGCGTGCCGGGTCACCGCAACGCTCGGTGACGGCATTGGCGGCTCCGTTGCGACGCTCGAGTTCGGCCCGGCGGCCAATCGCGCGGACGAGCTGCGGACCTGGCTCACCGCCTCGGCCCTGCCCGCCGTGATGGAGCGGCGCTGGCTGGTCGGCGCGCACCTTTTCGAGGCGGACGTCGAGACGACCTTGGTCAAGACGGTCAAGACGACGGAGGGGACGCTGCAGGAGCGTCCGGACGAGCTGGCGCGGTGGATCGTGCTGCTCGAAGGCATCGACGGCGAGGCCGCGGAGTCGGCGACCCGCGATTTGCTCGCTCCGGAGGGCCTTGGCCGGCGCGGCGCGACCCCGGACATCACGACCGGCCTGTACCGCCTCCACTACGTCCAGCGGCGCTAATCGCTTCTAGTCCAGCGCCGGGCGACGTGCGCTCCAGCCGGCCGCGCGCTCGTAGGCGCGTCCCACGCGCAGGATGGTGGCCTCGTCGAAGGGACGGCCGGCGATCTGAAGAGCCAGCGGCAGCCCCGCCTGGGAGACGCCGCACGGCAGCGCCAGCACCGGCAGCCCCAGCCCGTTGAACGAGCGCGTCAGGCGGGCGAAGCGGCCCTGTCGCTCCGTGAGCTCTTCCACTGTTCCCTCGATGGCATGTGCGAGCGGCGGGGCCGGCTCGGGAATGACGGGCGCCACGAGCACGTCGGCCTCCGCAAAAACCTCCCGCAAAAACGCCCGCGTCAGGCGCGCGCGCAGCCGGAGCGCCTGCAGGTAGTCGTAAGCGGAGATGCGGAAGCCCAGCTCGAGGCGGGCGCGCACCACGGGCTGGATCTGCTCGGGATGCTCGCGCGCGAGCCGCGCATGCGCCGCCGCCCCTTCGCAGCGCGAGACAATGGTGGCGACGTCGTTCATGACCTGCGGATCCGGGATCGCTAGCTCCACCACCTGCGCGCCCAGCTTCTCCATCATCCGCCCGGCCTCCCGCACGCCCGCTTCCATCTCGGGATGGAGGCCGCGGAAGAAGAAGTTCTCAGGCACCGCGACGCGAAGTCCGGCCACGCCCGCCTCGATTCCGGCCAGATAGTCAGGAACGGGCCGGCGGCTCGAGGTCGCGTCGCGGTGATCGTGCCCCGCGATGGCCTGAAGCATGAGCGCGGCATCGCGCACGGTGCGAGTCATGGGACCGACATGATCGTTGGACCACGAGAGCGGCATCACGCCGGCCCGGCTCACGCGCCCGTAGGTGGGCTTGAGCCCGACGATGCCGCAGCAGGCGGCCGGAAGTCGGATCGAGCCGCCCGTGTCGCTGCCGAGCGCGCCCAGCGCCAGCCCGGCGGTCACGGCCACTGCCGAGCCACTCGACGACCCGCCCGTGACATGGCCGTCGCGCCACGGATTCCGCGCATGGCCGTGGTGGACATTGTCGCCGAAAGGCCCCATCGCCAGCTCCGTCATGTTGAGCTTGCCGAGCGTGATCGCCCCGGCGGCGCTCAGCCGAGCGACGGCGGTGCAGTCGTGCTCGGCGAAGAAGTACTCGGGGGTCTTCGTCCCGCACGAGGTCGGCAGCCCGCGGATGTGGCAGAGGTCTTTATAGGCCAGCGGCACGCCGTGCAGCGCGCCGCGCCAGCGGCCGGCCGCGGCGTCCGCCTCGCATTCCTTGGCCGCCCGCAGCGCGCCCTCGGCGTCCAGGGTGATGAACGCGCGCAGTCGGCCGTCGAGGCGCGCGATCCGATCCAGGCATTCCTGCGCCGCTTCCACCGGAGAGACCGCTTTGGTCCGGATGGCCTCGGCGAGCCCTTCGAGCGTCCACTCCGGGGCGCTCATCGCTCTGACTCCCTGGCCGCCGCCTCCGCCGAGTCCTCGAGCGCGGCAGCGAAACGCGAGGGCTCTTCCGACAGGGCCAGGTCGCCGGCCCGCTCGACCACGCCCAGCAGATTCGCCAGCTCGCTCTGCTGCCCCGTGACCCGACCCGGTGGTTGGCTCGGCTGTCCGCTCATGGACCCTCCTGAGGCGGTTGAGCATACTATGTCGGTTGCGGCGCCGCCTCCTCATGTATGATCTAGGGCCGCCGGTCAATGATCGAGCTGCACACCTTCTCCATCGTGGCGCGCGACCCGCACACGGGCGACTTCGGCGTGGCCGTCTCCACGGCGCGGCCCAATGTCGGCAGCCTCGCGCCCTTCGTCTCCCGCCGCGGCGCTATCGCGACGCAAGGCCGCGTCAATACCGACCTCGGGCGCCGAGGGCTCCTCGCGCTGGACGGGGACCTTGGGATCAGCGCAGCGCTCAGCGCCCTGCTCGAAGAGGATCAGGATCGGGAGCTCCGCCAGCTGCACGGCGTCGACGCGAAGGAGACTTTCGCTCATACCGGCGCCGACTGCGTTCCCTGGTGCGGCCACGAGAGCGGATCAGGCTTCACCGTCGCGGGGAACATGCTCAGCGGCCCCGAGGTGATTCGCGCCATGGCGGAAGCGTTCCCGGCGGCTGGCGAAGAGAAGCGCGAGCTCTCTGAGCGGCTGCTCATGGCCCTCGAGGCCGGGCAGGCCGCCGGCGGCGACAAGCGCGGCAGGCAGTCGGCAGCCCTACTGGTGGCCAGCGACGAGCCCCGGATGTACCACAATCTGCGAGTGGACGAGCACGCCGATCCGGTGGCCGAGCTGCGGCGGATCTACGGCGTGGTCGTCGTCCACACCGAGCAGATCGCGCAGCAGTATGGGCCGGACGGACTCCGGCTCTTCGGGCGCGTCAAGTACTGAACACGATCGGAGGACTCGACATGGACAGGATGCGCAAAGCGCTGTGCGTCGCGGCGGCGGGGCTCATCACCCTGGTGCTCTCGGCCGGAGCCGCTCACGCCCAGAAGAAGACGCTCGTGGTGGCCCTCAACGAGGATCCCGACCTCCTCGACCCAACGCTGTCACGGACCTATGTCGGCCGCATCATCTATTCCCAGATGTGCGAGAAGCTCTACGAGATCGACGAGGGCCTCCGCATTCATCCCCAGCTCGCGGCCGACATGCCGGCGTTCTCCGACGGCGGCAAGACGGTCACGATCAAGCTACGGCCCGGCGTGAAGTTCAATGACGGCACCCCGATGACCGCCGAAGCCGTCCGCTTCTCGCTCGACCGGCATCTGAACATGAAAGGCTCCACTCGTCGCAGCGAGCTCGAATCGGTCAATTCGATCGAGGTCGTGGATCCCCTGACCGTCCGCCTCAGACTCAAGGCGCCCTTCTCCCCCCTGGTGGCGATCCTCGCCGACCGCGCCGGGATGCCGGTCTCGCCCACCGCCGCCAACAAGCTCGGCGACAAGTTCGCCACCGCGCCCGTCTGCGTCGGGCCGTGGAGCTTCGTCGAGCGCGTGCCGCAGGACCGCATCGTGCTGGAGAAGTCCACGCATTATTTCGATCCGAGCCAGGCGAAGTTCGACCGACTGATCTTCCGCATTATCCCCGATGACAATGTGCGGCTGGCAAACCTGCGCTCGGGCGATATCGACATGATGCACCTCGTCGGGCCAACCGATGCCGCCAGCCTCCGCAAAGAAGGCCGGTTCGAGGTGTCGAGCGTCACGGGTATCGGGTACTCCGGCTTGACCATCAATATCCGCAACAAGACCGGCAAGGCGCCCCAGCCCGCGGGCGATCTGGGCACTCCGCTGGCCAATGACCCACGCGTTCGTGAGGCGTTGGATCTCAGCATCGACCGCGAGGCCCTCAACCAGGTGGTTTGGGACGGCCAGTACACGCCCGGTTGCACGCCGATCTCGCCCGTAAGCCCCTTCTACGACAAGGGCCGGAAATGTCCGACGCGCGACGTGGCGAAAGCGAAGAAACTGCTGGCGGAGGCGGGACTGGCCGGCGGCTACAGCTTCGAGATGACCATCGTGAACAACCCACAGCAGCGGCGCGTCGGCGAAGTGCTCCAGGGGATGGCCAAGGAGGCCGGCTTCAATATCTCGCTTCGGCCGTCGGAGTTCGCCTCGGCGCTCAAGGACGACGACGCGGGCAAGCTCCAGGCCTTCCTCATCGGCTGGAGCGGGCGGGTGGACCCCGACGCCAATATCCACCAGTTCCAGACCTGCGGCGGGAGCCTCAACACCACGCATGTCTGCGACGAGAGTGTTGACGCCCTGCTGAACAAGACGCGCGAGGTCAGCGATCAGGCACAGCGTACCGCGCTGTACCGACAGGCCGTCGACAAGTTCGCCTTCGGCCGGCGCAATATCCTCTACCTCTACCACCTCAATTACATCGTGGCCTATCCGAAGAACCTGAAAGGCTACAAGGGCGTGCCCGACGGCCTGATCCGGATCAAGGGCACTTCCTGGCAGTAGCCAGACCGGCGGCCGGCGCCGCGCGGCGCCGGCCCCCTGACGCGTCGTGCTCGACTACCTGATCCAGCGCCTGGCCATCTCGGCCGTCACGCTCGTCCTGATCAGCCTCATCGTCTTCACCGGCGTGCGGATGATCCCGGGTGATCCCGCCCGCGTATTGGCAGGCACCGAGGCCGACGAGGCGGGCCTCGCGGAGATCCGAGCCAAGTACGGGCTCAACGATCCGATTCCCGTCCAATACCTCCGCTGGGTCGGCCTGGCGCTTCGCGGGGATCTGGGCGAGTCCATCCGGACGCGCGAGTCGGTCGTGCAGACGGTAGCGCGGAAGCTGCCGATCACCGTCGAGCTGGCCTGCCTGTCCATTCTGATTGCGCTGGCCATCGCCATTCCGGTGGGCGTTCTCTCCGCCGTCCGCCGCAACAGCCTGTGGGATTACCTCGCCAACGGGCTGTCGCTGTGCGGGCTGTCGGTGCCGAGCTTCTGGCTCGGCATCATGCTGATCCTCCTGCTCTCGGTGCGGCTCGGCTGGCTTCCGGCCTCGGGCTTCGTGCCGCTCTTTCAGGAGCCCTTGGCCAACCTCCAGCGCATGCTCATGCCGGCCTTCGTGCTGGGCGCCACGCTGGCCGCCGTGCTCATGCGCCAGACGCGCAATAGCATGATCGAGGTGCTGAGCGCGGACTACATTCGCACCGCGTACAGCAAGGGCCTGGCGGGGCGCGTGGTCGTCTTCCGCCACGGGATCCGCAACGCGCTCATCCCGGTGGTGACGATCCTCGGGCTGCAGACCGGCGCCCTCATGGGCGGCGCCGTCGTCACCGAGCAGATCTTCGTGGTGCCGGGCTTCGGCCGGCTGATCGTCGAGGCCGTATTCACGCGGGACTATCCATTGGTCCAGGGCGTCGTCCTCATCACCGCGACGTCTTACGTGCTGATCAATCTGCTGGTGGATATGTCCTACACGCTGCTCGACCCACGCATCCGGGTCCACGGAGCCGCGGATGGCGGGTAATGGCGGCGCAGTGGCGGCTCCGGCCGAAGCCGTCGGAGCCGGCGGGGAAGCGCACGCGGCGACGCTGCAGCGGGCGTGGCGACGGGCGGCACGGCGTCCGCCGGCGCTGATCGGCGCCGCGGTGGTGCTCGTCTACGTGCTGCTGGCCCTCGGCGCGCCCTGGATCGCGCCGGACGACCCGCTCCGCACCGATTGGAGCCAGATCCGCAAGCCGGCGACGTGGGCGCATCCGCTCGGGACCGACGATCTCGGACGCGACATCCTGTCGCGCGTGATCTGGGGCACGCGCATCTCGATGCAGGCCGGCGTCTTCTCCGTGCTGCTGGCGATGGCGGTAGGCGTGCCCGCCGGCCTCATGGCCGGCTACTACCGGGGCGCCTTCGATCAGCTGATCATGCGGCTCACCGACGCCTGGCTGTCCTTCCCCTTCTTGATTCTGGCTATTGGACTCGTCACGATCCTGGGCCCGTCGCTCACGAACGCCACGGTGGCGATCGGCGTTGGCGCCACGCCGACCTACATCCGGCTCACCCGCGGCCTCGTGCTCGCCGCGCGCGAGCTGGAATTCGTCCAGGGCGCGCGCGCGCTCGGCGCCAATGACCTGCGCGTGATGGCGCGGCACATCCTGCCCAATATCGCGAGCGCCCTGCTCGTCCAGGCCACCGTGTCGATTCCGGCCGCCATCATCGCCGAGGCGATCCTGTCGTTTCTCGGCCTCGGCGTGCAGCCCCCGCAGCCGAGCTGGGGCACCATGCTGAACGCGGCGCAGCAGTTCCTCGAATCCGCGCCGTGGATGGCGTGGTGGCCCGGGCTCGCGATCTTCTCGCTGACGCTTTCCTTCAACCTCGCGGGCGACGGCTTGCGCGACTGGCTGGATCCGAAAGATTATTAGCCCTGATCCGAAGATCCCTGGACGTAAGTTGCAGGCGAGAAGGTCCCTCTCCCTCCGGCGGAGGGAGAGGGATACAGATTTCTTCCGATCAAGGTTAGCGGCGGGGCGAAGCCTCTCCGCCACGCAACTCCGGATGCTGCGAGAGATCGTGCGAGCCCCGGTGGCCCGAAAAGGTGTGCTGGTAGGCGATCACGGCCCAACGGTCCGGGACGGACAGGTCGCCCTTCCAGGCCGGCATGGCCGATCCCATCGACTTGAACGGCTCCACGTCTCCCCCTTCGCTCACTCGCCAGAACGAATAGGCGGCGCTCATCTGGGCCACCATGGCCCGGTCCCGCAGCGACGGCGGCTTCGGGACAAGGCTCACTGCTGCCGGCCCATTGCCCGAGCCGTCGGCGCCGTGACAGGCCGCGCACTTCTCCTGGTAAATTGCCCGCCCGCGGCTGATCACCGTCTGATTCGTCCAGAGCCCCTTGGGCTCTTTCACGTCGCGATACTCCGGCGGCACCGGCGCGTGCATGTGCTGCTTGGACTCGCCCCGGCCCTCAGCGGGTGCCTGCTGGTGCTCGCTGTGCTGGGCGCGAGCCGAACCGAGACCATTGCCGAGAATCCACGCCACACACGCCCCAGCCGTCGCGAGCGCGACGGCCATCCGCCATGAGCGGCTCCGATTCACTCTCGACGCCTCCTGTCAGGATCCTGAGCGGCTGCGGCACTCGCGCAGCATGTCGGTGAGCACCTCGCGGCAGCGCGCCGCGCTCGTGACCTCGTGGGGGAAACCGATCCGACAGCTGTGCAGTCGGCTCCCGCTCCGCAGCCGAAGCTTGAAGCCGAGCCGATCCACGCTCACCATGCGCGCCTCCTGGGCGTCCTCGGCCGCCAGGACCCGCGCGAAGAGCGCGAGCGCATCGGCGTGGTCGCGATTCATGTGCTCGATGATACCGGGGGCGCTGTCGGCCAGTGGGTCCGGACGCGCGGCCTGATACGCGCCGGGCTCGATCCAGTCCATGGCGCCGAACCCGCCCACGAAGTAGGCATCGGCGACCTCGAGCCGCCAGAGGGCAAAGTCAGCGAAGTCCACCCAGTGCTCCGCTTTGGGATGCCGCGCGAGATAGATCTCGCGAGCTCCGGCGACCACGCCCTCAGCCAGCCAGCCCGCGATGCCCAGCAGGGTGAGCCGGCCGAGGGCCAGCGGATCCTCGTCGGCCACTGGCCGCTGGGTGACGAACAGGCTCGCCCGCGGATCCACCTCGAGATTCTGGGTGTGCATCGCCATGCGGCTGATGAGAAAGATCGGCCGGCCCCGCTCGTCGGGGGCGTAGGGCATCAGCGAGCCGAAGGGATGGCCCGGATGCTTGCGGGAGAGCGTTGAGAGAGCGCCCGTGAGCCCGAGGTGAACGAGCGTCCGCGCGCGCTCCGCGTAGCTCGGCTCGGGTGGCTGGGGCGCCTGAGATTCGGACGCCCCTCGCGGGACACCGTGGCCACTCACGCCGGGCTCCGTGTGGCATCGGCGCTCGGAAGGATTCGGCCGGCAAGCCCTTGGGTGTCGCTCACGACAACGACCCGCAGGGGAGTCTCGCGATTCCGCACCGTCAGCTCATGGCGGGGATACTCAGCCGACGCGAGGCCGGCGCGCGTCATCACATCCTCTGACGCCACCAGCTCGCACTGGTAATCCTTGGTCAGTGCCTCCAGGCGGCTGGCGACGTGGACGGTATCGCCCACCGCCGTCAGGTATCGCGTCTCGCCGTAGCCCATCTCGCCCACGACGGCCGGCCCCGTATGGATACCGATGCCCAGCCGGAACGGTGCCTCGAGCTCGGCCCCGAGCGCTCTGCTGAGCTTCTGCACGCGGGCGACCATTGCGACCGACGCCAGGAGCGCTTGCCGACACGCCGCCTCCGGCCCTGTCTCGACACCGAAGAGCGCCATCACCCCGTCGCCGGTGTACTGGTTCGCGATGCCGCCGGCCTCGGCGATTGCGCCACCCACGGCCTCGAAATACCGGTTGAGGATGAACACGACATCGTACGGCAATTTGTGCTCGGCAAGACGCGTGAAGCCGCGAAGGTCGGCGAAGAGCACCGTGATCTCCCGCTCCTGCCCGAAGCGCGCGCCGACGGGGACCTGGGCGGCCCCGATTGTCACCGGGAGGAGCGGTGTTACCGCCAAGTCGTGGCTCGGGTGAAGCTGGCAGGCCAGGCGCACATTAGGCGGCGCGCTGACGCGCTGGAGCACTCGGAGCTCCTGGGGACTCGGCAATGGCAGGAGCGCCGGGTCCCCGCCGACGCGGATCCGACAGGTCGAGCAGCGTCCGCGTCCGCCGCAGACCGAGGCGTGGGCGATCCCGGCCGAGCGGCTCGCTTCGAGCACCGTCCACCCGACCGGCACCACGATCGCGCGTCCGTCCGGGTAGGACAGGCGGACCATCCCCCGTCGTCGGGCGAGCCACTCCCGCCCGCCGCGCGCCAGGAAGGTGAGGGCGAGCAGGATCCAGACGGCCGCGACGAGGCCATCGCGCACCCGGATGAGCGTGGCCCGCTGAACCGCCGAGGGGTTGCGGGTCCGCTCCATGAGCCCCTGGACGAAGCCGGGCTCGCGCGCCAGTGCCGCCGCTTCGCGGCCACCCTCGGCAAACCCCAGAAGCGCGAGCACCGGCAAGAGCACGAATCCGCTCAGGAAGAATGGGAACGTCCGCCGATACCAGGGGCGAAGCCGGAGCCAGAAATGCAGTCCGATACAGCCGTGAGTCCAGGCGATGGTGAGCAGCACCGACTGGCGGAAGCCGGCCCACGGGTCGAGCAGCCAGAGGCTGAGGGTCACCCGCGTGTACAGGTCCTCGGTCCCGAACATGGCATTGGCCAGCCGTGTGCCGGCGAAGTGGTACGCGAGCAGCGGCGGCACGGTCAGCCCGAGCGTGATTTGTGTCGCTTCCCAGGCCGGCATGCGGAGCGTCCGCCGCCGGAAGATGAGCCAGAGTCCGAGCAGCCAGTGCGCGAGCAGCGCACCGAACAGCGCCGTCTCGCCCACGGGGTTGCGCCAGAGCGCGAGGAACCAGATCCGTCCCGCTTCCATGGCACCCAGCGAGATCAGGCCGAGGGCATGGTTGGAAAAGTGGGTGACGAGATAGGAGAAGAGGATCAGCCCGCACCAGAGGCGTAGCGGCCGGATCCACGCCGTCTCTGGCTCCGACGCCATCGGATGGAGCTCGACGCTTACAGCCTGCTGCGGCCCGTGATCTTGTCGAGAAAGCCCAGCAGGACGCGGTTGAACTCGCCCGGCTGCTCGAGATTCGAGAGATGCGAGGCGGAGCGCAGGACGACGAGCTCGGCCGACGGCAGCGCCCGGTGGATCTCCCACGCCATCTCCACGGGAGTACCCGGGTCCTCCTCGCCGACGATGATCAGCGCCGGGCAATGCAGCTCCTTGAGCCGGTCCGTCACATTGATCTTCGGGAGCGCGTGGCAGCAGCCGATGTACCCCTGAGTGTTGGTGGCGCGCAGCATGGCACGGACGCGGTCCATGAGCGCCGGGCTGCGCCGGCGGAAGGGCGCGGTGAACCAGCGCTCGAGCATCGCCTCGATGATGCCGTCCATCCCTTTGGCCTCCACCGTGCGGATGCGCTCCTGCCAGACGGACGCGGCATCGGCCGGATATCGGCTCGTCGTGTCGCAGAGCACGAGGCTCCGGACCATCGCGGGATGGCGGAGCGCGAAGGTCTGGCCGATCATCCCGCCCATGGAAATGCCGGCATAGTGCGTCTCGGTGATGCCCAGGCTCTCGAGTAGCCCGTGGAGATCATCCGCGAGCAGGTCGAGGGTGTACGGCCCCGCGGGCGCGCTCGACTGCCCGTGGCCGCGGGTGTCGAAGCGGAGGACACGGTACCGTCCCTGAAGCGCCCGCGCCTGCTCTTCCCAAAGCCCGAGATTGCTGCCCAGCGCGTGGCCGAAGGTCACCACCGGGCCCTCGCCCTGGATCTCGTAGTTGATCTCGATGCCATTGGTCTTGAGCTTCATGTCTTCCTCCACCCCTCACCCTGCCCTCTCCCCAGAGGGGAGAGGGAAACCTGCTCCACCCTGCCCTCTCCCAGGGGGGAGAGGGAAACCTGCTCCGCCCTGCTCCCCAGGGGGAGAGGGAGATCTATTCGCGCGTGGCGGTGCTGGGACAGATCTGGTTGTACGCACAGTAGCGGCAGACCTGGTAACCCGGTGTCGCCTCGAAGCGCCGGGCCCGGATGCCCGCGGCCGCGGCCTCGATGGCCTCCCGCGCCTCGGCCAAATCCGTTACGGTCGGGGTGTGGCGGCCGGTAAGGCCCGATTCGAGGAAGCGCAGCTCCACGCGCGCCGGCAGCTGCCCCGTCATCTCCTTCTCGGCGAGCGCGTAGATCTTGAGCTGCAGGCTCTCGCGGACGCGTTTGTCGGCGGCCTTCTGCTCCGTCACATCGCTGGACTTGTAGTCCACGATAACGAGCCCCTCGGGCGTCTCATCCACGCGATCAACGCGGCCACGCACGCGATTGGACCCCAGGTTGAAGCCGAACTCCCGCTCTACGTCCGCCGGCTTTTGCCCCGAGGCTTCCTCCTCATGGTAGAAGCGCGTGAGCGCGGCGATGCCGGCGCGCTTGCGCTGCTCTTCATGCTCGCGCGTGAGGAAGCCCTCGTTCCGCCAGGCATCTTCGAACGCGCGCAGCAGGTCTTCGAGTGGTGTGAAGTTCCCGACCGCCCGCCGGCGGAGGTAGAATTCCACGGCCTTGTGCAGCGCGCTGCCATAGACGATCGAGTGGTGCTGGCGCAGCGGGATGCGCAGGATGTGGACGTAGTGATACTTGAGCGGGCAGGTCTCGTAGTCGTCCACCTGCTTGTGACTGACGGCCAGGGACTCGCTCTCCGGTATGGGGGCGAGGTGCGCCGACTCGGGCTCGGGCGGCGGCGCGTGGCGCTTGAGCTCCTCGATGGGCTCGGCCCTGAACGGGCGCGCGGCGTCCTTGGGCAGGTCGAGGGCCTCGAGGACGAACTGGCTCACCTTCCACCTCCGCTTGCCGCCCATGTCCTCGGCGCTCGTCATGAACACGCGCTCCTTGGCGCGCGTCATGGCGACATAGAACAGCCGCCGCTCCTCCTGCTCGTGGAAGTCGCCCGTCGGGAGCGTATCTTTGATGAGCGCGTTGGGCATCTCGATGGGCTCCCCGCGGCGCGTGGACGGGAACTTGTTCTGGACGCAGTTGACGAGGAATACCAGCGGCCACTCGAGGCCCTTGGCCTTGTGCACGGTGAGCACGTGGACGGCGGGCGTGTCGGTGTCGGCCTCGACCACGGCGGGGTCGTCGCCGGCGTCGATCAGGGCGTCCAGATGGTTCACGAACTCGCGCACATTGTCATACTTCAGCACGCGCGCGGCATCCTTGACGCGGGTGAAGAACTTGCTCACGTTCTGCACTTCCTGCTCGAGCTCAGCCGGCGCCTTCGCGTATCGCGTCATCAGTCCCGAGTCCACCAGGAACTGGTAGAGGAGCTCTCCCGTTGGGTGCTCGCGCGCCAGCTCCATGTAGCGCTGCAGGTCCGCGATGAGCCGGCCGATGGCGGCGGCGCCCTCCTCTTCCAGCTTGACCTCGGTGGGGACCTCGCGCAGCACGTCGAAGAGCCAGCGATGCTTGCGATCGGCATACGTGGCGCACTTGGTCAGGTCCACGATCGGCACCTGATAGATGTCCGAGGAGGCCAGGTAGTGCAGGCTGACCGAGTCATCCGGGTGGGCGACGGCGCGGAGGAAGGCGATGAGCAGGCGGATCTCCGGCCGCCCATAGAGTCCCGCATTCCCCGAGAAGGTCCAGGGGATACTCCGCATGTTCAGCGCGCGCAGGAACGGGTCGGCATCAGCATTGGCACGGACGAGGATGGCGCAATCCTTGTAGGGCCGGCCTGCCCCGTGCTCCTCCGCGATCCGCGCCACCACCCCGTCCGACTCGCTCGACACCGTATCAAAGGCCAGATGCTCGGGTGCCTTGCCCAGTCGCGCCTTGCCGCCCGGGCCGCGCGCCACGAGGTGCTTGTCGATCTTCTGAGCGACCTCGAGGCGGTCGGGATTGTTGTACTTGATGAGACGGTAGGCGGCGTCCAGGATGGCCTGCGGCGACCGCCGGTTTTCCTGGAGCACGACCTTCTTCGCGTCCGGATAGGTGCGGTCGAAGTCGAGGATATTGCTCATCGAGGCGCCGCGGAAGCGGAAGATGGCCTGGTCGTCGTCGCCCACGACCGCGACATTCCGATGCCGAGCCGCCAGAAGCTTTACCAGCTCGAACTGGGCATAGTTGGTGTCCTGGAATTCGTCCACCAGGATGTGCTTGAAGCGCTCCGCGTAGCGCTTGAGCATGTGACGCCGCATGCGGAAGAGCCGGAGCGCTTCCACGATCTGGTCGCCGAAGTCCACCTGCCCGAGCCTGGCCATCAGGGTCTGATACTGCGCGTAGCAGCGGGCCAGCTCGAGATGCCCCTCGGCGTCGAGCCGTGCCTCGTCGTCCACAGCGCGGGCGAGGCATCCTTCGGCGTACTCGAGGTACTCGTCCGGACCCACGTCCTCGTCCTTGAGCCGGCTGAAGTGGGTGATGATGGCTTGGAGGTGACGCGTCGGGTCGCCGAGCGGGCGGTAATGCTTGAGCGGGAATTCGAACAGGTGATCGCGCAGGAAGATGACCTGCTCGGCCCGTGTGAGCACCCGAAAGTCGGGCGTGAGGCCGAGCTCGAGGGCATTCTCCTTGATGAGCCGGTCGCCGAAGGCGTGAAAGGTCGAGATCTGCACGTCGGCGTACCCATAGGGCACAAGCGTGTCGACGCGCTCCTCCATCTCGGCCGCGGCCTTATCGGTAAAGGTCAGTGCCAGGATCTCCGAGGGGCGGGCGCGCCGGGTCGCGATGAGGTGGGCGATGCGCCGCGTGATGACGGTGGTCTTGCCCGTGCCGGCGCCCGCGATGATGAGCAGCGGGCCCGTTTCGTGGGTGACGGCCGTCGCCTGGGGCTCGTTGAGGCCCTCGAGGATACGTTCGGCGCCCCGCGCAGGCTCCGCCACTAGAAGTCTTTGAACGCGAAGAGCACCGCCGCCAGCAAGCAGGCGAAGGACGCCACGTAGTTCCAGCGGAGCGATTCCTTCAGGTAGAGCATCGCGAACACCGAGAACACGCTCAGCGTGATGACTTCCTGGATGATCTTCAACTGGGCCGCCGTGAACTGCCCGTAGCCCAGCCGGTTAGCCGGGACCTGGAAGCAGTACTCGAAGAACGCGATGACCCAGCTGACCAGCACGACCGAGTAGATCGGCGCCGTGCGGAACCTCAGGTGTCCGTACCACGCGAAGGTCATGAAGATATTGGAGACGACGAGCAGAGCGACGGTGAGCATTCCCGATCCTCCTGGAATTTGTGACGTCACCGTCACTATACCATCAGGGCACCACGAGCGAGAGCGCGGCCGGGATGCATTCGAAGCTCATCGGCAAGGGACCGTGCAGCTCGCCGTCGACCTGCACGAACTGCTCAGCGCTGCCGTGCGCGACGAGCCGTCGGGCCTGCAGGCAGGTCACGCCGGGCAGGCTCAGGTGGGAGCCGGTGAAGGCCGCGGCGAGATAGCGCGCGAACCGGTGCCGCTGAACCGAGTCGAAAAGGCAGAGGTCCAAGACGTCGTCGTCCATGCTCGCCTGCGGCGCGAAGCGCAGGCCGCCACCGTACGAGGCGGCGTTGGCGACGACGGCGAATGTCGCGCCGTACTGCTGCCCCTCGATCTCGAGGACGAAGCGCTCCGGCCGCCAGTCCGTGAGCTGCTTGAGCCCAGCCATCCAGTAGGCGCCTTCCCCGGTCAGCCGCTTGAGCCCCGGATTTACGGCGCGGACCACGGCGGCATCCATTCCCACGCCCGCCATCAGCAGGAAGTAACGCTCCCCGGCACGCCCCACTGAGACGCGCCGCATGCGCCCCGCGGCCACCGCGTCCGCCACGCGCTCGACATCCGCCGACAGCCCGATCTCCCGGGCGAGGACATTGGCCGTCCCGGCGGGCCAGAGCGCGAGCGCCGTTTCGCCGCCGATCAGGCCCTGCAGCGCTTCGTTCACCGTGCCGTCGCCGCCGTGGATCAGCACCATGTCAACCTTGTCGGCGACGGCCTGCGCGGCCAGCCGCGTAGCATCACCCGGCGCCGTCGTCACGTGCGGCGTGACGCTGACGCCGCGCTCGCGCAGAAGGTCGATCAAGCGGGGGATGGAATCGAAGCGGCTGCGCCGCTGCCCCGAGCCCGGATTGTGGATGAGGACGGCTGAGCGTGCCATGCGGTCGGCTAGCGCCGGATCTCGGTGCTGTCGGAGGCGAGTAGCTCCTCCAGCTCAACGCGCGTGACGAGCGGGACGTCGCCCCAGATCGAGCACTTGAGCGCTGCGAGGGCCGTCGCCGCGTCCACCGCCCGCTGGGGCGCGGATTCATTGAGCATGGCCCAGAGATAGCCCGCCGCGTAGGCGTCGCCGGCGCCGATCCGATCCACCGGGGAGACGCTGTAGAGGCGCGAGGGCCGCATGATCGCGCCGCCCGCCAGCACGGCCGAGCCCTTCTCGCCAAGGGTGAGGGCGATCGTAGCCGCCGGCGCGAGCTGCCGCAGCCGGTCGAGAATCTTCTCGGGCGCGCCGGTGAGCTCGAATACCGTCTCGGCATCGTCCAAGCCCACGAAGAGATAGCCGAGGCGGGGCAAGATCTCCGACAGGAAGTCGCGCGCTTCCTTCGCGCTCCAGAGGCGGGAGCGGTAGTTCACGTCGAAGGAGATCGGCACCCGGGCGCCGGCCGCCTCCTCGATCGCGCGGCGGACCACATCACGCAAGTTGTCGCCGAGCGCGGGCGTGATTCCGGAGAGGTGGAGCAGCCGCGCCTGGCGAACCAGCTTCCAGTCCACTTCGTCGGGATGCAGGCGGCTCGCGGCCGAGTCCTTGCGGTCATAGAGCACCCGCACGGGACGCGGCGGCTGGCCGTACTCGAGAAAGTAAAGCCCCATGCGGCTCCCCGGGCGGCGCAGCACGCCGGCGCAATCCACGCCATGCCCCATCAGCTCGCGCACCGTCCGGTCGCCCCAAGCATGATCGGCCGGCAGGGCTGAGATGAGCGCCGTCCTGAGACCCAGCCGGGCACAGGCCGCCAACACATTGGCCTCGGCCCCCCCGATTTGCACCTCGAGGGTGCCCGTCTGCTCGAGGCGCTGGGGCGGCGGCGAGGCCAAGCGCAGCATCACTTCGCCCAGGCCAACTAGATCGTGGGGCATTACCGGGTGTTTTCCGGAGGAGCCGAGCCGAGAAAAAAGTTAGCCGCGACAGGGAGTTCGCCGCTATCATGCTCGCGGCTCTCTATGAGCCCAAACCTTGGAAATTCAAAGAGCAACGCGGGCCCGTCAAGGAGGGGAAATGGACGCTTCATGCTCGCGCTCATTCTACCCTGAGGTCGCGGCAGGCCGACACTTGGATTTGAAACTCATTCCTGCTAGGGTATAGCCCCGATCCGCCCTTAACTATCGAACCCTTAGGGGGCCAAGACGCATGCGGAACTCCCGTCGGGTCGTGATCACTGGGCTGGGAGTCGTCGCCCCCAACGGCATCGGCAAGGATGCCTTCTGGGACAATCTAATCGCCGGCAAGTCCGCAATCGACTACATCACCGCGTTCGACGCCTCCCGCTACCCTTGTCGAGTCGCCGCTGAAGTCAAGGACTTCAATCCCGTCGACTTCATGCATGTCCGTAGAACCAAACACAGAGGTCGATTCTCTCAGTTTGCCGTTGCGTCCGCGAAGCTCGCGCTCAAAGACGCGGAACTCGATCTGGAAAGGGAGGTACCCGAGAGACTCGTGGCATGTCTTGGAAACGCGATGAACGGCTCCGGGGACGTTTATGAGATCGCCAGAGTCGGATTCGACAAGTCAGGTGTAGACGGTATTCCACTCATGAGCGGTATCGAGTTCGCTGCCCATGCCGCCGTCAGCCACGTGTCTGCAGAACTTGGAATCCGTGGCCAGGCGATGACGATTGCTTCGGCCTGTTCTACGGGACTAGACGCGGTCCAATGGGGATGCTCTCAGATCCAGGCTGATGCAGCCGACATCGTGTTCGCAGGTAGTACCGAGGCGCCGATCTCTGAATTCTGCTTTGCTACGCTCGTGGCATTAGGCGCTATCTCAAAGTTCAATGATCCTCCTCATAGGGCGTCCCGCCCGTACGAGCTTCGGCGGGACGGTCTCGTTCTTGGAGAGGGATCCTCAACCTGCATCCTAGAAGATCTAGATCATGCGATGGCGAGGGGGGCACACGTCTATGCTGAGGTGCTCGGCTTCGGGAGCGGTAACGAGGGTGGTTACGGCGGGAAGATGAATGCATCGGAACTCGCACTAAAGGATGCGATCATCGTCGCTCTCAAGGCGTCCAGCAGAACCCCGCAGACTATTGATTATATCAACGCTCACGGCAACTCCTTACCAGACTACGATCTCATTGAGACCCGCGCTTTCCGTGAAACTCTTGGGGCCAACGCCTATAGCATACCGGTTAGTTCAATCAAATCGATGATCGGGCACGCGATGGGCGCGGCGGCTTCATTTCAAGTCGCAGCAACGTGCATGACTCTTGAGCATGGCATAGTTCCACCCACGATTAACTACGAGACCCCAGACCCAGAATGCGATCTTGACTACGTGCCAAACGAGGCCCGGGTTTCCCGTGTCCGAACCGCCTTGATCAACGCCCACGCCATGGGTGGGACTCATTCAGTATTGATCTTAGGGCTGCCGGATACATGATGACAGGTCACCTTACCCTACTAACTATCGCGGCGCTGGCCAACGCAGGCCTAGGCGCGATCGTTCTGTCGAGAGACTTTAACAACAGCATTTATCGCTCCTTTGCTGCATTTTCCTTTTCCGTAGCTACGTGGACACTCAGCAATGGCCTTGTCTCACTTTACGCCGATACCCCGTGGGGATACCTGTGGGGACGCCTCGCCTTCGCATCGGCATCCGTCATTCCGGTTGCCTTTCTGCTGTTCACGGCAGATTTCCCTTCAAGAGAGCCCGCAGCGCCGCCAAAATTGCTGAGGGTCTTTCTTCTCGCTGCGACGGCTGCCTTCGCGGTATCGCTCACGCCCCTGATGGTTAAGGGCACTACGTCCGAAGACGGCGTCCTTCGAGTGATCTACGGCCCTCTCCACCTACCTTTTGGGCTTTACTTCATTTCCTGCCTTGGTTTCAGCCTCTACCTTCTCACACGCAAACTCACTCTGTTGACCGGTCTTGAGAACCTCCGAGTTCGCTACCTCTTAACGGCAGTTCTCTCTGCCGCCCTTGGGGCCACCGTAACCAACCTACTTATCCCTCTCGCTTTCGGCAGTTCTCAGTTCAGTCGTTACGGCCCGCTGTTCGGTTTGTTGATGATAGCGATAATCGCCCACGCAATTATTCGCTATCGCCTTATGGATATAAAGGTCGCGATCCGTAAGGGCGTTGTGTACGTCATCGCGATCATGGCATCAGCATCCTTCTTCTTTGTCTTGGCGCAGGCCCTGAATCTCGCAACGGGCTATCGGCAGCGTACCATTCCTGTCGTAGACGCACTTGTGCTAGCTATCATAATCGCAATTTTCTTTCAGCCTTTGAAACAGCGCATTCAGTACTCGCTGAATCAGTATGTATACCGACAGACGTATGACTATCAGCGAACCATCCGTGAGGCTAGCCGCCGACTGAGCGCTATGCTCGATCTTCAGTCCTTGCTTGACTACTTAGCCGAGGTCATTCAGCAGACTTTCAAGGTCGAACTGGTCTCGATCTACTTCAAAGACGAAGCTCTCGGAGCTTACACTTCGCGACGGCTTCAACAGTTCTCAGACTGGTCACACACCGGCTCCGGGCGGGCAGTCTCGCGAGAGTCACCCCTGGTAGAGCTCCTGGCGACGAAGGGACAGAACGTTATATGTGATGAAGCGACCCGCGGGGATGTCTCGCCAAGAATCCGCGCCGCGTTTGAGGAGCTTCGAACCCTCGGCGGCGACATCGCCTTCCCTATGTTCCAGGAGAGGACGCTCCTCGGATTCCTCGTCCTGGGCCAGAAACGATCCGGGGACCCGTACTTTGCGGACGACATTGATCTGCTGTCAACGCTTCTAAGTCAAGCAGCCGTCGCCATGAACAATGCTCAGCTTTACCAGCAAGTAGTCCTGGTAAACGAATACGTTGACAATATCCTTTCGACGATGGAAAGTGGCGTCATTGCAGTCGATGCCTCAGGACAGATCTCTCTGTTTAACTCGGCCGCCGAGAGACTTACAGGTTTGCGCCCTGATACGCTCAAGGCCTCCCCGGCTACGTACCTACCACCAGCGTTAGCCTTGCCGCTCCAGGACACCCTTAGGGATAGAAGTCCACGTTCTCAGTTCGAGATTGCTATTCAGGGCCTCGACGGTATGACAATGCCTCTCGTGTGTTCGACCGCGACGCTGACAGACCGCGACGGATCCACGCATGGAGCCCTCATTGTCTTCAGCGACCTCACAAAGCTAAGGGAACTGGAGCGAGAGAAGAGACGTGCGGAACGCTTGGCGTCCTTCGGTGCCCTCGCATCCGGTGTCGCTCATGAGATCAAGAATCCGCTGGTTGCAATTCGGACGTTCGCTGAACTTCTACCTGATCGATTCGGCGACGTGGACTTCCGCGAGGATTTCTCCAAGGTTGTAATCAAGGAGATCGCAAGGATCGACACCCTCGTAGCCCGCCTTCGTGGAATCGCAGCCACCGCCCCACAGCAGGTAGGCGCCGTGGACATACGAGAGCCAATCACCGACACGCTCGCGCTGCTGCGAGGCCAACTTGAGCAATCGAACACCACAGTGCGCCGTCAGTTTCTTGACCCTGCCCCGTTTGTCGCGATCGATGACTCGCAGCTCAAGCAGCTGTTCCTAAATCTGTTCCTCAACGCGCTCGAGGCTATGGGTTCCGGCGGCCACTTGACAATCCGAGTGAGCCGGACGCGTGCCCATGGCTCGCCCTGGATAGTTGTTGCGGTCTCAGATACTGGCCCAGGCATCCCCGAGGCTGTTAAGAACAACATCTTCGACCCGTTCTTCACGACAAAGGTTCGAGGGTCGGGCCTTGGCTTAACCATCTGCCGAGGCATCATGGATGCTCACCGAGGCACAATCCGAGCAGAAGGCAACTCGGATCGTCCAGGCACCACGATCGTCCTCGAATTCCCTGCAGCAGTTGCAACGCCGGAACTCGTACAGCAGAACGCGCTCTAGCGAGGAGTTGCAGCGGTGGAGCGCGATCCACAGTTGTGGTCTGACAGTTACACATATGTAACGCAGGCCGTTCCCCGATAAACTATGTTGCTTAACACAGTGGGATTCGTACTACTTCTTCTTGTAGCTGTTCTAAATCTTTCCATTGGCCTTTATGTTCATCGACGCAGTCCTTCGACCGCGATGCGACGGGCCTTTGGGTTCATGGCGAGCGCCATAGCCGTATGGACCATCGCTTTAGCCGTTAGCCATGGCACTGACCTCTTGAGAACTGCTTTCGCCCGCCTGGCCTTCGCTGCGGCGAGCCTGTTCCCACTGGGCGTTCTCGCCTTCATTGATTCGTTCCCCGAGATCGGCTCTCGACATTCCCGGCTCGCCTTGCGTATCTGTGCTCCAATAACTGCGCTCTTCTTTATTCTCTCGTTCTCGCCATGGATTGTGATCTCAGCAACGATCGACTCTCAGGGTCGTCAACTCATATATGGGCCTCTTCATCCTATCTTTGCCCTCTATATATTGATTTGGTATCTCTGCGGATTGTGGATATTGGCAACGAAGTATCGTACAGCTGTTGGGCTATCTCGACTGCAGATCCGATATCTGTTTATCGGCCTCACTGTTCCGTTCACGTCGGCAATCATCACGAACCTCCTTGTCCCGCTATTCTTTCGGACGTCCGCGGCTGGTAAATACGGACCCTTGTTCTCGGTGCTTCTGATGGTCGTATTTGCCCACGCAATCATTCGCCATCGCCTGATGAACATCCGCGTGGTCGTCAGACGGGGCGCGGTGTATGCCGCGGCGGTGCTGACGAGCGCTGGGGCCTTCGCGCTGCTGCTGATCGCCTCGAATGTCTTGCTGCCGGACGAACACGACTTCTCGCTCCGCGAGATCGTCCTGGCGCTTCTGGTGGCCATCTGCTTCTTCCCGGTGAAGGCGCGGGTTCAGCGGCTCTTCGATCACTATCTCTACCGCGATCCGTATGACTACCAGCGCACCCTGCGGGAGGCGAGCGGGGCGCTGACGCGGACGATCGAGCTGCCGATCTTGCTCGAGCACGTCGGCAGCGTCGTCACCAGTACGCTCAAGCCCGAAGCGGTGGGCATCTATCTCCGGGAGCTGGAGGGCAGTGAGCTCAGTCTAGCCTGGAGTGCGAGCGCTAGCGCGCTGCCAGCGACCGTGCCCGCCTCCACGCTAATCTTGGCCCGGATGAGCGGGGCCCGGCGGCTGGTTTTCCGTGACGAGCTCGGTGCTCGGGACGCCGACCGGCCCCAGTCGGGGGTCATCGCCGAGCTTGATCGATTAGGGGGCGCCGAAGTCGTCGCCCCGCTGCTCGAAACCGGCGAAGTCATCGGTCTTGTCGTGCTGGGCCCGAAGCGGTCCGGGGATCCTTACTTCAGCGACGATGCGGATCTGCTCACCACGCTGGCAAATCAGTCCGCCGTCGCGATCCGTAATGCGCAGACGCATGCACGCGTCATGCAGGTGAACGAAGAGCTGCAGAAGATCCTGGGCACGATCGACAGCGGGGTGGTGGCCGTGGGGCCAGCAGGTGAAGTGCGCCTGTTCAACCGCGCCGCCGAGCGGTTCACGGGCGTGCCGGCCGAAGCGGCGCGGGGCCGGCCGGCGGGCGAGCTGCCGGTTCCCCTGGCGGGCGCCCTGGACGCCACGGCTAGAGATGGAAAGCCGCGCTCGGAGATCGAGTTCGCATTGCCGGACGCCGCCGGTCAGATCGTGCCGTTGATCTACTCCACTACCCCGCTGCTTGGGCCGCGGGGACAGCCGCTGGGCGCGGTAGCGGTGATCAGCGATCTCTCCCGGGTGAAGGAGCTCGAGCATGAGCGCCGGCGGGCTGAGCGCCTGGCGTCGATCGAGGCGATCGCCTCCGGCCTGGTGCATGAGATCCGCAACCCGCTGGTCGGCATCAAGACCTTCTCCCAGCTCCTGCCGTCCCGCGGCGTCGAGACGGAGTTCCGCGAGAGCTTCTCGAGAGCTGTGGCCCGGGAGATCGGCCGGATCGACGATCTGCTGACGCGGTTCCGCACCCTCTCGACGGCCTCCCACCAGTCCATGGAGTCACTGGACATCAGCGAGCCGCTCCGCCACACCCTGGAGCTCATCCGGCCCCAACTCGAGGAGCGAAACATTCGCCTGCGCCAGGTGGCCGCCGGCGTCCCCCGTCCCGTCCTCGGTAACGCATCTCAGTTGGAGCAGCTTTTCCTCAACTTATGCTTAAATGCCGTCGAGGCGATGGAGCCCGGCGGCGAGCTGACCATCCGCGTGGCCGACCTCTGCGAAGGGGGCGGCACGACCTTGTTGGTCGAGGTGTCGGACACGGGCCGGGGCATCCCCGAGCACCTCCTGGACAGTATCTTCGATCCCTTCGTCACGACCAAGCCAAGCGGAACGGGACTCGGGCTGGCCATCTGCCGAGGCATCGCCGACGCCCATCACGCCAAGCTCGTGGCGCGCAACAATACCGAACGGCCGGGCAGCACCTTCACGCTGGAGTTCTCCACCGCGAGCCGGGTCGAGGCCGGAGCCACCGCGTGAGGACCGCGCTGGTGGTGTCGGGGGATGAAGCCCTGCGCGCTCGTCTGCAGCGCGCGCTCGAGCACTGCTCGGTCTTCGCGGCAGCCTCCGATGAGGAGGCGCTCAAGACGCTCCGGATCACCGCGATGGAGCTGGTGATCAAGGAAGCGCTGCCCCCGATGCGCGAGGTCCCAGCCTTCATCGCGAGAGTTCGTCACCTCTGCCCGAATGCCGCGGTGATCTGCGTGCTCCCGGCCGGCGCGACCTCACCAGAAGAAGAAGCGGCGGGCGAGGCCGCCGACTTCTCGCTGGTCCAGCCCTTCACGTCGCGCGAGGTGCAGGGTGTCCTGCGCCAGGCCGAGGACAAGCTCCGGCTCCTGCAGGAGGTGGCGGCGCTTCGTTCGGCCCGGCGGGCGCCGGGCGGGGAGAGCGGTCCCGAAGATTCCGAGCTCGGCCTGGAGGCCTCGTCGCACGCCCTCACCCAGGTCGCAAAAGAGTTCGCCAAGGCGCTGGCCGCGGGGTTCGATCTGCCTCGCGTGCTGGATCTCTTCCTCGACGCGGTGTCCGAGATGGCGCAGCCCAGCCGGAGCGCGATCCTGCTGGCGGACCAAGCGGGGCGCCACTATCGCGTGCGGTCCTACCGTGGGCTCGCCCCGCACGTCGTCGAGTCGCTGGCCCTGCCTGCGGACAGCGGCCTGCCGCTCTGGCTGACCGCGGAGGGGCGGCTCATCCAGATCGATCAGGCGCAGGCGCGCACGTCCGAGCCGGCGGCCCGCGAGATCGCGCGGGAGCTCGCGGTGCTCCAGGCCGTGGTCGCTATCCCGCTGCTTTCACACGGCGAGCTCGTGGCCATCCTCACGCTCGGGCAGCGGATCACGGGCGGGGCCTACAGCCGGCGCGAGACCGAGATCCTCTTCAATCTCGGCACGCACCTGGCCAAAGCCATCCGCGACATCCGGGTGCACCACCTACTCCAGTACCAGA
>WNFU01002347.1_pt1 | contig 60765 bp, 58 predicted proteins | sample 5400121 | NCBI WGS metagenome assembly WNFU01 (sample SAMN13153360, study PRJNA577476) | soil metagenome | isolation source: 100 cm soil or saprolite under grassland replicate 1 | place: USA:California | collected 2016-06-15 | reverse complement strand
GGGCTGCAAGGACATGCCCGTCCTCGTCGCCGCGCTCCGACGTCACGTCGAAGGTGTCACACCCGCGTGCAAGGATGAGGAGGCCGCCTGAACAAGAAGTGGGCCGTCACCGAACTTCAACAACGAACGAGACATCCTCTGTTGGAATTCAAGCTGTTATTGCGGATGGGCCCCTCGGCGGTGTCCATTGGGTACCGCCCGCGTTGCACCGTGGCCTCGACGCTGTGGTCGTCGCGTTGTTGGTAGCAGCGCCGTTCCTTGGCTTCGGTCCGATGGAAGCGCTGAGCATCGTTCTCGTCGAGGGATCCGCGATCGTGTTGTTAGCCCGAGCGGCGGGCAAAGACGTCGAGACGGTGATGCGCGAGCGCATCTTCGAGCCGCTCGCCATGCCCGACACCGGCTTCACCGTGCCGGCAGATCAATTGAGCCGGCTGACGACTGCCTACACCTCCGATCCGGAGACCGGTGAGATCTCCGTGCTCGATGACCCCGCGGACAGTTGGTGGAGCATCCCGCCGTCGTTTCCCGACGCCGGCGGCTGGCTGGTCTCAACCATCGACGACTATTGGTCGTTCGTGTCCATGCTGCTGGCAGGAGGGAGGCTGCGCGGCCAGCGGGTCCTCTCACCGGAATCGGTGGCGCTCATGACCACGGACCGGCTCTCGAGGGCCCAGCGCGAGGCGTCGGGGATCTTCCTCGGCGAGCACGGGGGCTGGGGCCTGGGGATGGTGGTCCCGGCGACGGGGAGCACCGCGCCCTTGCCGTGCGGCTTCGGCTGGGATGGCGGTATCGGCACCACCTGGCGCTCCAACACCCGCAGCGGCGTGACGGGGATCCTGTTCACCCAGCGCCAGGCCAACTCGCCCGCACCTCCGCCCGTGGTCGACGACTTCTGGGCCGCGGTCAACGCCGCCACCATCGGCTGACGGCCAGATCCGCCCCTCACCCTCCGTGACGTATACACGCCGAAGCTCTCGGCGCGGATCCGCACGATTGCCGGCTTCAGCTGTGCCTTCCCGGGGCTCATGTCCCGCGGCTTCAGCTGTGCCTTCCCGGGGCTCATGTCCCGCGAGGCGGCCCCGGCGCCGCGCGGCCACCGTCCGCTCCTCACCCGGTCGGCCACCGCTTCTTCAGTAACCGCACCCATTTCCCGCACCAAGCAGTCGGGGCTCCTGGCCCAGGTTTCGCCGCAACCGTCGGAGCTGGAAGGCGGCTGGAATTGGCGCGTCCTTAAATCGCCCTTATCCCTGGGACGGGATCACATGGGAGGACGACGTGGCGGTGGAGACTGCCTTCCAGCCGCGCGGGGCAGGGACGATGTCTGCTCGCACGCCCCGCCATCTCCGAAGGGCGCAGCACGGCTCCGGCGCCCCAGGACTGGGCTGCAGCGTTGGGATCATGGCCTACAACGAGGAGGGCAACATCGCCAACGCGATCAAGGCGGTCCTCGGGCAGCAGCTCATCTCGGGAGAGATCGCCGAGGTGATCGTGGTGGCGAGTGGGTGCACGGACCAAACCACCGACGTCGTCGCTTCTCTCGCTCAGGAGGAGCCGCGGGTGCGTCTCATCGTCCAGGAGCAACGCGCCGGCAAAGCATCGGCGATCAATCTCTTCATCGGCGCAGCGCGATCGCCTGTCCTTCTGATGGTCAACGCGGACACCCTCGTGAGGCCCGGAACGATCGATGCGCTCGTCCAGCACTTCCACGATCCCGCGGTCGGCATGGTGGGTGGACACCCGATTCCCGTCAACGACGACGACACCTTTCTCGGCTACGCAGTCCACCTCCTGTGGCGCTTGCACGACCAGATTGCGCGCGAGTCACCCAAGCTTGGCGAGATCGTCGCATTCCGCAACGTCCTGCCGTGCATACCCACGGACACAGCGGTAGACGAGCTCTCCATGCAGGCTCTTCTCACCCAGCTTGGATATCGCCTCGTGTACGAGCCGCGAGCGGTCGTCTACAACCGTGGGCCCACGACTGTGGGCGACTTCCTGCGTCAGCGGCGGCGCATTTGTGCCGGCCACCTCCGGATCGCTAGGCAGCAGGGTTACGTGGCCCCCACCACGAGCGTCCTGCGGATCGGCCGCGCCATCCTCGCGTCCGAATGCTTCAGGGTTCCCCGCGCACAACCGTTGTGGACGGTGGGCACGGTCACTCTCGAAGCGACCGCTCGTGCCCTCGGGTACTACGACTTCCTTCGGCGCCGGCCGCATCACATCTGGGCCACTGTGACCACGACGAAGGGCGACATCGCTGAAGGCCCGGATGCCAAGGGAGAACAGAACGTACTGGTATTCCACCTCGTCGACTTCGCGGAGGATCGACTCGCGCTCGGAACCCTCGCCACCCGCTCCTTGCTTCGACGAGTGGCGCAATACATCGCTGCGCGCCTCGGCCCCAGCGCGACTGTCTCGGAGCAGACGAACGGAACCATCATCGTGATGCTCCTCGGCGACCGCACGGAAGCCGAGAACGCCGCCCACTCGCTCGTGCGAGATCTTGCGGCCCATCCGGTTGACAATTCCCGTCGTGATGGTCAGCCGGTCCAACTCGCCTGCGCCATCATCACCTTCCCGGAGACAGGGAATCCTCTCGCCCGATCCATACCCGCACTGGCCAGCTAGGAGGTCCAATCCTTCATGGGTATGACAAAGGTCTTGCCACAGCTCCCGGCGCTTAAGGCGTCGTACCTTACCGGGCATGTCCTGACACTGCCGGTGAACATCACCGTGAGCGTGAGTTACCGCTGCAACTCGCGCTGCAAGACGTGCAACGTCTGGCTCCTTCCGAACGACGACTTCACTCTCGAGGAGTGGCAGCGTGCCTTTCAGTCCCTAGGTGATGCGCCCTATTGGTTCACATTCAGCGGGGGCGAGCCGACCTTGCGTGAAGACCTTCCGGACATGGTGGAGAGCGCCTACCGACACTGTCGACCGGGCATTATCAACATACCCACGAATGGCATCCTTGACAGGGTCATCCCACCTCGCATCGAACGAATCCTGCAGGTCGCTCCAAAGTCCGAAGTCATCATCAATCTGTCTCTTGACGCCGTCGGCGAGAAGCACGACGAGATACGGGGGGTCCGCAACAACTGGTCACGCGCGATGAGCACGTACCGTCAGCTCAAAGACCTTCAGAGAGACTATTCAAATTTGACGCTTGGAATCCACACGGTCATATCCAGCTACAACGTCGACTCCTTCCCGGACTTGTGCGAGTTGGTACAACGCGAGTTGAAGCCCGACTCCTTCATCACGGAAATCGCGGAAGAACGGGTGGAGCTCGACACGGTCGGCTTGGCGATCACACCGACGGCGGAGATGTACACGGTCGCTATCGACGCCCTGCTCGAAAGCTTGCGCGACAAGAGACCGACTGGAGTTGCCGCGGTGACGCAGGCCTTCCGCCGCGAGTATTACGAGATCGTCAAACGGACGCTGCGTGAGCACCGGCAGATCATTCCCTGCATGGCGGGCGTCGCATCGGCTCAGATCGCTCCCAACGGGGACGTCTGGACGTGTTGTGTCAGGGCCGAGTCGATGGGGAACCTACGCGAGTACGAGTATGACTTCGGCGCGGTTTGGAGGACCGGGAAGGCCCAGGAGCTGCGCCGCAGCATCAAGGCACGCGAGTGCTACTGCCCGCTGGCGAATGCCGCCTATACCAACATGCTCGTCCATGGCCCCACCGTCATGAAGGTCGCACGCGAGGTGGGACACTCACGCGTGGCCTCCCTGTTGGGGAGGCACGGGCAGCGGTCTCACTGACCGGCGGCCCGTACCAGGTGAGTTCGGACAACGACATCGAGGTTCTTCCTGATGGCCGAGTCTTGGTCACGGGGGCGACGGGCTTCCTGGGGGGATCTCTGGTTCGGCGACTCCTTCTGGCGGGCGTACGCGTGCGCGCGCTGGTTCGCTCACCGGCGAAGGCGTCGCAGCTGGCTGGACAAGGCGTGGAGGCCGTCCTCGGCGACATGGGCGACGAGGACGCAGTGGCGGCTGCGGTCGATGACGTCACAGTCGTCTTTCATCTTGCCGGCAAGCTGCTCGAACCCGGGGAGCCTCCCCACGAGTACCGCAGGACGCACGTCGACGGAACGAAGCGCCTGATCGACTGCTCCCGACGGCAGCCACGACTCGAACGGTTCGTGCACTGCAGCACGACAGGAGTCCTCGGTAGCACCGGAGATCGGCCCGCTGACGAGAACGCGCCGCTCCGTCCGACCAACGTCTACGAGGCGACAAAGGCCGAAGCAGAGTTGGCAGTACGTGCCGCGTGCGAGGAAGGCTTTCCAGCGGTCGTCGCACGGCCAGGTCTTGTGTACGGGCCCGGTGATCTCCATTTGGTCACGTTCTTTCGTTCGGTGTTGCGGCGCCAGTTCCGGCCGATCGGGCGTCAGACCGTCTGGCTGCATCCGATCTACATCGACGACATGACCGAGGCGTTCCTTCGTTGCGGCGTGTGTCCTGCGGCAGTCGGAGAGTGTTTCCACATCGCAGGACCCGAACCCGTGTCGTTGGAGCGACTGGCCACCGCGATCGCCGAGGCAGGGGGCACGACTCCGCCGGCGGGCCGTATCCCGCTTCCCGCGGCCCGCGCGCTTGCGGCAGTGGGTGACGCTCTGCCAGCGCGGCTCCGACGCTCCGCTCCGCTCACGAGGAGTCGGCTCGATTTCCTGACGCACAGTCGCGTCTACTGCGTTGCGAAGGCTGAACGCTTCCTTGATTTCGTGGCACCAACCGACCTGGCGGCCGGAATCGCGCACAGCATCGCCTGGTATCGCGAGTACGGCTACCTACCGATATGACCGTCGACTTCGAAGCAGTGCCAGCTGCGCCCGTTCGCGCTTCCGGTCGACGCACGCTCTTGATTCGCATGGCGATCGGTCTCGGCATCGGGACGGTATTCGTGCTGATCTTCCTCCAATTGATCAGTGTTCGTTCGGTGTTCCGACGCTTGGAGCATCTGAACCTCGCTCTTGCCCTGCTCTGTGGCATGGTCTTTCTCAGCGCCTATGCGGTCCGAGCGTTGCGCTGGCGATGGTTCCTCGCTCCCGACAAGGTCACTGCCACGCGTGCCATCCGGATCTACTTCATCGCGATCTTTCTCAATTGGTTGCTGCCCATTCCAGCGGGTGAGCTGGCCAAGAGCGGGATCTTGCGGCACACGAACGGGATTCCCGTCAGCCGTTCACTGGCGACGGTGACCATGGACAAGGCGATGGATCTGTTCCCTGCGGTAGCCCTCCTGATCGTGGTGCCCTTCGTGCACTTGCAACTGAGCCGGGCTCTGTGGCTGTTACTCGTGTTCCCTCTGCTCGTTCTCGGAGTGGGCGGCCTGCTGCTCGCACTCGGGAGTTGGCAGCGAGATCGCACGATGACATTGCTGTCGCACCTTCTGGAGAAGATCTTGCCGCACCATGTAGCGGAGCGTGTGGAACCCTTCATGGTGCGTTTCGTCGACACGCTGCTGGCACTGTTCCGGAAACCGCGCTTGCTGCTGATCGCGGCCGCATATACAGCCGTGGCCGTCGCGCTCGATGCCCTTTTCTGCTACCTCGCGTTCCGTGCCGTAGGGACGTCGCTCAGCCTGCCGGTCGTCCTCTATGGATATACGTTCTACAACCTTGCGTATATCCTTCCCACACCGCCGGCTCATCTCGGCAGCAACGAGTTGATCGGCCTGTTGATCTTCTCCGGTGTGTTCGGTGCCAGTCGCTCGGCAGTGGGGGCGATGTTCGTCTTCTCTCATCCGTTCACTGGCATCTTGATGACCGTCACCGCCCTCTCTTGTGTCAGGGCGATTGGACTGGACCTCCGAGCGACCTTGGGACTGCGATCGGGAACCGAGTCGACGGGAGAGGCATGAAGGCCCTGGTCACGGGCGCGACAGGTCTGCTGGGCAGCCATCTCATCGACCTGCTCGTGGAACGTGGCGAGCGACCGCGCGCGCTCGTCCAACCGGGCGACACTGCAAAGAGGTTCGCAGGGGCCGCTGTGGACGCGCGCTCGGGAGACGTCAGGGACGGCGCGGCGCTCGAAGCAGCGATGAGAGGCGTGGACTACGTGCTGCATTGCGCAGCTCGTACCGGGCCATGGGGGCCCGAGGACGAGTATCAGAGCACGAACGTGGACGGACTCGAGACGCTGGTACGGGTCGCGTCTGCTGCTGGTGTTCGACGGGTCGTCCATGTCAGCTCGATTACCGTTCATGGAAATGACATCCGAGGCGCGGCCGACGAGACCGCCCCCTTGCGCGCAGAATCGAATCCGTACAGTCGATCGAAGGTCGCCGGCGAACGGCTGCTGCAGCGGATGATCATGGACGAAGGGGCACCGGTGACCATCGTGCGTCCTGGGTGCATCTATGGTCCCCGGGACGTCGCGAGCTTCGCCCGCTTCGCGAGGATGGTTCGAGACGGTCGGATGGTCATCATCGGCTCCGGAGAGAACCATGTGCCCCTGATCTACGTCCGCGACGTGGCGCACGGCGTTCTGCAGGCGGCTGAGACCGATTGCGCGGCCGGCAGGCCCTACCTCCTGGTGAGCGACGAGTCCGTCACACAACGTGACTACCTCTGCGCGATTGCTGTCGAGATGGGCGTACCAGCGCCCACGCGGCGGATTCCCTACCGTCTTGGCTTGATGGTGGGGGCAGGCTTCGAGATTGGGGCACGGCTGGCTCGCCGGCAGCAGCCACCGCCGGTGATGCGGTACGGGATTCAGTTGCTCGGCGGAGAGAACCGGTTCACCATCGAGCGGGCCCGGCGGGAGCTGGGCTTCTCGCCGCAGGTCCGCCTCGCCGAGGGCGTCCGGCGCAGCATCGAGTGGTATCGCACTGCATACGGCCACGCAGCGCGAACGAGGAACGGTTGACGTGGAGATACTCGTCACCGGCGGCAATGGATTCCTCGGGCACCACGCGGTCCAGGCCCTTCTCGATCGTGGTGACCGGGTGCGGGTTCTCGCGCTGCCCGGCGAGGACGTGTCCTGGCTCGAGGAGCGCGGGGTGGCGGTCCACCGGGGGGACATCTGCTGTCCCGAGACATTGGCGACGCCCATGCAGGGCGCCGAGGCGGTCCTCCACCTCGCCGCCATGATGCACGTCTGGCGACCCGTGCGTGACTACGTCGCCGTCAACGTCACCGGCACCGAGAACGTCTGCAAGGTGGCACTGACCGTCGGCGTTCGCCGTCTTGTGCACATGAGCTCCTCGAGCGTCTACGGGATGGCCTGGGACGTGCCGGTCGACGAGCGCTTTCCGCTGTCGCCATTCCACGATCCCTATCCGATCAGCAAGGCCGAAGGGGACAGGTTGGTGCAGCGGATGGTCGCCGAAGAGGGACTGCCGGCCGCGATCATCCGACCGGATCAGATGTTCGGCCCCGGCGATCGGCTGCACTTCGGCCGGATCGCCGATCGTCTTCGCGCCGGCAGGGGGGTCATCGTCGGCCGAGGCGACAACGCGGTTCCGCTCGTGTACGTGGCCGACGTCGTGCAGGGCCTGCTGCTGGGCCTCGGCGAGGCGTTCAACATCACCAACGACGCGCCCCTCACGCAGCAGGAGCTCCTGCAGGCGATCGCGCACGAGATCGACGCCAAACCCCCTCGCCTCCATGTTCCCTACCACGCCCTCTACGCCGCCGCGTACGCAGCCGAGCGCCTTGCGTCGATCACGCGCTCGCCGCGCCCGCCTCCCCTGACCCGAGTCGGCGTGAAGCTCTTCGGCACCAGCAACCGCCATGCGATCGACAAGGCGCGGCGGGAGCTCGGGTACGCCCCTCGGGTGACTCTGCAGGAGGGCGTCCGCCTCGCGGCCTCCTGGTACCTCAAGGCCGAGACAGAGGGAGCGCGAAGATGAAATGCCCGCAGTGCGGTGCAGAGACACCTGACGACGAGTGGAACTGCGTCTCCTGCCGGATCAATCTGTACTGGGCGAACCAACACTACGACGGCCTGGCCGACGTACGCGAACGACAGGGCCTGCCCGAAAGCGCGTCGTCGCCACCCTTCCTGATCAAGGCCCACAAGGACGCGATGGACGATCGCGCGGAACGAGGTGGGCGCGTCGAGAACAGGGTCCGGGCCGTTGCTCGGAAGGTCATGCGCCGGAAGTCGGTGCCGCCAGATTCCGCCGGAACGTGATCGCACTCGCGCCGCAGGCGGCTCGCGCAGTCACCGTCGATGGATCTGACCTCGCACGAACAGCCCCTCGAGGTAGGCCCGGAAGCCGAGTCCGAAGGCCGTCGGTGTTCCGTCGTACGACGTGATCAGCGACGGGCCGCCCTCCCCTTGGGCAGCGTCCCACGACCAGCCCAGGATGGACACAGCGCGATCGAAGCGCCACTGCTGGTCCGCCCACTTCATATACGTGGTGACGAAGTCGGACCGACGATCGCGCTCGCCGAGCTCGCCGGTCACGATCGGCACCTTCTTGGCGACCGGGACGAGCACACGGTCCCAGCAGTCGACGGTGTTGCAGTAGCCCGGCGGGCCTGTGTCGTAGACGTGCACGCCGGCGACGAGCTGATGGAGCGGATCGCGCAGGGGATGCGAGAGCCAGCCCGAGAGGTCGTTCGCGTGGTTGAGTCCCGCGGCGATGATGGGCTGCTTCGCGCCCGTTCGCCGCACGGCATCGATCAGCCGCTGCATTCCCGCCGTCCGCCACCCCTCGCTGGTCACACAACCGGACCGCCAACACCTCCAGGATATGCCGGTCGGCTCGTTGTAGAGGTCGAACATCACCCCCGGGTTGTTCTTGAAGCGGGACGCAACGGAGGTCCAGAAGGCGGGCGCGTGATCCGCGTCGGCCATGACCTGCTGTCCGTCCGACAGCAAGGCACCCGGCGCGTTCCAGTGGAGGTCGAGGATCGCGATCAGGCCAGCGTCGTTGAGCCTGCGCACGTATCTGGCAATGGCATCTCGGTAGTTGGGCCCGCTGTAAGCGGGATTGACGCCGTTGATGCCGAGCCAGCAGTCCTCGTTGAGCGAAACCCGGACCACGTTGATATGCCAGGAAGCCATGACGGCAATCGAAGCCTCGTCGCGCGGCCCGCTGAAGATCCCGGCGCCGCCGGCCCCTCCGATCACACACGCGTACTCCGTTCCTGAACGGTTGACGCCGAATAGACGCACGCTCTTGCCCGCAGCATTTACGAGCTGGTTGTCCCGCACGTGGATCTCCGGGCGTGCTGCCGCGGCCGTGTTCGACAGGACGAAGGCTGTGCGCAGCAAGGCGGCTGCGACCAGTGTGATGACGACGATCCAGCCGAGGCGCCGCACGCCTTGACCCTGCTCAGGCGCGCTTCATGGTCGCGGCAGGGCGCGAGGCGACAGGAGGTGCAGACGCGTGTCCTCGGTCGATGGCGCGGATCTCGATGCGCTGCGCGCCGCGGCCGAAGCGGACCACGACCCGAGAGTGTTCGAGCGCTTGGGCGGTCTTGGGGACCTCGGCAACGTCGTTCCGCATTCCCTGTGTGGACACGACGTAGTCGAAGTCCCTCCACCCGTGAGGAAATTGGCGCCAGACGGCAGGGTCGAAATCGAAGGGCCAGTAGAACACCACCGTCCGTGAGTAGAACCCACCTCTTACTGGGTGAGCATCGAAACCGTGCTCTATCAGATAGATCCAAAAATTGTCGCCGACGAGGAGATGCTTGCTGTGGTCGACGTTGCGCACGAGCCACTGCTGGGCGGCGCGCTCCGGGCCGTCGAGCCTCACGGTCATCGCTTGCCGATCGGCCCTCACCCAGCGCGGGCCGACGACGATCGTGAACGCCGTGACGAGGAGGACCAGCCCTGCTGCCGCCCCGCGGCGCGCCACCGGTGCCAACACCAGGGACGCTCGGGTGACGATCGCTCGCCACATCCCTCGACCCGCTTCGAGGTGCTGCGGGCCCTCCCTCGCGACGCGCCACAGGGCTTCGGCGGTTCCGGCAACGACGAGCGCGGCGAAGGGCAGGAGCCCGATCACGTACATGAACGGGAGGTACCCGGGGCGCAGCACCATCGCACACTGGATGAGGAAGGCGAGGGCAACCGCCCGCGTGGCACGACGCGCGAGCGCGATGGGAGAGAGCAATACCGCCGCTCCGAGGAGCCAGGGGTCGAGTTGCAGCCAGTAGTGCACGATCCCGTAGGTCTGGCTCTGAGGGTCGAAGACGCTGCCAGTGGCCTTGCGAGTGACGAGCTGGACGACTGCCGAGCCCAAGAGGCTCACGTGACCGGGCCCCGGCAGGAGCTCCCCCTTCAAGGCTGCGTAGAGGGGATAGGCGAGCACTGTCAGCACGAGGAACGACCCGAGGAGCGTCAGGCAGTAGCGGCGCGTGCGCCGGTCGAAGTTCTGGGCGGCGGCGAGGAGAAGAGCGGGCAGGAGGATGAGCATCGACTCTTTCGAGAGCACGCTGGCCGCGAAGCAAGCGCCGCTGGCGGCGAAGGTCCACAGGCGACGTCGTGGTGACAGGGCGAGGACGAATGCCGCGAGAGCCAAGGCGATCGCGGGATTGTCGATCAGCACCAGACGATGGAAATACAACGCGACCGGCGAGAGGGCGAAGAGGACCACCGCTGCGGCTGCAAAAAACCGGCCGATGCCGAGCCGGCGGGCAAGGATGTACAGAAGCGAGCAGCTGATGATGCTGATCGCGGCCATGAGCTGGCGGCCGACAGCTACTGAATAAATGGCATTCCCGAACATCCCGCTCGCCCAGGTCCAGAGGGACAGCATGAGCCAGCCAAGAGGCGGGTGACCGTAGCCGTAGGTGTAGTTCGAGAGGGCTCCATGCGTCTGGACGGCCCACGCGTTCCCGACGTAGGTGCCTTCGTCGAAGAAGGTGTCGGGCCAGTGCGCCAGGTTCGCCACCTGCACCAGTCCTACGCACGCGAGGAGCGGAAGCTGCACCGCGACGTCAGCGCGTAATGGGCGGAACCTCCCGAGGAACGCGCCGAGGCCCTTGGCCCGGCTCCCATTCCAACCAGCGCGATCGATCGGACGGGCCTCGGGCGGCGTCGGTACCTCCGATCCGTTCACCTGGCCCGTTCGGAGCCGCATCCACAGCGGCTCTCCAGTGGTACGTGCGACGACGTCTGCGATGGCACCCGATCCGTCGTGCTTGGGTTGGCCGTCTCCTGCCCAGGTCGGGCAGCCGGTCGACAGCGCTGCCAGGTATGGCGCCGCCTGGCCGTCCCGGCCGATACCCGGGGCAGACGCTCGCACGCGCACGGTCCCAACGGGGTCCGCTCTGGCTGGCCCTCGAGTGCCGGCGTGCGCGGCCAGTGTGTCCGACCCGAGTTCCGCAGGCAGAGTCGGTAGTCCTCGGTCCGCCGGCTCGCTTTCGTGGTCGGGCTGTGCGCGGTGCAAACCGAAGTGCGCCGTCTTCTCCCACCCGCGCGCCCCTCGCGCTTCGCGGGCGACGGCCCGCGCGGAGGCAAACGTCAGGACGGCCTGGTAGATCGGCAGGCCGAGCACGAGGCGGACATAGTCACGGATAGACGCACGTTCCCTGGATGATCGGCACAAGTCGCCGAGGCCCGCGGCTTCGACGGCGAGCACAACCAGCATGGGGAACGCGGGAAGGAACGAGATCAACGTGACCGGTACGGGCGCCTTCACGGCGATCGCCGTCGCGATCGCGGCAGGAATCATGACCCATACCAGCGCCAGCAGGTACGGCATTGCCAGGGTATAGAGCCCGAGCGCACGCTGTTTGAGCGGCAGATGCCGCCAGTATTTTCTCGACAGCGTCTGAAGGTATCCCTGGTTCCAGCGCGTTCGCTGACGCACGAAGGCGCCGAGAGTCGGCGGGGTTTCCTCGCGCGTCACGAGCTCCGGCTCGTAGAAGACGACTGTCTTCGCCCCGAACGAGCTGAGCCGCACCCCCAGCTCGCAGTCCTCCGCCAGGCACTCCGGGTCCCACCCCCCTACATCCCGCAGCACGTTGGTTCGTATGAAGACCGTGTTCCCGCCGAGCGGGATGAACCCTGCGCGACCGTGGAAGTGGAGGCGGCTCCGGAACCAGAAGTAGTACTCGAGCGCATTGCGGACGGCAAACCAGCTTGAATGGAGATTCGTAAGCTGGACGCCCGCCTGGACGACGTGCGCACCGGTCCTCTGGAAGCACTGGTCGACCCGTCGAAGGAGCGCCGGATGGACGTCGTCCTCGGCGTCGAACACGCCAGTGATCTCGCCTCTGCAGTGCGGTAGTGCCGCGTTCAGCGCCTTCGGCTTGTTCTTCGGCCAGCTGTGGTCGACGACGACCTTCACGTGATCCGGATGAGCAGCGGCGACGCGTTCCGCCACCTCTCGCGTCCTAGGGTCGTCAGTTCCCACGACGACAAGCACCTCGAAGGCGGGATGCTCGGTCTGAACGAGGCGGGAGAGCGTCGTCTCCAGGACGCTCTCCTCGTGGCGCGCAGGAACGATCAGGGAGAAGGACTGGTGGGTATCGAGATCCTCGGTCGGCAGACGCGTCTCATCGAACGCGGCTGGGTTCCGCCACGCGTACACCATCCACGCGAGGGTCGTCCAACAAACAGCTCCCATCACGAGGGAGGCGCCGATGTAGAGGAGGTACAGGAACGAAGTGATCTGGACTCGTGACAACAGGAACGCGACCAGGGCCCCCGCCGCGAGGAAACCGACGAGCCGTAGCCGGAGCAGTCGCGGTGCGAGGGAGCGGGCTGACTGTCTTGTGGCGATGCCGGTCCGCTGCGCGAGACGGCCTACCGCGGCGCGGGACGAATGGAGTTTGGCCGCGAGTCGCGGGAGGATGCGCCGCGACCCCGCTTCGGACGTGGCTTTCGCCGTGCCATCGTCGTCGCGCATCGGAGGCTTCTGTTCCACCGCTGTTCTAGCGGAGCTCCGGCTCAGGACTACGAGACCGGAATGGGGCGCGGGTTCCGACATCCCGGAGAGAAAGGCTCTCGACCCCTGAATGTCCCAACGCAGCGCTCAGCTGAGCACGACGATGCTGCGGAAGCTCTTCGAGCAACACCTCCCGAACGAGAGTGTGGCGAATCGTGTACGCGTCTCGTCGCTCTATCAACATTCGAGTACTCAGGGCGCGATCGAGCGCGTCGAAGAGCTCTACGTTCGATAGCGGTGGCTGGAGTCCTGCTGCCGCCTTGCGGAGCTCGTCCAGCGCGACCCCCGTTCCGGCAACGGCGGCCAGCTCCAGTACTCGGCGAACACTGGGTCCGAGCGGCGCGACGGCCCTCTCCACCAGGGCACGCACTGTTGCCGGCACGCGGAACGACTCCGGTGAGAGATCGTGCCAGCTGAGTTCTGCGGTACGCGGCTCGTCCCGCTCCCCCATGTCTCGTACGAGCTCCTCGACGAAGAGCGGGTTGCCGAGCGTCAGCGAGTAGATGCGATCGAGGAAACCGCTTGTGACGAAGCGGCCTCGAAGCAAAGTTCGCACGAGGTGGTCACACTCCTGACGTCGGAGGCTCTGCAGCTTCACATGAAGACAGAGGTGCTCGTGCGTCATTGACGTGAGCATCCTCAAGGGATCGCTCCCCGGCACCATTGACTCGTCGCGTAGCGTCCCGATGATCAGCCAGCGACGTTGCCGGGCCAAGTTGGCCAGGTACTGGAGCAACCCGAGGCTCGAGGAATGGGCCTCATCAAGATCACCGAGGACGACGACGACGGGTTGCGCCTCAGCGACTTCGGTCAGCAGGCGGGCGATCTCAGTGCCGAGATGCATATGGGCGGCGTCCGGGCCGTCCGTCATGAGTGAAGGCGACGTCGCAGTCTCGACTGATGGGATGAGGCAACCCAGAGCCGGGTAACGAAGCGCCAGCTCAGTCCGCTCGGCCTCTGGCCGGCCCGCGACATAGCCTTCCACCGCAGCTGCGAATGGGCCGTAGGGGAAGCTGCTCGCGTGCCCTCGGTCGCCGAGCACGCACACTCCCAGCCGCTGCGCGTCGAGGGCGAACTTGGCCATCAGGCGCGTCTTTCCAACGCCGGCCTCCCCACTGATGACGACCAAACCCCCATTGCCTGCCTCGGACCGAGCTAGGCGTTCGCCAAGCAACTGGAGCACGAGTTCGCGACCGACGAAGGGTGTGGCCGGAGCACCGTCGAGGGTGAGAGCACCGTCGAAGCCCGTCGCACTCGCTCTGGGCTCCAGTCTCGTGGTGCGCTGCTGGACGCGGTTGGCGAGAAGCTCCTGGTACAACGCCGTGGTCTCCCGATCAGGCGCCATGTTGAGTTCTCGGCGTAACAGAGCGCGACAGATCTCGAACTGGCGAAGGGCGAGGCCACGAGCGCCCATCGCGCCATACAGAAGCATGAGCTGACGATGCACGTCTTCTCGCGTCGGGTCCTCCTGCAATGCACTCCGGAGGCGGTCGACGGCCCCACGGTGGGCACCACGCTTCTCCAGCGTCTCCGCCAGTCCGAGAAGCAACCGTACGTTCAGGTCGGCGAGATAGTGACGACGCTCCGAAGGCCAGTCCTCGTAGAGATCCTCGGGAAGCAGCACACCTGTGTACGCTGCGAGTGCTGTCTCGTACGCGGACGCGGACACAGTTGCCAGCCGTAGGGCACTCTGGGCGAGCCGCTGGAAGTTATCGGCATCGATCAGAACATGATCCGTTTCCAGCGTGATCATGTCGTCTCTCACGTGGAGGTACGCGGAGTCCTCCCGCGGGAGCCGCCCGGGCTCGAGTGCGCGGCGAGCGGCGTGTAGCGCCTTCGCGAGGCTGTTGCGGGCCGAATCGACGTCGGCGTTCGGCCAGAGAATCTCGAGGATCTGTTCCCGATGTAGGGCGTGGCTGGGACGCGTAGCCAAGAGCTTCGTCAGCCGTTTTGCACTACGCCTTTGCCAGACGAAGTCGGGTATGGCAACTCCGGCCCGCTCGACCCGAAATCCACCGAGCAGACCCACGCGCAATGTGGCGATGGTGCTGCTCCTCTCGCCTACCTCCGCGCTCTCCTGCTGCATAGTTGTCTCCTCGCCCACGCGGCCGAGGATCGCCAAGAGCGGGGTCGTGACGAAAGCAGCGTCATCCCACCGCCACCTTCAACCCGCTCGTAGCTGTTGCTTCCTCCGGCCGGACGCGGGTGTCCGAACGCGACGCTCTAGGCGTGTCGACAAAAACCGACTTCCGCCGCCGCATCGCGACGCTCCGCCCGCGGCCTCCCCTGCTAAGTTTCGGCATCGTCGCGCGCGCGCATCATTGCTGTCAACGCGGAGCGTGGTAATCCGTCAGAAACTCGAGAGGTCGCGTCCCGCGGGGTGGTGTAACTCGACGTCGCACGGTGATGCTCGGCGCGGTTGGTCGGGTTGTCGGGATGCGAACTGGACGGCGGTGAGCTCGTCGGGCAAGATGGGTTCAGTTGGTTGGTCGTGGATCTTGTTCATGGAAGATTCCGGCGACGTTGGTGCGTCGTTTGATCTCCTTGTGCAGGCGTTCGAGTGGGTTCGTGGACCGGATCTCCGTGCGAAGAACCGCTCTTGTCGCGCGGGCGTTCCGAAGCCGGTGCTGAGCTCGTACGCATGCTCGAGGTACCGCTGAATGGTCTCCGGTGACGCCGCGGTCGCCCCGTAGAAGTAGACGCGTTCGACATCTTCGATGCCGGGGTACTGGAACGCCCAGTCATCGATGACCTTGCCAACGGCGTCGCGGATCCCGTTGTCGTAGGCGTCCTGGTCGAAGATCGTCGACGTCATGATGAGCGCCCGTTGGTGATGCAAGAGTGGAAGCCAGCCGTTGACGTTTCCGTGCCAGCCGGCCGAGGTGAGACCGAACGCGAAACCGTGGGTGAAGACGCGGTCGATCCACCCCTTGAGGATCGCCGGGAAGCTGCAGAAGTGCACGGGTGCGATGAACGCCAACGCGTCCGGCGCGGCGACCACTCGCTGCTGGGCGATCACGTCCTTCGGCATTCGGGTGCGGATCGACGACGCGACCTCCGCCGGCGAGGATGCGCTCGGCGCGATGAGTTCCGGGGCGCTCCGTGGTCTACGTACGCAACGCGACAGGGTGGAGGCGCACGTGCTGCTCGAAAGCAAGAACGCGATCGTTTACGGCGCCGGCGGCGCGGTCGGCGGCGCGGTCGCCCTCGCCTTTGCTCGTGAGGGCGCGAAGCTCCATCTCGCCGGGCGAACGCTCGACCGCCTCGAGTCGGTCGCCGAGGAGATCGGCGCCGCGGGCGGAGTAGCTGAGACCGGGCGGGTCGACGCGCTCGACGAGCAGGCGGTCGACGAACACGAGCACGCGGTGGCCGCGAGCGCGCGAACCATCGACATCTCCTTGAACCGCGAGTTCGCTTCCCGTCGAATCAGAGCTTGGATGGGAAGGTGAGCGTGCCGATCTGCTTGTCGGTGGCCTTCCTGTGGGCGATGCTGGTGGCGGGATCGACCGAGACCACAACGGTGTGTCCCGCGCCCGTGAGTACGCCGCTGACCCCGGCGAAGCGCCCGCTGCCGCCGGTGAAGGTCACGGTCTCCGCCTCGAGCCGGTTGACGTGCGGCGGGGGCCCGTAGGTTCCATTGGTCATGTTCGAGGTCGATCACGTCACCGTGTACCGGTGGGTGCAGCGCTTCACCCCGCTGCTCGCCGACGCTGCCCGACCCTGTCGCCATGGGGTGGGCGATCGCTGGTTCGCCGACGAGACCTACGTGAAGGTCGCCGGACGCTGGCGTTACGTGTACCGAGCGATCGACCAGTACGGCCAGATCATCGACGTCTACGTCTCACCAACCCGCGACACCCAGGCTGCGCGACGGTCGCGGATGTTCAGGAACCCCTTGACGAACCCCTCGTAATCACTGATGACAGCGTCGCGGAGTTCGAACACGTCCATCGTGTGGTTCGTCCCCGCCATGCCCATCCCCTGGGTCGTTCCAGGTGACGAAGCGTACGAGACTCGTGGGACACCGCGCGTCAAACGCAGCTACCAAAGCCGGCCCGTTCGCTTTCCCCACCGCTCGATCTCGGGACGCAGCCAGAGCATGGGCCGGCCAGGGCCGAGGTCGACGACGGGCCTAGGCATGTCGGGATAGCGGCGCTGGTATGTGCTCACGGAGTTCGGGTGGGCGAGGCCGAGGAGGTCGGCGATGCCGCGGGCGTCGATGAGGTCCTCGGTACGGACGTTTGGTGACACGAGGCAAGTCTAAGGGTATTGACAACCCTTGCCGCGGTAGCTAGTCTAAACCCGTAATCAGATGGCCCCGGCGGTGCGCGAACACCCCGGGGCCTGGCCGGTACCTGCAGAGAGGTCCCGACATGGGCGAGCCTATTCAGGCTGCGTCGTTCCACGATGCGGTCATCGCGGCCACTGCTCGGCTCGAGCAGCTGCATCTTGCGGATCAGACGACGCGTGCGATGCAGCAGGCGTGGCGACGGCTCTCGGTCTTCGCGGCGCGGAGCGGCGTCGGTGGTGCCGACGATGTGACGCCGGCTCTCGTCGAGTCGTTCGTGAGGGCTCGCTCGGCGGACGGGTCGGCACCGACGGTGGTCGCGATGCATTGGCGGCGCTCCGCAGTACGCCTGTTGTTCCGCGTCTTGCGCGAGCTCAGCTTGGCCACTGGCGATCCGACGCTCGACCTCGCGCTCCCCCGACGCTCGCGACTCACGGTCCGGCCGCTGACCGACGATGAGATCGCACTCTGCCGTTGGGCATCGTTGGCGTCGGCGAGCGAGACGCGGCTGCCGGCTGTGTGGGCCCTCGCCGAAGCCGGGGCGACGAGCGCTGAGATCCCGCACGTCCTGGTCAAGGACCTCCGTCGCAGCACCGACAGCGTGATGATCCCGGGGAGCTCGAAGACCGATGCCCGGCAGGTGCCACTCACCGAGTGGGGCGCGACGCAGCTCGCCCGCCGAGCCCAGAAGCTCGAGCACCGCCGGTTCGCTCCGCTCGTCTACGAAGGCCAGGGAAGCCCCGAGAGCGCGCAATCCTCGGTGAGCGGAGCCATCGGGGACATCCTCCGGCGCGCCGGGCTGGGCGACGAACCCGATGTGCGCCCGCGTTCTGTGACGGCGTGGGTCGGTCGATCCGTGTTCGCCGAGACGAAGCGCATCGAGGTCGTGGCTCGGCGCCTCGGGATGCGTTCGCTGGATCGCACCGCCGCGCTGATCGGCTGGTGGGAATGGCGCACGGAATGAGCCGCCGCGCCGGTGTGTCGAGCCTTGAGCAGGTCGAGGCCATCCTGCGCAACCCCGCGGTGTACGCGCTCGCCGATCTCATCGACGAACAGCCCCGCGAGAACGTGGGCCGTCGCGCGCAGTACCCGACGTTCATGCTGGTCGCGTACGAAGCGTTGATCAGCGTGTACCGCAGCGCCCGCCGCGTCGAGGCTGAGATCGCCCATCCGGTGGTGTGGAATCACATGCGCCGGATTGTGCGCGAGCAACGGCCGCGAAACATGGCGCAATGGCTGCCCGCCGAGCCGATGCGCCGCCACCACTACCTCTATGGCCGGGGCCGACACCTGGTGCCGATGCGTGAGCAGCTCCGCGACGCCTTCGAGGCGATCGCGTCCCGACAAGCGGTCCAGGAGCTCGGGCTCTGCGCACCTGACGGTCCCGGTTCGGTCACACACCCGGACCTCACTCGGATGCTCTACGCGGATGGCAAGGTGGTCACGCCCCTGTGGAAGGCCAAGCCCGGCGAGACCCAGATAGACCGGCACACCGGAGAGATCCGCGCCCTCCGCGCGGAGGGCGACGCGGCGTTGCACATCACCGGCAGCGGTGAGCCGGCGTGGGGTACCAAGCACGTGATGGTCGCCACCCGCGGCGACGACGTCCATGCAAGGATGATCCTGTCGGTCGCGCCGGTCGAGGACGTCGGCGGCGAGGCCAAGGTCGCGCTCGAGTGCATCGGGCGCCTCTCACGCGGGCTGCCAGGCGCGCTCGGCGTGATTTACGACGGTGCGTTCCGAGGTGTGCACCTCGTTGAGCTGCTCCGCGATCGCGGACTGCTGCCGATCGTGCCGGTCCAAGCCGCCGCTGGCGGACGCCGCGCCAAGAGGCCACGTGCCGAGCGCACCGTGCGCGTCGGGCCCGGCGTCATCCGCCGTGCCGACGGCACCACCTCCGACTGCATGCTCTATGCCGAAGCCGGCGCGCTGTGCCTCGGCGAGCTCAACGCCGACGGGAACGTCATCCTCGTCGCGCTGACACGCACCAAGATCGAGCAACGCGCCAACGCCGACGGCACCTGGCGCTGGTACGGCGTCTACGAGGTGCCGGCGGACTCGGGTGGCGGCAGTATCCGCGTCCGGCTCGACACCACCGACGACGACCGCCGCCGCAAGTTCAACCGCTGCGAGCACCTCCGACCGATCCCACCAAGTGACCCTGATTACGCGCGGCTCTACCCGCGACGCGCGGACGCCGAGTCGATCAACCGGGCCCTTGACGACACCTGCTGGCTCGGGCGCGCCCACTCCGCCGGCCGCGCCCGCCAACTCGTCAACCTCATCGGCTACGCCATCGCGGTGAACTCCCTGGCCTTGCACCGCCACCGGCGCGCCCTCGCACCGCCGGGCCAGATCGCTGCCTGAGCCACGCACGACCCGGCACTTCAAGTCGAGCGCCGCTTCGGCGCGTCGCTGGACCGCCGCGGCCAGCGATCACGCCAGATTCGCGCCGGCGTGACGCCTACGATCGTCTACCTGGCCGACGAGGTTCCGAGTTTTCGACCACGTTGTCGACCAGCCCCGCCCCCGTAGCTCAGGGGATAGAGCGTCGGTTTCCTAAACCGTGCGTCGCAGGTTCGAATCCTGCCGGGGGCGCAGCCGACAATCGGGGACGCTCAGTCGCGTCTTCGGAACCGGTCATCGGGGACGACGAGAAGCGCACGGCCACGAGCGCGGCGTTCGTGGTGGAATCTGGTGTGGACGTCGCTTCGCTGCTCCTCGAGCTCTACGGCCGTGTCCCACCGTTGGCGCGGGATGCCGTCGAGGGAGTCGACCTCGACCGGTTGACCGAGCCGCCATCGCCAGGCGCGAACCCGATCGCGTGGCTCGTCTGGCACCTAACCCGAGTCCAGGACCACCACGTCGCCGATCTCCTCGGCGCCGACCAAGTCTGGGTCGGTGGCGAATGGGCTCGCAGGTTCGGGCTCGACCCGGATCCGTCGAATACTGGCTACGGCCACTCTGTCGATGAGGTGTTGGCCGTCCGACCAGAGAGCCCGGAGGTGCTCCTCGAGTACCTGCACGCCGTTGACGGCCGCACCCGGTCGATGTTGGAGGACCTCGTCCCCGCGGACCTCGACCGCATCGTCGACCGGCGGTGGGATCCACCCGTCACGCTCGGGGTACGGCTGATCAGCATTGCCGACGACAGCTTGCAGCACGCGGGCCAGGCGGCCTACGTGCGTGGGCTTCTCGGCAGCTAACCCGCGTCAAAGTACCGAAACGGAGCATGCCGCACGCGGCGCATCACCCCCGGGCGGTTTGGGCAGCGTGTGTGACGCTGACGCTGTCTGGGGCGGGGGCAGCCCGACTGAACAACGCGCCTGGGATCGATAGCTAGTCGACGAGTGAGCCGCCGCTGAGGTTTGCGACGGTCCCCGTCATCGCGCTCGCGGGCCCGGCCGTGGGAGACGGCATCCAGCTCTGACGACGGAAGCAACGGTTGAGGACGACGAACGAGCTTCGTACGCCGCGCTGAACTGCCCCGGAGTCTTTGTGGAGCCTCTCGTGTTCCCCGGGTCGGCCATCTAGCGTTTCTACGGTATGAGGCTTCCGTGGACGACCACCCGTGACGTGCACTCGGCATTCTCGTTCTTCGTGAGCAGGTATCAGCGAGCCGGCTTCAGCAGGGCCGACAAGCTTTCGCTCTGCGGCTCACGAACCGCAGGTAGCCGTCTACGCGCGCGCTACAACGTGATGATCGCGACGGGCGACGCACTCGCTGTGCCGTTCTACGGAGAACACGACCTGACCGCACGTGAGGCGGTCCAGGCGTTCCACTTTGCCGGGATGATCCTCGACGCCCTGGGTCACGAGCTGACGCGTCCGCGACAGCGAGCGGACCACAAGCGTTGACCCCGCGACACTTCAGACCGCGACGGCGAAGAGGCGCCATTCGTCGGGTACCCCCTTGAGCACGTGCGTGCCGCGATCCACGAACTTGAATCCCGAGCCGGCCACGAGGTCGCGCATGGTGCTGGAGACGAGCACTTCACCCGGTTGGGCGAGTGCGGCGACGCGGGCGCCGATGTGCACCGCGAGTCCCGAGGCGCGATCAGCACGCATCTCGACTTCTCCCGCGTGGAGGCCGGCTCTGATGTCGATCCCCAAGTTGCGCACCTCATCGCGGATGGCGGTCGCGCTGCGGATCGCTCGAGCGGGGGCATCGAAGACGGCGAAGAAGCCGTCGCCGGCCGTGTCGACCTCCTGGCCGCGAAAGCGCTCCAGGACGCGCCGCACGACGGCATGGTGAGCGTCGAGCAGATCTCGCCATCGGCGGTCGCCCATTCGCGCGGCGAGCTCCGTGGAGCCGACGACGTCGGTGAACAAGACGGTCGCCACGATCCGGTCGGGCTCGACCTCGGCACGCACGCCGGTCAGGAACTCCTGCACTTCGTCGAGGAGCAGATCCGTGTCGCGTACCCACAGCAGATAATCGGCACCGGGTAGTTCCACGTACTTGGCGTCGCGGATGTGCTCAGCCAGATACCGGCCATGACCCGCGTCGACAATGCGATCGTCAGCGCGTTGGAGGACCAAAACGGGCACGGCAACCTCGGACAGCACGTCGCGGACATCGATCTCGGCGAGCCCGCGCATCCACGCCGCCGCCGCGGCCGGGCTCACGGCCGAACGTTGGAAACGCCCGAACCACTGCACGAAGCGGGCGTCATCCGCGACGGTCGGCGCCGACAGCTGCAGAAACGTCCGGCCACCCCAGTCCTGCTCCACCAGATCGACCAGTGCCTCCAGCTCCTCGCGGTCAAGGCCCCACGGATAGTCGGCGCTCTTGAGCGTTCGTGCCGCGGTGGCGTACGTGATCAGACGCTGCGTGCGCTCCGGGTGGGCAACAGCGAAGAGGATGCTCGCCACCCCGCCGTCCAGACCGCCGAGCAGGCTGGCTTGCTCGCAACCGGCCGCGTCCATCACGGCCTCGATGTCCTCGACCTGTTCTTCCGGGCTCGGCAACGCCGCGGTCCGATCCGAGAGTCCCGAGCCGCGTTTGTCCAGGCTGATCACGCGCGCGAACGACCCCAACCGTCGAAGCAGACGCTCGTACGAGGGCTCCTCCCATCGGTAGTCGAGATGCGACACCGCGGGCGGCACGAACACCAGATCAACGGGCCCGTCACCGTTCACCTGGTACGCGATGTGTACCTCACCGCTCCTGGCGTACCGAGTCGGAGGCGGACTGATCATCGCAACGTGGTCGGCTTGTGCTGTGGCCCGTTCGTGGACCAGATGGTACGGCTCTCAACCGGCGACGCGATCATCGGGTATGGCGTCACCGAGTGCGCGTCAACAGGTGCGCGCCCTTCACGAACGGCAGCCGCATCCGATTGACGATGCCGGGCTCGGCCGCGCACACGTCGGGGATCGCGTTGATGACCGGCATGGCGGTCGTCGTCCCGGCGTCGAAGTGCGCGCCGATGGTGTCGGGACTGGGGTCGATCGGCTCGAGGCGGCAGCGGACGCGTGGGTCACCGTCGATCTCGACGACATAGCCATCTTCGACGGGCCAGTTCGGCGTCATGTCGTCGCCGAGCTTCCAGACGAACTGGCACTGGATGACCGCGCGGCCGTCCGCGATTCCGGAGATGGCGCCCTTGAAGCCGGCGATGCGTCCCTTCTGGATCGTCATGAAGCCGAGGTCGAGCGTGTCGTTCGCAGTTGCGAACTGCGGCTCGAAGCGGATCTCGTCGAGATCGACCGCGAGCGCGCGGGCCATGACCTGAATCTGGTCCTTGAACGATCCGCAGGCCTCTTCGAGGGCCCGCGGAGCTTCCGGATCGTCGACCTCACGGTCGAAGCCCATCGAACGACACATCTTCTCCGACTCGTAGCCGCGGATGTCCAGCGATTCGAGCACCGAGATGCGGTCGATGCGCGCACACATCGCGCTGGCAGCCAGCCCGACCATGGGGGCGTGACCGGGGTACACACCGCTCGCGTACAGCGAGGAACCGCCGCGCTGCGCTGCGTCCTCGATGCGCTCGAGCACGTCATCGCCGTAGCCACGACCGGCGAGCCGATACATCGTGGTCACGATGTTGCAGCCCGACTCGAGGATCTTCACGACATGGTCGAAGTCGGGCCGATACGGCATGTAGCTCACGCAGTCCGGCTCGAGGGCCAGGAGCGCATCGACGTCGTCGGTGGCACGGATGCCGATCGGCTCGATCCCGCACAGGACGCCGACGTCCTGCCCGACCTTCTCAGGCAAGTACGCGTAGCAGCCGACGAGCTCCAGGACCGGGTGGCCCACCATGCCGCGGACGGCTGCGCTGCCGGTGATCCCGGTGGTCCACTGCACGACTCGGAACGTCATCGAGATCCTCTCGCCTCGGCGCCCCGAGCGTACGCGCGAGCATGCGGAACCTTCAGCGGACCGACGGAGGCCGCCGTGGAGTTCAAGGCGAAGTACGGGCCATGGGCATTCATCGCCGGCGCGTCGATGGGAATCGGCGCCGCCCTGTCCCACGAAGCAGCGGCACGCGGCCTCGACGTCGTGATGCTCGCCCGCGGCGAGGAACGCCTGCGTGAAGAAGGCGCTCGGGTTCGCGATCAGCACGGTGTGGACGTCCGAGAGCTCGTGGGAGATCTCGCCGACCCCGGGGTCGGGAAGGTGGTCGCCGACGCGACCGACGATCTCGAGGTCGGTCTCCTCGTGTACAACGCGACGATCGCGATGCAGGGACACTTCCTCGACGTCCCGCTCGACGATCAGCTCGCGAGCGTCGCCGTGAACTGCGCGACGCCACTCGTGCTCGTCAACCTCTTCGGTCGCGGGATGGCCGACCGAGGGCGAGGCGGCATCGCGCTCGTCAGCTCGACCGGTGGTACCGCGGGCTCGGTCAACTTCAGCACCTACAACGCGGGCAAGGCGTACGAGTGGGTCCTCGCCGAGACGCTCTGGGCCGAGCTGGAACCGGTCGGCGTCGATGTCACATCGATCCTCGTCGGGCCGACGTACTCCCCGAACTACGCCGCATTCATGGACACCCTCGACCCGGCCAAGCGCGGCAGCCGGGAGACGCAGGACCCGCTCGACCGGGCACGCGCTCGCCTCTTCGACCCCAGTACGCCCGAGGAGGTCGCTGTCGCGCTCTACGACCAGCTCGGCGACGGACCCGTCTGCTACTCGCACCCCGACGACGAGTTCATCGCGCGCGCAACCCTCGCCCTCCCCCGTGGCCAGGCCGTTGCTCTCTGGCAGGGCGTGATGAACACCTCCACGCGCAAGAGCGACCGAATCGCGAGGTGACCGTCAGTGATCTTCCCGTTCCGCCGTGAGGCGTGGCAGGGCGGGGCCCGGGATGACCGGTAGCTCGGAGAGCCCGCGGAGGACGAGGCCGTCGCCGTGGCCCCAGTGCAACTGCTCGACAGGAACGGCGAGGCGGAGCCGCGGGAAACGGCGCAACAACGAATCAAGCGCGAGATGCCCTTCCATGCGCGCCAGCGGGGCGCCGAGGCAAAAGTGGATGCCATGCCCGAACGCGAGATGACGCACGTCGGCTCGACCGATGTCGAGCGTCTCCGAGTAGTCGTATCGATCCGCATCCCGGTTGGCGGACGCCAACGAGATGATGACCTGCGCACCCGCCGGGATCGTCACGCCCGCGATCTCCACCGGCTCGGTCGCGTAGCGGAACGTCGAATGGGGAACCGGTGAGTCGTAGCGGAGGAACTCCTCCACGGCGGCGGGGATCTCGGTCGGGTCAGAACGCAGAGCGGCGAGCTGGTCCGGGTGGCGGAGCAATGCCACGACGCTGTTGCCGATGAGGCTGGTCGTGGTGTCGTGCCCCGCCACGATCAGCTGGAAGATCGTCGAGAGCAGCTCGTGTTGGTTGAGGCGCTCGTCGCCGTCACGGGCGCTGATCAACGCGCTGACAAGGTCATCGCCAGGAACGCTCTGCTTGGCGTCGACGAGGGTGCTCAACATCCCGACCACGGTGTCGGACGCCGTCTTGGCGGCCGCGTACGCCGCCGGCGTCGGTGTCGGGGAGAGCAACGCAATGAGGTTCCGACCGAGCGAGGCGCGGTCTGGTTCTGACACGCCGAGGAGCTCGCAGATGACGGTGAACGGCAGCGGGAAGGCGAAGGAGCCGACGAGATCGACACGGGTGTCCGGCCCATGGGCGGCCACGTCGTCGAGTAGGTCGTCCACGATGGCTTGCACATGCGGGCGTAGACCCTCGATCCTGCGCACGGAGAACGCGGCCGAGACGAGCCGGCGCAGCCGCGTGTGGTCGGGCGGGTCGACGACGAGCATGTGCCGGGCGAACGCCGGCCCGGGCAGGCCCTCGGCCACGACCTCCGGGCTGGCCGCCATCGCCGCCTGCATGTCCTTGGAGAGCCGCGGGTCGTTCAGAGCAGCACGGGCCTCGTCATGCCGAACCACGAGCCACGCTTCGTGTCCGTCGGCCAGCGTGACCTGATGCACCGCGCCGAGCTCGCGAACCTCTGCGAACAGGGGGAACGGGTCGTCCCGGTCGTACGCTCCCCACGCCTCGAACGCCTGCTGCGTCGTCGTCATCGCGCCGACCTTGACTCGAGCGGCCCGCTTCGTCGACGAAGCAGGGTGAATGCCGACCCCAAGGCCTGCGGTCAGGCCGACGTGGGTACTTCGTCCTTCATCATGGCGTGAATCTGGTTCCGCAGCTCCGGACCGTCCACGTGGCCATGTGTCGAGACCGCGTGCTCCGCGGCGGCTTGCAACACCTCCATCTCGCGACCGGAGATCGTCAGCGTGCAGTTCGTGTCGCTCGGAAAATCCCGGCAGTCGACAACCTTTCGCGTCATGTTCGTTCCTCTCCGAAAAGAAGGGAGCTATCGGCGCCGACGCAAGGCTAGGCCGGTGACGAACCGAGCGGCACCGCGACGTCGCGATGCATGCCAGTTCCGGCTGAGTCATGGCACCGAAAGGGTGAGACGCTGGTCGCAATGAGCCGCTCCGAGCGGAGCCCGACGAGAGCGCGCGCCCGGCGTGAACCACCGCGGTTTCGCCGCGTGTCGGTGCGCCGCATCGAGCGCTTGACCCCGCGCATGGTCAAGGTGACGCTCGCCGACGCCGACCTCGAGGGTCTGACCATCGAGCACCCGGCGGCCAGCGTGCGGCTGCTCCTCCCATCGCCCGGAGCGCACGAGCTCGTGATGCCGAGCTGGAATGGCAACGAGTTCCTGCTGCCCGACGGGCAACGACCCATGATCCGGACCTTCACGCCCTACCGCAACGACCCCGAGGCCCTCGAACTCGATCTCGAGATCGTCGTCCACGGCAGTGGCGTCGCGTCCGAGTGGGCAGACACTGTGCAGCCCGGCGACCCGGCGGCGATCTCGGGTCCCGGCCGCGGCTATGTCATCGACCGCGATGCGCCCGCGTTCCTCCTGGCCGGTGACGAGACCGCGATCCCCGCCATCAGCCAGCTGCTCGAGGCCCTGCCCGCCGAGACGCCCGTACTGGTGCAGATCGAGGTCGCCCACCCTGACGCCAGGCTCGCCCTGCCCGACCATCCACGCGCGACCGTCGAGTGGTGCGACCTACCTCGCGGCGCGTCTCCCGGCGACGCGCTCGTCACCGCCGTCCGCGGCGCGGATCTCGCCCCCGGAACCCGGGTGTGGGTGGCCGGCGAAGCCGCGGCAGTGCAGCGCATCCGCCGTCACCTCTTCGAGGACCGAGGCCTACCCCGCGGCCAGGCCTCGGTGCGCGGCTACTGGAAGCACGGCTGCAGCGGCGGCGACGACGACGACGCCTGAGCGGCCCACCTGCGGCCGCGATGCTCGGCGTGCGTGTTCCGGCGCGTCCTGACCGGCACCCGGGGATCCGCATCGCGCCGAGGACTACGGCTCGGTTCGGTACGCCTCCAGACGATCGGCCAGCTCCTTCGGACGGCTGAGGGCAGGCAAGTGGCCGCCGTCCATCTCATCAGGGGTGATGCCCAAGCGCTCCCGTACGACTCGTCGCATGAACTCGGCAGGAAAGAAGCGGTCGTCGCGACACAGCAGGAACTTCGTCGGCACGTCGGGCCACGCCTCGAGAGGCCACGGCCTCTCGAACGGGGTGCCGGACTGAGCCCGACCCTTCGTCATCGCCTGGGCCGCGAGGTCTGGGGGGAGATCATGAAGGAAGAGGGTGAACACGTCGTCGTCCTCGTCCGTCGCCCTCCCGTCGCGCTCGGCCTGCTCGCGCTTCGCCTGCTCGTGACCGGTGTTGGCCCACCAGTCCCCCGGCGCCTCGCCCGGCAGTGGCACCATCGCCGCTACCAGCACCAACAGGCTCACCGGCATCCGGTCACAGACCAGTAGTGCGGTGAACCCGCCCAACGACTGCGCCACCACGACGAGATCGGTGCGGTCCCCGATCGCGTCGACCACCGTGTCGGCGTACTCCGACAACCCCGCCGAGTCATCGTCGCACGGCAGATCCACCGCCACGACGTCATGGCCCCGCGCCCGCAGCTCGGGAACGACCAGGTGCCAGTACCACGAATCGGAGCCGGCACCGTGAATCAACACATAGGTGGCCACAGTCCGCGGTCCTCCCTGCAGTTCTCCGTGTCATGCACAGGAGATGACGTCGTCCACCGGCCGAACTCATCGGTGGTTCGTTGCTGGTCCGTCGTCGATCTCGCGTCCTGAACTCGGGGCGTGGACGACCTCGAGGTGCTCCGCGGGGGTGTGTGCGCAGATCTCTCCGTCGTCGACGAATAGGTGTCGTCAAGCGCGAGCCGATGGGTCTGACAGCGTTAGCGAGCGAGTTGCTTCAAGTGGAAGTCGAAGTGCCGGGTCGGATAGTGAAAGATGTCAGCCAGGGTCATGTACTCCTTGAAGAACGGATCCCACCGCGTGGGGCAGTACATACCTCGACGCAGGCTGGCTTCGCTCGCCCGATCGAGCTTCTTGCTGAGTGACGCACTGACCCGGTCGAACTTGGAGCCCATCCGCTTATGGTTGTAGAACTTCGCTCCGAGGCGTGACCCCCAGTAGTTGACGGCATTGAATGGCCGGGTAGACGCGTTCAGCAGTAGCGCGAACGGCTTGGTGGTCGAACGGGGCAGCAAGCCCAACAGTTTCACCATCCCGGTTAGCACGACCACGATGATGTAGCCGAACAGCAGATGGAATAGGAGTTCCTCGTTGTTCCAGCGTGTTCCGTTGCTCGGCCGCTTCAAGTCGTCAACGGAGAAGGATTCCAAGGTGGCGTGGAACGTCTCGCGACGCTGCCGCAGCTCATCGCGAATCTGCTGTCGATCGACGTCTCCCGGCCTGGGGTGCGAGCAGCTCACGTGTTGCCTCAGGGGTTGTGTCGGTTGGAAGCCAGCTCTCATCCGTGATCTCTGCACCCCATTGACGATCAAGCCGCCGTCGCGAGGAAGTCCGCGAGGAGCGCGCTAACCCACTCGGGCTGCTCTTCCATGACGAGGTGCCCAGTCGGCAGCAGCTCCTTACGGCGAAAACCCGGGATGTCGGCGGCGAGCCGGTCCGCCCATTCGGCGCCGAAGTGCGGATCATCTGTGCCCCACAACAGCATCGTCGGGTGATCGAATCGCCGGAGTCCGTCGATTGCGTCGTCAGTGCAGCGGTTGTTGGCAGGGTCGAGCTGGCCAGCGAGGAAACGGGCCGTCTTGGCGCGCTTGTGGGAGTCACTGAGATTGGCGCGCACGTAACCGGCGACCAGCTCCTCGCTGAGGGCCGCGCTGTCTTTGACGGCCTTGGCCGCCCTGAGGATCAACTTGAACGTTCTCGGTGATGACAGCGCGAGCCGGAAGAGCGGTCCTAACACCGGCAGTTGCGTGGCGACTACGAACGGGCGCTCGTCGCCAGACGGCCAGTTGTCGTAGGCCTCGGCGTTGCACAGGACGAGCCGGTCAATGCGCTCGGGATGATTGGCGGCGAGCAGCTCCGCGACGGCACCGCCATGGTCGTGCCCGACAACGTCAACACGCTCCAGGTTGAGCGCATCGAGGAAGCCGATCATCATCGCCAGCTGCGAGGGCAAGGACCAGTCGGCGTCGGGCGGTGTTTCGGTGTCTCCCAACCCGAGGAGATCGGGTGCCAGGCAGCGGTGGCCGGCGTCCGCCAGCGGCGGCATCACCTTGCGCCACACGAAGCTCGAAAACGGGCACCCGTGGAGCAGGAGAACCGGTGATCCGTCGCCCAGGTCGGCGTAGGCGACCCGTGCATCGCCGATATGCACGAATCGCTTGGCGAGCGAGAACTTGTCAAGTTCCATCAGGGCTTGCCCGCCCGTACGATCACCGACCAGAAGCCCTCTTGTACGAGATGACTCTCGGTGAGCCTGACATCGACGAAACCGGTCTCCGTGAGCAGGTCGACATAGCGCTGGCGCGTCAGTGCCCCGGCAATGCAGTCGGCCCACGCCTTCGGGTCGGCCAGCAGCGCCGCATCTGGTTCCGAGTCGGCGGCGATGTCGGCGACGGCGAGCCGGCCACCGGAGCGAAGCACGCGGAAGGTCTCGGCGAACACCGTCTCCTTGCGCGGCGAGAGGTTGATGACGCAGTTGGAGAGCACAACATCAACGCTGTCATCTGGCAGCGGAATGTCTTCGATATGACCAGACATGAAGGTGGCGTTCGCGATCCCCGCGCGCTCTTGGTTTGCTCGAGCGAGTTCAAGCATCTCGTCGGTCATGTCGAGCCCGTAGGCCATCCCGCTCGGCGCCACGCGCCGCGCCGAGAGGAGGACGTCGATGCCTCCACCGGAGCCGAGATCGAGGACGTCCTCGCCCGGCGAGAGATCGGCGATGGCGACCGGGTTGGCGCACCCGATGCTCGCTGCGACCGCTTCTTCTGGCAACGCGTCGAGCGCGCTGCTGTCGTAGACGCTGGCGCCGACGACCTCGCAACATTCCCTCGCGGGTGTGCGTTCCACGGCGTGGCGGGCTACCTCGCCGTAGTGCTGGCGCAGCAGGGCGTCCACGCGATCGTCGTCAGGCATGGTTGGTGACCTTCCTTCGAGACCCTCGGGCGGTCGGTGATCCGTCCTGCTGCCACGGCGCGACGCAGGCGGTTGCCACCTGCTCGTAGCGGGGCAGCTGGCCCATGACGACCTCCGCCGCGGATGGGAAAGAGGCCAGGCAGTGCTCGTTGACGCGGTACAAGCTGCTGGTGCCCTTCCGTTCCACGAGCACAAAGCCCACGTCGGTGAGCAGCTTCAAGTGATGCGAGACCGTTGACTGCCCGATGTCGACCGCCTCGACGATTTCGCCGACTGTCATCGGCCGGCGTGCCACCGCCAGGCGGTTCAAGATGAGGACCCGCGACGGATCCCCGAGACAGCGAAACCAGCTCGCCCATACCTCCGCGGACCCACGATCCACATCCATCGATCATCGACGATAATCGATTAAGGCTCCCGAGGCAACCGCCGCGGCGTCAGCAGGGTGAGCGTGCCCCTTGCGGGGCGCAGGCCAGCCGCCATGCCGGGGCCCGACAGGCGCGTGGCCGATCTACGGGATCAGTGCCGTGGCTAGCTGCCGCCACTGGTCGACCGGGATGGTGTCTGGTGAGCCTGTGGTCACGCCCAGCGCGACGTGGTTGGCCCCGGCCTGCACGTGCTCAGCTATCCGTGCCGCGACCGTGTCGAGGTCGCCCCAGGCCACGACCGCGTCGACGAGCCGATCGCCCAGTTGCGCGATGTCGTCCTCGGCGAACCCCATGCGACGGAAGTTCGCCGGGTAGGCAGGGACCGTGCTCAGAAAGCCGAGAGGTCGGCGCGCGATCTGTCTCGCTCGCTCCGGGTCTGCCTCGAGGACTACGAGCTGCTCGATGGCGAGCGTGGTGTCGTCGCCCAGCAGCGAGCGGGCTCGGGCCGTGTACTCGGGGGTGACGAGAACAGAAAGGGCACCGGCGGCGCGGTCGCGGCCGAGCTCGAGCATGCGTGGCCCGAGCGCCGCCATCACACGTGCGGTCGCCGGCACGGAGCCGAGCGCGTCGAGGTAGGCGGCAAGCGTCTGCAGCGGTTTCGGTCCGTGCGCGCCGCCGAGACCGACGATGAACCGACCGGGGTGTGTCGCCTCGATCTCGGCGTACGAGGCGGCCACGGCCTCGGGTTCGAACCGGTCGACGGAGATGATCCCGCTCGCGACCCGGACTCTCCGGGTTGCTCGCACGACGTCGGCGATTTGCCCGAGGCTGTCGAGTTGACCACCCGTCAGCCAGATCGTCGAATAGCCGAGGCCCTCCAGCTCGATCGCGGCATCGACGAAGGCAGTCCCCTTTGCGGGGCTCAATGCCGCGCCGATCGGTCCCAGCTCGATCTTTGGCACAGGCGCCCCTCACGTCTCGACGTCTCGGTCGCGCGAGTCGCGCGGACACGCGCCGACAGGAGGCGCCAACACGCCATCGATGTGGTTGTTCCGGCTCTGACCGAGCACGTTCGCCACATTGGTGCCGCGACCGCCTGGTCAACCTCTCCCGTGGGACGCGGTCGCGGCCATGTCGCGGGCGCCGACCCATTCCCCGCACTCGGGGCACGCCAGCGCGGGGTGTACGACGTGGCCGCAGGCCTTGTGTCGGAGCTCCACCGGCGCGCCGTCGTCGTCGGGCATCCACCGATCGCCCCACCGCAGCAGCGAGACGATCACCGGGTAGAGGTCGAGTCCCTTCTCGGTGAGGCGATACTCATAGCGGTCGGGGTGGTTGCCGTAGGGCCGGCGTTCGAGCACGCCCGTGTCGACCAACCCACGCAGCCGATCGGCGAGGATCGGTCGGGGGGCACCGGTGAGGCGTTGGAAGTCGTCGAATCGCCGCGTTCTGAGGAACGCTTCCCGCAGCACGAGCATCGTCCAGCGGTCGCCGACCACCGAGAGCGTCCTCGCCACCGAGCAGCGCTGCTCGCCGATCTCACTCCAACGCATGTGTGACCTCGGTCCTGTTGCGTTCGGAAACTGAACCATTATAGGTTCTATTTCAGAACTTACCATCGGAGGACGCAGTGGACCCGGCCGGCGCAGCGACTGACACCGCAGCAATGAGCGGACTGGAGCTGCTCGAGGCGATCCGCGACGATCGCCTGCCCGGGCCAGGGGTCGCCCGCCTGCTCGGGATGCGCATGGCCGAAGTCGAGGTGGGGCGGGTGGTCTTCGAGCTGCACACCCGCGCGGAGCTCGGCAACCCGCTCGGCACCGTGCACGGGGGGATCACTGCCACCCTGCTCGACTCCGCCATGGGCTGTGCGGTGCAAAGCGCGCTTCCCGCCGCGGCGACCTACACGACAGTCGACCTCTCGGTCACCTACCTCCGAGCCGTCCCGTACGACGGACGGCCGCTGCGGGCAGAGGGCCGGGTGGTCCACGTCGGCGGGCGCATCGCCACCGCCGAAGGGCGCGTCGTCGACGGTGACGAACGTCTGGTCGCGACCGCCACGACAACCTGCATGATCTTCCGGGACTCGGCCCGATGAACGGCCGAGAGCCGTTCCCCGACCTCGTCATGCGGCCGGTCGACACCAACGACCTCGCCGCGATCATCGACGCCTTTCGCCGGCTCTCGCCGGGGAGCTTCTATCACCGCTTCTTCACGATCACGCCCGACCCGACCACACTGGTTACGAGCCACGTTGCTCGGGTCGGTGACCGCGACCATCGAGCGTTCGTGGTCCTCGACGGCGACCGCGTCGTCGCCACCGCCCAGTGGGACCGGGCCCGGCTCAATCCCGAAGAGGCAGAGATCGCGGTCACCGTCGACGATGCCTGGCAGCACCGCGGCCTCGGGCGTGTCCTCACGAGAGCGCTGGCGAGCGACGCGCACGGGCACGGGATCGCGACGCTCTCCGCGAGCGTGCTGGCCGAGAACCATCCCGCCCGCGCCCTTGCCCTGCGCAACGGGCCCACCACCGTGTCCACCGACGGCCCCTGGGCGCGTTACACCTTCAAGCTGGCGTCGTAAGCGAGATCACCTTCACCGGATGATCCGCGCCTGAAGTCCCGAGCTTGCACGCAGGTCTTGCTACTGGGAGCCTGCCGCCATGATCTCGGTCGACGACTACCTCTTCTTCGTCGACGAGGCACTCGACGGGATGGTCGGGATCGTCACGGAGCTCGGTGACGAGATGGCGAACCGACGACCCGACCTACCCGGCGCCAACTCGCCTTTCGCCGGCTCGGCGACAGCTCGACGCGGACATGGCCAGCCTCGAGCCGTTCGCCCCGCTGCGCGGCACCCCGAATGCCGAAGACGCCGACCTTCCCATTGCGAGGTCGCAGGGAGGCGCGCTCATCCACCTCTACGAAGAGCTCGCACAACACCACGGCCAGATAGAGATGTGTCGCGACGTGCTCCTCGCTCCCTGGGCGAAGCTCGCCTGAGGTGATCCGTCGCGGCTCAGCCGCGTGACGTCGTCCCGGCGAAGAGCGCCGACACCGCCGGCTTGGTCACCTTGCCCATCGCGTTGCGCGGTAGCTCCTCGACGAAGACGAAGCGCAACGGGACCTTGTACGCGGCGAGTCGCTCCTTGCCCCACGCGCGCAGCTCGTCGGCGTCGACGTCGCGACCGCGCGCGGACACGATCGCGGCGCAGACCCGCTCCCCCCACTCGTGATCGGGAACACCGACCACGGCGCAATCGTCGACGTCGGAGTGTGTACGGAACACCTCTTCGATCTCGAGCGCGGAGACCTTCTCGCCGCCGGTCTTGACGATGTCGACCGAGGCTCGACCGAGGATGCGGTATCCGGCGGGGTCACGGACCGCGACGTCGCCGGTGCGGAACCAGCGGTCGACGAACGCGTCCCGCGTCTCGTCGGCCCGACCCCAGTACTCGAGGAACAGCTGCGGCCCGCGGACGAGCAGCTCGCCCGGCTGGCCGTCGGGAACGTCGGCGCCGGCGTCGTCGACGAGCCGGGCCTCGACCGCGGGGAGCGGCTCGCCGACGTGGCCGCGCACTCGGCGGGTGAGCGTGTTCGACAGGCCCATCCCGATCTCCGTCATGCCGTAGCGCTCCAGCAACACGTGCCCGGTGATCTCGCGCCAACGGTCGAGGACCGAGACGGGCAGCGCCGCCGAGCCCGAGACCATGAGCCGCAGCCCCGAGGCGCCGGCAGACCAGGCGTGGCGTTCCTCCTCGTCGCCGGACTCCCAGGCTGCGATGAGCCGCGTGTAGACGGTCGGCACGGCCATGAACAGCGTCAGCCCGCCACTCGCGAAGCGCTCCCAGGTCGGTACCGCGTCGAAGCCGCCCGGTGCCTCGCACACCGCGCCGGCCCACAACGCGCACAGCACCACGTTCACGATCCCGTGCACGTGGTGCAGCGGCAGCACGAGGAGGATCCGGTCGCCGGCGGACCACGCCCAGACGTCGACGAGCCCCTCGATCTGCGCCGCGAGGCTCGTGTGCGTATGGACGACGCCTTTGGGCCGACCGGTGGTGCCGCTCGTGTAGACCATCATCGCCCGACGCCCGGGGTCGACCTTCGGGAGCACGCTTCGCTGCTCCTCGTCGCGCTCCGCGCATGCGTCATCTCGCGGCGCGACCGCGCGCGCGACAGCGCCATGGCTGCTCGCGATCCTCTCCGCCCGGGCCAGATGCGTTGACGACGCCAGCAGTACTTCGACGCCCGCGTCGCCCATCACGTAGTCGAGCTCCGCATCCGGATGGGACGGGTTCATCGGGACGGCGATGCCGCCGACGCGCCAGCACGCGAGGGTCGCGACGACGAAGTCGTGCCCAGGCGTGCAGAGCAGCCCGACGCGTGCTTCCGCCACGTCGCTCCGGCTCCCGAGGAGCTCGCGGCCGAGATCAGCCGAGCGCGTGGCCAGATCGGCGTACGTCCATGTTCCCGCCGGATCGACGATTGCCGGCCGTTCGCCGTGCGCGAGGACCCGCTCGACCACCGGCATCATGCGCGCATCGTCGCAGATCCCGAGCGGCCATATCCTGACGGACCTGCCGGTGCTCGGCTCGGGGGGAGGAACCGATGCAGAGGTTTTGGTCGAACCTCGCGGTTCAGCTCGGCAAGCGCGCCGGGCTGGTATCGGTCATCGGGCTGATGATCACCCTCGTCCTCGGCCTCGGGATCTCGAACCTGAAGTTCCAGACCGGCCAGGACAGCTATCTCAACAAGGGTGAACGTGTCTACAAGGACAACGTTCTGTACCAGCGGCTCTTCGGCGGGCAAGCGATGCTCACGGTGGTGTCGATGCATCGCGGTCACACCGTGGACGAGGTGCTGACGCCGGCAGGGCAACGAAGGTTCACCTCGCTGCATGACGCGCTCGTGCGAACGCACGAGTTCCACGGTGTGATCACTCCGGTCACGGTCCTGCAGTTCTCGGACGCGCTCGTGTCGAGTCCCGACGGCAACCCGGCCGCGAGCGTCGCCGGGAGAGCGCTGCTGACCGCCCAGGCGAAGGAGACACCCGGATCACCCGGCGCTGCCGCGCGTGCGGCTGACAGCGCCAAGACGTTGCAGCGGTTGAGCGCGGTTCCCGTCGGGCAACGGACGCTCGACAACCCGGCGTGGATCAAGTTCCTGCTCTACGACAATCAAGGGAAGATCCGCAAGGCGGTACGGTCGTTCTTCCCGGATGCGCGCCACCTGCAGGTGATCACGCGGCTCGAGGGCAACGAGTCGATCGACAAGGAAGGCGCGGCAGCGGAGATCGTCAAGCGCGAGGCGGCGAAGCTGTCGTTCCGCAACGCCACCGTCGTCACGACCGGCGCCTCGATCTTGCTCAAAGACCTCAACGACTACTTGCGGGGGGGCATGATGGCCCTCGGCGCGATCGCCGTCGGGATCATGATGGTGATCCTGCTCGTGCTGTTCGACGTGCGCTGGCGGCTCCTGCCGCTGGCCGTGATCCTCGTCGGCGTCACGTGGGCCTTCGGTCTCGCCGGGTACCTCGGGATACCGCTGACCATCGTGACCATCGCCGGGCTGCCGGTGATGCTCGGGATCGGGATCGACTACGCGATCCAGATGCACGCACGGGTCGAAGAGGAAGTCGTCATCGACCGGGCCGAGCACCCCATCCAGGAGACGGCCCGCAACCTGGGACCGGCGCTGCTGGTCGTGACCTTCGACGCGATCTTCGCCTTCACCGCGCTGCACTTCGCGAAGGTGCCGATGATCCGCGACTTCGGTCTCCTGCTGGCCGTCGGCATCGCGGTGATCTGTCTCGGCTCGATCATGCTTCCGCTCGCGATCCTCGGGATCCGGGAGTTCAAGTCGCCGACGCGGGGCCGCGACTATCGAGAAGGTCCGTTGGGACGGATGGTCGTGTGGCTCGGCAGCCTTCCCGCAAGCTTGGCTGTCGTCTTCGTCGTTGCGAGCGTCGTCATGTTCGTGGGCGGCGCGGCCGTGGAGGGCAAGCTGACGCTCCAGACGGACCCGATCCAATGGGTCAACCCGCACTCCCAGACGGTCAAGGACATCGACGAGGTCGAGCACCAAGTAGGTGGCACCAGCGAGCTCGGCGTGTACGCGACGAGCAAGGACGTGTTCTCCGACCAGTTCGTCGCCTTCGCGCACCGATTCACCGCCGTGCAGCTGGCGAGGTATCCCGGCCGGTTGCTGACGGGTTCGAGCATCGAGAGCGCCATCGGCGACCTCGTCGACGACATACCGGGCGCAACCGACGTGCCACCGACCGGCGCGGACGTGAAGGCTGCCTTCGACGTTGCGCCCAAGGATCTCCAGGTGTCGTCGGTCAGCGCGCACAGCACCGCGTTCAACATCGTGCTGCGCACTGGCAAGGGCTCGCTTGAGAGGAGGGCACCGATCGTTCTGCTGACCTACTTGGCGGTGCTGTTCGTGTTCCTGTTCCTCGCCTTCCGGCTCCGGTCGGTGATTCGCTCGCTGCTCTCGCTCGTGCCGGTCCTGATCGCGGTCGGGGTGGCATCGCTCGTGGCCTGGGTGCTCAGCCTGAAGCTGAGCCCGATGACCGCGGTCGGCGGGCCGCTCGTCGTCGCGGCGTGCACCGAGTTCACGTCGCTGATCCTGTTGCGCTTCGTCGAGGAACGCCGACGTGGACTCCCGCCCCCGGAGGCAGTCGAGGTGGCCGCGGCACGGACCGGTCGGGCGTTCGTCGTGTCGGGACTCACGGCCATCGTGGGCGTCGCGGTGCTCTCGTTCTCCTCGCTGCCGCTCTTGCGTGACTTCGGGCGCATCGTCGCCATGAACGTCACCGTCGCGTTGCTCAGCGCGCTCGTGGTGCTGCCGCCGATGCTCGTCTGGGCCGACAGGCGCAACTGGGTTTCGCGCGGCCTCGTCGAGCGCCCGGAGGAGCCGTTCGTCGAGACACCGCCGATCCGGCGTCCACAGCCGGTCAGCGAGCGAGCACGCCCGGGCCCCGCGCTCGCGCCCGAGTAGCAGTGGGTGGATCACGCTCGCGTCGCGGCCACGTCCATCCACGGATACGGGCAACGTCGTCGTGGGCTCGTCACGGCGTAGGAAACGCTCGCGGCTCGACTCGGCCCAGTGAGACGGCCTCTGATGCACCGGGGTTTGAACCCATGGTCCCTCAAGATCGTGTCGAGCGCGCCTGACGACAGGCAGCGTAGGAACGGCACTCCGAGGATGCCGTTCGCGGCGGCGAGGCGCCGCAGCCGCGGGCGGTGCGCTCGACGAGCGAAGTCGGCACTCGGCGTCCTGACGACCAGCCTGCCGCCGGGACGAAGCACGCGCCGGATCTGATCGAGCGACGTCCCCGGATCGGGCAGCTGCTCGAAGCAGTTGAGCACGAACACGACGTCGAACGAAGCTGCCGGAAAGCCGCCGTCGTCGAACGCGCCCGTCTCCACGTCGAGCCCGCACGCACGCGCGAACGCCGAGACTTCTCGCCCGACGTCCACGCCGATCGCGTCACAACCGTTCCCGCGTGCATGCGAGAGCAGCGCCCCGACGTAGCTCCCGATCTCGAGCACACGAGCACCGGGCGCGAGGCCCTGCGCTCGTAGCCAGGCGTGGTCATGCGCACATTCGGTGAGCGCGCGATCACGCAGACGGGTGAGCTCGGCTTCTCCGTACTCGTCGTCGCGGTAGCTCCCGACGATGTCGGCGGGCACCGTCCGGGGGTCGCGGAAGACGCTCCCGCACGCGTCGCAGGTGAAGACGGCGGCTCCGTTCGAGTGCATGAGCTTGCGCCCGTCGGTGAGGGCTTCGGCGAGGTCGCGTGCCAGCCCGGCCGCGCTCCTGAGCAGCCGCGTCTCACCGGCCCCGCACAGCGGACACCTCACGAGGGGTTGCTACCCGCCTCGGCAGCCCGACACACACCAGCGCTCTCCCCCCGCGCCGCTACGCGATCGGCGCGCTCACCTCCGCGTGCATGGCGAGCAACGGCTCGACGGTCTCGGGTGGGCGTCGGCCCATCCCGCACTCGGTCGCCACCCCGAACTCGCGCACGACGCGCCGCGCCGGCTCGATCCGCCGACGCGTGCCGGTCACGCCGTCGGTGAAGTGGACCAGCCCGAGAAAGAGAGCCGTCGTCTCGTCGTCGAGGTCGAGGTCGGCGAGCGGCGCGAAGTATGCGTCGTCATCACGGTCGCGGGGAACCGGTAGGTGGATCCACTGGAGGCCGCGTTCGAGCCCGTGCGCAACGCCGTCCGCCACTTCGACGAGGCGGCCGGCGTCCTTTGGCTCGGTGAAGTGCTCGTGGTCGGCGTCGCCGTAACACAGGTGATAGCCGAGCTCGACGTCGTCGGGCACCCAGCCGCCGTATCGTACGAGTCGTTCGGGGATCCCGCGCTCAGGCTCGGGGAAGTACGCCGGGTACAGACCTTCGAGGAAGGCGAACTCGACCGCGGTGTCCCACTGGATCGCGAGCTTGTCGTGCGGGACGAACGACGCGATCTCCTCGACCTCTCGTCGCATCGCCGCCTCGTACACCGGCTCTGTCTCCAGCCGCTCGCTTGCCTCGATGAACGCGAACACCGGCGCGAGCGGTGTCGGCAGGCTCACCTGGAACCGCCAGTGTGAAGGCAGGACGCCGTCGCCCTGGAGCTTCGAGAAGGTGTCCCACGACGCACGTGCCTCGCGCGCGTAGCCGAGCTCGTCGAAGGTGATGTCGGACGGCGCGAGCCCGGCCTTGCGCTTGACGCTGGGGTTCGGCGCGTACCGCTCGGGGTCGGCCGGCAGGACGTCGAACTGCGGGTGCGCCATCAGCAGCTCGAGCTGCCAGACGATCCAGTTCAGTCGCCCGCCGGTCTCGCCGTCGGTGACACGTCGGAACCGACGTGCCTGTAGCAGATGACATGTTCAACCTGGCTGACCGTGGCGCGATCGTGACCGGCGCCGGAAGTGGTCTCGGACGCCCAGCGACGACGCCGGGACTGGACTCCCGGTCCATGAGGCCGCGGCACCGACGACGGGCCCGGCTCGCGGAGCGAGCGATTCAGGCAGACTTCGCGTGTGGGAAGGGCGACGGCCTCGTACCGGGAGAACGGCCCGATCGTGATGGCCGAGGAGACACGATGACGCGATGCATGACGGCCGTCGAAGCCCTCGAGCTCCCGTGTTCCCGGTCGGTGGTACTCCCGTTCATCTGGGACATCCAGAACATCGAGCGGTGCGAGGTGAAAGCGGACCGGGTGCTCGTTCGACCGGCCGGCACGGGGCGGGGCAGCTACGACGTGCGCGGTCGCTTTGCCGGCTTCCCCTGGAAGGGACGGTTCGAGTACGAGCTCGACGATCGCGGCTTCCACAGCCGCACCGCCGACGTACCGCGAAGCGAGGCGAAGGTCGAGGGTGGCTTCGTCGTCACTCCCCTCGGTGAAGACGGGAGCACCGTCATCCACTACGAGCAGTACGTACTCGCCTGGTGGCTCGCTCCGTTCGCACCGCTCGTACGTACCTATCTGCGCTGGAGCATGCGGCGCGAGCTGCGCGATCTGCGCGCGTTGATCGTCGGCAGCATGAAACGTCCTCACGCCGTCTGACCCGGGACAGCGACGGTCGACGATCCATTGCCGGTCGATACGTGCGATGTCTACATTTGCGCGATCGCCCTGAGCACCGACACCGAGCGTCCCGCCGATCGCGAACTCCTGACGACGCGCCTGGCGTGGATGCGCGCGGGAACGGAGTTCTTCGAGTCGCAGCTCGCGCGAGTCGATGACCGGGAGCTGGCCGCGCCGTCGGCACTCACCGGGTGGTCCCGAGCACACGTGGTCGCGCACATCGCCCGCAACGCCGACGCCCTCGGGAACCTGCTGACGTGGGCTCGGACCGGGATCGAGACGCCCATGTACGCGACGGCGGAGCAGCGCACCGCCGACATCGAAGAGGGCGCGGAGCAATCGCCGCGGGTGCTCCGCTTCGACCTCGCCGACGCGCTGCGTCGCTTCGCCGACGCAGTTGCGACGATGCCGGACGAGGCGTGGTGGGCCGAGGTACGGACGCGCGCCGGCCGGGCGATCCCGGCGGCCGAGGTGCCATGGATGCGTTGCCGCGAGGTCTGGGTCCACGCCGTCGATCTCGACACCGGCGTCTCGTTCGCCGAGCTCCCGAGCGACTTGGTCGACGCACTCATCGACGAGGTCGTCGAGGGGTTCACCGCCCGACCGGAGTGCGGCGGGATCGAGCTCGTGGGCCTCGACGCGGGTCGACGTTGGGCAATCGGTCCACGCACCACCGACGAAGTGGTCGTCGAGGGGCGCGCGCACGAGCTGCTCGGCTGGCTGCTCGGCCGTGACACGGGGAGCGCGCTCACGTCGAGCGCGACAACGCTCCCGGCGCTCCCCGCCTGGCTCTGACGCGGACCAGCCGCAGCTTCGTCACCGCGGTCAGGTTGGCGATGTCGCGCTGCCGGCCGACGTCTGCTCCAGCTCTTCGAAGAACGCGAAGGCATCCCGTTTCCATGCCGCGTGGCGATCGTCGAAGACCTCTCGGGCCCGATGTCCGTGCCAGTTCGCGACGAGGAGCTCGTCGGGAAGCTCGGGGTCGATGAACGGGAACCGTCGCCACCGGTGAACCAGCTGGACGAGCGCGGCGAAGCGGGCTCGGGGCGTCGTGGGTGACCGGCCGTGGAAGGACTGCACGAACCCCCGGTACTCGTCGCCCAGGGACTCCATGTCCCAGGCGCGGTGCAGCAGGTCGGAGGCAGTGACGAGCTCGCCCACCTCGGCGCGCAGCACCGTCGCGTTCTCGACGAGATCGAGCTCCTTGAGGATCTCGGTCGCAACCGCCTCGCGTTCGACGTGCGGAGTGATTGCAACACCCGCGCTCAAGAAGCCGAAGCCGGCGAAACGGAGCCGACTCCGTAACACGTGGCGCTTCGAGCGGCTCTCCTCGGGAACGGAGCACAGCACGACGAGCCACCGACCGTCCCAGTCCACCGGCGACGCGTTGAAGCCGAAGATCCGCCGCGTGCCGGTCTCGAGCAGCTCGATCGCTTCGGGCGTCAGGTAGCGCCGCACCCTCCGCCCGTCACGCTGTCTCCCGACCAGCCCCTGCTCACCGAGGCGGCTCAACGCCTGACGAGCGTTGCGCTCCTCGACGCCGACCGCGCCGAGCGCGCCGATCAGCGTCTGGGTCCACGCCTCGCCGCCCCGCGGCAGCACGAACTCACCGAGAACGGTCAGCAACACCGCCTTCGCACTCGTACCCGAACGCGGTCGCAGCGCGTGACGCGGTGACCGGATCGTCGAGAGCGCATCACCGCGTGACCGAGGCATCTCAGGTTTTCTACTACGCGCCCGGGGCGAGCTCCGGGCCAATCATTCGACGTATCATTGACGCTTGACAACAAGCTTGTCTAGGGTTTATGGGAACCGAGCCGGAAGCCGCAGGAAGAAGAGGCCGTTCCATGCCCGAGCGTGCTCCAGTCGATTTCGACCGCGAGCCGTCCACGTACCGGCACTGGGGACTCGAGTTCGACGGCCCGGTTGCGACGCTCACGATGCGAGTGGAGCCCGACGGCGGGTTGCGTGATGACTACGAGCTCAAGCTGAACTCGTACGACCTCGGCGTCGACATCGAGCTGCATGACGCGGTGCAGAGGCTGCGCTTCGAGCACCCCGAGGTGAAGGCGGTGGTGCTCACCGGTGGGCTCGAGAAGGTGTTCTGCGCGGGCGCCAACATCCAGATGCTCGCGACGTCGAGTCACCATCACAAGGTGAACTTCTGCAAGTTCACGAACGAGACGCGCAACTCGATCGAGGATGCGAGCGCGCACTCGGGCCAGGTCTGGCTCGCCGCGGTGGACGGCACCGCGGCCGGTGGCGGGTACGAGCTCGCGCTCGCGTGCGACGAGATCGCCCTGATCGATGATCGCGCCACGGCCGTCTCGCTCCCGGAGATCCCGTTGCTCGGCGTCCTGCCTGGCACAGGCGGTCTCACGAGAGTCGTCGACAAGCGCCATGTGCGGCGCGATCTCGCCGACGTGTTCGCGACCCGGGCGGAGGGCGTCCGCGGTCAGCAGGCAGTCGAGTGGGGACTCGTCGACGTGCTCGCGCCGCGCAGCCGGTTCGACGACGTCGTCAGCGAGCGCGCGGCTGCCCGTGCGTCCGAGTCGGATCGCCCGTCGACCGGGCCCGGCGTCGCGCTCACGCCGCTGACGCCGCAAGTCGGCGAGGACGGGCTCCGCTATCCGCATCTCGAAGTGCGCATCGATCGCGCCGCCGGCGCGGCGCACTTCGCGATCCGCGGGCCCGACGGCGCGCAACCCACGACGGGCGACGAGCTGGTTGTGGCGGGGACCGAGGCATGGACGCTCGCGACGTGCCGTGAGCTCGACGACGCGATCCTCCGCCTCCGCATCTCGGAGCCCGAGATCGGCACGTGGGTCCTCGAGACGGCGGGTGACGCCGCTGCGGTCCTCGCGGCCGACGACGTGCTCCGCGATCACGCCGGCGACTGGCTGGTGCGTGAGATCCGCCTGTACTGGGCGCGCACGTTCAAGCGCCTGGAGCTGTCGTCGCGCACGCTCGTAGCGCTCGTCGCGCCGGGCAGCTGCTTCGCCGGCACGCTCGGCGAGCTCGTGCTCGTCGCCGACCGCTCGTTCATGCTCGACGGCACATGGCGCGACAGCGACCGGCAGCCGCCGGTGCTCCAGCTCACCGACGCGAACGACGGCTGGTATCCGACGTGCAACGGGCTCTCCCGGCTCGCGGCGCGGTTCTGGGGCCGCGACGACGCGCTCGAGTCGGCCCGGTCGCAGCTCGGCAAGGAGCTGAACGCGGCCGAGGCGCTCGACGCCGGGCTCGTGACGTTCGCGCCCGACGACATCGACTGGGACGACGAAGTGCGTGTGACCCTCGAGGAGCGCAACAGCTTCTCGCCCGACGCCCTGACCGGGATGGAGGCGAACTTCCGCTTCCCGGGTCCGGAGACGATGGAGAGCAAGATCTTCGGCCGTTTGTCGGCGTGGCAGAACTGGATCTTCCAACGGCCGAACGCGGTCGGTCCGGAAGGCGCGCTGCGCCGCTTCGGATCCGGGTCCCGGCCGAGCTTCGACCGGGCACGGGTATGAGATGAGCGCCGTCGACTACGACGCCGTGATCCCGAACAACGTCGGCCTGTCGGACGACCGAAGGTTGCAGCGTGCGCTCGAGTCGTGGCAGCCGCGGTTCGTCGAGTGGTGGAAGGAGCTCGGTCCCGTCGCGTTCCAGGACCACGACGTGTACCTGCGCACGGCGGTGTCGGTCGACCAGGAAGGCTGGGCGAACTTCGGGTTCGTGCGGATGCCGGAGTATCGCTGGGGCATCTTCCTGTCGGAACCGGAGCGCGACCGGCGCATCGCGTTCGGGGACCAGCTCGGTGAGCCGGTGTGGCAGGAGGTTCCGGGCGAGCTCCGCGCGGACCTCCGTCGCTTGGTCGTCGTACAGGGCGACACCGAGCCGGCCTCCGTCGAGCAGCAACGGCAGCTCTGCCTCACGGCACCGAGCCTCTACGACATGCGGAACCTGTTCCAGGTGAACGTCGAGGAGGGTCGGCACCTCTGGGCGATGGTGTACCTGCTGCAGCGTTACTTCGGACGCGACGGACGCGACGAGGCCGACGAGCTGCTCGAGCGCCACGCCGGTGATGCCGACAATCCCCGCATCCTCGGCGCGTTCAACGAGCCCACGCCCGACTGGCTCTCGTTCTTCTTCTTCACCTACTTCACCGACCGCGACGGGAAGTTCCAGCTCGCGTCGCTGCGCGAGAGCGGCTTCGACCCGTTGTCGCGCACGTGCGACTTCATGCTGAAAGAGGAGGCGCATCACATGTTCGTCGGCGCGGGCGGCATCGGTCGCGTCGCGCAGCGGACCGTCGAGCTGATGAAGGAGCACGACACCGCCGAGGTGGGCCCGTTCGGCGGCATCGACGTCGCGACCCTCCAGCGCTATGTCAACTTCCACTACAGCGTTTCGCTCGACTTGTTCGGCGCGGAGACCTCGACGAACGCGGCGAACTACTTCGCGGCCGGGCTGAAGGGAAGGTTCCAGGAGGAGCAGCGCGGTGACGACCACCGGCTTCACGAGCAGACACGCACCGTGCCCGAGGTGCGCGACGGCACCGTGGGCGAGCGCGAGGTGGGCGCCCTCACCGCGCTCAACGAGACACTCCGCGACGACTACGTGGCCGATTGCCAGAAGGGTCTCGACCGGTGGAACCGGACCCTCGCCGAAGTCGGCGAGGAGCTGCGGCTCCCGCACGAGGGCTTCCACCGCGCGGTCGGCGAGTTCGCGCCCTACCGCGTCTCACCCGACGGCGTGCTCGTCGGGGAGCGAGAGTGGAGCACGCAGGTCGACGCCTGGTTGCCGAACGACGTCGACCGTGCGCACGTGGCGTCGCTCATGATCGGCGCGCACGAGCCCGGGAAGATGGCCTCGTGGATCGCTCCGCCCGCGAACGGCATCCATCAGAAGCCCGTCGACTTCGAGTACGTCCGCCCCTGACTACGCGAGCTGCAGATCGTCGGTGAGGGCACCCTCGTGCAGCAGGCCGAGCACCGCCTCGATGTCGTCGGCCATCGGGCGATCGGTGTCGAGAAACGGCGCCACCGCTCGGACCCGGTCGTACACCATGCGCGTGCGACCGAGCTGCTGCGCACCACGCAGGTCGGCGGCCTGGCAGAGCGCGAGCAGATGGATCGCCGCCACCTTCTCGGTGAGCGCCACGACGTCGCGTGCATGGCGCGCGGCCGTCGAGCCCATCGAGACCTTGTCCTGGTTGTGACATTCCGTCGAGCGCGAGAACGCGGTGAGCGGCATGCACCGGCTGAGTGCGTCGGCCGTCAGCGATGAACAGGCGAGCTGCATCCCCTTGAATCCGTGGTTGAGGCCCTCCTCGTGGTGGCCGGCGGGAAACTCGGGAATCAGGTTGGGCGTCAGCCCGTGGTTGAACTTCTCGTCGACGACGAGCTCGAGCTGACGGTCCATGAGGTCGCCGATGCTCGCGACGGCGGTCTTCAGCGCGTCCATCGCGAGCGCGACGTGCCCTCCCGAGAAGTTGCCGCCGCTCAGCACGGCACCGGAGGCGACCTCGAACAGCGGGTTGTCGTTCGTCGAGTTGATCTCGATGCCGAGCCACTGCTCGACCCAGTCCAGCGTGTCCCACAGCACACCGGTGAAGTGTGGGGCGCACCGCAGCGAGTACTTGTCCTGGATCTGGACGGGCATCTCGCGGTACCGGCCGTCCATGGTGCCGGCCTGCTCGACGACCTCGTGATAGCTGCGCGCGAGTCGGCTGCCCTCGAGCAGCGCACGCACGTTGCGCGCCGAACGGATCTGACCCCCGTGAGGCTTGGCGATGTCGTGGATGAACGGGTGGAACGGACCGCTGATCCCGTTGAGGACCTCCGTTGCCATCGCGGTGCACACGTCGGAGACGAGCGCGAGCCGCCGCGCGTCGACCGCGGCGAGAGCCGCGATGCCGGTCATGAACGCCGTCCCGTTGACGAGGCCGAGACCTTCCTTGGGCTCGAGGACCAGCGGCTCGAGCTCGACCTCGCGCAGCGCATCCGCGGTCGCGCGAATGCCGCCGTGGTGGTACACGGTCCGGGCGCCGGTGACGGCAGCAGCCACGTACGACAACGGAACCAGGTCGCCGCTCGCCCCGACCGAGCCTTCCTCGGGGATGACCGGCGCGATCCCCGCGTTCAACAGCGCCAGCAGCCGCTCGATCAGCTCCACCCGCACCCCGGAATGCCCGCGGGCGAGGCTGTTCGCGCGGATCAGCACGATTGCGCGCGCCGTGTCCTCGGTCGCGGGCATGCCGGTCCCGCAGCCGAGGTTGCGGACGAGGTGCTGCTGGAGCTCGCTCGCCTTCCCCGCCGCGATCTGGCGATGGACCGAGTCGCCGAAGCCCGTGGTGACGCCGTAGACGGGCGTGCCCTGCTCGATGAGGTCGGACTTCAGCGCGCGGCTCGCCTCGATCGCCTCACGCAGCGCGGCGTCGTCGGAGAGCACGACCGGCGCTCGCCGCCGCGCGACGGCGGCGACGTCGTCGAGCGTCAGGTGCGCGCCGTCGACGACGACGCCGCGGCTCGCCCGGGCTGCGGGCGCGGCGGCCGGACTGCTCACCAGCTGCGCCACGACTACGAATATGCTCCGTTGCCGGCACAGTGTCGATGTTCTGGCGCATAATCGAGACGAAACGCCGAACCGAGGGCCGAAGATGAATGAATCGTCTCGCACACCCCCCCGAGTGACCGCCGGCGGGCGACAGGATGTCGACGACGTCGACCGCGAGATCCTGCGGGCCCTGCGCGACGACGCCCGGATGAGCGTCACGGATCTCGCCCGCCGGGCGAACGTGTCCCGGGCGAATGCCTACGCGCGACTCGAACGCCTGAGCGCGAGCGGGGTGATCGAGGGCTACGAGGTACGGATCAACCCGCGTGCGATTGGCCTCGAGGTCACCGCCCTGATCTTCCTGACCGCCGAGCAGGCGCGCTGGCGCGAGGTCCGGGCCCGGCTGCAGGCGATCCCCGAGATCGAGTTCATCGGTCTCGTCACCGGCGACTTCGACCTCGTCGTACTCGTCCGTACGACGAGTCCCGACGTGTTGCGCGACGTGGTCCTCGAGCGGTTCCATTCCATCCCGGAGATCCGCAGCACGCGCACGATGCTGTTGCTCGACGACACCGATCGCGGACCGATCATCCCCGACGCACCACCAGCGGTGGGGAGGTCGCGGCGCGCGCGCCGGAACGACGAGAAGAAGGGTCAGTAGACGGTCTCGCTCGTGCGGTCGCGCGCCCTCGGGCCGTAGGGCGCCGAGTCGAGCCACGCCCCGGCCCGCTGCCCACGCAGCGCCCGTCTCGTTGCCACGAACCGCTTGAGCCGGATGCGCAGGCCGCGTGCCTGCATGTGGTCGAGTGCTGCCGAAGCAGCATCGCGGTTGTACTCGGCTGCCGATTGCCTCGTCGACGCGAAGTCATCGACAGCCGCGCGCGCGCCGGCTGGGTCGTTCCTCGAGCAACCGGCTTTGATCGCCCCCGCAGCCGCGATCGCGTCGGGCACACCTGAGTTGAGACCTCGCGCACCGAACGGCGCGAACAGGTGCGCGGCCTCGCCGACCAGCAGCACGCGCCGGTTCTCGTCGGTGAACCGTTCGGCAACGACCTGGAGGAACTGGTACGTCGAGATCCATGTGATCCGGTCCGCGTACCGCTCGGGCAGCACCTCGCCGATCCAGCGTCGCACTCCTTGCTCGTCGTTGAACTCCTCGGGGTCGTCGGTCTGGCGGCACTGGAGGTCGGCGCGCCATCCACCTGCGAAGGGCACCAGCAGGACGTTGCGGCGCTCGACGGCCGGATGCTCGTAGTGGAAGATGCGCGCCGGCGCCAGCGAATGCTCGGGATCCTCGGCGATGTCGACGATCACGAAGTGGTTCTCGGACCGGCTGCCCGACATCGCGATCCCGAGCGACCCGCGCACCCCCGACCGCGCGCCGTCCGCCGCGATCAGGTACTGGGCAGCGGCGACGTCTCCGGCGCCGGTCGTGACGGTGACGCCATCGGGCGTCGACTCGACCTCCGCCACGCCCTGGTTCCACACGAAGTCGACGCCCGCCGCCTTGCACGCGTCGAGCAACAGCCGTTCGGTCTCGACCTGGGGGAGGCTCGTGAACGGCGGGAGCTGCGACGGGTCACCCGGCGGATAGCTCCTCTCGTAGACGAGGTCGGCGCCCCAGAACGTGCGCTTCGTCGACCACGTGATGCCGTGCGCCGCGATGTCCCAACCGAGCCCGTCGCAGATCGAGTTCCAGAAGGCGAGCGTCTCGCGGTGCAGGTAGATGGCACGGCTCCCCGGCCGTTGACGACCCTCGGGCTCGGCCTCGAGCACCGCAACGGGGAGGCCTGCGGCGCGGACTGCGAGCGCAGCGCTCAGCCCGACCGGACCGGCCCCTGCAATCAACACGCCGCGGTCGCCGATCGATCGAATGCCTGTCGCCACGCGCTTCACCCTCCACGCCGCGCGCAAAGAGTAGAGCATGCGCGTACACGACCGTCTGCCGACGTGTCAGACGCTGTCTATGCTGCGCTTGGTGTGACGGCAGCCGAACACGACCTTGCGTTGCGCGCGCTCTACGCCGACTTCGAGTCCGCCGCGCTGCTCGCGTTGTGGACGCAGCGCGACGATCTCATGCCGACGAGCCCGACGCCGCGCGCGCGCCCGCATCGCTGGCGATGGAACGAGGTCTACGCGCTCGCCGAACGCGCCGGGGAGCTCGTACCGGTCGGGCGCGGCGGCGAGCGGCGCGCGATCGCACTCGCCAACCCCGGCCTTCCGGGGCTCCCGTTCGCGACGCCGACGCTGTGGGCCGCCATCCAATACCTCGGCCCCGCCGAGGTCGCGCCCGCGCACCGGCACACTCAGAGCGCGTTCCGCTTCGTCCTCGAAGGGGAAGGCGTGTGGACGGTCGTGGACGGCGATCCGGTCGCGATGCGCCGCGGCGACCTGCTGCTCACCGCCGCGTGGGCGTGGCACGAGCACCACAACACGACCGACGCGCCGATGGTATGGCTCGACGGGCTCGACATCCCCGTCGTCGACGCGCTCGACGCCGGCTTCTTCGAGTTCGGTCCGGACGAGCTGACCGACCGCTCGACACCGCACACCTCGCGCTCGGAAGCACTGTGGGCGTACCCCGGCCTGCGGCCGGTCGCTAGCAGCGACACCGTCAACTCGCCGCTCGTCGCCTACCGCTGGCAGCAGACCGACACCGCGCTCCGCGCCCAGCTCGAGCTCGCCGCGCGCGGGCACCACGGCGCGGTCGCGCCGGGCCACGCCGCGGTTCGCTTCTCGAACCCGACGACGGGTCGGGATGCGCTCGCGACCCTGCGCACCGAGATGCACCGCCTACGAGCGGGATCGCGCACCCCACGGCGCCGCGACGTCGGTTCGTCGGTCTGGCAGGTGTTCGCGGGCGAGGGCACCTTCGAGCTCGACGGCGAGACGATCGACGTGACACGCGGTGACGTCGTCGCGGTGCCGTCATGGTGCGCGGTCCGCATCTCCGCGACGACCGAGCTCGACTTGTTCGTGTTCAGTGACGCGCCGGTGTACGAGGCGCTCCATCTCGCACGGGGCGTCGAGGGCGAGGAAGGAGTTCCATGAGGCTCGCAACGATCCGTACGAGCGACGGAACAGCCGCCGTCCGCGTCGACCCGTCCGAGGCCGTCGAGGTCGGCGCGTCCGACGTCGGCGAGGTCCTCCGACAGCCCGGGTGGCACGCGCGTGCAGCCGAGGCCGACGGACGCCGGCTCGCGGTCGATTCGCTCGAGTATGCGCCGCTGGTCCCGCGCCCCGACAAGATCATCTGCGTCGGCCTCAACTACCGCAGGCACATCCTCGAGATGGGTCGCGAGCTGCCCGAGTACCCGACCCTGTTCGCGAAGTACTCGTCGGCACTGATCGGCGCGCACGACGACATCGTGCTCCCGGATGTGTCGTCAAAGGTCGACTGGGAGGCCGAGCTCGCAGTCGTGATCGGTGCGCCGGCGCGGCATGTCGGACCCGACGAGGCCGAAGCCGCCATCGCCGGGTACTCCGTGCTCAACGACGTGAGCATGCGTGATTTCCAGAACCGCACACTGCAGTGGCTCCAAGGCAAGACGTTCGAGTCGAGCACACCCCTCGGACCTGAGCTGGTGACCGTCGACCAGAGCTCGGGCACGGACGGATTCGAGCTCGCCTGCGAGGTCGAGGGTGAGCTCGTGCAGAAGGCGAACACCGCGGATCTGGTGTTCGGGCCGGCGGCACTGGTGTCGTACATCTCCGACATCTTCACGCTCGCGCCGGGTGATGTGATCGCGACCGGTACGCCCGGGGGCGTCGGGCACGCGCGCACGCCGCCGCAGTACCTGGAGGACGGCGCCGTCGTGATGACCCGGATCGACGGCGTCGGCGAGTGCCGAAATCGCTGCCGTCGTGAGAGTGCCGCTCGCTGATGGAGCTCGCCCTCCAGGGTCGTGCGGCGCTCGTCACCGGTGGGAGCGCCGGGCTCGGGCGCGCGATCGCGACGGTGCTCACCGCCGAGGGGGCTCACGCAGATTGGGGCAGGGATCCCGGTCGGGCGTGTCGGCGAAGCCGAGGAGCTCGCGGACCTGGTCGCCTTCCTCGTATCCGACCGGGCCCGCTAGATCACCGGCACCGCGATCAACTTCGACGGTGGCTCTTCACCGGTGGTGTAAGTCGCGCGCGAGGACCGCGCTCGCCGACGTGAAGATCGATGCCAGCAACGCGACGACCGAGCGCGTCTCACGGGTCACGGGCCGAGCGTGCCGCGATCCTCAGCTCGAGCCCCACACCTTTTCGGCGACCTGGACGATCAGGGCGAGCTTGCGACGCTCGTCGTCCTCGGTCACCGGGTTCCCGCCGGCCGTGCTCGCGAACCCACATTGGGGCGAGATCGCGAGGCGCTCGAGCGGCACGAATGCCGACGCCTCGTCGATGCGACGCCGCAGCTCCCCTTCGTCCTCGAGCTGCGGCGACTTCGAGCTCACCAACCCGAGTACCACCGCGACGTCATCGGGTACGAACCGCAACGGCTCGAAGCCACCGGCGCGATCGGAGTCGAACTCGAGGAAGAGCGCGTCGACTTCAAGGCCGCCGAAGACCGTTTCGGCGATCGGCTCGTACCCACCGGTCGCGAGCCAGTGGCCCTTGTAGTTCCCGCGACAGGCGTGGAAGCCCGCCGTCACCGCGCCTGGACGGCCGCGTAGGGCTGCGTTGGTCGCTTCGAGGTAGCAAGCCATGAGCCGGTCGGTGTCCTCGCCCCACCCCGTGACCACCTCCCGTACGTCGGGATCGCACATCATCGGGAAGGCAACGTCGTCCATCTGGATGTACGTCGCCCCGCGCCCCGCCAGGTCGGTGATCTCGGCCCGGAAGACGTCGACGAGATCGGCGAAGTACTCGTCGAGCGTCGGGTACGTCGACCAGTCGACCGAGTCCCGGCCGTTCCAGAAGTGCATGGTCGCCGGTGACGGCATGGTGATCTTCGGCGTTTCGTGGGTGACCGAACGGAGGAAGTCGATCTCCTCACCCGAGATCGAGCGCGTACGGCGCACGCGACCCTTGTTCTCGGTCGCGGTGAAGCTGATGCGGTCGCCGGTCGCATCCTTGAACTCGAACTTGGCCGGCGCGACCGCTAGCCCCTCGACCGCCGCGACGAAGTGCCCGTAGTACCAGGGCCGGCGGAACTCGCCGTCGGTGATGGAGTGCAGCCCGATGCCCTCCTGCAGGGCCACGACGCCACGGATCGCGTCGTCCTGCGCGGCGCGCAAGCCCTCGTCGTCGAGCTCGCCGCGCTCGTGGCGGCGAAATGCGTCCTTCAGCTTCCGGGGCCGCAGCAGGCTGCCGACGTGGTCGGCGCGAAAGGGGGGACTCACGCTTGCGATGCTCCTCTGCTCGACCGCGCGCCCGCGACCCTGTGCGGTTTGGTGCGATCGTCAGCGAGTCTGTCGCGCGTTCCGGCCGACTTCCACTGTGGGAAGCCGCTCGTCGAGCCATGTGCCCGTGTGGTACGCCGTATCTCCCTGCTGTTCGCCGCTATTCGTCGCCGGCTCACGGATCTCGTCGCCGAACCGCGCGGCTGCCACGAACGCGACGAGCGCGACGACCGGGACGACGATCCCGATGGCGACGTGTTCGAGCTCGCTGCCGGCGATCGGGCCGTGCCGCGGGAGCTGGTACATGACGAGGACCAACGCGCCGTACCACCATGCCCAACGCGCGAGCGGTGCGTCGCGCCGGAAGGCGAGCGCCGGCAGCGACCACGCCGCGTACCATGGCAACACGTAGGGCCCGGCCGCCTCGTAGGCGGCAAGCGCGCCGCCGACGGGGAGGGCCGGGCTCCGGTCGCGGCGGCGCCAGCCCACCACCAGGGTCGCGAGCGCGACGACCGCGATTGCCCCGAGGAAGCGAAGGTCTTGTCGCACGTCGGTCGCGCCTCGGGGCACGAGATCCCGCGCGATCTGCCAGACGGAAGCGCGACTGACGAGCCCGGCGTGGGCACCGAGCGTGGCGAGTGGCTCGAGGCCGAACGGGATCGTGCCGATCGCGACGACGAGCGCCATACCGCCGAGCACACCGAGTGCGGCGCGTCTGCTGCGTCGCGACCATGCCCACGCGACGGCACCGAGCGCGCCCAGGGCGGCGCTCGCCTTGACGAGCGCGGCCAGCCCGGCGAGCGCCCCGGCTCGGGCGTCGTGGCCGTCGCCGAGCGCAAGGACGGCGGCGGCCAGCAGGAAGCCGACCACGAGATCGTTGTGGCCACCGTTCACGACGCTCACGATCACGAGCGGGTGCAGACCCAGCCAGGCCACCGCGCGCGGATCGCGCGTGCGTCGCCAGACGAGGAGCAGCGCGCCGCCGAGCGCGGCCGCCGCAGCAAGCTGGTGCCAGAGGCGAGCGATGAGCACCGAGTGGCCCGCGACGATCGCGCCGGCCGCCGCGAAGAGGCTGAAGGCGGGCCCGTAAACAGACGGCGTGTGGCGCCACCCGGCGAGGTGCAGGAATGGGTCGTGCGGGAAGTTCGAAGGTGTGTAGAGGTACGGGCTGTCACCGTGGCGCCCCAGGATGCGGCCGTACTCGACGTACGACCACAGGTCATGAGAACCGACCGGGCCGACGGCGACCGCTATCAGCAGGACGACGCCGATGGTGACGATGACGGCGCGGAGACTCAGCTGTGGTGTCCTCGCCAGCGCGGCGCAGCAGAGGGTCGCGATGATGACGAGCAGCACAGCCGCGAATACGGGTACTTCGCGCGCTCCCACGAGGAGAACCGCGCTCGGCAGCGCCGCGCCCGTCAGCAGGGCGGGAACCGCGGTGCGCCTCACCACGAGCCGACCGTAGAAAGGGTTCGGTCAACGCTCGCACCGCGCCGGGCAATCGTGCGGTAAAGCGGTGCTAGTCGGCATGCGCGACCGGGAGCAGCAGCGTGAAGTGGGCGCCGGGGAGCCGACGGGTGAGCACCAGCCGACCGCCTTCGGCCTCGGCCAGCGCACGGGCGAGCGACAAGCCGATACCGTGCCCGTCCGCATTGTCCGATCGTCGAGTGAAGATGCTGTCGTCGTCGCGACTGATCCCAGGTCCGTCGTCGCTCACGTCGATGGCCAAGCCCTCCGATGCCCTACGCGCGGCGACGCGCACCTCACCGCTGCCGTGGCGCGCCGCGTTGTCGACGAGCACCTCGACGATCTGCTGCACCGCGGCGGACGATGCCCGCACCACCGGCAGGTCGGCATCGACACTGAGCCGCAGTGGGCGTCCCGTCGCGGCGAGCCGGCCGCGCCAACGATCTCGCGTCGAGTCGAGCAGCGACTCGGCATCGAGCACCGCGCGGTCGCCGTGGCTGTCCCGCCGGAGCGCCAGCAACTCGTCGATCATGCGTGCCAGCCGGTCCGTCTCCTCGAGCGCGTGATCGATGGCGTCGCGCTCCGACTCACCGGTGAACAGCGCCGCCTCGAGCGTGACTCGCAACCCCGCGACCGCGGTTCGCAGCTGGTGCGACACGTCTGCTGTGAACGCGCGCTCGCGCTCCAGTGCATCACCGAGTCGCTGCGCGGTCGTATCGATCGCTTCGGCCACCTCGTCGATCTCACCGACGCCGCTGCGAGGCACGCGAGACGTGAAGTCCCCCTCGCCGATGCGCCGAGCCGAGCCGGCAAGCCGCGTCAGCGGCGCATCGAGTCGACGACTCAGCCACCACGCCAGCCCGGCCGCGGCCGCGACGGCGAGCAGGGCGAAGCCACCGAGCACGAGCCATGCCTCGAGCACCCGGGTGTCCGCGCCCGACGCCGGGGTGGTTGCTCTGACTGCCCCGCGGACGCGATGCGCGCCGATCGGGACGGCGACCCGTATCGAGTCTCCGACGTGCCGGACGACGTGGCCATCGAGGGACGCGCGGAGATCGCGGTCGAGCCGCTCGGGTCCACGCCCGGCAACCTTGCGTCCCTTCCCGCCGTACACCGCGACGCGGAACTCGTCTTCGCGACCCGCTTGACGGCGCGCCCCCGCTCCGTGGACGTGCTCCGGCTCGATCGAGCGGCTGATGCGGTTCGCCGAGCGCTCGAGGTTCTTCAACTCGTCCTGGATCGTCAGGTCACGAACGGTCACACCGAGCGGCACGGCGAACACGAGCACCGCGACCGCGGCAACGCCCGTGATGGCGATCAGGATGCGTCGTCGCACGGATCGAAGCGGTAGCCGACGTGGCGCAGCGTCGTGATGCGACCCCGCGCGTCTCCGAGCTTGCGGCGCAGCGCCGAGACGTGCATGTCGAGCGTCTTCGTCGAGCCGAACCAGTGCTTGTCCCAGACCTCTTCCATGATGCGCTCGCGGGTGATCGCCTGTCCGGCCTCCCGGACCAGCAAGGTGAGCAGGTCGAACTCCTTGGGCCGGAGCTCGATCTCCTCCGCCCCGACGAAGACACGGCGTGCCGCGGTGTCGATCGTGATCCCACCGGCCTCGCCGACCTCCGAGCCGACTTCGGTCTCTGCACGCCGGAGATGCGCGCGGACCCGGGCGAGCAGCTCACCGAGTCGGAACGGCTTCGTGACGTAGTCGTCGGCACCGGCGTCGAGCCCGACGACTGCGTCGACCTCGTCGGCGCGCGCGGTCACCACGATGATCCTCGCGGTCGGTGCGAGCGCACGGAGCTCACGGCAGACGTCGACGCCTTCGCGGTCGGGTAGACCGAGGTCCAACAGCACCACCCCCGGCGGATTTGCGACTGCATCGCGAAGCCCGTCGCCGGCGAGCTCGAACCACGCGACGTCGTACCCCTCGGACTCGAGGGTCGTGGTGAGCGCGCGGCCGATGGTCCCGTCGTCCTCGACGACGAGGATCCGCTGACCGGGCATGCGACCAGCGTAGGGAGGGTTTGCCTGCCGTTGACCCGCGGCCGGACGGGGGATGACCCACGGCTTCGTAGCGTCGAACCTGATGAACGCCGTTGCGATCGGCGCGGTGATCGCGACGGCCGCGCCGCCGGCCATCACCGTGCTCGTGCTCCAGGGCCGGTCCGGGCGTCACCCCCCGCCCGGACCGGCCCGGCAGGGTTGAGAGCGGGCGTCCGCGTGCGCGTCGAGGACGCTCGCTCGCTCCGACTCTCGTCGGGCGACGACCGTGCCCGGGCGGGTCGGATCGTTGCCGCGACCGCCTGCACGCTCTTGGCTGCGTTCGCGCTGCAGCTCGTTGCATACCGCCACGGCGGTCACGGCGCGCTCAGCGACCTCCCCCGCGTGCTCCTACACCGCGGGATCAGGCCGGGGTCGCTGCCGTACGTCGACCGGCCGATCGAATACCCGGTCGGAGCGGGCGCACTGCTCTATCTCGCCGTCCTTCTCGCGCCGAGTCCGTTCGGCGTGCTCGCGGTCACCGCGATGGCCTCCGCCGTCATCTGCGTCGCGGTCGCGATCCACCTCGGTCGTCGTTGCGGACCCCGGGCATGGCGGTGGGCGCTCGCTCCCCCGTTGATCCTCTACGCGTTCCAGAACTGGGACGTGTTCGCGATCGGCGCCATGGTCGGCGGGCTGCTCGCGTACGAGCGTGGTCACGACCGACTCGCGGGCTCACTGATCGGCGTCGGCGCGGCCGTCAAGCTGTTCCCGGCCGTCGTGCTCCCGCCGCTCATCGCGCGTCGGTGGGCACGCGGCGATCGTCGCGGCGCGGCGCGCGTCGCTGCTGCTGCGGCCCTGTCCTTCGCCGCGCTCAACCTGCCGGTCCTCGTCGCGAGCCCGCACGGCTGGGCCTGGCCGTTCACGTTCCAGAGCCGGCGGCCCGCGACCTGGGGAACCGCCTGGTTGTACCTTTACCAAGCTCTCGGGCTCCCGCTCCGTGGCGCGAGCTCCGCACACCTCGCGAACGTCGTCTCGCTGCTGGCACTCGGCGGCGGCGTCGCATGGTTGACCGTGCGCACGGTCCGTCAGCAGCTCGATCCGGCCGCTTCAGCCGCTGCTGCGGTGGCGATCTTCATCCTCAGCAACAAGGTCTACTCACCGACCTATGACATCTGGCTCGTCGTGTTCTTCGCGTTGCTACCGCTGAGCCGCGGCCTCTGGATCTCCTTCTGCGGGGTCGATCTCGCGATCTTCGTGACGGTGTACGGCTACTTCCGAGGCTTCGAGTCGCGCGCATCGTTGACGGCGGTCCTGCCGCTGCTCGTCCTGGTCCGAACCGTGGTCTTGTTCAAGTTCGTGGCCGACGTGACGCGGCACTCGAAGGTTCGTGCACGAGCAGCGCCACGCGCACCGCTCACATCGAGGTCACATGGAGGCCTCATAGGCTGGTAGCAGTGCGCGTGCTGATAGTCGAAGACGAACGGCGCATGGCCCAGCTCTTGGAGCGCGGGCTGCGCGAGGAGGGCTACGCCGTCGACGTCGCGAACGACGGGGCGATCGGATTGTGGCTCGGCCACGAGCACGACTACGACGCGATCGTCCTCGACGTGCTCCTGCCCGAGATCGACGGCTTCGAGGTGTGCCGCCGGCTTCGCGCGGCGGAGCGCTGGGCACCGGTGCTCATGCTTACCGCCCGCGACGCGGTGGAGGACCGGGTTCGGGGTCTCGATGCCGGCGCGGACGACTACCTGCCCAAGCCGTTCAGCTTCGAGGAGCTCGCCGCCCGGATCCGTGCCCTGGTCAGACGGCCGGCGGCCAAGCGCGACGTCGTCCTGGAGGTCGGGGATCTGCGACTCGATCCTGCGCGGCACCGCGTGTGGCGTGGCGACGTCGAGATCGCCTTGTCGCCGAGAGAGATGGCACTGCTCGAGCTGCTGATGCGACACGCCGACGAGGTCGTGACCCGCACGGTGATGCTCGAGCACGTCTGGGACTTCGCGTACGACGGCATCTCGAACGTGGTGGACCAGTACGTCGCGTACCTCCGCAAGAAGATCGATCGTCCGTTCGGGAGAGCAGACATCGAGACCGTCCGCGGCGTCGGCTACCGGCTGCGCGGGCCGGCCGAGGAGTGACGCGTGCCGATCAGGATCCGCCTCGCGCTGGTCTTCGCGGCAGCGGTGCTGCTGATCTTCGGCGTGAGTGGGATCTTGTTCGAGCGTTCGTTCCGGCACGGTGTCGAGACGTCGCTCGACCGCGGCTTGCACACGCAGGCGAGCACGCTGGTGCGCGCGCTCCGCGACGCCAATGGCGGACCCATCGGCCTGCACGACTCCGGCTCATCCGCGCGGGTCGCGACGCAGGACCTCGTCGCTCAGATCATGACCCCGACCGGGAAGGTGCTCGAGACCACGCGTGAAGCAGGACCACGGCGCGTGCTCGGGGACGCCGAGGTGCGCGTAGCCCGACGCAGAGCTACGACGACGACGGTGCGTCTCGGGGCCGAGGACGAGCACTACCGCATCCTCGCGGTGCCGACCTTCGAGGGAGACCGCCGGCGCATCGTCGCAGTCGGGACGTCGCTCGAGTCGACCGACGACACCGTCGGCCGGGTGCGCGACGCGCTGCTCGTCGGCGGCGTCATCGTGGTCCTCGTCGCCGGCGTCGGTGCCTGGTTCCTCGCGGGGGCGGCTCTGCGCCCGGTGGAGCGCATGCGTCGCGAGGCCGCATCGATCTCGGAGCACGACGCCACGTCGCGCCTGCCCGTCCCCGGGACCCATGATGAGATCGCGGCGCTGGGCGAGACGATGAACGACCTGCTCGCCCGCTTGCAAAACGCGCTGCAGCGCCAGCGCCACTTCGTCGCCGATGCGGGCCACGAGCTGCGGACCCCGCTCGCGGTGCTGCAAACCGAGCTCGAGCTGGCGCGTCGTCGACCCCGGTCGCGGGCCGAGCTGATGGACACGATCGGCGCGGCGCAAGACGAGACGCAGCGGATGTCGCGACTGGCGGACGAGCTGCTGTTCCTCACGCAGACCGACGACGCGCGATCCGAGCTGCCACGCGGTGCGCAGCGCGTGCTCCCGATCATCGAGCAGGCGGCGGAGACCTTGGCCGCCAGAGCACGGGAGCACCGCGTCGACCTACGCGTCGAGGGTGACCCCGCGCTGGAGGCGCGCGTCGCACCGGACCTGATTCGTCGCGCGGTGGAGAACCTGCTCGAGAACGCGATTCGGTACGCGCCGCCGAGTTCGGCCGTGACGGCGCGGCTGCGACGGGAGCACGACGACCTCGTCATCGAGGTGACCGACGCGGGCTCGGGCTTCCCACCGGATTTCCTTCCGGTGGCGTTCGAGCGGTTCCGCCGCGCTGACGACGCGCGGTCCCGCCGCGACGGTGGCACGGGCCTTGGCCTCGCGATCGTGCTCGCCGTGGCCCGGGCGCACGGCGGCACGGCGGACGTCGCCAACCAGCCGGCCGGCGGTGCCGTCGTCGGCGTCCGCATCCCCGCCGATGTGTGAGGCCTCACATGCTGTTCTCATCGGTCTCGCGCGCCGGGCCCCGCAGAGTGGGGCCGTCCGGAACGTCCGGACCGCTGGTCGCTCGAGAGGATCGACGACATGAACAAGCGAACGTTCGGGGCCGCGTTGGCCGGGGCCGTGCTCCTCGCAGGTGCCTCCAAGGGTGCCGTCGCCCTCGCGCAGTCGGATGACGGCGACAACGGCGTCACCGGCGCCGACGCCGACCGGGCCGCCGCCGCGGCCCTGGCCGAGACGCACGGGGTCAAGGCGAATGCGGTCGAGCGTGACTCCGAGAAGGGAGCCGTCTGGGAGGTCGAGGTCGCGAAGGCCGACGGCTCCGTCGTCGACGTGCGCCTCGACGGCGACTTCCACGTGGTGCTGGTCGAGCGCGACTCAGAAGGCGGCTGACGCAGAACTCCCTGCCGGATCGTTTCGGTCGAGGCAGCTCCGTGACGAGCGGAAACCCGAGCGGAGGGCGGCGCTCACGAGTCGCGCGGCCCGAAAGGGTGTTGGGCGGCGTGGCGCTCATCGGGCATCGTGGACCCATGGAGCACACGGGGTGGGCCGAGCTCGAGGCCGGGCTCGGCGAGATCCGCCGTTCACCCAAGGACCGCGGGCGGGTCGAGCTCGTCGTCCGGCGCCCCGCGGAGAACGAGCGGGAGGTCCTCGCCGAGGCCGGGCTCGATTGCGACGTCGGGCTGGCGGGCGACACGTGGAGGACGCGAGGGAGCAGTAGCACCGAGGACGGGTCGGCCCACCCCGGGAAGCAGGTCACGCTCATGAACGCGCGCGTCGCCGCGTTGGTGGCCGGGCGCGCCGACCGGTGGCAGCTCGCCGGTGATCAGCTCTACGTCGATCTCGACCTCAGCTGCGACCACCTCTCCCCGGGCACTCGCCTGGCGATCGGCTCGGCGGTCGTCGAGGTCAGCGATCAGCCACACCGCGGTTGTAAGAAGTTCGCGTCACGGTTCGGCCAGGATGCGCTCCGGTTCGTGAACTCCGACGTCGGCCGCGAGCTCAACCTGCGCGGCGTCAACGCCAGGGTGGTCGTCGGTGGGATCGTGCGCCCGGGCGACGCGATCCGACGGCTTCGACCCGGGGAGTGCTAATCGCGCGGTGTCTGTGCGAGGTCGCGACGGCGGAGCTTGCCGATCTCGTTGCGCGGAAGCTCTGCTACCGCGGTGAACCCCGTCGGCACCTTGTACGCCACCACCCGGCTGCGGCACCACTCCTCGAGCACTCGAGGCTCGAGCGCGGCGCCGCGCTCGAGCACGACGAACGCCCACGGCACCTCGCCCAGGCGGTCGTCGGCGACGCCGACGACCCCGACGTCGCGTACGCCAGGGGCCTCCCGCAGCGCGTCTTCGACCTCTTCGGGGACGACCTTCAGCCCGCCGCGGTTGATCATGTCGCTGACCCGACCTTCGATCCAGACGAACCCGTCGGCGTCGATCCGCGCGAGATCGCCGGTGCGGAACCAGCCGTCCGCGTCGACGCGGTCGGCCACGGCCTCGGGGACACGCGTCGTCTGCGGCGTCCGGACCAGCAGCTCCCCGATGTCGCTCTCGCCACCGTCACCGGCCGGAACGACGCGGGCTTCCACACCGTCGTGCGGGCGCCCGACCGCGCCGAGCTTGTCCCGGTGCTCGCGCCAGTCGGCCGCGCTCCATCCGATGATCTCGCCGCCGATCTCGGTCTGCCCGTAGCCGTTGAGGACCGCGACGCCGAACCGTTCGTGGAAGCGGCGCGCCAGCGCCGCCGGCAGTGGTGCAGTGATGCTGCGCACGTAGCGCAACGGGTCCAGCGTCTCGATGGCCATCGCGTCGCACAGCATCGCCATCGCCGGTG
>WNFU01002823.1_pt1 | contig 60823 bp, 56 predicted proteins | sample 5400121 | NCBI WGS metagenome assembly WNFU01 (sample SAMN13153360, study PRJNA577476) | soil metagenome | isolation source: 100 cm soil or saprolite under grassland replicate 1 | place: USA:California | collected 2016-06-15 | reverse complement strand
AGTCCTGCAGGGCGGCGCCGTCGTCCCCGATGGGCGTGTCCAGCGAGGTGATCGTCTGGGCGGTGTCCTTGAGGCGGTGCACCTTCTCGACCGGCATGTCGAGCTCGCCGGCGAGCTCCTCGTCGCTCGGCTCACGGCCGAGCGTCTCGTGCAGGCGCGTCTGGGTCCGGCGCAGGCGGCCGACCTGCTCGTCGACGTGGACCGGGAGCCGGATGGCCCGCGCTCCGCGGTCGGCGGCGCCGCGCGCGATCGCCTGCCGGATCCACCAGGTGGCGTAGGTCGAGAACTTGAAGCCCTTGCGCCAGTCGAACTTCTCGACCGCGCGCAGCAGCCCCAGGTTGCCTTCCTGGACGAGGTCGCCCAGGGGCAGCCCGGTGGCCGAGAAGCGCCGCGCGATCGAGACCACCAGGCGCAGGTTGGACTCGATCATCTTGCGGCGGGCGCGCTCGCCGCGCGCCGCCTCGGTCTCGAGCCGCCGGCGGTCGGGGTCACCGGCGGGAAGCTCCCGCAGCGCGGCCTGGATCTCGTCGTCCTTGGTGAGCAGAGGATGCCGCCCGACCTCGTCGAGATACAGACGGAACGAGTCCGTCGTCTGGAGGTCGAGCAGCGCGTCCTGGTCCTTCATCTCGCTCCTTGGCACAGTGATCATCACGTAAGCGCACACTAGTAGTCAGGTTTGCCAACAAGTATGTTCGCAAACTGTATTCCGGAATGCACCCAGAATCTCGGCTAGAGCACATCCAGAAGTAAGCGGCAGAGGCCCAGCGCGCCTCGACACCGCTGCCACGGCGTCCGCAACCATACCATCCTGGTGCGAACGTCCCAAGGGGGATTCGGCGGGTCAGGGCGGCGACCAGGGACCGCCGAGCCGCGCCCAGTCGACACGGCCGTCGGCGGTCAGCGGGACCCCTTCCTCGGCCAGGCGGGCGCGCTGCTCGTCGCCGCCGGGACCCGGCTTGACCGCGCCGCTGGCGTAGACCACCCGCCACCAGGGCACGTCCCCAGGGCAGCCGGCCATCGCCTGGCCGACCACCCTGGAGCCCTTGCGCACCCCGAAGTGCGCCTCGGCCAGCTCGCCGTAGGTCGTGGCGCACCCGGGCGGGACCCGGCGCACCAGCGCCCAGACCGCCTCGGTGAACGCGCTCGCCACGGCGAGGACCCCTTCCTCCACCCCCGGGCCCTAGTCGTCCTCGGCGGCGGCCTTGGCCTGCTCCTCCGGCGACATCAGGTCGGCGCCCATGGCGTGGAAGCCGCCGTCGACGTGGACGAGCTCGCCGGTGACGCCCCTCGACCAGTCGGAGAACAGCCACAGGACGGTGCGGGCGACGCTGGTCGGGTCGCTCACGTCCCAGCCGAGCGGGGCGCGCCGCTCCCAGACGTCGGCGAACATGCCGAAGCCGGGGATGCTGCGCGCCGCCATGGTGCGGATCGGCCCGGCGCTGACGGCGTTGACGCGCACGCCCTTGGGGCCGAGGTCGCGCGCCAGGTAGCGGGTGACCGACTCGAGCGCGGCCTTGCAGACCCCCATCCAGTCGTAGACCGGCCAGGCGACGCGGGCGTCGAAGTCGAGCGTGACGACGGAGCCGTGGTGGCCCTCGAGCACCGGCAGCAGCCCGACGGCGAGGGTCTTGAGCGAGAAGGCGGAGACCTGGAAGGCGGTCGCGGCCGACTCGTACGGCGTGTTGAGGAAGTTGCCACCCAGGGCGTCGCCCGGCGCGAAGGCGATCGCGTGCAGCACGCCGTCGAGCCGCCCCCAGCGCCGCGCCAGCTCTTCGCCGACGGCGGTCACGTCCTCGGGCTTGTTGGCGTCGAGTTCGAGCACGTCCACCGCGCTCGGCAGCCGTCTGGCGGACCGCTCGGTGAGCGAGCGCGTGCGGCCGAAGCCGGTCAGGACCACCTCGGCCCCGTTGTCGAGCGCCTCGCGGGCGACCGCGTAGGCGATGGAGCCGGGGGTGAGCACCCCGGTGACGAGCAGTCGCTTGCCGTCGACGAGCACAGCCTGGCGCCTCCTTCCGGTGCGTCGCGCCGCCGCACCCCAGGCGGCCGAGGGCGCATTGTACGGGTCGTGAGGTCGAACGCCAGGTCACCGGCGCGGGCGTGGGGGACGCCGGGCTACCGGCAGGTGAAGGGGGCGGCCAGCCGGCCGCCCCCTGGAATCATCATATGTAGTTCCGAAGGACTAGCCCGAGAGGCGTTCCGTCACGAGTGAGATGACGTTGCCGTAGTCGTCGAAGTCGCGGATGACCGCGACCCGCGCGCTCTCCCTCGAGGCGGGCCTCCCGCCTGCGTCCAGATAGGAGAGGCGCTGTAAGCCTCCCGGAATGGGCTCCTGAGCCACCTCGGAGTCCGATGGTGTCGCCACAGGCAGTCCTCCTCTCCGTACCGCGCCGGGGAGCGCGGGAAGGGCCGGCGGCCAGATCGTCGTTGCAGGTGTACCACCTTCGCCACGAGTACGGAACCCCTGGGTTACGTGCTGTTTCCTAGCCCGCCGTAGTCATTTCGGACCCGGCTACCTGCGTATTCGGGGTCGATCCGGGCCTGAACATCGATACATAGCCATCTCGGTAATTTCTGTGATGTCCCACCGTGGGACAGCGCAGTACCGTCGCCCCGACCTTGCCATGGGTGCCAGCCCCAGTGGCGAGGGTAGGAAGCGCCGCCTCCCCCCGGGCGGCACCCGCAAGGGCCGGGACCCACTTGGGTTCCGGCCCTTGTGCATGCCCGCAGCGGATGCGTCGACCCGCCCCGGTGCGCCTGGCAGGATGGTGGCGATGCCGGCGGATGACGATGGGGGCGATGGCGAGATGAGCGGCGGTCGCAAGCGCGTCCTGGTGGTCGGCGGCGGGTTCGGCGGCATGTACACCGCCCGCCACCTGGAGCGGCGCCTGCCCCCGGGCGCGGCGGAGATCCTGCTGGTCAACCCCGAGAACTTCATGCTCTACACGCCGCTGCTGCCGGAGGCGGCGGCGGGCACGATCGAGCCGAGGCACGTGGTCGTGCCGCTGCGCCGGGTGCTGCGCCGCACCCGGCTGGTGATCGGCCGGGCCACCGGCGTCGACGCCGAGCGGCGCACCTGCACGGTGCAGCCGCCAGAAGGCGAGCAGCGGGTGCTCACCTGGGACCGCCTCGTGCTCGCGCCGGGGTCGGTGTCGCGGGTGCCGCCGATCCCAGGGCTGGCCGAGCACGCACGCGGCTTCAAGACCCTGCCCGAGGGCATCTACCTCCGCAACCACGTCCTGCGCCAGCTCGAGCTGGCCGACGCGAGCGACGACGCCGCCGAGCGCACGCGGCGCTGCACCTTCGTGGTGGTCGGCGCCGGCTACGCCGGCACCGAGCTGGTCGCCGAGATGCAGGTGCTGACCACCAGGGCGCTGCGCGCCTACCCGGGGCTGCGGCCCCGCGACGTGCGGTGGGTGCTGGCCGACGTGGCGCCGACGATCATGCCGGAGCTCGGCGGCGAGCTCGCCCGCATCGCCATGCGCACGCTGCGCCAGCGCGGCGTCGAGGTGCGCCTGGAGACCGAGGTGAAGGAGGTCGGCCCGGACTGGGTGCGGCTCTCCGACGGCGAGGAGATCGCGACGCGCACCTTCGTGTGGACGGCCGGGGTGACGCCCAACCCGCTGGCGGCCCGGGCGGGGCTGCCGACCGACGACAAGGGCCGGCTGCTGGTCGACCAGTACCTGGTGGTGCGGGGCCACCGGGACGTGTTCGCCCTCGGCGACACCGCCCTGGTGCCCGACCAGGCCGAGCCGCGCGGCTTCGCCCCGCCGACCGCCCAGCACTCGCTGCGCGAGGCGAAGGTGTGCGCGGCCAACGTGGCCGCCTCGCTCGGCGAGGGCGAGCGCGAGCCGTTCCACTTCAGGGGCCTGGGCCTGGCCGTCAACCTGGCCGACTACAAGGGCGTGGTGCGCGCCTACGGCGTGCCGCTGACCGGCTTCCTCGGCTGGTTCGCCGCTCGCAGCTACCACCTGCTCACGATGCCCACGTTCAGCCGCCGCATCCGCATCGGCCTGGACTGGGCGGTCGCGCTCATCTCACCGCGTGACATCGCCGAGCTCGGCTCGCTCGGCCGCGAGGACCCGCGCGCCGCCCACGACTAGCGGCCCCGCCGGCCCGGGAGTATGAGCACTCGGGAACGGGAACGGTAGGATCTCGGGGAGGCAGCGCTGCCCGTTCACGGCGATCCCCCCGGATGGCCCGTCCGGACAGCCTGTCCGGTGGTGCTGGGCGCCGTCCCCAGAGCGTCCGGCCCGACGGCAGCCTCGCCGGCCCCCGGCCGGCGCGAGGCCGGAGCGTCCGCGAGCGGCGGACCTGGACCGGGGGAGAGACGCATGGACCAGACCGACGAGCAGGTACGGCTGCTCGGCGAGGACGGCACGCTCGTCGAGCACGACACCTACAAGGTCGACCTCTCCGACGACCAGCTCCGGGACCTCTACCGCCAGCTGGTGGTGGTGCGCCGGATCGACGTCGAGGGGACCAACCTGCAGCGCCAGGGCCAGCTCGGCATCTGGGCACCCCTGCTCGGCCAGGAGGCGGCCCAGGTGGGCAGCGCGCTGGCCCTGGGGCCGAACGACGTCGTCTTCCCCTCCTACCGCGAGCACGGCGTGGCCTACTGCCGCGGGCTGGACATCCTCAAGGTGTTCGAGCTGTTCCGCGGCGTCAGCCTGGCCGGCTGGGACCCGACCGAGCACAACGTCGCGCTCTACACCATCCCGATCGGCACCCAGGTGCTGCACGCCACCGGCTACGCCATCGGCGCCAAGTGGGACGGTGCCGAGCTGGCGGTGGTCGCCTACTTCGGCGACGGCGCCACCTCGGAGGGCGACACCAACGAGGCGTTCAACTTCGCCGCGGTCAACGCCGCGCCGGTGGTGTTCTTCTGCCAGAACAACCAGTGGGCGATCTCGGTGCCGCTGGTCAAGCAGATGGCCGTCCCCGTCTACCGGCGCGCCGCCGGCTTCGGCTTCCCCGGGGTGCAGGTCGACGGCAACGACGTGCTGGCGGTGTACGCGGTCAGCAAGGTGGCGGCCGACCGGGCGCGCGAGGGCGGCGGCCCCACCCTCATCGAAGCGCTCACCTACCGGCTCGGCGCGCACACCACCACCGACGACCCGACCCGCTACCGCACCAAGGACGAGCTGGACATGTGGACCGCGCGGGAGCCGATCGGGCGCTACAAGGCGTTCCTGGACAGGGCCGGGCTCTGGTCGGAGGAGCTGGAGGCCGAGGTCCAGGGGGAGGCCGACCGGGTCGCGGGCCGCCTCAGGGCGTCGGTCGAGGAGATGCCCGACCCGCCCCTGTCGGACCTGGTCGAGCACGTCTACGCCGAGCGCCCCGCGACGCTCGAGCGCCAGTGGCAGCGGCTGCAGCAGTTCGAGGCGCAGTTCGCGGGTGAGGAGGCCTAGATGGCGCAGATCACGATGGCCAAGGCGCTGAACACCGCGCTGCGCGACGCCATGGAGGCCGACGACCGGGTGGTCCTTCTCGGCGAGGACGTCGGCACCCTCGGCGGGGTCTTCCGCATCACCGACGGCCTGCAGAAGGACTTCGGCGAGCTGCGGGTGATGGACACCCCGCTGGCGGAGTCCGGGATCGTCGGCGTCTCCGTCGGGCTGGCCATGCGCGGCTACCGGCCGGTCGCCGAGATGCAGTTCGACGGCTTCAGCTTCCCGGCGCTCGACCAGATCATCAGCCACCTGGCCAAGTACCGGAACCGTTCGAAGGGCACCTGCTCGATGCCGGTGGTGGTGCGCATCCCCTACGGCGGCGGCATCGGGGCGGTCGAGCACCACTCCGAGAGCCCAGAGGCCCTCTACGCCCACACCGCGGGCCTCAAGGTGGTCACCCCGGCCACCCCCGCCGACGCCTACTCCCTGCTGCGGCAGTCGATCGAGAGCGACGACCCGGTGATCTTCCTCGAGCCCAAGCGGCGCTACTGGCTCAAGGAGGAGGTCGACCTGCCGGTCACCACCGAGCCGCTCGGCACCGCCAGGGTGCTGCGGGAGGGTGACGACTGCACCGTGGTCGCCTACGGCCCGATGGTCAAGGTGGCGCTGGAGGCCGCGGCCGTCGCCGAGGAGGAGGGGCTCGGCTCGCTCGAGGTGATCGACCTGCGCACCCTGGTCCCGCTCGACGAGGACGCGCTGGTCGCCTCGGCGGAGAAGACCGGCCACATGGTGGTCGTCCACGAGGCGCCCGAGTTCCTCGGCATGGGCGCCGAGATCGCCGCCAGGGTCGCCGAGCGCGCCTTCTTCCACCTCGAGGCGCCCGTGCTGCGCTGCACCGGCCTGGACGTGCCCTACCCGCCGGCCAAGCTCGAGGAGGCCTACCTGCCGAGCGTCGACCGGATCCTGTGGACCGTGCAGCGGTCGCTCGAGTTCTGAGTTCGAAGGAGGCGCCGGTGCCCGAGCGCGAGTTCAAGCTCCCCGACCTGGGGGAGGGCCTGACCGATGGCGAGGTGGTGCGCTGGCTCGTCCACGAGGGCGACACCATCACCCTGAACCAGCCGATCGTCGAGGTCGAGACGGCCAAGGCGGTGGTCGAGATTCCCGCGCCGTACGCGGGCCGGGTCACCAAGCTGCACGCCGCCGAGGGCGAGAGCCTCGACGTGGGCGCTCCGCTGCTGAGCGTCGACACCGGCGGCACGGCGCAGCCGGCCGCCGGCGAGCCCGGCGTCGAGGGGTTCGCCACCCCGGAGGCCGAGGAGCCCGTCTCCCAGGCGACCCTGGTCGGGCCCGGCGAGCGCCAGCAGGTGCGGCGCCGCCGCGCGGCCGCCGCGTCGGCCGGCTCGACGGCGACCGCGCGCGCCCGCCTCGCCCCGGTGGGCGACGGCCAGCCCGCCGCGGCCGCCACCCGGCCCGCGGCGACGCCGCCGGTGCGCAAGTACGCCAAGGAGCACGGCGTCGACCTCACCTTGGTCAGCGGCACCGGCAAGGCCGGGCGCATCACCCGCGAGGACGTCGACCGGGCGCTGGAGCCGGCCGCCGCGCCGGCCGCCGTGGCGCGCGAGCGGACCGACGAGCGCATCCCCGTGCGGGGCACGCGCAAGGCGACCGCCGTGGCGATGGTCGCCTCCGCCTTCACCATCCCGCACGTCACCGAGTTCCTCACGGTCGACGCGACCGCCCTGGTGGACCTGCGCGCCCGCCTCAAGGCGCTGCCACAGGCCGAAGGGATCAGGGTCACGCCGCTGCCGATCGTCGCCAAGGCGCTGTGCGTGGCCCTGCGGCAGTACCCGACGATGAACTCCGCCTGGGACGAGCAGGCCGGCGAGATCGTGGTCAAGCACTACGTCAACCTGGGCATCGCCACCGACACGGCGAGCGGGCTGCTGGTGCCGAACATCAAGGACGCCGACACGCTCGGCATCCTCGACCTGGCCCGCGAGCTGGGCCGCCTGACCGAGCTGGCGCGCGGGCGCAAGGTCACCCCCGCCGACCTCGCCGGCGGCACGATCACCATCACCAACGTGGGCGGCTTCGGCGTGGAGACCGGCACGCCGATCATCAACAGCCCCGAGTGCGCCATCGTCGCCACCGGGCTGATCGCGCCGCGGCCGTGGGTGGTCGACGGCGAGCTGGCCGTGCGCCAGCTCATGACCACCTCGGTCTCGTTCGACCACCGCATCGTGGACGGCGCCTACGCCGCCCGCTTCCTCGCCCACCTGCGCGACCTGCTGGAGGACCCGGCGCTGCTGGCCGCCTTCTAGGTTCTCGTTGCCGGGTTCCTTGCGGGGGAAGCAAGGAGGCGTGCCCGGCGGCTCAGGACCCCGCTCCCGCCGGCCGATGGTTGCATGGTCACCGCCGCCGCGACCCTCGGCCGCGGTCGGGAGTTGCCCGAAAAGTGCTGCCTTGCCCGTCCCCGGCGGTTACCCTGGAAGGGCCGACAAGGGGGTCTTCGATGACCGACGCGGCGCGCCGGGCGGTTGCCGTGATCGTCGTGCTTGCCGTGGTGACAGCCGGAACGGCCCTGTTCACCACGCTCCGCTCCGACCGGGAGATGGCATCGGTGCGCCGGAGCAACGGCGAGGGAGCCTTCTCCGCGTCCGGCTCCGGCGCGCACGGCACCGCCGGGTTCCGCGGGCAGGTGCTCCTCTGGGCGTTCGGCGGCTTCACGAGCAACGAGGTCAGGCGCGTCCGCGACTCGACCAGGGTGGCCTCGATCGTGGCGGTGCGCACGGGCCGGCTCGCCGTGGCCAGCGGCAGCGCCGGCTACCCGGTGGTCCCGATCGAGGCCGCCGCGGTCGCCGAGGACGCCTACGCGGCGGCCGTCGGCCGCTCCGCCGGCCGCCTCGCGGTCCAGCTGCGCAAGGGCGTCGTCCTCTCCCAGACCAGTGCCGCGCTGCGCCGGCTGCGGGCCGGCGGCCAGCTGCGCCTCGCCGGCGGCCGGCGCCTGGACGTGACCGGCGTGGTGGCCGACTGGATGCTCGGCGGCTACGAGGCCGCCACCTCGCGGGACCGCGGCAGCGGCCTGAACCTGCGGCGCGCCACCTACCTGCTGGTGCGCCCGCGCGGCGAGGAGGCCGCGTTCGAGGCGGACATGCGCCGCCTGCTGCCGGGCCGGCTGCTGCGCTTCCGCAAGCCGGGCGCGCGTCCCTTCCTCCGCGCCGGCGACGACGTCCTGCCGCTCGCCCTGGTCAAGCAGCGCTTCGGCGAGTTCCGCACGCGCAGCCTCACGCAGCCGCTGCCCGACCCGCGCTGGGTGAAGGCGAACCTCGCCAGCGCGACCGTGCCGGTGCTCGGCACGGTCCGCTGCCACCGGCTGGTCCTGCCCGCGCTCGCCGCGGCGATGACCGAGCTGCGTGCCGCCCGCCTGGACAAGCTGATCGACGTGGCCGACTCGCGGCGTGGCGGCACCTGCTTCTCGCGGACGCCACGCTCCGGCGACGTCGTGCCCTCGCGGCACCTGTGGGGCATCGCCGTCGAGCTCAACCCGTCGAGCAACCCGGCTGGAGTGGCTCCGAAGCTGGACCGCCGCATCGTCAGGGTGATGGCCCACCACGGCTTCGCCTGGGGCGGCACCTGGCTGCACCCCTCGGGCAGCCACTTCGAATGGGTGGGCGCCGGCGCTTGACGTGATTGTGCCTAGTCCGGGGACTGCGGCGGCGGCTGCTCGGTGAGCAGGTGCTTCTGCAGGTCGAACAGCTCACCGAGGAGCTGCTGCAGGCTGGTCGCGCTCATCTCGAGGGAGAGCTGGACGTCGGTCACCGTCCGCCGCGCATCCGGGTCGCCGGCGTCGGCGTAGTCGAGGGCCAGCAGCATCTCGGTCATGCCGCGCATCAGGTGGACGTGCGCCTCGACGCCGAGCCCCCAGAGGCGTCGCGACCTGCGGCGGTCCGCGGTCTCGAGCAGCAGCCGCGGCAGCAGCGACCGGCGCGCCAGGCGCAGGTGGCGGCCGCCGCGATCGTCCACCGGCCCCCTCAGCAGTGAGCACTTGTCCGGATCGACGGAAGCATACGTTCGGAGGATGGCCGAGACCACCCCTGACCTCCGCTAGACCGGCTCCGGTGTCCCGCTGGTGGCCGGGTCGTCCGGCAGGTCGAGCGGCGGGCTCTCGAGGAGTTGCGCCGGCACCTCCCCGGCCGTCCCGGCGCTCCCGCGCGGGGGGCCGGACGGGTCGCAGAACAGGGCCATGCTGGCGGTGTAGCCGTGGACGAAGTTGCGCTTGCCGACCGGGCCGAGCTCGCCCTGGGCGAAGAAGCCGGCGAGCGGCACGTCACCGGTCGCCCTGGCGAGCAGACCGGCGTCGTGGTCCGGCCGGCCGAAGAAGCCGCGGCCCCGGCCGTTGCAGGAGAACAGCAGCACGCCCTTGGGGTTCCAGGCGGCGACCGGGTCGAGCAGCAGCCGCAGGTCCTCGTCGGCGGCGGTGGCGTCGCGGACGTGGAACTGCAGGGTCTGGCCGAGCTCGACGGCGTCGCCGACGGCGATCGCCCCGGTTTCCGGGTCGGCGCCGACCAGCCCGCGGATGAGGAAGTCGCCGCGGCCGAACTCGGCCTTGTGCTCGTCGATCACCTGGCCGACGTGGAGCCCGCCGCGGACCAGCACCTGCTCCTGCGGAGTGAGGTTGGACACGAGCTGCCGCAGCCGCTCGACCGCCGGCTGCCCGCCGAGCTCCTCGACGACGTTGCCCTCGCCGCGGGTGACCGCGTACGGCGAGCCGATCGGGCGGCACCCCTGGCTCACCACCGTGCGCACCTCCACGGGACCGACGAGGGCGACGCCGACGGCGCCGGACTGCAGCGCCTCGGTGCCCAGCACCAGGCGGTGCTGGCCGGGCCGCTCGCCACCCGAGGCCATGCCGCCGACCACCGGCAGGCCCGGCTGCTCCTCGTTGAGGCGCTCGAGGAAGCGGTCGGCCGGGAACGAGAAGCCGTCCGCCAGCAGCAGGACGGTCGCGCGCGCGTCAGGTTCGAAGCCGGGCCAGCCGGTCACGCCGTAGCCGTCCGGGACCTGCACGACCTGCAGGGCGAACGTCCCGACCTCGACACCGGGCAGCCGCGCCGCCCACACCGACAGGCCGGCGGAGCCCTCCAGCTCCTTGCGGCCGCCGATCACGGCCTGGGCGGTGCAGCCGACGATCGCCGAGGTGCCCAGGCGCTCGCTCAGGCTCAGCGCGATGCCCGAGGCCGCCTCGGCGTGGTCCATGGAGAAGAAGCAGACCACCAGGTCGGGCACGCCGCCGAGCTGGTCGAGCAGGGACGGCACGATCTCGTCGAGGGCCTCGTTGTGGTCGACCGCGGTGGAGGCCGCGGCGGCGAATTCCAGCATGGAAAACTCGTCTCGAGTGACAGCCCGGATCCGGGCCAGGCTACTCTTCTCCGCGATCAGGTAGCCGCCTCGCGCTCCTCGTCGGCGGCCATGGCGGTCGCCTCCGGCTCGAGGACCTCGTACGGCGTGAAGAAGCCGTCGCGCATCCGCATGCGCAGGTCCCCGCGGTGCCGCACCATCAGCGCGCCGCCGGCGACCAGGTAGGCGGCGGAGACGACCAGCAGCTCCACTCCGTGCGCCGAGGACGGCACCAGCGCGCCGATCACGAACTGCGCCCAGAACAGCCCGAACAGGGCCAGCGCCTCCCGCACCGACAGCTCCAGGTTGAAGAGGATGGCGAGGGCGAACACGGTCTGGGAGGCGGTCAGCAGCACCTCCTGGCGCGGCAACGTGTCCATCGGCAGGCCGCGGACGCTGCCAGAGGCCAGCGCGAACACCACCGGCAGGGTGCCGACGAGCAGGGTCCACTGGTTGACCTTGGACGACACCAGCGTGGTGAGCGCCTGGTCGGTCTTCAGCCGCCACGCGAACATGCCGGCCACCAGCAGCTCCGGCGCCTCGGAGGCGAGCGGCGCGACCCACTGCACCAGCACGAACTCGCTCACGCCGAGCTGGGCGCCGGTCTCCTTGAGGGACTCGGCGAAGTGCTCGGCCACCAACAGGATCACCGTGGCGGCCACGAGGAACAGGCCGGCGACGGCGCGCCGGCGGGTGGCCCGCGGCAGCGCGCCGAGCCAGGCCGCCGGGCCGATCAGCACCGGTGTCTCGGCCGGCGCCCGCGAGATGCGCACCACGTAGGCGACGAAGATGCCCACCAGGATGACCGCGTCGAACAGGCTCACCGACCGCTTCAGCGGCAGGGTCAGCGAGTACGCGCAGGCCAGGGCCAGGTAGGACAGCTCGACCGACTTGCCACGGCTGAGGACGATGCCGCTGCGCCGCTCGCCACGCTGGCGCCAGCGCCACCATGCCACCAGCACCACCAGCGCCCAGCCGACGCCGATCAGCAGCCGGTTCGCCCCGGTCATGTTGGCGAGCACCAGCGTGCAGTCGCTCTGGCCCTGCGAGCCGGGCGGCTGGCAGGAGGGCCCGAAGCGCTGCACGTCGTTGCCGCCCTTCCAGGCGAACACGAAGCCCACCGCGTACTCGGGCAGCACCGCGACCAGGGCGAGGGCGCCGATCGCCAGGCTGGCCGAGACGTCGAGCTGGGCCGCCTCCGCGGCCCAGCCGAGCAGGAACGCCGCTCCGATGACGGCGAGGCCATACAGCAGCACCTGCAGCGCGGGCGCCAGCTCGGGCGCGCCGACCCATTGCGCCCCGGCCAGCCCCGGCTCGCCGCCGGGGAGGTCGACCGTCTGCAGGAGCTGGGCGAGGCCGAGCGCGCTGCCTGGGATGGTGATGGCCACCGCGGCGAGCAGCGGCCCGCGACGGCCGGGTCGGTACGACTGCGGCTCTGCGCGCATGGCGGCCTCCGGCTCACGAGCGGCGCCGCCAGCCGGGCGCGGGCCGGCTGGCCCGCGCCACCACGGTGGCGCCGCGGCGGTCGAAGGTCTCGTCCACCCGCGCGAGCGGGGTGAGCGCCCGGGCGGGTGTCGGCACCCGCCGTCCTGACGGCACGCTCGGGGAGGCCAGGGCCTCCGGACTACTCCCCTTCGCGACCCATCCTATCGTCTTCGCGACGAGGGCCGGTGCAACCGGCCGTTCGTCGCGGTCCCGCTCAGGCCTGGCCGCCGAGCGTCTCGCGCAGGAAGTCGAGCGTGCGGCGCCACGACAGCTCGGCCGCCTCGCGGTCGTGCACCTGGGGACGGGTGTCGTTGAAGAAGGCGTGGGTGGTGCCCGGGTAGTGGTGGAAGGTCACCCGCACGCCGGCGTCGCGCAGCTCCCCCTCGATCTGGTCGGCCAGCTCCCGGTTGGCGAAGCTGTCCTGCTCGGCGTAGTGGCCCAGCACCGCGCCCTTGACCGCGGAGAGGTCCCACTCGGCGTCGTGGGGCGGGAAGCCGTAGTAGGAGACGGCGGCGGCCACCTCGGGCTTGCGGGTTGCGAGGTAGAGGGCGAGCCCGCCGCCGGCGCAGAAGCCGACCACGCCGACGCCGTTGCCGGTCGTCTCCGGCATCGCGAGCAGGGCGTCGACCGCGCCGGCCATGTCCTTGGCGGCCTGGTCGATGCGCATGGCCATGAGCAGCTTGCCGGCCTCGTCGGGCTCGGTGGTGGTCTCGCCGTGGTACAGGTCGGGGGCCATCGCCACGAAGCCCTCGCCGGCGAAGCGGTCGGAGACGTCCTTGATGTGGTCCACCAGGCCCCACCACTCCTGGATCACGACCACGCCGGGACCGTTGCCCGAGGCTGGGACGGACACGTAGGCGGACACGGTCCCGCCGTTGGAGCTGATCTCTCGCATGGAGCCGGCCATGGGTCCCTCCTGGGTCGGGGTGCGGCCACGCCGCCCTGCGTGGCGGCGCCGATCGTTCCACTCCAGGCCGGTGACGACCAGCCGCCACAGCTCAAGCAGCCGGCGGCGGAGCCCGAGTCAACCCCGGAGGAGGCGAGCGCGTCCAGGGGGGCCGCCGGCGGATTGGAGAACTTGCGGGCCTGGCTGGAGGCCCTGACATCGCTGCACGGGTCCGACCTGCACGTCAAGGTCGGCTCGGTGCCGCGCGTCAGGGTGGACGGCCGCCTGGTGCGCCTGGACGCTCCCCAGGTCACCAAGGAGATGGCCGAGACGATGCTGCGCGAGCTGATCCGTGCGGATCTCTACGAGGAGTTCCAGCAGCGCAGCGAGGCCGACTTCGCCTACTCGCTCCCCGGCATCGGCCGCTTCCGGGTCAACGCCTTCCGCCAGCGCGGCACGGTCGGCCTGGTGCTGCGGCGCGTCCAGGTGGGCGCGCTCGGGGTCGAGGACCTCGGCCTGCCCGAGGTGATCAGCCGGCTGGCCGAGGAGCCGCGCGGCCTGGTGCTGGTGACCGGGCCGACGGGGTCGGGCAAGACCACCACCCTGGCCGCCATGATCGACCACATCAACGCGAACCGGGAGGTGCACGTCGTCACCATCGAAGACCCAATCGAAGTGCTTCATTCCGACAAGCTGGGCATGATCAACCAGCGCGAGGTCCGGGTCGACACGGCCGACTTCGCCACCGCCATGCGCGCCGCCATGCGGCAGGACCCGGACGTGATCCTGGTGGGCGAGATGCGCGACGCCGAGACGGTCAAGGCCGCCCTCGCCGCCGCCGAGACGGGCCACTTCGTCCTCTCCACGCTGCACACCACCGACGCGGCCGAGACCGTCAACCGCTGCGTCGACTTCTTCCCGCCCTACCAGCAGAAGCAGGTCCGCATCGGCCTTGCCGCGACCCTGCGCGGGATCATCTGCCAGCGTCTGGTGGCGCGGGCGGACGAGCCTGGCCGGGTGGCGGTGCTCGAGGTGATGGTCAACACCGGCAGGACGGCCGAGGCGATCGGCGACCCGGAGCGCACCAGCGAGCTCCACGGCATCATCGCCGAGGGCGGCTTCTACGGCATGCAGACCTTCGACCAGCACCTGGTCGAGCTGTACCGCGACGGCGTGGTCACGCTCGACGACGCCATGCTGGTCGCCTCCAACCCGCACGACTTCCGCATCACCTTGCGCAACCAGGGCCTGGTTGCCTGACCCGCCGGCACGCCGACGCCTAAAGCCGCGCCGGTGGCGGCCGAAGGAACCAGCATGAAGCGGCACCCGCCCGGGAGGCGGTCGCCCGGCCAGTTGCGCCGCGCGGCCAGCCGCCGCTCGGACGGGTTCACCCTGATCGAGCTGCTCGCCGCCCTGGGGATCGCCGCGATCGCGGTGCTCGCGCTGGCCGGCGGGCTGGCCGCCGCGCTCAAGCTCGCCGGCCTGCAGAAGGTCCGCACCCAGGGCAACGAGCTGGCCACTCAGGCGATCGAGGACCTGCAGCGGCTCGACTACGACCACCTCGGCGTGTGCACGCCGGCCTCGGGGGCGCCCGGTGGCCTGTCGGACACGACCTACCTGGCCAACTGCTCCAGCCCCACCTACGGGGAGCCGTGCACCCCGACGGTCGGCCAGGTGCCGGACACCGCCTACACGTGCACCCGGCGAGGCGTCACCTTCCAGGTCCGCCGCTTCGTGGCCTGGGGCGACAGCAACCACACCAACAAGCGGCTCGCGGTGCTGGTGGACTGGACCGACCAGGCCGGCGCGCACCAGGTCACCCAGCAGAGCTCCCTGCGCAGTCCCGACCAGGGCAGCGTCATCGGGCTGCCGTCGCCGTCCTTCACCGGCACCTCGGTGCTGGTCGACGGCGTCACGGCCAGCAGCGGCAACCCGATCGGCCTGGTCGCGGGCGTGGTGCAGAGCCCGGTCACCTTCCAGGCGACCACCAACGGGCTCCCCGACAGCGTGTTCGTGAGCTTCCTGGTCCGCGGCGAGACCGGCTCGTCGGGCGCGACGCTGCAGCTCACCCCGAGCGGCAGCGGCGCCTGGTCGGCCACCCTGCCGGCGGGCAGCGACCAGTTCCTGTTCGGGAGCGGCACCCAGTACGTCACCTTCATCGCCGTCCGCAGCGCCGACGGCAAGGTCAACAGCCAGCCCAACGCGCAGGTGGTGACGTTCGTGAGCTGCCTGCCCGGGGGGACCGGCTGCACCGCCGGCGACAACCCGCCCGGCATTGCCGGCGTCGCCGCCAGCCCGACCACGCCCCGCATCGACCCGGCCGGCCTGCTCTGCGACGACATCACCGTCAGCGCCACCACCAGCAACCTCACCGCCGCCGACTCGGTCACGGCCAGCTTCCAGACCCTCGCCGGCCCCTACACGATCGCGCTGAGCTCGAGCGACGGCAGCGCCTGGAGCGCGGTGATCCCCATCTCGGCGAGCTACCGCTTCCCAACGGGCAGCCAGCCCATCTACGTCACGGCCGCGCAGGACTACGCGCCGACCGCGACCCCGCCGGAGTACGGCTCCACCGCGGCGGTGGTGACCAGCCCGCTGACCTTCGGGGGTGGCTGCCCGTGAGGCGCGCGGTCGCCGCGGGCCGGCGGCAGGACGGGCTGACGGTGGTCGAGCTGACGGTGGTCATGGCCGTGATGGTGCTGGTGTCCGCGATCCTGCTCGGCCTGCTCGACCACACCACCTCCATCTTCAGGAGAGCTTCCGACGACGTCCAGGCCGAGAACGACGGCCGCCTGGCGCTGCGCACCATGACCCAGGACATCCGTGGCGCGAACCCGGCGAGCATCAGCTTCACCGGCGCGGTCGCCGGCTCCTGCCCGGCGACGCCGACCCCGGCGAACTGCCTGCGCTTCACCGTCGAGCGCGGCACCACCGCCACGCCCAACTGCCGCTCCACGGTGACCTATGGGCTGCAGGCGGACTGGGTGCAGCAGACCCGCGCCGACAGTGCCTGCACCGCCAGCCTCAACCTCAGCCGCAAGCTGATCACCGGCGTGGCCAACGGCACGACGCCGCTGTTCACCTACTACGGCGACGACGGCGCCGCGCTGAGCAGCGGCCAGGCCGGCGCCAGCTCGATCAAGGTCACGCTCCTGGTCGACTACACGGGCGCGCAGCAGCCGCTCACGCTCGTCAGCACGCTCTCGCTGCGCAACGCGCGATAGGAGCCAGCCATGCCCGCCCGTCCAACCCACGCCTCCGCCGCCCGCGAGCGCGGCAGCGTCGCCATGGCCCTGATCGTCATCATGGTCGCCACCATCATGGTGGTGGCGCTGCTGGTCACCACGCAGATCGGGCTGCGGTCCGCCAGGCGGTCCGGCGACTCGGCCAACGCCCTGCAGCTCGCCGACGCCGGCATCAACGACGCCGCCAAGGCGGTCACCGCCCACAGCAGCAGCTTCAGCGACACGAGCAGCCTGGGGACGGCCGGGTCCTACACCTACACCGCCACCAAGGACGGCGCCGTCTGGCGCCTTGACGCCACCGGCACCGACGCCACCGGCGTCAAGCGGCGGGTGCTCGCCGACGCCGTCGACCAGCCGCTGTTCGGCCACGCCTTCTTCGCCCTGGCCGCCTCGGAGCTCAAGGGCACGGCCGACAGCTACACCGGCCCGTCGAACACCTGCGCCACCGACCCCGGCATGGGCGTGGTCGGCAGCAACGGCTCCATCACCTTCACCGGCGGCACAGGCAGCAGCGCCTACAACTGCCGCAGTGCCTTCGGCTGGGAGTACGCCGCCGACGGCTGCGCCTTCTTCGGGCAGAGCACCATCCCGCTCGACGCCAAGGGCAACGACCCGATCGCCCGTGGCGCCTGCCCGCCGGCTCCCGACACCGCCACCTACCCCGACAAGTACATCCCGCCGGCGGTCACCGTCCCCGCCGGGCTGAGCAGCGAGGGGTCGCTGGTCTGCCCGACCGGGGGCACGATCCCGTCGGGGACGCACCTGTACTCGAGCATCACGCTCAACGGCGGCTGCCGGGTCGCCAGCGGCTCCACCGCCGCGGTGATCTACGTCACCGGCCCGGTCACGATCGGCACCGACCCCGGCTCCTGCAAGAGCGTGATCAACGCGCCGCCGGCGGCGACCTGCTCCAGCGGCGGGTACCAGAGCGGCTGGCCGGCGACGCTGCAGATCAACGCCGCCGGCAGCGGCACGGTCGACTTCGCCAACCACTCCATCTTCTGGGGCGTCGTCAACGCGCCAACGAGGGTGTTCAACGCCAGCGGCACCGGCACCCCGCAGGTGGAGGTGTTCGGCGCGGTGCTGGCCACCAGCGCCAGCGCCGCCGCCCAGTTCGAGTTCCACTACGACCAGTCGCTCAAGACGTCGCTCACCACCGGCCAGTACCGCGTCACCAACTGGCGCGAGGAGGCGAGCGGCTGACGGCACCCTCCGAATCGGGTACGGCGGCGCACCCAGGTGCCGATGTAGTAGGCGACGGAGGGGAACGCCAACGGAGCGACGGTGAGGTGAGGGATGCGGGCAGCGGGGCCGGTGCGGGCGTCCCAGGGAAGTGACGCCCGCGTCTCGTTGCTGCGCGCGCTGGCCAACGCCTGCCTCGCCCTGCTGGCCGTGCTGGCGCTGGTCGCCAACCCCGGCGGGGCCGGTCTGCTGCTCGCCGTCGCCAGCCTGCTGCTGCTCGCCTACCAGGGCTACGGCTCGCTGCTGCAGCGCAACCAGCACCTCGAGCGGCTCTACGACTTCACCCGCGCCGTGACCCGCTCCCAGGAGGTTGAGGAGATCGTCCGGGCGCTGCTGGAGCAGTCGTCGGGGCTGCTGCGGGCCGAGCGGGCGGAGCTGCTCCTCGACGACTCCGCGCCCGGCGCCTCCCGGCTGGTCCGGCTCGCCGGCGGCCAGGGCGGGTCCGTCGAGGCCCGGCCGGTGGACGAGGCCGGGCGGCTGTTCCAGGTGCCGGAAGGGACCGTCGCGGTCCACCCGCGGCCGATCCGTGACCCCTCGCTGCGCGGCGAGGCCGCCGAGCAGGGTCTCCGCGACGCCGTGACGGCCATCCTGCCCGGGCACGGGAAGCCGCTCGGCGCGCTGCTGGTCGGCAACCGGCTCGGTGAGGCAGGCACCTTCGACGCCGAGGACGGCCGGCTGCTCGAGGCCCTGGCCAACCAGGCCGCCGTGGCGCTCGAGAAGGCACGCCTGATCGGCCGCCTGCGGATGGAGGTGGCGGAGCGGAGGATCCAGGCCCTCTACGACCGGCTGACCGGCCTGGGCAACCGGCGCTGGTTCCTGGAGGAGCTCGCCGGCGCCATCGAGGCCCGGCCGGGCGGCGGCCTCGCCGTGCTCCTGCTCGACCTTGACCGCTTCAAGGAGATCAACGACACCCTCGGCTACGACGCCGGGGACCACGTGCTGCTGGAGGTGTCCGAGCGGCTGGCGACCACCACGGCGGGAACCGGCATGGTGGCCCGGCTGGGCGGCGACGAGTTCGCCGTGCTCTCCCGCGGCGTCGGGGACCCCGCCGCCGCCGCCGAGCTCGCCGGGCGGCTCTGGGCGGCACTCGACCCGCCGGTCCACGTGGACGGGATCGACCTCGAGGTGTCGGCGAGCGTCGGCATCGCCTGCTGGCCGCAGCACGGCGACGACCCGGACCTGCTGCTGCGCCGCGCCGAGGTGGCCATGTACCAGGCCAAGGCCGGCCACGGCGGGGTGGTGCCGTACGAGGAGACCCGCGACCCCTCCAACCCCGACCGCCTGGCGCTGGTCGGGGAGCTGCGTGCGGCGATCGACTCCGGCGCGCTGACCGTCACCTACCAGCCCAAGCTGGAGCTCGCCTCCGGCCGCATCGTGGGAGCGGAAGCCCTCGCACGCTGGTTGCACCCGACCCGCGGCGCGGTTCTCCCGGACGTGTTCATCCCGATCGCCGAGCACACCGGCCAGATCGCGGCGCTGACCCGGCTGGTGCTGATCGACGCCCTGCAGAGCTGCCGCCGTTGGCGGGATGCCGGCCTCGACCTCGGCGTGGCGGTCAACATCTCGGCCCGCGGCCTGCTGGCGGCCAGGCTCGTCGAGGAGGTCGCCGGGCTGCTCGCCGCGACCGGGCTGCCGGCCTCGACGCTCACCCTCGAGGTCACCGAGGGCCAGGTGATGAGCGACTTCGAGCAGGCTGTGGGCACGCTCAGGCGGCTCCACGACCTCGGTGTCCACCTGGCGGTGGACGACTTCGGCACCGGCTACTCCTCGCTCGGCTACCTGCGCGACCTACCCGTCGACGAGGTCAAGATCGACAAGTCCTTCGTGTTCGGGATGGCTCCAACGCCGACGACGAGGCCATCGTCGAGGCCGCGGTGACGCTCGGGCACATCCTCGGCCTGCGGGTGGTCGCCGAGGGGGTGGACGACGCCGAGACCCGTGCGCGGCTGGCCGCCATGGGCTGCGACCTGGTCCAGGGCTTCCACATCGGCCGGCCGATGCCACCCGACGAGCTGCTCCAGCAGGCCATCCGGGCCGACCGCGTCCCGTCCGAGCGGCGCTAGCCGCCCCTCAGCCGCCGACGAAGTGGGTGAGCACCCGCTCGCGCAGGCGCGCCCGCCGGCCGCTGCGCTCCTCGGCGGCGTCGGCCGAGGCGGCCAGCAGCCGCACCAGGTTGATGCCGAGCCAGCGCAGCGGCTCCGGCTCCCACGCCGGCGAGCGGTGGCCCACCCACGGCAGGCGGGTGAGCTCGCCGTCGGCGCCGGTGATCAGGTCGGCGAGGGTCCTGCCGGCCAGGTTGGCCGCTGCCACGCCGTCGCCGACGTAGCCGCCGGCCCAGGCGAGCCCGCCCGCCCGGTCGAGCCCGACCGACGGCGTCCAGTCGCGGGGCAGCCCGAGCGGCCCGCCCCAGCGGTGCGTGACCCTGGCGTCGCCCAGCTGGGGCAGGAGCCGCCACAGGGCCGCGCGCAGGCGCTCGTGCACGCCCGCGTGGCGGTCGTGGGCCGGCTGCACGGTGGAGCCGAAGTGGTAGGGCGCGCCGCGCCCGCCGAAGGCGACGCGGCCGTCGCGGGTCCGCTGCGCGTACACGAACTGGTTGCCGCCGGCGTGGAAGGTCTCGCGGCCGTCCCAGCCGATCGCCTCCCAGGTCGCCGGCGGCAGCGGCTCGGTCGCGATCATCAGCGAGTACAGCGGCACCAGCAGCCGGCGCGAGCCGGGCAGCGTCGGCGTCCACCCCTCGGTGGCGCGCACCACCACCTCCGCGCGCAGCCGCCCGTGCGGCGTGTCGACCACGCCCGGCCGCAGGCCGGTGGCCGGGGTCTCCTCGAAGATGCGCACCCCCGCGCCCTCGACCACCCGCGCCAGCCCGCGGGCCAGCCGCGCCGGGTCGATGGCGGCGCAGTGCGGCGACCAGGCCGCGCCGAGCAGGCCGTCGGCGCGGATGCGCCCGCGCGCCTCGTCCGCGTCCAGCCAGTCGAGGTCGTCCGGACCGATGCCCCAGCGGCGGGCGTCCTCGATCGCGGCCCTGACCCGTGCGCGCTGCAGCGGCGAGGTGACCAGCTGCAGCGTGCCGCCCTTGACCCAGTGGCAGTCGACGCCCTCGTCGCGCGCGACGCGGCCGACCTCGTCGACCGTGCGGTACAGCTCGCGCTGCAGCGCCACCGTCGCCTCGCGCCCGCACTGCCTGGCGAGCGCCTCGTGCCCGGTCGGCATGAACCCCGAGCACCAGCCGCCGTTGCGCCCCGAGGCCCCGAACCCGGCGACGTGGCGCTCGACCATGGCGATCCGCAGCCCCGGGTCGGCGCGGCGGAGGTAGTAGGCGGTCCACAGGCCGGTGTAGCCGGCCCCCACGATCGCCACGTCCACCTCGAGCAGCCCGGAGAGCGTCGCCCGCGGCGTGAGCGGCTCGTCGTCGGCGAGCCGGTCGAGCCACAGCGAGCGGCTGCGGTACAAGTCCGACCCGATCGCGGTGTCCTCCCGCCCCATCGCCGTCCCCTTCTAGCCGTGGGTGGGAAGCTCGGTGGCGAAGCGGGCCAGCTCGGTGGCGAGCGCCTCGGGGCGTTGCAGGGGGATGTCGTGCATGGTGTCCTCGAACCACACCACGCGGGCGTGGGGGAGGCGCTGCGCCGCCAGGTCGACGGCGGGGCGCTTGAGAGCGGCGAACTCGTCGCTGCCGGCCGGCAGCAGCAGCACCGGGCAGCTGACCTTGGGGTACAGGGCCGACGGGCGCTGCCCGTAGAGCGCGTCCACCACCTGCATGTGGTTGTCGAAGTGGAAGCGGGCGCGGGCGACGCCCCGCGCGTCGACCTCCACCCCCGCACGCAGGAACTCCCGCACCCAGCCGTGGTCGCTGCGCACCCCGGGCGGCATCCAGCGCCCGGCCTGGCCGAGCCAGTCGACCAGGGGCACCGCGAAGCGCGGAGGAGCGAGCTGCTCGCGCGCCTTCTCCCTGGTCATCCCCGGCCATGCGGCCACCTCGATGAAGCCGCCGTCGACCAGGGCGAGCCCGGCCGCGGCGTGGTCGTCCCGGTCGGCGGCGTACTGCAGGGCCACGTTGCCGCCCCAGGAGTGGCCGACGAGCAGCGGCCGCGCCAGCCCCAGCGCCGCCACGGCGGCCTCGAGGTCGCGCCCCAGGGTGGCGAAGTCGTAGCCCTCGTCGGGCTGCTCGGAGTCGCCGTGGCCGCGCTGGTCGAGCGCGACCGTGCGCAGGCCGGCGGCGGCCAGCAGCGGCGCCACCCCGTCCCAGATGCGGCAGTTGGAGGCGAGCCCGTGCAGCAGGACCACGGCCGGCCCGTCGCCGCCCCAGTCGCGGGCGTGCAGGCGCACGCGGTCGCCCGGCACGAAACGGTCGTCCGGGACCCCCGCCCTCTCCACCATGGACGCCACTCTACCCGCCCGCCGCGGCGTCCTTGGCCAGCAGCGACAGGAACTCGTAGACGAGGTTCGCGGCCAGCAGGCTGGTGATCTCGCCGTGGTCGTACGGCGGGGCCACCTCCACCAGGTCCATCCCCACCAGGTCGAGGCCGGCCAAGCCCCGGACCAGCGTGATGAGCTGCCTGCTGGTGAGGCCGCCGACCTCCGGGGTGCCGGTCCCGGGCGCGTAGGCCGGGTCGGCCACGTCGATGTCGACCGACAGGTAGGCCGGCCCCCGCACCACTTCGTGGACGCGGGCGATGGTGCCCTCGACCCCCAGCTCCCAGAGCTCCTCCCCGGTGACCATGTGGTAGCCGAGCTCGAGCGAGCGGCGCAGGTCGTCGGGTGCGTCGGTGGGGCCGCGCATGCCGATCTGGATGCTGGCGCCGGTGTCGACCAGCCCCTCCTTGGCGGCGTGCCAGAACGGCGTCCCGTGCCCGTAGCGCAGGCCGAACTCGTCGCTCCAGGTGTCCGGGTGGGCGTCGAGGTGGATCAGGGCCACCGGGCCCCGGTGGCGCCGCTGGGCGCGCAGCAGCGGCAGCGACACCGAGTGGTCGCCGCCGAGCGCCACCACCGTCGGGACGGCGGCCAGCAGCCGGCCGACCACCGTGGTGATGCGCTCCTGCGTCTCCTCCACGTAGGCCGGGGCGACCGGCACGTCGCCGGCGTCGACCACCTCGAGCACCTCGAACGGCTGCACGTCGAGGGCGGAGTTATAGGGCCGCAGCACCTGAGAGGCCGCCCGCACGCCGCGAGGGCCGAAGCGCGCGCCCGGGCGGAAGCTGGTGGCCGAGTCGTACGGCACGCCGACCACGGCCACGTCGGCACCGGTCGGGTCCGGCCGGTGGGGGAGGCGGGCGAAGGTGGCGATGCCACCGAACGCGCCCAGCTCCCAGTCGTGCCCGTCGCTCATCGCTCACCCTGACGGCGCCGCAGGCCCCAGGAGACCTCGTTCCGCTCGGGCGCCTTCAGGTCGGACCGGTCCAGGTAGACGACCTCGGCCGGTCCGCCGTCGCCGAGCCGCACCCGGAACAGCGACCCGGTCCGGAAGCGCGGCACGCCGTGCAGCAGGCCGGCGCGCAGCAGGTAGTGCGGGATGAGGTCGCCGTGGCCGACGGCGACCACCGCGGAGCCGGGCACGGCCGCCGCCTCGCGCATCCAGGCCTCCAGGTCCGGTCCGTCGTACCCGAGCCGCTGGTCGTGCACGACCTCGATGCCGAGCGTCTTGGCCAGCGGCTCGGCCGTCTCCACGCAGCGCAGCCAGGGGCTCGCCGCGAGCAGCACCGGCCGCTCGGGCGCGAGCGCCCGCGCCAGCCGCTCGGCCTGGGCACGGCCGCGCTCGATCAGCGGCCTGTCCCGGTCCGCTCCTGCCCACTCCTCCCGCCTGGCCGCCTTGGCATGGCGCACCAGGAACACCGTGCTCGCCATGCCCCGAGTCTCGCCCTCCAGCCAGTGACCAGGCAAGGAGCACTCCTTTCGGGCCAAGGGGCTGACCGGGCCCATTCCCGCGTGCGGCGCGGCCACGCCGATCGGCGTGGCCGCGCCAGGAGAGCGGGTGCCGTAGCCCGCCACGCATGCCCCGCAGGCAGGGCGACCGGGGGCTCAGGGGTGGCTTGCGATCGTGGTGCTGGCCTCATCGCCTGCCCCGCAGGCAGGGCGACCCGGGGGGCTCAGGGGTGGCTTGCGATCGTGGTGCTAGCCTCATCCCGTGCCGCGCCTGATGCTGTCTGGGTCGAGACCGACGCCGCCTGCGAGGTGGAGGTCCTCGGCCGGCACGCCCGGACCTTCGAGGTCGCCGGGCACCACTACGCCCTGGTCGTGCTCGACGGGCTCGCCCCTGGCACGGCCCACCCGTACCAGGTCGGCCTGGACGGCACGACCGTCTGGCCGGAGCCCGGGTCGGCCCTGCCCCCGAGCGTGCTACGCACGCTGGACCCAACCCGGCCGCTGCGGCTGGTGTTCGGCTCCTGCCGGGTCGCGGCGCCGCACGCGCCGCCCTGGACGGGGCCGACCGGCGACGGCACGGGCGTCGGCCGCGACGCCCTGCGCGCCTACGCGCTGCGCCTGCGCCACCTGGCGGCGGACGCGTGGCCGGCCCTGCTGCTCCTGGTCGGCGACCAGGTCTACGCCGACGCGACCCCGCCGGGCGTGCGCGCCTTCATCCGCGGCCGGCGCGACCCGAGGCACCCGCCCGGCCTGGAGGTCGCAGACTTCGAGGAGTACACCCGGCTCTACCGGGAGTCGTGGGCCGACCCGCCGGTGCGCTGGCTGCTCTCCACCGTGCCGAGCGCGATGATCCTCGACGACCACGACGTCCACGACGACTGGAACTGCTCCGCCGACTGGCTCGCGGAGATGCGCGCGACCTCCTGGTGGGACGGGCGCGTCACCGGCGGCCTCATGGCCTACTGGCTCTACCAGCACCTCGGCAACCTCGCCCCGGCCGAGCTGGCCGCCGAGCCGACCTTCGCGGCCCTCACCGCCGCGGCCTCCGCCCGGCCCGCCCCGGCGGCGAACCCCGGCGACCCAGAGCCGAATCCTGGTGCCACGGCGGCGAACCCCGGCGACCCGCCCGCGCCCGGCCCGGACGGCGACGCCGCCGCCTGGCTGCGGGCGCGCGCCCGCGACTGGGACCGGGGGCGGCGCGGGCGTGGCTTCAGCCACGCGCGGCGGCTCGGCGGCACCCGGCTGGCGGTGATCGACGTGCGGGGCGGCCGGGTGCTCGCGCCACGGCGGGAGCTGGTGGCCGAGGCGCACTGGCGGGAGCTGGACGGCGTGCTCGAAGGCGACGCCGACCACCTGCTGGTGGTCACGTCCCTGCCCTGGCTGCTCGCCCCGGCCGCGCACCACCTGGAGGCCTGGAACGAGGCGGTCTGCGGTGGCGCGTGGGGGCGGCGCCTCGCCCGCCTCGGCGAGCGCCTCCGCCGCGGGCTCGACCTGGAGCACTGGGCCGCGTTCGGCGGCTCGTTCGAGCGCCTGGCCAGCGTGCTGGCCGAGGTCGGGGCGGGACGGCGCGGCACCCCGCCCAGCTCCATCCTGGTCCTGTCCGGCGACGTCCACTACGCCTACCTGGCCCGCGCGCGCTGGCCCGCCGAGGCGGGCGTGCGCAGCGCCACCTACCAGGTGGTCTGCTCGCCGCTGCGCAACCAGCTCACGCGCCGGCTGCGGCTGGCGACGCGGCTGTCCATGGCCCGCCCGGTCGCCTGGACGTGGCGGCTGATCGCCCTGCTCGCCGGCGTCCCCGCGCCGCCGCTGGGCTGGCGGGTGCTGGCCGGGCCGCGCTTCGACAACCAGGTCGCCACGCTGGAGCTCGACGGGCGGGCAGCACGCCTGAGGATCGAGCGGGTCGCCGGCGGCAGCGACCAGGAGCCCGGCCTGGCCGTGCTGCTCGACCGTGAGCTGACCGCGGGCGGCAGCTGGCGAACAGCGCGCACGGCCCCGTAACCAGCCGGGGCTGAGCGCTCGCGGCGCCAGCCCGAGCGGCGGTGACACCCGGCGGCGCCGATAGGATGCGCCGGTGACGATCCTGCGCGTGGCGACCTGGAACATCTTCGGCGGGCGGGCACGCGGAGGCGGCCCGGTCGACCTGGACCTGACCCTCGCCACCCTGCGAGGGCTCGACGCCGACGTGGTCGCGCTGCAGGAGGTCGACCGCGACCAGGAGCGCAGCGGCCACCGTGACCAGGCACGCGAGCTTGCCGACGCGCTCGGGATGGAGTGGCGCTTCGCGCCGGCCCTGTTCGGCCCCGCCGGGTGGGACCCGGTCACGCGCGCCCCGACCTGGCGGCCTGCCGAGGTGGGCACGGCCGACCCGGGCGGCGCCGCCTACGGCATCGCGCTGCTCTCGCGCCGCCCGCTCGGGCGGGTCGAGACGGTGGCGCTGCCGCGAGCCGCCAGGGACGAGCCCCGCAGGGCGCTGGTCGCCGAGGTGCCGACCGCGGCGGGCCCGGTCACGCTCGCCGGGACCCACCTCAGCGTCGTGCCGGGCCCGAACGTGCGCCAGCTCCGCCACCTGCAGGACCGGCTGGCCGGCTGGGCGCCGCCGCGCCTGCTCGCCGGCGACCTGAACCTGTGGCTGCCGCTGGTGCGGGCGCTCTCCCGGCCCGGCTGGCGGCCGCTCGCCCGCGGCGGCACCTTCCCCAACCGCCCGCCGGAGCTGCTCGGCCAGACGGTGCAGCTCGACCACGTGCTCGCCAGCGGCGGCGGCCTGCGGCTCCGCCGCTCCCGCATCCAGGCCGGCCCGGCCTCGGACCACCGCGCGGTGATCGTCGAAATCGAGCTCGGTCCGCGCTGAACCTGGCTGCCCTCCCTCCTCGTACAGGCATCACAACACCGCCTGAGCCCAGGGAGGGGTCGCCCGACAGCCTGCCGCAGCTGTCCGAGGCGCTGCGGCACTCCCGGGTGGTCGCCACCTTCGGCCGCGGCGCCGGGCGGGTCGAGATCCGCCAGCTTCAGCCCCGGCGCGGTGACCACCAAGGCCGGCGACGCCAGTTCCGGCTAGGCGGGGCGCTCGAACCAGGACTGGAACGTCTGGGCGAAGAACACGTCGCCGCTCACCTTGAGCTTGCCGGTCATGAACGCCTGCATGCCGTTGAGCTTGCCGGCGATCAGCCGCAGGAAGTCGCCGACGCTCATCTTGATCGAGACGCGCGGGCTCTCCGCCGTGCCGCGCTCGACCTCGCAGCGACCGTCGGCGATGCGCATGGCGTAGCTGCGCGGCCCCTCCGGGGTGGTCAGCTCGTACTGCACGGTGGCCTGCTGGCCGCCGGCCTTCTGCGGGTTGAAGGAGTTCTTCATGCCCTCGAAGACCTGGTCGAGGAAGCCGTCGAGGCCGCCGGACGAACCCTGGATCGCGGCCACCAGCTCGTCGTTGCCCGGGTAGTTGTCCACCACGGCCACCAACGCGTTGTAGTCGGATGCGTTGAGTTCGGTCATCTGGTGTGTCCCTTCGGGGGGTGACGACAACCGGCCAAGCCTATCGTGCCGCGCGGCCGGGATGGTGACCGGCTTGCCACCTGCCCGCCGACCCGTGGGAGAGTTGGCCGATCGTTCCCAACGGCCCGAGCGACAAGGAGGTGTGGGGAGGTGGCCGAGCCTTCCTCGCCCGCCGAGGCCACGGTGCCCGCCGCCGATGCCGCGGCGCCTACCGCCGAGATCCCGGTGGCGGCCGGCGGCTGGCAGGCGGCGCTACCGGGCACGGCCTACCGGTGGGGCGTGTTCGCCGGCCTCGGCCTGCTCACCGTCGCGCTCGGCACGCTCGGTGTCTGGAGCGCCCGGGGGATACTCGTCCGCGTGCTGGTGGCGATGTTCTTCGCGGTCAGCCTGGACCCGGCCGTGCGCTTCCTCGAGCGCCACGGCGTGCGCCGCGGCTGGGCGGTGCTGCTCATCTTCGCGCTCGCCTTCGCGGTGGTCGTCGCCTTCCTCATCTCGGTCATCCCGCCGCTGGTGACGCAGTTCCAGAGTCTCCTGGACGACCTGCCCGGCTACGTCGCCGACCTGAGCCAGCGCTTCCGCGGCTTCCGCGTGCTCGACCGCCAGTTCGACCTCACGGCGCAGATCCGCGGGCTGGCGAGCTCGCTGCCCGGGCGGCTCGGCAGCGGGCTGCTCGGCTTCACCAGCCGGCTGTTCGGCGCGCTCTTCGGCGCGCTCACGATCCTGGTGCTGACCATCTACTTCATGCTCGACCTGCCGCGGCTGCGCCACGGCCTGGTGCGCTTCTTCCCGCCGGCGCGGCGGGCGCGCTCGGGCGAGATCGTCGAGCTGGTGTTCACCAAGGTCGGCGACTACATGATCGGCAACATCCTGATCTCGGTGGTGGCGGGGATCGCCGCCTACGTCGCGCTGCAGCTGCTCGGCGTGCCGTTCGCGTTGCCGCTGGCCATCCTGGTCGCCTTCTTCGACCTGGTCCCCATGGTCGGGGCGACCCTCGGCGCCGTCGTGTGCGTCCTGGTCGCCGCCCTCGGCGCCGACGTCTGGCCCACCGGCGTGCTCACCGCCGCCTACTTCATCGTCTACCAGCAGGTGGAGAACTACCTGATCGCCCCGCGCATCCTGCGCTCGGCGGTCGACGTCTCGGCGGCGGCGGTGCTGCTCGCCGGGCTGGTCGGCGCCACCGTGCTCGGCCTGATCGGCGCGCTGATGGCGATCCCGGTCGCCGCCGCCATCAAGGTCCTTTATGGCCAGCGCCAGGCGGCCCGGGAGGCCCTCACCATCCCGGACTCCGTGAATCGGGATTGACACCGGCGCCCGGCCGTCCGATCCTCAGCGGCGCAGCTGGTCCGCCCGGCCGGAACGCCGGCCGGGCGTCGCAAGAGGGAACCCGGTGAGAATCCGGGACTGCCCCGCAGCGGTGAGCGGGAACGAACGCCGTCACGAAGCACTGAGCCAGACAGTCTTGGGAAGCGACGGCCAGTAGGAACCCGCCGTGTGGTCGCGCGAGCGGCCGCCGGTGGAGCGCCCGCGAGTCCGAAGACCTGCCAGCCTGCCCGCGCGACAGCGCGCGGACGTCCGAGGCCTCGAGGGTGGGCGCTGCGGCGGGAAGGCGGGCTCGCGGCCGCCTCGACGCTCCGCTCCTCCTCGCAGGACCCCGGTCGCGGTGACCGACGAGGGGAGGAGCCACCAGTGACCACGTCGACCATCCACGGCTACCCGCGCATCGGCCCCAGGCGGGAGCTGAAGGCCGCCACCGAGGCGTACTGGGCCGGCCGGACGACAGCGGAGCAGCTCGAGGACACCGGCCGGGCGTTGCGGCGCGACGCCTGGAGCTTCCTGCGCGACGCCGGGGTGGGGGAGATCCCGTCCAACCACTTCTCCTTCTACGACCACGTGCTCGACACGATCGCGCTGGTCGGGGCGGTCCCGGAGCGGTTCGCGGGCGGCGCAGGGGAGGCCGGTGGTCTCGACCTGCTGTTCGCCATGGCCAGGGGCCGCGCCGACGCCCAGCCGCTGGAGATGACCAAGTGGTTCGACACCAACTACCACTACCTCGTCCCCGAGCTGGACCCGGGCGCGCGCTTCCGGCTGTCGGCCTCCAAGCCGCTGGCCGAGCTCGCCGAGGCGGCCGAGCTGGGCGTCGCCACCCGGCCGGTGCTGCTCGGGCCGGTGACGTTCCTGCTGCTCGGCAAGGCCGTGGCGGGCGCGCCGGCCGGCTTCGACCGGCTGTCGCTGCTCGATGAGCTGCTGGACCTCTACGCCGAGCTGCTCGCGGAGCTGGAGGCGGCCGGCGCCGGCTGGGTCCAGCTCGACGAGCCGGCCTTCGTGCTGGACCGCGCGCCGGCCGAGCTCGACGCCCTCGGGCACGCCTACGAGCGGCTGGGCCGCCTGGAGCGGCGGCCGAAGCTGCTGGTCGCAAGCTACTTCGACCACCTCGGCGAGGCGCTCGGGGTGCTGGCCTCGACGCCCGTCGACGGGCTCGCGCTCGACTTCACCCGTGGCGGCGCCCGCAACCTCGAGCTGCTGGCGGCGGCGGGCGGGCTCGGCGACCGGCGGCTGGTCGCCGGCGTGGTCGACGGCCGCAACGTCTGGGTGAACGACCTGGAGCGCTCGCTCGGGCTGCTGGCGACCCTGCTCGGCCTGGCCGGCGACGTGGTCGTGGCCCCGTCCTGCTCGCTGCAGCACGTCCCGCTCGACGTGGACGACGAGCGCGGGCTCGACCCCGAGCTGCGGCCCTGGCTGGCATTCGCCCGCCAGAAGGTCGGCGAGGTGGTCACGCTGGCCCGCGGCCTGGCCGAGGGGCGGGAGGCGGTCGAACGCGAGCTCGACGAGCGCGCCCGGGTGCTGGCCGAGCGCCGCGCCTCCGGCCTGGTGGCCGACCCGGCGGTGCGGCAGCGGCTGGCCCGCACCGACGAGCACCACGCCCGCAGGGCCAGCCCGCACCCGGTGCGCCACAAGGCGCAGCAGGCCCGGCTCGGGCTGCCGCCGCTGCCCACCACCACGATCGGCTCCTTCCCGCAGACCCCGGACCTGCGCAGGGTGCGGGCGGCGGCGCGCCGCGGCGCGCTCGACCAGGCCGCCTACGAGAGGCGCATGGAGGAGGAGATCGACGCGGTCATCCGGCTGCAGGAGGAGCTCGGCCTCGACGTGCTCGTCCACGGTGAGCCCGAGCGCAACGACATGGTGCAGTACTTCGGCGAGCAGCTCGCCGGGTTCGCGACCACCGAGCACGGCTGGGTGCAGTCCTACGGCACCCGCTACGTGCGGCCGCCGATCATCTTCGGGGACGTGAGCCGCCCCCGGCCGATCACGGTCGCCTGGAGCCGCTACGCCCAGTCGCGCACGCGCAAGCCCGTGAAGGGCATGCTGACCGGCCCGGTGACGATGGTGAAGTGGTCGTTCCCGCGCGACGACCAGCCGCTGTCCGAGACCACCAGACAGGTCGCCCTCGCCGTGCGCGACGAGGTCGCCGACCTGGAGGCGGCCGGCGTCGGCATCATCCAGGTCGACGAGCCGGCCATCCGCGAGGGCCTGCCGCTGCGCCGCGAGCACCACGCCGCCTACCTGGAGTGGGCGGTGGAGGCGTTCCGCCTGGCAACGGGCGTGGTCCGCGACGAGACGCAGATCCACACCCACATGTGCTATTCGGAGTTCGGCGACATCCTGCCGGCGCTGAGCGCCCTCGACGCCGACGTGGCCACCGTGGAGGCCGCCCGCTCGGGCATGACCCTGGTGGCCGACCTGCAGGGCGCCGGCTACGAGCAGGAGATCGGCCTGGGCGTCTACGACATCCACTCGCCCCAGGTGCCCAGGACGGCGGACATGAGCGAGCTGATCGAGCGTGCCCTCGGCGTGCTCGACCCGACCCAGGTCTGGGTCAACCCGGACTGCGGGCTGAAGACGCGCGGCTACGACGAGATCACCGCCGCGCTGCGCAACCTGGTGGAGGCGGCCAGCACGGTCCGCGCCCGGCTCGCCGCTCAGCCGAAGTCGATGCTGGAGTAGCGGCTCAGCTTGGAGAACTGGTGCCGGGCCTCGATCAGGCGGACCGTGCCGGACTTCGAGCGCATCGACAGCGACTGGGTGGTCGCCCCGCGGCCGTCGAAGCGGACCCCGCGCACCAGCTCGCCGTCGGTGACGCCGGTCGCCGCGAAGAAGACGTTGTCCCCCCGCACCAGGTCGTCGATGGTGAGCACCTGGTCGAGGTCGTAGCCGGCGTCGAGGGCCGATTGCCGCTCGGCGTCGTCGCGCGGCCAGAGCCGCCCGAACATGACCCCGTCGAGGCACTTCAGCGCACAGGCCGCGATCACCGCCTCCGGCGTGCCGCCGATGCCGACCAGCAGGTCCACGCCGGTGCCCGGCCGGGCGGCCATGATCGCGCCGGCCACGTCGCCGTCGGGGATCAGCTTGATGCGCGCCCCGGCGTGGCGTATCTGGTCGACGATCTCCCCGTGGCGGGGCCGGTCGAGGACGCAGACGGTGAGGTCGCTGACGTCGCCGCCCTTGGCCTTGGCGAGCTTGGTCAGGTTCTCCGCCAGGGGCGCCTCGAAGTCGATCACGCCGGCGCCCTCCGGTCCCGCGGCGAGCTTCTCCATGTAGACGCAAGGACCCGGGTCGAACATCGTGCCGCGGTCGGACAGGGCCACCACCGCGATCGCGTTGGGCTGGGCCTTGGCGGTCAGGGTGGTGCCGTCGACCGGGTCGACGGCGATGTCGACCTGGGGATCCTGGCCGTTGCCGATCTCCTCGCCGTTGTAGAGCATCGGGGCGGCGTCCTTCTCGCCCTCGCCGATGACCACCGTGCCGTTCATGGCGACCGAGCCGAGCACCGCGCGCATGGCGTCGACGGCCGCCTGGTCGACGGCCTCCTTGTCGCCGTAGCCCATCTTGCGGGCGGCCGCCATCGCCGCGGCCTCGGTGACGCGGACCAGCTCAAGGGCGAGGTTGCGGTCGGGGGCTTCGCTGCCGGCTCGAGCGCTCATGGGGACACCTCCGGTCGGTCGCGCTACGACAGACCCTACCCCGGCTCCGGCCGGCGGCGAGAGTCCTCGCATGCTTGCCGCCGACCGGACCGGTCGGTCACGCTTGGGGCATGAGCGAGGTCACGAGCTGGGACGGCCGCCATGGGCGGTAGCCACCGGCATGTGCCGGCACCGGTCGCGGGGACGCGCCTGGGGGAGGACGAGGGCGTCAGGGCGGTGGTGCGCGCCGCCGCCGGGCTCGCCCTGACCGCGGCGGTCGAGTTCGTCTTCGCCGTGGTCAGCGGCTCGGTCGCGCTGCTCGCCGACGGCTTCCACAACCTCGGCGACGTGTTCACCACCGGCACGCTGCTGGTCGCGTTCGCGGTCGCCAGGCGCGGCGCCGACCGCCGCTACACGTTCGGGCTGGCGCGGGCCGAGGACGTCGCCGGCGTGCTGGTGGTGCTCGCGATCGCCGTCTCCGCCGGGATCGCCCTGATCGAGTCGCTGGCCAAGCTGACCGGGGAGGCCGGGGTGCTGCGCAGCCCGGGCTGGGCGCTGGCCGCCGCCCTGGTCGGCATGCTCGGCAACGAGACGGTCGCGCAGTACAAGGTGCGTGTCGGCCGCCGCATCAACTCCGTGCCGCTGCAGGCCGACGGGCGCCACTCCCGGGTTGACGGCCTGGCCAGCCTCGCCGCGGCGGCCGGCATCGCCGGGAGCTGGGCGGGCTGGCCCGCGGCCGACCCGGTCGCCGGGCTGCTGCTCTCCGCCGTGATCGTCTGGGTGCTGGTCGGCGCCGTCCGCGACGTGCTCGCCCGCCTGCTCGACCGCGTCGACCCGGAGGTGGTGGACGCCATCGAGCGGGCGGCCGCGTCGGTGCCGGGGGCGGGTGAGGCCCACGCCGTCCGCGCTCGCTGGCTGGGCCGCTCGTTGCACGTGCTGGTGCACGTCCAGGTCGACCCGGACCTGCCGCTCGGCGAGGCGCACGCGCTCGGCGAGCGCGTGCGGCACCGCATCTTCCACAGCCAGCCGGGCGTGGCAGAGGTCGACGTGCACCTCGACCCGGCCGGCACCGACGAGCACGCCAGCCACGCCGAGACGCTGCACCATGTCGCCGCGGGCCACCACGGCCACGACGGCGACGAGGAGGCAGGATGAGCGGTGCCGGCGCGCCTCCTGGGCGCGCCGGCCGGACGACGAGGAGGTGGGGAGAGTGCTGACCGAACTGGTGGTCAGGCTGGAGCACCGCCCGGGCACGCTGGCCGCCCTGAGTGAGCTGCTCGGCCAGAACGACGTCGACATCGTGGCGCTGGCGGTCGTGGCCGTACCCGGCCAGGAGGCGCTCGCCCACATGGTGGTGGACCCGGCCGACGTCGCCGTCAAGGTGCTCGGCGAGACGGGCGCGCGGCTCGAACGGGTCCGCGAGGTGCTGGTGGTGAGCCTGGACGACGAGCCGGGCGCGCTGGGCCGCTACTGCCGCAGGCTGGCCGAGGCCGGCATCAACCTTGAGGCCGTCTACGTGGCCGGCGACGAGGACGGCTCCAAGCAGCTCGTGATGGCCGTCAGCGACCTGGACGCCGCCCGCGGCCTCACCTCGTAGGCGGCGGCGCTACAGCGTCCGCAGGCGGCACGAGAGCGGCCTGGCCAGCAGGTCGGCGAAGGTCGTCCTGGCCACCGACAGCGACAGCGGGTCGAGGGCGGCACCGGCCCTCGGCTCGTCCCAGCAGCTCACCGCGAGCACGTGCGGCCCGTCGCAGAGCACCACGCCGCCGCGGAAGCCGGGCTGGCAGCGCTCCAGCGGCCCGATCTCGCTGCGCCAGCGCGTCACCATCGCCTGCGCCTCGCGCTCCGACCGCGCGGTCGCGCGCACCACCCGAGCGATCACCTGTCCTCGCGCGCCTCCCGCTCGCTCCCCGCCGTCGGATGAGCTATCGACGGCCATGGAACAGGCGCTCATGGTCAGAAGTGACTAAGGAAAGGAAGCGGTGGCAGCCGGGATAGCATCACCGGACCGACTTCGCGGGAGCGCAACGTGCCGACCGACCCCGAGCTGCTCGCCCGGCTGGCCCTCGCCGCCGTCCTCGGCGGCCTGGTCGGCGCCGAGCGGGAGCTGGCGGACCAGCCGGCGGGCCTGCGCACGCACGTGTTGCTGAGCCTCGGCACCTGCCTGTTCACCCTGGTCTCGGCGTACGGGTTCGGCCAGGGCGCCGACCCCAGCCGGCTGGCCGCCCAGATCGTCACCGGCGTCGGCTTCCTCGGCGGCGGCGCCATCCTGCGCCACGGCTTCACCATCCGCGGGCTCACCACCGCGGCCAGCATCTGGTCGACCTGCGCACTCGGCGTGGCCGTCGGGGTCGGCATGTACAGCCTCTCCGCCGGCGCCACCGTGCTGACGCTCGTGACCCTGTACGGCCTGCGCGCGCTCCGCAACCTGCTGCGCCGCCACGCCGCCAGCCGCGAGGAGCTGAGCGTGCGCACCAGGCCCGGGTTCGAGGTGCAGACGATGATCGACCTGCTCCACGCGGAGGGGGTCGGCCTGCGGGGGATGGAGCGCGAGGTCGACTCCGACGGCGGCCGCGTGCTGCTGATCGCCAAGCTGCCGCCGCGCTACCAGGCCGAGCATCTGGTCGAGAAGCTGGCGGACCTGGACGGGGTGCGGGAGGTCGAGTGGGAGGGCTGACGGTCAGCCGGCCGCGCTCGGATCGACGTAGAGGTCGCCGCCTGCCAGGCGGGTCGGGACGCGGCTGAGCCGCGGGGTGTCCGGCGTGCGCGGGGTGCCGTCGGCGCTCCAGGACTGGCGCGTGCACGGCCGGGTGAAGCCGCGACCGTCGGCGGCGACCGGGCAGGCGCCGGCCGGGCCGACGAAGACGCGCAGGTCGCCATCGCGCCGGTCGACCACCACCACGCGGCCGCCGAGCCTGGCAGGGCCGATCTCGGTGAGGACGCCCGGCGGGAACGCGGTCAGCTGGTCGACCCGGACCCAGGGGGCGCCTGGGCGGCCTCCCTTGACGAGCAGCAGCACCCCGGCGACGAGGATCACGCCGGCGACCAGCGTCGCGGCGAGCAGCCAGGGCAGGCCGAGCTGGCTGCGCAGGATCAGCTTGCGGGCCTTGGCCGCGCGGGGTGGCAGGTAGGCGGCGCGCTCGCCGCGCCGTGCGTGGCTGTTCGGCATGGGTCTGGGGCGCTCAGGGGTTGCTGCAACGGCCGGGGAGAGCCGGCTCGGCCTCGGCGGGCTGGCACGGATGCGCAGGTAGTATCTTCCGGTGGGTCGGGCACAGGGTAGGCCGCCACGGCCACGCCCGCCGCCCGGCGTCGGCCAGGTCGAGCGAAAGGCGGCGCAGCGTGGCGCAGGGACGCATCCGGGTGGTGGTGGCAAAGCCAGGCCTGGACGGGCACGACCGGGGCGTCAAGGTGGTCGCCCGCGCCCTGCGCGACGCCGGCTTCGAGGTCGTCTACGCCGGCCTGCACCAGACACCGGAGCAGATCGTGGCCGCCGCCGTGCAGGAGGACGCTGACGCGGTCGGCCTCTCGATCCTCTCCGGCGCCCACATGACCCTGTTCCCGCGGGTGATAGAGCTGCTGCGCGCGCAGGGCGCCGAGGACGTGCTGGTGTTCGGGGGCGGGATCATCCCCCAGGAGGACATCGAGGCACTCAAGCAGCAGGGCGTCGCGGAGATCTTCACCCCTGGGACACCGACCCAGAAGATCGTCGACTGGCTGCGGGCCGCGCTCAGCACCGCAGCGTGACCCGCGCCGGCTGGACTGAGGAGCGATTTGGGGAAGGCCAGCTGGTTTCGGGTTTTAGCGAGGTGGGCCGTAGCCGCGCGCCGGCTGGACTGAGGAGCGACGAAGGAGCGACGAGGGAAGCCGGCGACCAAGCGGCGGCGGCCCACCGAAGCGTTTCAACAAGGGAGCGCGCGCATGGACCTGTTCGAGTATCAGGCGAAGGAGCTGTTCGCCAAGCACGGCGTCGCCGTGCCGAGGGGACGAGTGGCCTGGTCGCCTCCTGACGCCGAGGCGGCGGCGGCCGAGCTGGGCGGCACGGTGGTGGTGAAGGCACAGGTCCAGACGGGCGGGCGCGGCGCTGGGCGGCACGGTGGTGGTGAAGGCACAGGTCCAGACGGGCGGGCGCGGCAAGGCGGGCGGCATCAAGCTGGCCCGTGACGCCGCCGAGGCGCGGGAGCGGGCCGAGCAGATCATCGGTATGGACATCCGCGGCCACACCGTGCGCCGGGTGCTGGTGGAGGAGGCCTCGGAGATCGCCGAGGAGTACTACCTCGCCCTGCTGCACGACCGGGCCAGCAAGGGCTTCCTGGCGATGGCCTCCGCCGAGGGCGGGGTCGAGATCGAGGAAGTCGCCAAGGCCAAGCCGCAGGCGATCGTCAAGGTCGCGGTGAACCCGCTGGTCGGGCTGCGCCCCTACCACGTCGCCCAGGTGGTCTACGGGGCCGGCTTCGCCGAGGCGGCCCGCAGGGGCGCCGGCGAGCTGCTCACCAGGCTCTACGAGGTGCTGGTCGCCAACGACTGCATGCTGGTCGAGGTCAACCCGCTGGTGCTCACGCGTGACGGGCAGGTCAAGGCGCTGGACGGCAAGGTCACCCTGGACGACTCGGCCCTGGTGCGCCATCCGGAGCTGGAGGAGCTGCGCGACACCTTCGCGGTGGACCCGCAGGAGCAGATGGCGAAGGAGCGCGACCTCAACTACATCAAGCTCGACGGCGAGGTCGGCATCATCGGCAACGGTGCCGGCCTGGTGATGTCCACCCTCGACGTGGTCGCCCAGGCCGGCGGCAAGGCGGCCAACTTCCTCGACGTCGGCGGCGGCGCCTCCGCCGAGACGATGGCCGCCGGCCTCGAGGTGATCCTCTCCGACCCCAAGGTGCGCAGCGTGTTCGTCAACATCTTCGGCGGCATCACCCGCGGCGACCTGGTCGCCCAGGGCATCCTCGACGCCCTCGACCGCCTCGGCGACAAGCTCCAGGTCCCCCTGGTGGTACGGCTGGACGGCACCAACGCCGAGGAGGGCAGGCGGCTGCTGGCGGCCTCGCCGTCGGAGAAGGTCGTGCCCGCCGCCACCATGCTCGACGCGGCCGCCAAGGCGGTCGAGCTCGCCGGCGCCACCAAGGGAGACGCGTAGCCATGGCCATCCTCGTCGACACCGACACCCGGCTCGTCGTCCAGGGCCTCACCGGCCGCGAGGGCCGCTTCCACGCGCTGCGCAACCGCGCCTACGGCACCGACGTGGTCGCCGGCGTCACGCCGGGCAAGGCCGGCCAGGAGGTCGAGGGCATCCCGGTGTTCAACACCGTGGCCGACGCGGTCGCCGAGCGCGGCGCCAACACCTCGCTGATCTTCGTGCCCGCCCGCTTCGCGGTCGACGCGCTCTACGAGGCGGTCGACGCCGGCATCGGCACGGTCGTGCTGATCACCGAGAACATCCCCGTGCTCGACATGACCCGGGCGTGGAACTACGTGCGCGCCAAGGGCGTCGCGCTGATCGGGCCCAACTGCCCCGGGGTGATCTCTCCCGGCAAGGCCAACGTCGGCATCATCCCCGGCGAGATCACCCACGGCGGGCCGGTGGGCCTGGTCTCCCGCTCCGGCACGCTCACCTACCAGGTGATGTACGAGATGGCCCAGGCCGGGGTCGGGCAGACCACCGCGGTGGGCATCGGCGGCGACCCGGTGGTCGGGTCGAACTTCATCGACGTGCTGTCCCGCTTCGAGGCCGACCCGGAGACCGAGGCGGTGGTGATGATCGGCGAGATCGGCGGCGACGAGGAGGAGCAGGCCGCCCGCTTCGTGGCCGAACGGATGTCCAAGCCGGTGGTCGCCTACATCGCCGGCTTCGAGGCACCCCCTGGCAGGCGCATGGGGCACGCCGGCGCGATCATCTCCGGCTCGAGCGGCACGGCCCAGGCCAAGGCGGAGGCGCTCGAGGCCGCCGGGGTGCAGGTCGGCCGCAACCCGACCGAGACCGCCTTGCTTGCGGTGAAGACGATCAACGGCTAGAACCGGGGCGTTTGGGACCGGGCCGCACGGGCGACCATCACCTGTGCCGTCCGGTCCGCGAGCCGCCCCGAGGTGATGCCGGTGATCGTGCCCGTACCCGCCCATCCGCTGACGCCCCTCCAGCGAATACCCGAGGGGGGACGACGCGGGCAGGGTGCCCGTGGCACGATGTACGCCGGTTTGCGCGGTAAGGGCGTGCGATGAGGCTACTTCCCAAGATTCCGGTCCGGCTCCCCAGCTTCTCGATTCCGGTCCGGCTCCCCCGTCTCTCGCTGGGTCTCTCGCCGGCGCGGCGGCGGTTCCTGTCTGGTGTCGGCTGGCTGCTGCTCGGCTTCGTCTGCGTGAGCCTGCTGCCCGGCTCGCTGCCGAGAGTGCTGGACGTGCGGGGCGAGCCAGGGCTGTTCGCATCCGGCCTGTCGGGAAGCCAGGAGGCGGAGGAGGCCCGCCAGGCGTGGCTCGCCGGCCGCGCGGCCGCGGCGGACGCCGCGCAGGGGGCGGCCGCGGCGCAGGCGACGGCCGCCGGCAGCGGGGTGACCTCGGGCACGCCGGCGTCCGCGCTGGTCCCGCCCGGCGCCGACGGCACCATCCCGCCGCTGGCCCTGCGCGCCTACAAGGTCGGGGAGAGCTGGGCGGCCGGCTTCAAGCCGAGCTGCCACCTGCGCTGGAGCCTGCTGGCCGGGATCGGCCGGATCGAGTCCAACCACGGCCGCCACGGGGGCTCGGCGACCCGCTTCACCACGGCGGGCGACGTCGTGCCCGCGATCCTCGGCCCGCCGCTCAACGGGAACGGCGGCGCGGCCATCCACGACAGCGACGGCGGCCACCTCGACGGCAACACCACCTGGGACCAGGCGGTCGGGCCGATGCAGTTCCTGCCGTCCACCTGGCGCTCGCTGGGCCGCGACGGCAACCACGACGGGAAGGCCAACCCCAACAACTTCTTCGACGCCAGCGTCAGCGCCGCCGCCTACCTCTGCCTCGCCCACGGCGGCGACCTGTCCGACCCGGCACAGCTCAGGCAGGCGGTGTACGCCTACAACCACTCCTGGGACTACGTGGACACGGTGCTCGGCTGGGCCGCCTTCTACGAGGAGGGCGGCGTCACCGCCGGCGGCAGCCCGCCCGTCGGCGGCGTCGCGATCGGCCCGGGCGGCTCGCCCGGCGGCGCAGGGAGCCCGGCGACCACCACGACCCGCGCGCCGACCACGACCAGACGCGCGACCCACCACGACCACGACGACGACCACCACGACCACGACCACCAGCACGACCACGACCACCACGCTGCCGCCCTGCTCGTGACGCCGGGCACCGGCGGGAATGCGCCTGCGGTGGCGGGGTCTCGCAGGTAGCATTCGGCGCCATGAGAGGACCTCAGCCGCTCAGCGGCTTCCCCGAGTGGCTGCCCGAGCAGCGCCTGGTCGAGCAGGAGCTGCTCGACCGCATCCGTGCCCGCTTCGAGCTGCACGGCTTCGTGCCGGTCGAGACCCGCGCGGTCGAGCCCCTCGACCAGCTCCTGGCCAAGGGCGAGACCGACAAGGAGATCTACGTCCTGCGACGCCTGCAGGCCGAGCCAGACTCGGACGACGCAGGTCTCGGCCTGCACTTCGACCTCACCGTGCCGTTCGCCCGCTACGTGCTCGAGAACCGCGGCCGGCTGCAGTTCCCCCTGCGCCGCTACCAGATGCAGAAGTCCTGGCGTGGGGAGCGCCCGCAGGAGGGCCGCTACCGGGAATTCCTCCAGATCGACGCGGACATCGTCGGCCAGGGCACGCTCGGCCTGCACGCCGACGCCGAGCTGCTGGCGGTGGCCCACGACGTGCTCGGGTCGCTGCCGATCCCGCCGGTGGTCATGCGGGTCAACAACCGCAAGGTCCTCGAGGGCTGCTACCGGGCGCTGGGCGTCGAGGACACCCAGGCGACCCTGCGCACGGTCGACAAGCTCGACAAGATCGGCGAGGCCGCGGTCCACGCCCAGCTGGTCGAGCAGGTCGGGCTCGACCAGGCGCAGGCCAAGGCCTGCCTCGAGATCGCCCAGATCTCCAGCGAGGACGCCTCGTTCGCCGACGCCGTGCGCGCCCTCGGGCTGCGTGACGACCTGCTCGACGAGGGCCTGGCCGAGCTGACCGAGGTGATGCGGGCCGCCGCCCGGCTCCCGGCCGGCCGCACCGTGGCCGACCTGCGCATCTCCCGCGGCCTGGACTACTACACCGGCACGGTCTACGAGGCCGTCATGGCCGGCCACGAGGGCCTCGGGACGGTCTGCGCCGGCGGTCGCTACGACGACCTCGCATCCGCCGGGGCCGGCGTGCGCTTCCCGGGCACCGGCGTGTCCATCGGCCTCACCCGCATCCTCGGGCGCCTGTTCGGCCTCGACCTGCTGCGGCCCAGCCGGCGCACCCCGTCGTGCGTGCTGGTGGCGCTGCCGTCCGAAGCCGACCGGGAGCGCTGCGCCGCGGTAGCCGGCGCCCTGCGCGCGCGCGGCATCCCCTGCGAGGTCGCGCACGAACCGGCCAGGTACGGCAAGCAGATCCGCAACGCCGAGCGCAAGGGCATCCCCTACGTCTGGTTCCCGGAAGGGGAGGTGTCCGGCGGGCACGAGGTGCGCGACATCCGCTCCGGCGAGCAGCACCCGGCCGATCCCGGTAGCTGGACCCCGCCCGACGACGACCTGCACGTCCGGCTCCTCGCCGGCGAGGCCGAGCAACCGCCAGCCTGACGCGGCCGCGCGGCCGGCGCTAGCCGGCCGACGGCACGCTGGCGGCCCGGCGGCGCAGGGTGCGGCCGCCGCGGGGCCACGGGCCCCAGTTCGGCGGCAGTGGGGGACCGGGCAGCCATTCCAGGTCGGCCAGGGTGGTCAGGCCGCGGCTCCGCGCCGTCTCCAGGTGGAGGGTGAGCAGCCGCGCGGTCGCGCGCGCGTCGGACAGCGCCGCGTGCGGCTCGCCGTGGTCGATGCCGAAGCGGCGGCAGCACTCGATCAGCTTGCACTCGGTGTCGGGGTAGAGCAGCCGGGTGAGCTGGGCCGTGCACAGGGCCGCGACGGGCGGCAGGGTGCACCCGGCGTGCTGGAACTCCCCACGCAGGAAGCCGACGTCGAACAGGACGTTGTGGGCGACCACGATGGCGCCCTCCAGCAGCGCGGCCACCTCGCCGGCGATCTCGGCGAAGGGCGGCGCGTGGTGCAGCATCGCGTCGGTGATGCCGTGGATCTCGGTGGCGTCGACCGCCCGGCCCGGGTCGATCAGGGTGTCGAACTCGGCCACCACCGAGCCGCCGGGGGTCAGCCTGACCACGGCGACCTCCACCGCCCGGTGCTCGGGCCAGGGGTCGAAGCCGGTCGTCTCGAGGTCGACGACGGCCCAGGGGGTCGCCCCCAGTCGGGCCTCGCCCGGCCAGGGACCGTCCTCCGTCCCGGGCCTGGCCGGGCCTGCGCCCTGCCCGTTGGCGGAAGCCGTCATCCCCGCTCCTTTGCCGTGAATCCTTGCGTGACCAGCGGTGACCCGCGCCGGTTCTCGGAGGATACGAGGCGGCAGTGACAACCGGGCCGCAAACGCCGAAGGGGGCGGGCCTGCCAGGCCCGCCCCCCTTGGATCGTCTCGCCGGGCTCAGCTCTCGGCGAGGACCACCGAGTTCATGATCTTGTCGGCGAAGGTCTGCCGGCGGGCGTCCCAGAGCGGCCACAGGTAGCCGATGAGGCAGATGCCGTCCAGGACGTGGACGATGTCGCGCACGAAGCACATCAGGCCGCCGAGCGGCTGGCCGTCCGCCATGCGCACCAGGCGGAGGTTCAGCGCCTTCTTGCCCCAGCTCTGCCCCGTGCGGCCCTGCAGGATCGCGCGGTTGTAGATCCAGAGCACGAAGGATCCCAGGTAGGCGAGCCCCAGCAGGGCGCCGCCCCCGGCCGAGATGCCGCCCGAGTCGTTGCTGCCGCTGAATGCGCCCACCAGGATCCCGATGACGAAGATCGGGACGACCCCGATCAGGTCGTCGATCAGGGCCGCGCCCACGCGCTGCAGCCAGTTGGCGAGCCGCCGGCCCATGTAGGTGCCCGGCGCGTCTCCCGCCTGGCCGTAGGCCGCCTGCTGTCCGTAGCCAGGAGGCGCGGCGGGCGGGTAGCCGGGTGGCGGAGACCCGGGCGGCGGCTGGCCGTACTGCTGCTGGCCCGGACTGGGCTGGTTGGGGTCTTGTGGCCCGTATCCCTGCGACATCCTCGCTCCTTGCGCTCAGGGGCGCGCCTTGTTCGTGCCCCCCGTCAATATCGGCTCCTGGCTACATCGGCTTGGCCGCCTGCTGCTCGGCCAGGTCGCCGATGATCGGAAGCTTGAAGTGGTTGCCCTGGAACCCCTGGATCATCAGGACGATCCACAGGACGAACATCCCGATCGAGGCAAGCCAGAACAGCACGGAAAGCAGGCCGAGCCTGACCCCACTGGACAGGAAGCCGATCACCACCCAGACGATCCCGAACAGGATCGCCTGCATCGAGTGGAAGCGGACCTCCGGGCGCTTGTCGGTCAGCAGGAAGATGATCCCGGTGATGATCGTCACCACGTAGGCCAGGCCGGAGGCCACGTTCTGGTCCAGGCCGCTGCCGCCCGTCTGGGGCGGGCCACCCTGGCCCCAGTTCTGCCCCGGTGGCGCGCCCCAGCCTCCCGGCTGCTGCTGCCCGTAGCCCTGCGGGGGCGGCGGCGCCGAGCCGGGCGGCTGCCCGTAGCCGCCGCTCGGCGGCTGGCCATACCCTGGAGGTGGCGCCGGCGGGTAGCCGCCCTGTGGCGGGTACGGCGCCCCAGATCCTTGCTGGCCCGGCTGCTCGCGCTCGGGTCGCTCCGGGGGAGGGGTCCCCTCGCTCATACGTCCTCCTCGTCCTGTAGCGGTTCTGCTCGCGGCGCCGACGCGCCGGTGGTGACGGTCAGATCAGCTCGAAGCGGTGGAGCTGGAAGAGCCAGCTCGCCGTGGCCAGCACCACCCCCAGCGACCAGGCGGCCCGCCGCCGCGCCGGCGCCCAGGGCCTGGGCGGGCGGGCCAGCCCGAGCGCGCGCGCCGCGATCAGCACGGCCATGAGCCCGGTGAAGGCGACCAGCGCGAGCACGAACGGGTTGGCGGCGAGCGCAGCGGCCGGCTCCCCGGCCGCCAGCGAGGTGGCCGCCGTGGTCATCCCGCACAACGGGCAGGGGATGCCGGTGAGCAGGCGCAGCAGGCACGGCGCCTGCAGGCCGGTGGCGCGGCTCACGGCCGGGTAGACGAACGACGCGCCGGCGGCGGCCAGGCAGGTGAGGGCGAGACGCTCGGCGGTCGAGCTGGGCCGCCAGTCGAGGGCAGGGGCGCCCACCGGCCACGCCGAGGGCGTGGCCCCTCCAGCGACTTGCTGGTCCGGCATGGGCATCTTGCTCCACTCGCTCGGGAACACCCGCAAGGTTCGCACACGGCGGCGGGTCCGTGGGCCTTCAAGACCGGCGCCGGGCGTCCGGGCGGCCCATGGTGCTTCGACTCACTGCGTCGTTGCAGGTCGGCGCAGTGAATCATATGGCACGGCTGGCAGCAATCTCGGCACAAACGCGCGCTTCCCTGAGTCCAGCGCGTTCCTGCGCCCGCGGCCGCGTGGTTGCCGGCGGGGGAGCGTGGTGGCAGCATCCGCGCCGGCGGCCGGGCCGGCGGAGATCCCGCGCGGCCGCCTCGACCAGGCAGGAGGCACCTTGGCGGAGGTCAAGCGGGCGGCCGTGCTGCTGTCCGGGCACGGCTCCAACCTGCAGGCGCTGCTCGACGCGGCGGCCGATCCGGGCTTCGGGGTCGCCGTGGTGCTGGTGGCCAGCGACCGGCCCGAGGCCGGCGGTCTCGACCGGGCGCGCCGGGCCGGCGTCCCGACCGCCGTGGTCCGCCTCGCCGACCACCCCGACCGGGCCGCCTTCGACGGCGCCCTGCGGGCCGCCGTCGCCGCGGCCCGCCCCGACGTGGTGTGCCTCGCCGGGTTCATGCGCATCCTCGGCCCGGGCTTCGTGCACGCCTTCCCCGACCGCATCGTCAACACCCACCCCAGCCTGCTGCCCGCCTTCCCCGGCGCCCACGCCGTGCGCGACGCCCTCGCCTACGGCGTGCGCGTCACCGGCTGCACCGTGCACCTGGTCGACGAGCAGGTCGACCACGGCCCGGTGCTGTTCCAGGCCACCGTCCCGGTCGAGCAGGACGACGACGAGGCCTCCCTGCACGAGCGCATCAAGCACGAGGAGCACCGGCTGCTGCCGGCGGCCGCGCGCCTGGTCGCCCTCGGCCGCGTCCAGGTCGACGGCCGCCACGCGCGCATCCTGCCTGACCCCGCGAGCGAGGTGGCCCACTGGCACGCGCCGGCTGGACTGAGGAGCGACGAAGGAGCCGCAGGCGACGAAGCTGGTTTGAGGAAGGCCAGCTGGTTGTAGCGAGGTGGGCCGCCGGCGCGCGCCGGCTGGACTGAGGAGCGACGAAGGAGCGACGAGGGAAGCCGGCGCATCAGGCGCCGGCGGCCCACCGAAGCGTTTGAGCAAAGGAGCGCCGTGAGCGACCGCCAGCCCATCAGGCGCGCGTTGGTGTCGGTGTACGACAAGAGCGGCCTCGAGCGGCTCGCACGGGCACTCCGCGAGGCCGGGGTCGAGGTCGTCTCGACCGGCTCGACCGCGGCCGCCCTCGGCGGCCACGGCCTGGCCGTGACCCCGGTGGAGGCCGTCACCGGCACCCCGGAGCTGCTCGACGGCCGGGTCAAGACGCTGCACCCCGCGGTCCACGCCGGCCTGCTCGCCGACCGGCGCCGCCCCGACCACCTCGACCAGCTCGAGGCGGCCGGGATCGAGCTCTTCGACCTGGTCGTCTGCAACCTGTACCCGTTCGAGGCGGCCGCCGCCGACCCGGCCGCCGACGAGGACCGGGTGGTCGAGCTGATCGACGTGGGGGGCCCGGCGATGGTGCGGGCCGCGGCCAAGAACTTCGCCTCGGTGGCGGTGGCCTGCGACCCGGCCGACTACGAGCTGGTCGCCGCCGCGCTGGCCGCCGGCGGCACCACCCTGGAGGAGCGCCGTGCCCTCGCCGCCAAGGCGTTCGCCCGCACCGCCGCCTACGACGCCCGCGTGGCGGCCTGGTTCGACCGCGGCAGCCCCTTCCCGGCCACCCTGCCGCTGGCCGGCCGGCTGGCCCGGAGGCTGCGCTACGGGGAGAACCCGCACCAGGCCGCCGCCCTCTACGCCACCGGCTCCGGCGGCCTCGCCGGTGCCGTGCAGCTGGCCGGCAAGGAGCTGTCCTACAACAACCTGCTCGACGCGGACGCGGCCCTCTCCCTGGTCGCGGAGTTCGCCGGCCGGCCCTTCGCGGTGATCGTCAAGCACACCAACCCGTGCGGGGCCGCGCCCGGCGAGACCCTGGAGGCGGCCTATACCGCCGCGCTCGAGGGCGACCCGGTGAGCGCGTTCGGCGGCGTCGTCGGCCTGTCCCGGCCGCTCGACGAGGCGACGGCGCGGCGCATCGCCGAGGTGTTCACCGAGGTCGTGGTCGCTCCCGGCTTCGAGGCGGCGGCCCGCGAGGTGCTCGAGCGCAAGCGCTCGCTGCGGCTGGTCGAGGTGGCCCTGCCGCGTCCCGGACCGCGGCTCGGCGTCCGCTCGGTCGCGGGTGGCCTGCTGGTCCAGGAGGCCGACGTCGCCGCCGACGACCCGGCCGGCTGGACGGTGGTCGCCGGCGAGCAGCCCGACGGCGCCACCGTCGACGACCTGGTGCTCGCCTGGACCGTGGCCAAGCACGTGAAGTCGAACGCGATCGTGCTGGCCGCGGGAGGCCGAATCGTCGGCGTCGGTCCCGGCCAGACCAGCCGGGTCGACGCCGTCCGGATCGCGGTCGCCAAGGCGGGCGGCCGCGCCGTCGGCGCGGCCGCCGCCAGCGACGCCTTCTTCCCCTTCCCCGACGGCGTCGAGGAGCTGGCGGCCGCCGGCGTCCGGGCGCTGGCCCAGCCGGGCGGCAGCGTCCGTGATGCCGAGGTGACGGCGGCAGCCGAGCGCCTCGGCATGACCATGCTCCACACCGGCCGCCGCCACTTCCGGCACTGATCCGTGAGGGAGTCGCCGGAGCTGTCCCAATCGGGACTATCCGGACGATCCGCGTAGCAGATCAAGCTTCGAGCTGAGGTCGAGGTGCAGGGTACGCGGCCCGGCTTTTGCGTTTGGCTCCGGCGTTTGTTGATCAGGAGTTGCCCCAACGTTGACCTGGCGCTGACCGACGGCTGCGAGGATGGTGTCCTTGCCCCGTGGTTGGAGAAGGGGACGGCCGGGCACGTTAAGGTGTCCGGAATGCGGCTGATGACGGAGGATTTGCGATGAGCGGCTGGCCAGACGAGTGGGCCCGCGACCGGCGCAGGCAGCCGGTGGCGCCGGGTTCCCGGACGCCCACCGAGACGCTCGGCCCGCCGGTCGGGGGCCCACCGCCGATGGTGGTGCGGCCGCGCCGCCGCCGGCGCTGGGGCCGGGGCGTGCTGATCGCGGTCGCGCTGCTCCTGATCGCCGCGCTGGTGCTGTTCGTGATGGTGGACTCGCGCCTCAACCGGGTGGACGCGCTCACGGACTGGCCCGGACGGCCGGCGGTCACGCCGGGCGCCGACTGGCTGATCGTCGGCTCCGACAGCCGCGAAGGGCTCAGCGCCGCCGAGCGCAAGCGCCTGGGGACCGGCCAGGCGGCGGGCCGCCGCACCGACACCATGATGCTGCTGCACATCCCGCGCAGCGGCGCTCCGACCCTGGTCAGCCTGCCGCGCGACTCCTACGTCCCGATCCCGGGCCGCGGCCGCAACAAGCTCAACGCCGCCTACGCCTTCGGCGGTCCCAAGCTGCTCGCCCAGACGGTCGAGAACGTCACCGGGATCCACATCGACCACTACGTGGAGATCGGCTTCGACGGGTTCGCCTCGCTGGTCGACGCGGCCGGCGGCGTGAACATGTGCATCCCCAAGCCGATGAACGACCCCATGGCCGGCCTCAGGCTGAAGGCCGGCTGCCAGGTGCTCGACAGCCGCCAGGCCCTCGGCTACGTGCGCACCCGCGCCGGAGGTCGTGGCGACCTCGACCGGGTAGTGCGCCAGCAGCAGTTCCTGAGCGCCCTGATCGGCCGGCTGACCGCCCCGAGCGTGCTATTCAACCCGTTCCGCAGCGTGCCGCTGGCCTTCAACGGCGCCGACTCGATCGCGGTGAACCGGAGCGACCACGTCTACCACCTGATCCGCTTCCCGTTCGCGATGCGCGCGGTGAGCAACGGCAAGGGGGTGGCCACCACCGTGCCGGTCGCCACGACGCAGACGGTGCCCGGCGCCGGCTCCGTGGTGATCTGGGACCGCGCCAAGGCGCTGGCGCTGTTCGACGCGCTCAGGCAGGACCGCCCGGTCGGCAACCTGGTCCAGCAGAAGTAGCCGGTCACCCCGACGGCGGCAGGGCCGCCGAGCGCAGGGCGGCGAACGCGGCGACCAGGTCCGCGAGCTGGTAGTGGGCCGCCCGGCCGCTCGGGTTGGGCAGCAGCCACACGCGGGCGCCGCCGAGCGGGTCGGGGCGCGGGCCGACCGTGGCGTCAGGCGCGGCGAACGCCCGCCGGTAGGCGTCGATGCCCAGGAACGCCACCCAGGCCGGGCCGGCCGCCTCGACCTTCGCCGCCAGCGCGACCGCGCCCGCGCGCAGCTCTCCCGGCGCCAGCTCCGCCGCGCCGGCCGTGGCGCGGTCGACCAGGTTGGTCACCCCGAGCCCGTGGGCGGGCAGCTCGCCGTCCTGCTCGGGGGCGAGCAGCCGGGGCGTGAAGCCGGCGAGATGGAGCGCCTTCCAGAAGCGGTTGCCCGGCTGGGCGAAGTGGTGCCCGACCGCGGCCGAGTACAGGCCCGGGTTGATGCCGCAGAACAGCACCGCCAGGCCCGGGCGGATCACGTCGGGCAGGCGCCGTCCGGCGGCCGCCGCCACCTCACCCCGCGTCGGGCGCCGCGCGCCGCTCCCACCCGGCCGTCCTCGCTCCTCCACGGCCCGCACCTCCACCGGCCAGCCCCTTCGACGCGGCAGGGTACCGTCACCGGCGGTAGCGTTGGTGCCGGCTCGCGGGGCTTGGGTTTAGGGAGGTGGGGCTTGGGTTTAGGGAGGTGGGCTTGGGTTTAGGGAGGTGGGCTTGGGTTTAGGGAGGTGGCCCGGAGCCGCGCGCTGGCTGGACTGAGGAGCGACGAAGGAGCCGCAGGCGACGAAGGAGCGACGAGGGAAGCCAGCGCACAAGCGGCGGAGGGCCACCGACCGTTTGGATAAAGGAGACGAGATGCCCGCGAGAATCCTGGACGGCAAGGGGCTGGCCACGCGCCTCCGCGCCGAGCTGGCCGCCGAGGCGGAGCGGCTCGCCCGGGCGGGGCGCAGGCCGGGGCTGGCGGCGGTCCTGGTCGGCGACGACGAGGCGTCCCACATCTACGTCGGCGCCAAGCAGCGGGCGGCGACGGCCACCGGGGTGGAGTCGCGCCGGGTCGCCCTGCCCGCCGACGCCAGCCAGGCCCAGGTGGAGGACACCGTCGCCGAGCTGAACGCCGACCCGGCCGTGCACGGCATCATCGTCCAGCTGCCCCTGCCCGACGGCCTCGACCCGGTGCGGGTCCAGGAGGCCATCGACCCGGCCAAGGACGTCGACTGCCTGCACCCGTGGAACGAGGGCCGGCTGCTGCGCGGCGACCCGGAGTTCACCCCGTGCACCCCCGCCGGCATCGTGGAGCTGCTGCGCCACGAACGCGTGCCGGTCGAGGGCAGCCACGCGGTGGTGGTCGGCCGCGGCCTGCTGGTCGGCCGGCCGCTGGCGGTGATGCTGTCGGCCAAGGCGCCGGGCGCCAACGCGACCGTCACCCTGTGCCACACCGGCACCCGCCGCCTGGGCGACTTCACCCGCCAGGCCGACGTGCTGGTCGCGGCGGCCGGCCGGCCGGCGATGATCACCCCGGACATGGTCAAGCCGGGCGCGGCAGTGGTCGACCTCGGCAACCACCGCATCGGCGGGTCCCTGGTGGGCGACGTGGCCCCGGAGGTGGCCGAGGTGGCCGGCGCGCTCACCCCGGTGCCCGGCGGGGTGGGGCCGATGACCGTCGCCATGCTGCTGGCCAACACCGTGCGGGCGGCGCGCAACCTGGTACCGGCGGAAGGGCGACGGTGACCGGGACCGGCCGCCTCGGTGGCCTGCTCGACGGCGGGCGCTTCGTGGTCACCGGCGAGCTGGTCCCGCCGCGCTCGCCCGACGCCGGGCTGGTGCGCCGCGCCGCCGGCCAGCTCGCCGGGCTGGTCGACGCCGTCAACGTGACCGACAACGCGGCCGCGCGGGTGGGGATGTCGCCGCTGGCGGCCGCCGTGATCGCCGCCGGCGAGGGGCTCGAGCCGGTGCTGCAGCTCACCTGCCGGGACCGCAACCGCCTCGCCCTGGCGGCCGACCTGCTCGGCGCGCACGCGCTCGGCATGCGGGCGATCCTGTGCCTGTCCGGCGACCCGCTGGAGGTGGGGCCGTTCGGCGACGCCAAGGCGGTCTTCGACCTGGACGCGATCGGGCTGGCGCGGCTGGCGAGCGCGCTGGGCGACGGGGTCGGGCCGGACGGCAGCCCGGTCGACCCGCCGGCCCGCTTCCTGGTGGGCGTGGCCGAGGCGCCGGGCAAGGCCGACCCCTCGGGCGGCGCCCGGCTGGCCGCCAAGGTCGCCGCCGGCGCCCGCTTCGTCCAGACGCAGCCGGTCTACGACCTGGCCGCGTTCGCCACCTGGCTGGAGCTGCTGGCACCGCGCGGCCTGCCCGACCGCGTGGCGATCCTGGCGGGCGTGCTGCCGCCGCGCTCGGCCGCGCAGCTGGAACGGTTCGCCGGCCTACCTGGATGGTCCGTGCCGGAGGCGATCATCGAGCGACTGCGCGGCGCTCGCGACCAGCGGGCCGAGGGCATCGCCCTGGCCACCGAGATGGCCCAGGGCGTGCGCGCCCTGCCCGGCGTGCGCGGCGTCCACCTCATGGGCGTCGGGCCGGCCACCGGCGTCCCCGAGGTCATCCGCGCCGCCGGCCTCCTGCCCCGCCCCCAGCTCGCCTGACGTCCGCCTCCCTACCGCAGGCGGGCGAAGAGCTTGCGCACGTCGGCGACCACCAGGTCGGGCTCCTCCATGGCGGCGAAGTGGCCGCCGCGGTCGAACTCCGACCACTGCACGATGTTGTTGGCCCGCTCGGCCAGGTGGCGCACGGGCAGGGAGAGCTCCCGCGGGAACAGCGCCAGCCCCGTCGGCACGCTCGACGGCTCCTCGGGCCAGCCCCAGCCGCCGCCGCGCAGCGCCTGCGCGTACTCGAAGTACAGGCGCGCCGACGAGCCGGCCGTCCGGGTCAGCCAGTACACCGTCACGTTGGTCAGCAGGCGGTCGCGGTCGACGGCCTCCTCGGGCAGCTCGGCGCTGTCGGTCCACTCCTTGAACTTCTCCATGATCCAGGCGAGCTGGCCGACCGGGGAGTCGGTGAGGCCGTAGGCGAGCGTCTGCGGCCGGGTCGACTGGATCATCCCGTACCCCATCCCGGTCTGGGCCAGGCCCGCCCGGCGCTCGGCCGAGGCCCGCACGCGCTGCCGCTCCGCCTCGGGGAGGGCTGCCAGCTCCGCCTCGTCCAGCGGCCCGACGGGCACCGCCGACGACATCATGGTGAGGTGGACGCCGGCGACGTGGGCGGAGTCGAGCCGGCCCAGCTCCCGGGAGATGATCGCGCCCCAGTCCCCGCCGTGGGCGCCGTAGCGGCCGTAGCCGAGGCGGCGCAGTAGCTCCGCGAACGCGCGGGCCATCCGGCGCACGTCCCAGCCCCGTTCGCGGGTCGGGCCGGAGAAGCCGTAGCCGGGGAGGGAGGGGATCACCAGGTGGAAGGCGTCGGCCGCCTCGCCGCCGTGCGCGCGGGGGTCCGAGAGCGGCCCGATCACGTCGAGGAACTCGACCACCGATCCCGGCCAGCCATGGGTGACCAGCAGCGGCAGCGCGTCCGGCTCGGGCGAGCGAACGTGCAGGAAATGGACGTTGGTGCCGTCGATGGTCGTGGTGAACTGCGGGTGCTGGTTGAGCAGCGCCTCGTGCCGGCGCCAGTCGTAGGTGGTGCGCCAGTGCTCCGCCAGCTCCTTCACGTAGCCGAGCGGGATGCCGTAGTCCCAGCCGGCGCCGGGCAGCTCGTCGGGCCAGCGGGTCCGGGCCAGGCGCTCGTGCAGGTCGTCGAGGGCGGCCTGGGGGACCTCGACGCGGAACGGCCGGATCTCGCCGTCGGCCGCCATCAGCCGCGCGAGGAGACCGGCTGGTAGGAGCGCGGCGGCGGGCCGATGTACTCGGAGTCGGGGCGGATCAGGCGGTTGTCTGCGTACTGCTCGCGGATGTGGGCCGTCCAGCCGGCCATGCGGGACACGGCGAACAGGCAGGTGTAGAGGTCGGGGGCGATGCCGAGGGCGGAGTAGACGCTGGCGGTGTAGAAGTCCACGTTGGGGAACAGGCCGCGCTCCTCCATCACGGTCTCCTGGATCCGGGCCGAGATCTCGTACCAGCGGGTGTCCCCGAGCTGCTTGCCGATCCGCTCGGCCATCTCGCGCAGGATCACCGCGCGCGGGTCCCAGGTCTTGTAGACGCGGTGGCCGAAGCCCATCACCTTGCGCTTGGCGCCGAGCCGGTCCTTGACCCACTGGCTGGCCCGGTCGGGCGTGCCGATCTCGTCGAGCATGTAGCGCACCTGCTCGATGGCGCCGCCGTGCAGGGGGCCCTGCAGGGTGGCGACCGCGGCGGTGGCCCCGGCGTACATGTCGGCCAGGGTGGCCGCCGCCACCCGGCCGGCGAAGGTCGACGCGTTCATGGTGTGGTCGGCGTAGAGCACCAGGCAGGTGTCGAACTCGCCGGCGAGGCCGGGGTCGGGCTCCCTGCCGCTGAGCGAGAACAGGAAGTTGCCGGCGAGGGTGAGGTCGTCGCGTGGCGCCACGGCCGGAGCTTGGCTCCGCAGCCGTTGGTACGTGGCGACGATCTGCGGAGTCTGGGCGATCAGGCGGTAGGCCTTGCGGAGGTTCGCCTCGGGGGAGTCGTCGCCGTGGTCGGCGTCGTGCACCCCGGCGGCGGAGACGGCGGTGCGCAGGGCGGTCATCGGCCCGGTCTGGTTCGCGGTCGCCTCGAGCAGCTGCAGCAGCAGGCCGTCCAGGCCGCGCGAGGCTCTGAGCGCGCCGGTGACCTCGTCGAGCTGCGCCCGGGTGGGCAGCTCCAGGTGGTGGAGCAGGTAGACGGTCTCCTCGAAGCCGGAGTGCGCGGCCAGGTCGGCGATGTCGTAGCCGGCGTAGAGGAGCTTGCCCCGCTGACCGTCGATGTCGGAGATCTTGGTCTGTGCGGCGACCACGCCCTCCAGGCCCTTGCCCTTACCGCTCTCCGCCATGGCGCTGCCTCCAGGTCTTCAGGGTGGGTCACCCGTCCTGCCGTACGAGCCTCCGTATCGTAGGCGAGGCTACCGATCGGTAACGACCGTGCTGGTCAGCCACGGCGGGTGCGGTTTCCGCGGAGGCCGCCCGGCTCGTTTCGTTCCCAGATTCGGAGCCGAGATACCCTGATCCCGCAGATGGAACGTCATGGTTCTCGACGCGACCGACAGCGGCGTTGAGTCGCGGCGTTGAGTTTGACGAGAGGAGCTTCACCAATGGCCCACCGCGTCACGTTCATCCCCGGCGACGGGGTAGGTCCCGAGCTCTCGGAGGCCACCCGTCGCGTCCTCGAGGCGACCGGGGTTGAGTTCGACTGGGACGTGCAGGAGGCCGGTGCCGACGTCATCGAGCGCTACGGCACCCCGCTCCCGGAGCCCGTGCTGGACTCGATCCGGGCCAACAAGGTGGCCATCAAGGGCCCGCTCACCACCCCGATCGGCACCGGCTTCCGCAGCGTCAACGTGGCCCTGCGCAAGGAGCTGGACCTGTTCGCCTGCCTGCGCCCCTGCAAGCTCTACCCGGGCGTGCGCTCCCGCTACCAGGCGGTCGACCTGGTCATCGTGCGCGAGAACCACGAGGACCTGTACGCCGGCATCGAGTTCGAGCAGGGCAGCGACGACGCCAAGCGGGTGATCGCGTTCCTCAACGAGATCCAGCCGAAGCGGGTGCGCGACGACTCCGGGATCTCCATCAAGCCGATCTCGGTCACCGGCACCCGGCGCATCGCGCGCTTCGCCTTCGAGTACGCCCGCGCCTACGGCCGCCGCAAGGTCACCGCCGTGACCAAGGCGAACATCATGAAGCACACCGACGGGCTGTTCTACGCGGTCAGCCGCGAGGTCGCCAAGCAGTACCCGGACGTCGAATACGACGAGTACCTGGTCGACAACATGTGCATGCAGCTGGTGCAGAAGCCGGAGAACTTCGACGTGCTGCTGCTGCCCAACCTCTACGGCGACATCGTCTCCGACCTGGCCGCCGGCCTGGTCGGCGGCCTCGGGGTCGCGCCAGGCGCCAACCTCGGCGACGACGTGGCCGTGTTCGAGGCCACCCACGGCTCGGCCCCCAAGTACAAGGGGCAGAACAAGGTCAACCCGATGGCGATGATGCTCTCGGGCATGCTGATGCTCCGCCACCTGGGCGAGCGCGACGCGGCCGCGCGGCTGGAGCGCGCCATGGCCGCGGTGATCGCCGAGGGCGCCACCGTCACCTACGACATGAAGCCGCACCGCGACGACCCCACCGCGGTCGGCACCAGCCAGGTCGCCGACGGCGTGATCGCCGCGCTCGAGGCCGGTCGTGACACCGAGGGAGGCGTCGCATGAAGGTGACCGTCGTCGGGGCGGGCAAGTACGGCTCCACCACCGTCCAGCGCCTGGCCGAGAAGGACCTGGTCGACGAGATCGTGATGACCGACATCGTCGAGGGGCTGCCCCAGGGCCTGGCGCTCGACATGAACCAGTCCCGCCCGCTGGAGGGCTTCGAGACCCGCGTGGTCGGCAGCAACGGCTACCAGGAGACGGCCGGCTCCGACGTCTGCGTGATCACCGCCGGGCTGCCGCGCAAGCCCGGCATGAGCCGCATGGACCTGCTGGAGACCAACGCGAAGATCGTCGGCGAGGTGACCCGCAGGCTGGTCGAGGCCTCGCCCGACACCGTCCTGATCGTGGTCTCCAACCCGCTGGACGAGATGACCGCCCTCGCCGCCGAGGTGTCGGGCTTCCCCCGCGAGCGGGTGATGGGCCAGGCGGGCATGCTCGACACCGCCCGCTTCAAGTACTTCGTCGCCGAGGAGCTGGGGACCAGCCCCAGCGGCGTCGAGGCGATCACCCTCGGCTCCCACGGCGACACCATGGTGCCGGTGCCGAGCCTGGTCAAGGTCGACGGCAAGCCGCTGGCCGAGCTGCTCGCCGATGACGCGGTGGAGCGGCTGGTGCAGCGCACCCGGGACGGCGGAGCCGAGGTGGTCGCCCTGCTCAAGACCGGTTCGGCGTATTACGCGCCGTCCAGCGCGGCCGCCCGCATGGTCGAGGCGGTGCTCGCCGACTCCGGCGCGGTCATGCCGGTCTGCGCCTGGGTGGAGGGCCAGTACGGCATCAACGACGTCTACCTCGGCGTGCCCGCCAGGCTCGGCCGCGGCGGCGTGCGCGAGGTCGTCGAGCTCCCGCTCACCGACGCCGAGCTGGCCAACCTGCGCCAGGCGGCCGAGGCGGTGCGCTCCAAGCAGGCCGACGTCGCCAAGTTGAGCATCTGACGACTGCCCCGCAGGCAGGGCGACTGCGGTCGTGGCGGCGACTCGCTCCTGTGGTGCCAGCTCTGACGACTGCCCCGCAGGCAGGGCGACTGCGGTCGTGGCGGCGACTCGCTCCTGTGGTGCCAGCTCTGACGACTGCCCCGCAGGCAGGGCGACCGCGGTCCCGAGGGGCGGCCGGCTCACCGGATCGTGCTGGAGCCGTAGCTCGTCGTAGCGGCCGGCTGCGCGGGTAACCTCTGGGGCAAGACGGTGCGCCGCGCTGGCCCGCCGCGGCGAGCCAGCGCGGGTGCGGCCGCTCCACCGGGTGAGGCCAGGAGGTCGGGAGATGGCTGGGAACAGTTTCGGGGCGAACGCCGGCCTGGACGTCGCGGGTCGCTCATGGGAGATCTGGCGGCTGCACGCGCTCGACGACGTCGCCGACGTCGGGCGCCTGCCGTTCTCGCTCAAGATCCTGCTCGAGAACCTGCTGCGCAACGAGGACGGCAGCCTGGTCGAGGCCGAGGACATCGAGGCGCTGGCCAGCTGGGACCCGGCCGCGGAGCGCTACCAGGAGGTCGCCTTCACCCCCGCCCGCGTGCTGCTGCAGGACTTCACCGGCGTGCCCGCCATCGTCGACCTGGCCGCGATGCGCGACGCCATGGCCGAGCTCGGCGGCGACCAGTCCAAGATCAACCCGCTGGCACCGGCGGAGCTGGTCATCGACCACTCGGTGATCGCCGACGTGGCCGGCACCAGGGACGCCTTCCGGCGCAACGCCGAGCTGGAGTTCGAGCGCAACCGCGAGCGCTACGCCTTCCTGCGCTGGGGGCAGCAGGCGTTCGACGACTTCAGCGTGGTGCCGCCCGACACCGGCATCGTCCACCAGGTCAACCTGGAGTACCTCGCGCGGGTGGTGTTCGGCGACGAGAACGGCCGCGCCTACCCCGACACCCTGGTCGGCACCGACTCCCACACGCCGATGGTCAACGGGCTGGGCGTGCTCGGCTGGGGCGTCGGCGGCATCGAGGCCGAGGCGGCCATGCTCGGCCAGCCCATCTCGATGCTCACCCCCAAGGTGGTGGGCTTCAAGCTCCACGGCGCGCTGCCGGAGGGGTCGACCGCCACCGACCTGGTCCTCACCGTCACCGAGCTGCTGCGCAAGCACGGCGTAGTGGGCAAGTTCGTGGAGTTCTACGGCCCCGGCGTCGGCAACGTCCCGGTCGAGAACCGGGCCACCATCGGCAACATGTCGCCCGAGTACGGCTCCACCTGCGCGATCTTCCCGATCGACGGCGAGACGCTGCGCTACCTGGAGTTCACCGGCCGCCGCCCGGAGACGGTCGCCCTGGTCGAGGCGTACGCCAAGGAGCAGGGCCTGTGGCACGACCCGGACCGCGACCCGGTCTACTCCGAGCAGGTCGAGCTCGACCTCGCCACGGTCGTGCCCAGCCTGGCCGGACCGCGCCGCCCCCAGGACCGGGTGGCGCTCAGCGACGCCAAGCACAGCTTCCGGGCAGCCCTGGCGGAGATGCTCGCCCAGGACGGGCCGGGCGCCGCCAAGGCCCGGTCCAGGGTCGCCCCGGCCGCCGGGCCGGCCGCCCTCGCCGCCGGCTGGCAGAGCGCCAGCAACGGCAACCTGAGCGGGGTCGACGAGGCCTCGGCCGAGTCCTTCCCCGCCAGCGACGTGCCCTCCCAGACGGCCGCCGCCGAGGCGAGGCCGGAGACCGACCAGGCGCCCGCCGGCGCCCCGGCCTCAGAGCCCGAGCGGGAGCACGCCTCGGTGGAGGTCGAGGGCGCCGACTACGCCCTCGACCACGGCCACGTGGTGATCGCCGCGATCACGAGCTGCACCAACACCTCCAACCCGTCGGTGATGCTCGCCGCCGGGCTGCTGGCCCGCAACGCGGTCGAGCGCGGACTGGCCGCCAAGCCCTGGGTGAAGACCTCGCTCGCGCCCGGCTCCAAGGTGGTGATGGACTACTACGAACGCGCCGGCCTGATCCCCTACCTGGAGAAGCTCGGCTTCCACCTGGTCGGCTACGGCTGCACGACCTGCATCGGCAACTCGGGGCCCCTGCGCCCGGAGATCTCCGCGGCGGTGGAGCGCGGCGACCTGGCGGTCGCGTCGGTGCTGAGCGGCAACCGCAACTTCGAGGGCCGCATCAACCCCGACTGCCGCATGAACTACCTCGCCTCGCCGCCCCTGGTGGTCGCCTACGCCCTGGCCGGGTCGATGGACACCGACCTCTACGACGAGCCGCTGGGCACCGGCGGCGACGGCCAGCCGGTGTACCTGCGCGACATCTGGCCGTCCGAGGCCGAGGTCAGCGAGCTGATCGGCAGGGCCGTGCAGTCGGACATGTTCCGCAAGAGCTACGCGGAGGTGTTCGAGGGCGACGAGCGCTGGAACTCGCTCGAGGTGCCGACCGGGGACAGCTTCGCGTGGGACCCGTCGTCCACCTACGTGCGCCGGCCGCCCTACTTCGACGGCATGCCGTCGACCCCCGAGCCCGTCCGCGACCTGCATGGTGCGCGCGTGCTGGCGGTGCTCGGCGACAGCGTCACCACCGACCACATCTCGCCCGCCGGCGTCATCAAGCGCGACAGCCCGGCCGGGCGCTACCTGGTCGAGCAGGGCGTCGGGCCGGCCGACTTCAACTCCTACGGCGCCAGGCGCGGCAACCACGAGGTGATGATCCGCGGCACCTTCGCCAACATCCGCCTGCGCAACCTGCTGGCCCCGGGCACCGAGGGCGGCTTCACCCTGCACCTGCCCGACGGCGAGCAGATGACCATCTACGACGCGGCCATGCGCTACCAGGAGGAGGACGTGCCGCTGGTGGTCCTGGCCGGCAAGGAGTACGGCTCGGGCTCCTCACGCGACTGGGCGGCCAAGGGTCCGCGCCTGCTCGGCGTGCGCGCCGTGATCGCCGAGAGCTACGAGCGCATCCACCGCTCCAACCTGATCGGCATGGGCATCCTGCCGCTGCAGTTCCGCCAGGGCGAGTCGCTGTCCTCGCTCGGCCTCACCGGCCACGAGACCTTCGACGTCGAGGGCCTCGAGGGAACCGACGCCGACGGCTTCCCCAGCGAGGTAACCGTCACCGCCGACGGCCGCGGCTTCGACGCCGTGGTCCGCATCGACACCCCCAACGAGGTCCAGTACTACCGCCACGGCGGCATCCTGCAGTACGTCCTGCGCCAGCTACGCGGCTGACCCGCGGCTGGCGGCTCAGCGGGCGCGGAGCACGATGTCGAAGCTGGCCTGCAGGGTTCCGCGCCGGCGGGTCACGCGCGCGACGGTTCCGGGCTCCTCGGCGCCGCCGAGGTAGGGGTCGCCGGCGAAGCGCAGCTCGGTCATCACCCCTTGGGCGGCGGGGTGGCTGACCTCGAAGTGGATGTGCGCGGGCATGTGGGCGTCCTTGTAGTGGCCCGGCATCACGGTCTCCAGCGCGTAGCGGCCGGCGCCGTCGGTCCGCGCCGTGCCCTGCAGGTAGCAGCAGTGCAGGTCACCGCCTGGCGTGGCGGGGCCGTAGAGGCCCTCGGGGTTGGTCTGCCACACGTGGAGCGTGGCGCCCGCCAGCGGCGTGGCGCAGTCCTGCCGGTAGACCACGCCACGCACCAGCAGCGGCCGCCCGCCGCGCCTGCCGGCCGCGCGGTTGGCGGGCGTCGGGGAGAGCCCCTCGCCGGGGCCGAGCCGGACGCGCGACGGCGTCGCCGTGGCGGCCTGGCCGCTGCCCTGTGGCGGCTCGCCCGGCGTCGGGTCGCAGGCCGGGCTCGCCTGCGGGCGTGGGGTCACCGTCGCCGGGCGGGCGGCGGTCGTGCACCCCGCCGCGGCCACCGCGACCGCGAGCACGACGCCCGCGACGGCGAGCCTTGGCCTCCCTGACATCGTCGCCTCCTGGTCGAGCCGGCCTTCGGTTCCCTTACACCCGTCCCGCCGGCCGGGTTCCTGGCCCCGGCGGGAACCTCGAGGCGGCGACGAGCCGCTACGGGACGAGAAGGTCTTCCCGCTGTTCCTGGAGCCGGGTGGTGGGTCCACGCCCAGGTTCCCCTCCGCCACCTTCGAGGCGCGAACCGTCGAGATCCCGCCGCGGGCGGTGGACGGCGCCCCGGTCGACCTGCTCGCCCAGGGTCAGCTGACGATCAGGGGAGAGCGCCGCGCGGCCCAGGTGCGCCTGCGGGCCCGGGTGCACGACGGGGGCGTCGAGGTGGTCGGCTCGGCGCGGTTCCCGCTGGACCGCTACGGCATCGTCGCGCCGGACTTCTACGGCTTCGTCCAGGTGGACGACCAGGTGACCGTGGAGTTTTCCACCTGCTCCTGCGCCGCTAGGGCGGCACGCGCCACGGCCACCGGGCGGCCGTTGTGGGGGCGCCGGTACGATCGCCGCGTCGCACGCGCCCGTCTCGAGCAGTGGAGAACCCCCCGTGCCCCGGATCCTTTCCGGCGTCCAGCTGACCGGCAACACGTATCTCGGCAACTACGTCGGGGCTGGACAGTCCGAGCACGAGGAGACAGGGGCATGGCTGGGCGTTACACTCGCTCTCGCACGAACATCCGTTCGAGAGGGCTCTGGCCGATGGCAGCGGAACCTGGCCCAGACTTCAGGTGGGGCCTTGTCACGCGGCGGTCAACCTACAACCTGAGAACGACCGAAAGCGGCGAGGTCGAGCGGTACGAGGACTCGACCAGCCGCCAGGAGCACGCCCTTCACGGCCACATCCAGGCGAACGACATGGGCCGCGTGGTGGCCGTCTACCAGGACATCGCCAGCGCGTACAAGGAGGAGGCCAGGCGGCCCGAGTTCGAGAACGCGCTGCTTGACCTGAAGGCTGGCCGCATCGACGGGCTGGCAGCCTGGCGCCCCGACCGCCTGGCCCGCCGCGCCTCGCAACTGCGCCGCGTCCTGAACGTGGTGGAGGGCTCGGGTGGGCGGCTGCTGTTCCTGAGCCCTACTGTCATCGACACCGCCGACGCAATCAACCGCGCCTTTACCGCGCTGTTCCTCGACCTGCTCGTGGCCTTCGCGGAGATGGAGAGCGAGGCCATCGGGGACCGTATCGCGCTGATGCACCTGGACAGGGCTCGCAAGGGCCTGGTGCAGAGCCCTGGCCGCCCGTTCGGGCACAACGAGGACTGGTTCAGCCTGGTTCCCGCCGAGGTCAAGGTTCTGCACGAGGTGGGGGAGCGCATCTTGGCAGGCGAGGCGGCGTACTCCATCGCCGCTGATCTGACCGACCGAGGCGTCCTCACGTCCAGGGGCAACACGCGCTGGCATTCGGAGCAGTTGCGGCGCATCCTGCTGTCCGCGCGCATGGTGGGGAAGCGGGAGTACGGCGGCGAGCTGTACGACCTACGTGACGTGCCGCCGATCTTTGACGAAGAGACGTGGCAGCGCATCTGTGACAAGCTCGCGGAGCGCACGCACCGCTCTGGCCCCGTCGAGAAGCGATTGCTGTCCACCATCGCGCTGTGCGGCGTGTGCGTCCGCACCCTGACGAGCGCGACCCCCAAGAGCGGCAAGTTCACGTACGCCTGCCGCCCCAAGTTCGAGGGCGATGGTGCGTGCCGCAAGATATCGGTCCTCGGCGCGAGGGCGGATGAGGTGGTGCGCGGGAAGGTCGTGGAGTTCCTGTCCGACCGCGAGCGCGTGAACGCGCTGCTGGCCGAGCACGCGCACGGGCCAGGAACAGAGCAGGTACACGCGCGCATCAACGAGCTGAGCGAGAGCCTGCTCGCGCTCGCCAAGGCCCTGAATCCGCCGCCTGGCGTGCCGAGGATGCCCCTGCCCGCCTACTACGAGCAGGTGGCCGCCATCGAGGCACAGCGTGAGCAGCTCCACCGCCGCCTGGCCATCACCAGGAGCACTGCGCTGCTGGCCGAGGTGCTGGCGTTCGAGGATGCCGCCGAGGAATGGGACAGCCGCCCGCTCCACTGGCAGCGCGCCATCCTCAAGCTCGTGACGAAGCGCATCGTGATGGAGCCGCGCGGGAAGGCATCACCCGAGCCTGGCTTCAACGTCTTCGACCCTGAGCGCGTCAAGGTCGAGTTCGCGGCCTAGCAGTACTCCGTTAGGTCTTGCGAAAGTGCTGCTGCTGGGTGTACCTGTGAAGTGATATCCCCTGAGCTGAAAGGGAGTGCGCCACCGCCGCTGGTGGTACCCCGTGACACCGACACAACTTCGCCGTATCCGCA
>WNFU01000501.1_pt1 | contig 60837 bp, 62 predicted proteins | sample 5400121 | NCBI WGS metagenome assembly WNFU01 (sample SAMN13153360, study PRJNA577476) | soil metagenome | isolation source: 100 cm soil or saprolite under grassland replicate 1 | place: USA:California | collected 2016-06-15 | reverse complement strand
TTGGCGCTGCTCAGCGGGGGCGGGCGAGACGAGCTCTGATCCCGCCCGCGCACGGCGCAGCCTGGGCTTCGGGAGGTTCGGCATCGTTCTGGCTCGTCTGGCTCGTCATTCTCGACTCCGCGTCTAAGAGTACGCGACGTGCCGGCCACGGCTGCAAGTCCGTGGGCAGCACGCGTGAGCGCTGGTATATTCAGCAGCCACATAGACCGCCACATCTAGAGGGGTGGAGGGACTGGCCCGTCGAAGCCCCGGCAACCCCCCCAAAGGCCTCGGCCGCGGGGAAGGTGCCAATTCCAGCAGGTGGACGAACCTGGAAGATGTGAGTGGGGAGTCCCGTCAGGACCTCTGCTCACACCGGCAGAGGTCTATTTCGTAGCTGACAGGCACAACGGGACGGAAGGAACAAGATGGCAATCGAGGCGCTGAGGTGTAAGGAGTGCGCCACCGAGTACCCGCTCGAGGCTCGCTATGTGTGCGAGCGCTGCTTTGGCCCGCTGGAGGTCTCCTATGACTTCTCGGCGCTCGACCCAGAGTCGACCAAGCGCAAGATCCAGGCCTGCTCACGGGGCATCTGGCGCTACGCGGACTTCCTGCCGTTCGCAGAGCGGCCGCGCGATCCGCTCGAGCCCGGGCTGACGCCGCTGGTCCGCGCGGACCGGCTTGCCGAGCGGCTGGGGCTGGGCGAGGTCTGGGTAAAGAACGACGCCGCCAACCCGACCCACTCGTTCAAGGACCGCGTCGTCGCGGTCGCGCTGGCCAAGGCGCGCGAGCTTGGCTTCGACACGGTGGCGTGCGCCTCGACCGGGAACCTGGCCAACGCGGTCGCGGCCCATGCCGCGGCGGCGGGCTTTCGCTCCTACGTCTTCGTGCCCGCCGATCTCGAGGAGCAGAAGCTCCTCGCAACGGGCGTCTACGGCACGACCCTGGTCGGCGTGCGCGGAACATACGACGACGTCAACCGGCTGTGCACCGAGCTCTCGGAGTCGCGCGGCTGGGCGTTCGTCAACGTCAACCTGCGCCCGTACTACGCCGAGGGCTCGAAGACGCTCGCATACGAGACGGTCGAGCAGCTCGGCTGGAAGCTCCCGGACCGGGTCGTCTGCCCGATCGCATCGGGCTCGCTTTTCTCCAAGCTCGGCCGCGGGCTGTCGGAGTGGCTGGAGCTGGGACTGGTCGAAGGCGAGCTGCCGGTCTTCAACGGCGCCCAGCCCGCGGGCTGCAGCCCGGTCGCCACGGCATTCGTCGAGGGCCACGACATCTGCCGGCCGGTCAAGCCCGACACGATCGCGAAGAGCCTCGCGATCGGCAACCCCGCCGACGGTCCCTATGCGCTCGAGCTCGCGCGCCAGACCGGCGGCTCGATCGACGCGGTGACCGACGACGAGATCCGCGACGCGATCCGCCTGCTCGCCGAGACGACGGGGATCTTCACCGAGACGGCGGGCGGCGTCACCGCCGCGGTGCTGGCGAAGCTCGCCCGCGAGGGAGCGATCGACGCCGACGAGCGCGTCGTCCTCTACATCACCGGCGAGGGGCTCAAGACGCTCGACGCGACGCGCGAGAGCTTCGAGATGCACGAGATCGACCCGACGCTCGACTCGTTCGAAAGCGACGTCGAGCGCGAGCCGGCTGCCGCGGCCACGGCGGGCTGATGGCGGTCACCGTCAAGATCCCGGCCCAGCTTCGCGCCGTCACCGGCGGCGAGGGCGAGTTCGAGGTCGACGGATCGACCGTCGGCGAGGCGCTCGACGCCGTCTTCGACGAGCACGAGGACCTGCGCGAGAGGATCACCGAGGACGGCGGATTGCGGCGCTTCGTCAACGTCTACGTCTCGGGTGAGGACATCCGCTTCCAGGACGGCCTCGACACGGAGATAAACGAGGGCGACGAGGTGACGATCCTCCCAGCGGTCGCGGGCGGGCGCTAGGGCCATGCCCGCGCAGCGCGCGAGATCTTCGACTAGGCTCAATCGGTGAGTCGGGGGTCTTTCAGCGCCCGGTGGCTTGTCGCCGTCGTTGTGGCGATCGTTAGCGCGGGGTCGGCCGCTCCCGCAAGCGGCGCGGTCACGGTGGGAAGCAACTTCATCAGCCCTGCGGGCTCGGGATCCTGTGTCTCCCCGGGTTTCGAGTGCACAGCCGCCAACGCCGTGCTTCCGCTTGCGAATCAGGCCGCGGGCGGTACGGTCGCGAGCATCGACGGCGTGATCACAAGCTGGCGGCTCAAGTTCGGTTCGGCTCCGGTCGCCACCGCGGGTGTGCGCCTGCGCGTCATAAGGGGATCCACAGCCGTCGGAGGAGGTGCGGTCGAGGATCCTGCCAACGTGTCTGGTGTCCAGAGCTTCGGGGCGCGCCTGCCGGTGCGGACCGGAGATCTCATCGGGGTGAACCTCACTGGCTTCACCGGGAGCGGAGCCTTTGTCTTTCAATCGACACCCGGGGCAACCGACGACGTCTGGATCCCGCCGCTCGGCGAGACGGAGACGCGCACACCGGGAGCAAGCTCGTTCGAAGTCCTGATCCAGGCAGACATAGAGCCCGACTGCGACTCGGACGGCTTCGGCGACGAGACCCAGGACGCTGACCTCTCGTCGTGCAATCCATCGCCGCCGCCAGGCGACACTGCGGCCCCCGACACAACGATCACCGAGCACCCCAAGGACAAGACCAAGAAGAAGACCGCGACGTTCGAGTTCACCTCCACCGAGCCCGGCTCGACCTTCGAGTGCAGCCTCGACGGCGAGCCGTTCTCGGCCGGGAACGTCGACGGCTCACCGGCCTTCGACAGCTGGAAGTTCAAGAAGAAGAAGTAGCGCTCCCCCTCGGAAGCTGTCTCTCACTAATAATCCGGCCCGTGTCGGAGGTAGGCAGCACCGTCATCCTGTGCGGCGGGCGGGGAACCCGCCTCCAGGAGCACACGCGCACGATCCCCAAGGCGCTGGTCGAGATCGGGGGGCGCCCGATCCTGTGGCACGTGATCCGGATCTACGCGGCACAGGGTCTGCGCGGCTTCGTGCTCTCGACGGGATACCTGGGGGGGATGATCGAGGAGTACGTCGCCGCGGAGACGTGGCCCGACGGGGTCGATATCGAATGCGTGGACACCGGCCTCGACACACCCACCGGGGGCCGGGTGAAGCTGGTCGCCGACCGCCTGAGCGATGGGACCTTCTGCGCGACCTATGCCGACGGTGTCGCCGACATCGACCTCGGCGCCCTGATCGGCTTTCATCGTGACCACGGCGACCTCGCCACGGTGACGGTGGTTCGCCCGCGCAGCCAGTTCGGCGTCGCCGAGCTCGGCCCGGACGGCCGCGTGACCGAGTTCCACGAGAAGCCGCGTCTCGATCACTGGGTCAACGGCGGGTTCTTCTGCTTCGAGTCGGGGGTCTTCGACTACCTCGACGAGTCGAGCGTGCTCGAGGACGAGCCACTGGAGCGGCTCACATCCGAGCGTCGGCTGCGGGCCTATCGCCACGACGGATTCTGGGATTGCATGGACACCTACAAGGACGCGGTCGTCCTAAACGACCTCTGGAACGGCGGCGAGGCGCCGTGGCGGATCTGGGACGACGACCTTCAGGCCAGCGCTGCGGCCCGCCTCGACGTCGGCGACGGCGGGGAGTCCGGTGTCGGCTAGCCGCGTCCTGATAACCGGCGGGCGGGGGTTCATCGCCTCGTGGCTGGTCCGGGGGCTGCTCGAGGCGGGACACCCGGTCGTCTCGTTCGATCGCGAGAGTCCCTCCAACGGAGACCCCGGGCGCCGCTCCGGCCTCGCCCTGCTCGGGATCGAGAGCGAGGTCGAGGAGGTGCGCGGGGACCTGCGCGACCCGGAAGCGCTGGGCGCCGTCTTCGGACGCGCGCGGCCCGAGACCGTCTTCCACCTCGCGGCGCAGACGATCGTCGGCACGGCGGTGGAGTCGCCCGCCGAGACCTTCGACGTCAACGTCCGCGGCACGTGGACGATCCTCGAGGCCTGCCGCTCCCACGACGTCTCTCGAGTCGTCTTCGCGTCGTCAGACAAGGCCTACGGCACCCACCACGAGCTCCCCTACACCGAGGACTTCGCCCTCCAACCGACCGCGCCGTACGAGGCCTCGAAGGCCGCGGCCGACCTGATCGCGCGCAGCTACGCGGAGTCGTTTGACCTGCCGGTAGCCGTGACGCGCTTCGCCAACGTCTACGGGGGCGGCGACATCAACTTCAGCCGCCTGGTCCCCGAAGCGGTGAGCGCGGCGCTCGACGGGCGCTCGCCGGTCCTCCGCTCCGACGGCTCGCCGCAGCGCGACCTGCTCTACGTCGAGGACGCGGTCAGCGCCTACCGCGCGATCGCGGACGCGCTCGAGCGCGGCGAGGGCGCCGGGGTGGCGTTCAACGCCGGCGGCGAGCGCCCCTACACCGTCCTCGAGATCGTCGAAGCGATCGCACGCATCGCCGGAACCGGGGTCGAGCCCGAGATCCGCGGCACCGGCAACCCCGAGGGCGAGATCGAGCGTCAGTACGTGGACTCGTCGCGTCTGCGGGAGATGACCGGGTGGCGGCCCGAGTTCTCGCTCGAGGGCGGCCTCGCACGCACGATCGAGTGGTATCGCGAGCACCCGGACGTCAGAGCCCCGGTTCCGGCGTAGTATCCGCCGGAGATGTTCCCGTACAAGGGGGGGTTCCAGGTGAGGAGCGGTTGTGCGAGCTGCGTCATCGCCGCAGCCGTGGTCATGTGCACCTCGCCGTCGGCACTCGCCGCGACGACGATCGGCGCCAACGACAACGACGGGTCGGATTGCAGTCCGAACGCCCTGATCGTGCAGCGCACGTCCTCAGGTCCCAGCTACACGGTGCCCTCCCCGGTCCGGGCCCGCGACGCCGCCGGCAACGTCGACGCCACGCCGGCAACCGACGACTGGAAGGTCAAGAAGAAGAAGCGCAGGTAGGCGCTCGCCCTAGGCGCCCGAGGGTGTTCGCGGCAGCTCGGGCCTGTAGCTCTCCCTGATCAGGGCGCAGATCGCCGCGTGCTGCTCGGGGCCGATCCTGATCGGCGGTAGCCGGATGATTGCGCGGCTGATGGTGCGCTTGCGGGCGCAGAGGCTGTAGGCCTCAGCGAAGATCTCGTGCGGCGAGAGCCCGACTTCGCCCGGCTTGCTGCGCCACTTCCGATCGTCGACGATGATCTTGCGGAACTGGCGGCTCGCCCACCTGCCGAGCTCGTAGTAGTCGAAGTTGTGTCCCAGCTCGTGCAGGAACCGCGCTCGCGTGCCGGTCTGCGGGTCCATCCAGATCGTGTAGGAGCCCTTCGCGGTGCACGCCAGTGCGAACCCCGCCAACTCGGGCGGGCAGGGCTCCTCGATGAGCCGCAGCGTCACTTCCGGCGTCGGGATCTTCGACTCGTCGACCCATTGCTGGTACGGAAGGGCGCCCGCGGGAGGGTCGATGATGGTCCCCGCGCGCGCCGGCGCTGCGAGCAAGCAGAGGCTCGCGCAGGAAAGGACCAGGACGCGCACGAACGACCCTCTAGACGCACCCACGCGCCCGGCAGGATTCGAACCTGCGGCTTCCTGCTCCGGAGGCAGGCGCTCTATCCACTGAGCTACGGGCGCCGATGGTCCAGTCTAGAGCCCCTACCTACAGCCCATTCGGGGCCGGCAATCGCGGCCATGCGGCGCGCACGTACGCTTCGTCGCGTGGACATGTCGCTTGTATTCCTCGGCACGGGAGGCTCCGTGCCGACCGCCCGCCGAGCCACCTCGTGCACACTCGTGCGCCGCGGCGGCGAGCGCCTGCTGTTCGACTGCGGCGAGGGGGCCCAGCGCCAGATGCATCGATCGACCGGGCTCGTGCAGCTCGACGAGATCTACCTGACGCACTTTCACGCCGACCATTACCTCGGGATCCCGGGACTGCTCAAGACCTACGACCTCCAGGACCGCGAGCGCCCGCTACGGATCCACGGCCCGCGCGGTCTGGTCGAGCTGTTCAAGGCGATCCAGCGCATCGTCGGCAGGACCCGCTACCCGGTCGAGCTGGTGGAGCTCGACGAGGGCGAGGCGGTGCCCCACGAGGGCTACGAGATTCGCGCCTTCCCCGTTCGCCACAGGATCAAGGCGCTCGGCTACGCGCTGGTCGAGGAGGATCGCCCCGGGCGCTTCGACCCCGAAGCGGCGACACGGCTCGGAGTCGAATCCGGGCCGGCATTCGGTGCGCTGCAGCGGGGCAAGGAGGTCCCGGGGACCGACGGCCCCGTGCGTCCCGCCGACGTGATGGGCGAGGCGCGGCGCGGTAGGCGAGTCGTCATCACGGGCGACACGGCTCCGTGTGCGGAAACCGCCACCGCCGCGCACGACGCCCAGGTTCTGGTCCATGACGGAAGCTTTGGCGAGGATCAGGCGGCCCGCGCCGCCGAGACGGGGCACTCGACCGCTCGCCAGGCGGCGACGCTGGCCCGCGATTCGGGGGTGGAGCTGCTCGCCCTCGTGCATGCATCGACGCGTTACAACGTGAGCGACCTCGTGCGTGAGGCGCGCGAGGTCTTCCCGGCAGCGGTCGCGCCGCGCGACTTCGATCTCGTCGAGATGCCGTTCCCCGAGCGCGCTCAGCCGAAGCTCGTCCAAAAGGGGGCGCTGGAGCGCGGGCCGGACCGCCGCGCCGAGCCGGTCCCCGAGCTGTAGCGCTCGCCCAGCTCTAGCCGACCTGGTGCGCGAGTCCGGCGATCGCGTTCGCGACGGCGGGCGCCTGGTCCTCGCACAGGAAGTGCTTCGCCGGCAGCAGCATCGGATCGTGAGCGCGCAGGATCTCCTGGACCGCCAGGCGGCGGCCCTCGCCCAGCGCCGGGTCCTCGCTGCCCCACACCACGCGTGCCGGGTAGGGCCGCTCGGCGAACCCGTCGCGGAAGAAGCTCTCCTTCCCGGCTGTGAGCTCGAAGCCGCGCATGATCCGCAGGAACGCCCGCCCGCCGTCCTCGCGCTTGAGCAGGTCGTAGTACGCGTAGGCCTCGGGCCGCGGCGTCGCGGAGCGGTCCTTTACCCCCTGGAGGTAGAAGAGCTCGGAGAACGCGAGCCGGGTCATCGAACGCAGATAGATCTCCCCTATACCGCGGATCGCGAACGGTCGCATCGACCACGGCCTGTGGAACGTCCCCACGTCGAGCAACGTGTTGAGCGCGGTCAGCGACAGCACGCGCTCCTGGTTGTGGATCGCCCACTCACAGCCGATCGGTCCGCCGATGTCGTGGACGACGAGATGGCAGCGCTCGATCCCCAGCGCATCGATCGCCTCGCCGGCAAACCGCGCCAGGCCGCTCCACGAGTAATCGAAGCCGTCGGGGCGGTCGGCGAGCCCGAGCCCGGGGAAGTCGAACGCCGCCGCCCTTAGCCCCTCGTCGGCGAGCCGCGGGACGACCTTGCGGTAGAGGAACGAGCTCGAGGGCACGCCGTGAAGCAGGACGACAGGCGGGCCCGAGCCCTGGTCGAGGGCGAAGCTGCCGACGCCCCCGACGTCGAATCGTCGCCCGGCCGAGCGGTGAGCCTCGACTACCTGCCGGCTCGTCTGCGCCAACGGGCTCAGCCCACCCGGAACCGCGCTCGGTTCGCGGCGGCGGGGGTCTCACGGTTGCCGCGCGCGTCGGTCCCGAGCGCGATCGCGCTGTAACGGCCGTTCGGGAGCGCGGTGTCGATCGCGAGGCTGAACTGCTCCGCCCCCTCGGCGGTCATGAAGCTTCGATGCTTGCACGAGGCCCTTCCGCTGAGCCCGCCATCGGCGGAGAGGAACCGGCAGTTATGTCCGCCGACGTGCTTGGCGATCGCGATCTCGACCGGATCGGAGGCTGCTGTGGGGTGGCGCGTTATCGGCGCAAGCGGCGGGCGGCTCGCCGGGCTCGCCGGGCTCGCCCGGCTGGGGAGGCACTGGAGGCTGGGGAGCGCCGAGCTGGGTGGTTTGCAGCGCCGGATACACGTCGACGTAGTAGCGCGACGCGACGGGGCCCCGCATGCCGCGGGTGGTGATGTCGGGACCGTCCTGCGCGGCGCCGTCGTAGTCCATGAAGCCGCCATTGGCGTCCACCGCGCGGTCGCCGAAGAACCCGATGTCGGGAGTCGCGACGATCGTTCCGGTGCCCGGGGCAAGCGTGTCCGAGCCGGGGTCGGCGAGCCAGATGCCGACCGCCCCGTCGGCGCGCCGCGACAGCGAGCCGTCCGGCAGGATGAAGCGGCCCGGCAGGATCGTCGTCGCCGGGTCGGGGGTCTGGTCGAGCAGCGCGGTCAGGTGCTCGGCGACCATGTTCGAGGCGCTGGGCCCCAGGCCCTCCGTCTCGAGCTTGTGCTGGTGGCCCGCTGGGTCCACGTCGTCCTGGTCGTTCACGCACGTGTCGTCGTATGGCGGCTCGTTGGTGAACGCGCCCGGGATGCTGGAGAACGCCCAGGCCGGGAGCTCGTAGCCGATCAGGTCGTTGGCGAGGCCGACCTGGAAGCGATAGGTGGCGCTGGCGTGCCACGTGGGGACGGGCGGGTTGGCGCGATTGGGGCAGCCGGCGTCCTCGACCCCCCACGGGCTGCCGACCATCAGCGCGGGGAAGGCCTCGCCGGGATTGGCGATGAACTGGAGGTCGGGGCCGACGTCGAGCACGTTGACCTCGGTACGGACGTCCTCGCCGGTCCGGCCGGTCGGGATCCCGCCCGTGTAGGTGCTTCGCTCGCCGAACACGCCGGCCACCGCCGCCGCCTTGAAGAGGTTGTTCTCGATCGGCGCGAAGAACTCGTCCCGTCGCGCCCCCACGGGCCCGAACCGGACCGGGTCCGCATCCGGGACGCGATCCGCCACCGCGTCGGCGAGCGCGTCGCCCGTCGCCTCGGCCTGGGGGTAGCAGCTCTCGCTGCACTCCGGGAACTGCGCGGTCGAGACCGGCGGGACCGTCTCGGGGTCCTCCTCGGAGCCGTTATCCCCGACCAGGAACATCGCCGTGCCGCCGAGGCGGGACTCGAGCTCGTCGTGGAAGTACCCGGGCCAGTCGGAGCTGATGTCGTCCTGGAGCGCGTCGTTGCCGGAGTGCCCGATCTCCTGGTTGTGGGCGGCGAGATTCATGATCGTGACTATCGGGGTGCCGTCGGGCCGTCGGGCCTGAAGCACACGTACCTTGGGGTCGATCGCGGCCGGGGACCTATCGTCGGCGGTGGTGGGGAAGTTGTGCGACAGATCGACGCGCAGGTTCGCCGGCAGCTCGAACTCGCGTTCCCACAGCGACGCCGGCTGGAGCGCCGCGTAGGCGTCGGCGGCTGCCTGGGCGACCCGCTCGACGAGGAAGTCCATGTAGTACTCGTCGATCCCCGAGTTGGCTCCGGCGACGCCGCCGACGTCTGGGGCTCCGTAGATTCCGACCGTGTCGGGAGAGCTCTCGTTGTGGTTCGCGCTGACGACCATGCCGTTGATCGCTCCGCCGGTGAGCTGGTCGGCGCGAGCCCGCATCTCGTGGGTGTAGTTCTCATGGATCCCCTGCGCGACCACCGAGACCAGCACGATCGTCATAGCACCGTCGGAGATCGCGACCGCGCGAGCGTCGATCGGGTCGTGAATCTCCTCGGCGTGATGGTCGACCCCGCCCGACTGGTAGATCCCGTCCCAGCGCCCGTTGGCGTTCAGGTCGCAGAACGGCTCCGGGTTGCCGAGCGGATATGAGAACTCACCCGATCCGTCGGTGTCCTGGTAGGGCTCCTCGAGGTACCAGTCGCGATGACCGCTGAAGAAGGACCGGTCGCACGGCACCTCGGGGAATTCCCCGGGGTCATCCCCGACGTCGGCGGCGTTGTTCGGGAGGGGGGTCGGCGTTATGTCGACCTGGGCGGTGCCGATCATCCACGGCGCGGGCTCGGCAGCCGCGACGGCCGGTGCGACAAGGGCGCACGCGATCGCCGCCGATATCGAGCGGACCAGGATCCCCCAGGACATCGGTGCCAGCCTAACCGCGTCACTCGGCTCCCCGTGCGGGTTCTCTCAGCCGAGCTCGCACCGCCGCGACGGCGTCGCACGGGTCGTCGACGACCTGGCTCCAGGTAACCGGGAGCACGTCGAAGCCCATCGCGATCAGGCGGGCTTGCCTACGGTGGTCCTGCTCGAATGCGACGCCGCGGTGGTAGCGGTACCCGTCGGCCTCGACGATCAGGCGGCGGTCGCGCCACAGGAAATCAACCACGTACTCGCCGATCGCAACGTTGACTTCGGGCTTTGGCAGGCCGTGGCGGCGGCACAGCCGGAGAACCGGCGCTCGAGCTCGCTGCGGGTCAGGTCCGGTTCGGGCCTCTCGGACTCGCCGAGCCGGAACCCACGGATCTCGGCCTGCCTGCGCGCTCTTCCCAGCTCCGCCCTGCTCGCGCACCTCCGGAGGTCGATCAGCGTGCGAGCCGGGGTCGTGACCGGGATGCCGACTCGAAGCGTGGTTTGGGCTGGGTGGAGGGAGTTGGAGCGGTGGAGCCGGATGCCCCGGCGCCGGCGGCGACCGCCGTGGCCGGGGACGGTGACGTCCGGGTTGCCGGGCTGGGTAGGAAGGAGGCCCCACAGCGCCGCGGCCGAGCGGTGACTCAACGCCGCGCCATAGCCGCACGCGAGCACGGCCGCCATCCATCTGCCTTCGTTGCTCAGCCGGGCATGCCCCACCGCGTAGACCCCGCGGTGGATGCGGTGGAGGCGCCCGATCCGTACGCGATGTGCGATCGCGTGGGAGCTGATGCCGATTGCCCGTAGCTGTTCGAGCGAGACCACTCCATGTTGATTCGCGGCGAGTCGCGCCAGTAGGACATCGGCGATGGCGCCTTTTTCGCGCATATCGCTAATAAGGCGCCATCCGGCTGGGATGCCCCCTCAGCGGCTCGCTGCGCGCCGCCCTACCCAGCCTCGTCAACCGGAATGACTTCGCAGCTTGCGGGCTGGACGCGGCGGGCCGCGCGGTCCGCGCCGTGTCCACTGCTACCCTCGTCGCGTCGGTTCCTTTAACCCGGTCCGGAGAGGCCAGGAAGGGGCGCGTTTTGGAGCAGACGGTCGTGATCGACCGCGATGACCTGCGGCGCACGCTGGTGCGCATCGCCCACGAGATCGTCGAGAAGAACCCCGGCCGCAAGCTGGGCCTCGTCGGCATCCACACCCGTGGCGCGGTGCTGGCCTCGCGCCTTCACGCCCTCGTCGGGGAGCTGAGCGGCTCCGAGGTGCCCCTGGGTGACCTCGACATCTCGTTCTACCGCGACGACATCGATGCCCGCCGGCCCGAGGCGCAGCCCGTCGTCCACGCTTCGCACCTCGACTTCGAGCTCGATGGGCGCACGCTCGTGCTCGTCGACGACGTCCTGTTCACGGGACGGACGGTGCGGTCCGCGATCGACGCGCTGTTCGACTACGGGCGCCCCGACCGCATCCAGCTCGCCGTGCTGGTCGATCGGGGGCATCGCGAGCTACCGATCCGGCCCGACTACGTGGGCAAGAACCTGCCGACCTCGCGCGACCAGCGAGTCAACGTGCGCGTCGAGGAGGTCGACGGCGTCGACGAGGTCTCGATCGGCGCGAAGCGCCCCGAGGCCACCGTCGGGGCCGGGGAAGAGGAGGAGGCATGAAGCATCTGCTTTCGGTAGAGCAGCTGTCACGCGAGGACATCGAGCGGATCGCCGACCGCGCCGAGAGCTTCGAGGAGGTGGGGCGCAGGGACATCAAGAAGGTCCCGACGCTGCGCGGGCGCACCATCGTCAGCCTGTTCTACGAGTCGAGCACGCGCACGAGCTCGTCGTTCGAGCTCGCGGCGAAGCGGCTCTCGGCCGACCTCGTGTCGATCAAGGCCGCGGGGTCGTCGGTAGACAAGGGCGAGTCGCTCAAGGACACCGTCGCCACGCTGAGCGCCTACGACCCGGAGGCGATCATTATCCGGTCGCCGTACGCGGGTGCGGCCGGTCTGGTGGCCAAGTGGACCGAGGCCTCGGTGGTAAACGCCGGGGACGGCAAGCACGAGCACCCCAGCCAGGCCCTGCTCGACGTCTACACGCTGCGCCGCCGCCTCGGCTCGCTGGAGGGCCGCAACATCTGGATCGTCGGCGACGTGCTGCACAGCCGCGTGGCTCGCTCGAACATCCTCGCCTTCGGGGCGATGGGGGCGGATGTCACGGTGTGCGGGCCCCCGACCCTGATCCCGCGCGGGATCGAGGAGCTCGGCTGCTCGGTCGCCTATGACCTCGAGCGGCTCGAGCAGGCGGAGGTCGTCTACGCGCTTCGCATGCAGCGCGAGCGGATGAGCGAGAGCTTCGTGCCGTCGCTTCGCGAGTACGCGGCCCGCTACCAGATCAACGCGAGGCGCCTCGGTGCCCGCCAGCTGCTGATGCACCCAGGTCCCGTCAACCGGGGGATCGAGCTGTCGCCCGAGGTGATCGACTCGCCGAGCTCGCTGATGACGGCGCAGGTCGAGAGCGGCCTCGTCGTCCGGATGGCGATTCTCTTCGAGCTGCTCGCGGCGGGCGACCGCCCGCGCGCAGGGCAGGTCCGCCTCGAGGTCGCCGAGCCCTCGCCGATCGGGGAGCCGGCGTGATCGAGGGGCTTGCCCCGATCTCGTCGCTCAGCCATCGCCGCGCCGACCCCGGCGGCGTGGTGCTGCGCGAGGCGGAGCTGCTGTGCCCGCGGGCCGGCATCCGCGGCCGTCACGACCTCGTGATCCGCGACGGCGAGATCGCGGCGATCGCGGAGCCCGGCAGCGCCGACGCGGACGGGGTCGAGGTCGTCGAGGCCGCGGGTCTGCTCGCCCTCCCCGCGTTCTTCGACCCTCACGTCCACCTGAGGACGCCGGGCCGCGAAGACGAGGAGGACATCGAGACCGGCACGCGGGCTGCCGCCGCCGGCGGATTCTGCGGTGTCGTGGCGAAGGCCAACACCGAGCCGATCGTCGACTCGGCACCCCACGTCGCTGCGCTTCGCGAGCGGGCCGAACGCGACGCGGTCGTGCCGGTCGGGTTCGTCGCCGCGATCACTCGAGGCTTCGAGGGCAGGGAGCTGACCGAGATGGCGGAGCTGCGCGACGCCGGCGTGGTCGGGTTCTCGGATGACGGCGGCCCCGTGCGCAGCGCGCGGGTCCTGCGCCGCGCCCTTCAGTATCAACGCCTCGCCGGCCGCGTGGTCGCGCTTCACGAGGAGGACCCGGAGCTCTCCGGATCGGGCGTCATGCACGAGGGCGCGGTCTCGGCTGCCCTGGGAATGGCGGGGATACCGTCGGTCTCGGAGTCGACCATGATCGCCCGCGACGCCGCCCTGGCGGCATACGAGGACGCCCGCGTTCACTTCCTCCATCTCTCGGCACGCGAGTCCGTGGAGCAGGTCGAGCGCGCCAAGCAGGCCGGGACGCGGGTCAGCGCCGAGGTAACCCCGCATCACCTGACGCTCACCGACGAAGTGGTGCGCAGCCTCGACGCTCGCTTCAAGATGAACCCGCCGCTGCGCGCCGAGGCCGACCGGCGGGCGTTGATCGAGGGCCTGCGGTCGGGAACGATCGACTGCATCGCCACCGACCACGCCCCGCACTCCGCGGACGAGAAGGAGGTGCCGTTCGAGCAGGCCGCGATGGGTGTCACCGGGCTGGAGACGGCGTTCGCGGTCCTCCACACCGACCTCGTCCTGCCGGGCGTGCTCGACCTCGAGCTGCTCGTCGAGCGGATGACCGCGGGAGCCGAGATCTACGACCTCGATCCGCCGCGGCTCGAGCCGGGACGCGAGGCCAACGTGGTGCTCGTCGATCCGGAGGTCGAGTGGGAGGCCGGCGCGGACGGCTGGGAGAGCCGCTCTTCGAACTCCTGCTTCGCCGGGCGCACGCTGCAGGGACGGGTATTGATGACGGTCGCCGCCGGCAGCGTCGTCTACAGGCAGCGAAGCTTCGCGATCGGTGCCGCCGCGTGAGCGTCGCGAAGCTCGATCGGGAACGCGCCGCGCTCGTCGTGATCGACGTCCAGGAGGCGTTTCGCAAGGCGCTGTCCGACTTCGACGCGGTGACCGCCGCGACGGGGACGCTGATCGAAGGCGCCAAGACGGTCGGCATTCCGATCGTCGTCACCGAGCAGTACCCCAAGGGCCTCGGGCACACCGTCCCGGAGGTCGCCGAGCACCTCCCGGACGACGTCGAGCCGATCGAGAAGGTTTGCTTCTCGGCCGCCGAGGCCGACGGCTTCGAGCTCGGAGCGCGCGATCAGGTGCTGGTCTGCGGGATCGAGACGCACGTCTGCGTCAACCAGAGCGTGCTCGACCTGCTCGACCGCGACCTCGAGGTCCACGTGGCGCGTGACGCCGTCGGATCGCGCAGCACCGAGAACAAGGAGCTTGGGCTCCACAAGGTCGAGCGGGCGGGGGCGGTGCTGACCAGCGTCGAGACGGCCTTGTTCGAGCTCGTGGGCAGGGCCGGCAACGACGACTTCAAGCAGGTCCAGAAGCTGATCCTGGAGTACGCCCCGTGAGCGCAGGCTACGTCCTGCTCGAGGACGGCACGCGGTTCGACGGCGAGCTATGCCTCGAGGAGGGCGCGGTCACCGGTGAGGTCGTCTTCAACACCGCGATGACCGGCTACCAGGAGGCGGTCACGGACCCCTCCTACGCCGGACAGATCATCACCTTCACCTATCCGCTGATCGGCAACTACGGCGTCTCGTCCGAGGCGATGGAGTCCGAGCGCGTTCAGGCCCGCGCCGTGATCATGCGCGACGCCCACAATGGCGAGGACGCCGCCGGGGCCGAGGGCGGCTGGCTCGACTGGCTGGCCGCCCGCGGCGTAGCCGCGATCACCGGCGTCGACACCCGCGCGCTGGTTCGCCACATCCGCGACGCCGGCGCGATGCGGGGCGGGGTCTTCCCCGCCGGGCTCGACGAGCGCGAGGCTCGTGAGCGCGTCGCCGCCGAGCCCTCGATGGAGGGCGCCGATCTCGCCCGCGAGGTGACGCCCCAAGCACCGATCGAGCTCGACGGCGAGGGCGCACACGTTGTCGGCGTCGACACCGGGATCAAGCTCTCGATCATCCGGCAGCTGCGCGAGCGCGGCTGCCGGGTGACGCTGCTTCCGTGCACGGCATCGGCGCGGGACGTCCTCGACCGCGATCCGGACCTCGTCTTCCTCGCCAACGGCCCCGGCGACCCCGCGGCCCTCGATTACGTCGTGGGGACGGTCCGCGACCTGGTCGGCAAGCGGCCGGTAGTCGGGATCTGTCTCGGCCACCAGCTCCTCTGCCGGGCGGTGGGCCTGGAGACCTTCAAGCTGCCGTTCGGCCACCGCGGCGCGAACCATCCCGTCAAGGACCTCGCCTCGGGCCGGATCGACATCACCTCGCAGAACCACGGCTTCGCGGTGCGCGGTCCGGGCGGTGAGCCGCGCATCGAGGGCGACGAGCCGGTGCGCTGGGAGACCGACTTCGGTGCCGCCGAGCTGTCGCACCTCAACCTCTACGACCGCACCGTCGAGGGCCTCGTGCTGCGCGACGTCCCCGGGGCCACGGTCCAGTACCACCCCGAGGCGGGACCGGGCCCCCACGATGCGCGCTACCTGTTCGATCGCTTCCTGGAGCTGGCCCGTGCCTAGGCGCGACGACATCCACAAGATCCTGCTGATCGGGTCGGGGCCGATCGTGATCGGGCAGGCGGCGGAGTTCGACTACTCCGGCGTCCAGGCCTGCAAGGTGCTGCTCGACGACGGCTACGAGGTCGTGCTCGTCAACTCCAACCCGGCCACGATCATGACCGACCCCGAGTTCGCCGACCGCACCTACCTCGAGCCGCTGATCCCAGAGGCGGTCGCGGGGGTGATCGAGCGCGAACGACCCGACGCTCTGCTGCCGACGCTCGGCGGGCAGACGGCGCTCAACCTCGCCAGGGCGCTGCACCACGACGGCACCCTGGAGCGCTTCGGCGTCGAGCTGATCGGCGCCGACTACGAGGCGATCCACCGCGCCGAGGACCGCGAGGCGTTCCGGAAGACGATGGAGGACGCCGGGCTACGGGTGCCGTGGTCGGTGGTAACGGGCAGCGTGGGAGACGCCGAGCGGGCGCTCGCCGGGGGCAGGCTCGAGCTGCCGGCGATCGTCCGGCCGGCGTTCACGCTCGGCGGCGAGGGCGGGGGAGTGGGGACCACCGAGACCGAGCTTTGCCAGGCGGTCTCCGAGGGCCTCGCGGCGAGCCCGATCAACCAGGTGCTCGTGGAGGAGTCGGTGCTCGGCTGGGGGGAGTTCGAGCTCGAGGTGATGCGGGACCGAAACGACAACGTCGTCGTGATCTGCTCGATCGAGAACGTCGACCCGATGGGCGTCCACACCGGCGACAGCGTCACGGTCGCGCCTGCCCAGACGCTGACCGACCATCTCTACCAGGAGCTGCGCGACCAGGCGCTGCGCGTCATCCGCGCCGTCGGGGTCGAGACCGGCGGCTCGAACATCCAGTTCGCGGTCGACCCCCAGAGCGGCGAGGTCGTCGTGATCGAGATGAACCCGCGCGTCTCCAGAAGCTCCGCGCTGGCCTCGAAGGCGACCGGCTTCCCGATCGCAAAGATCGCCGCCAAGCTCGCGGTCGGGTACGCGCTCGAGGAGATCCCAAACGACATCACGAAGGCGACGCCGGCCTCGTTCGAGCCGACGATCGACTACGTCGTCACCAAGGTTCCGCGCTTCGCGTTCGAGAAGTTCCCTGGGGCCGAGGGGCGGCTGTCGACGCACATGAAGTCCGTCGGCGAGGCGATGGCGATCGGGAGGACGTTCCGAGAGTCGTTCGCCAAGGCGATGCGCTCGCGCGAGCTTGACGAGCAGCCGGCCTTCTCCGACGACACCGAGGAGCTTCTGACGCGCCTCGAGGCGCCGTCGCATGACCGCTTCGACCTCGTGCTCGAAGCGTTTCGTCGCGAAGCGTCGATCGACGAGCTAAACGCCCGAACCTCGATCGATCCCTGGTTTCTGCGCGAGCTCGAGCTGCTCGCCAACGAGGGCGACGGGACGGAGGGCCTCGAACGCACCTATCGCTCCGTCGACACGTGCGCCGCCGAGTTCGAGGCTCGGACCCCCTACTACTACAGCGCCCACGAGCGCCGCTCCGCGAGCGGGGACGCCTCGGCTCTGCGCGGCGAGGTGAGGCGCGGCGAGCGCCCCTCGGTCGTGATCCTCGGCGCGGGGCCGAACCGGATCGGGCAGGGGATCGAGTTCGACTACTGCTGCGTGCATGCCGCGATGACGGTTCGTGAGTCTGGCCGCGACGCGGTGATGATCAACTGCAACCCCGAGACCGTCTCGACCGATTACGACACCTCGGACCGGCTCTACTTCGAGCCGCTGACCGCCGAGGACGTCCTGGCCGTGATCGAGGTCGAGCGCCCCGAGGGCGTGATAGTCCAGTTCGGCGGCCAGACCCCGCTCCGCCTGGCGCGCTCGCTCGAGCAGGCGGGGGTGAGGCTGCTCGGTACGCCGGTCGACTCGATCGATCTGGCCGAGGACCGCGGGCGGTTTGCCGCGCTGCTCAGCCGCCTCGACATCGAGCACCCTCCGTACGGGACCGCGCTCTCGGCCGAGGAGGCGGCGGTGATAGCCGAGCGCGTCGGCTACCCGCTGCTGGTCCGGCCCTCCTATGTCCTCGGCGGGCGCGCCATGGAGATCTGCTACTCGACGGAAGACCTCGCCGCTTATCTCGAGGCCAACGTCAAGGCCGATCAGGAGCACCCGTTGCTTCTCGATCGCTTCCTCGAGCAGGCGATCGAGGTCGATGTCGATGCGCTCGCCGACGGCGAGGACGTGCGGGTCGCCGGGATCATGCAGCACGTCGAGGAGGCGGGCGTGCACTCCGGCGACTCCGCGTGCGTCATCCCGCCAATGAGCCTCGGCGAGGAGATGCTGGGCGAGATCCGCGAGACGACGCGGGCGATCGCGCTCGAGCTCGGTGTGATCGGGCTGATCAACATCCAGTACGCGGTCGCCAGAGAGCGGCTCTACGTCATCGAGGCCAACCCGCGGGCCTCGCGCACCGTTCCCTTCGTCAGCAAGGCCGTCGGCGCGCCGCTCGCCAAGATCGCCTGCCGCTTGATGCTCGGCGAGCGACTCGCCGACCAGGAGCTCCCCCCGCCGCCGTCCGGGCACGTCAGCGTCAAGGAGGCGGTGCTGCCCTTCGCCCGCTTCGCCGGGGTCGACTCGGTGCTCGGTCCCGAGATGAAGAGCACGGGCGAGGTGATGGGCATCGCGCGGGACTTCCCGACCGCGTTCGGCAAGGCACAGGCTGCGGCAGGGGTGTCACTACCCACGGAGGGCACGGTGTTCATCAGCGTGACCGACACCGACAAGCCCGCCGCGACCCAGATCGCCGCGCGCTTTCACGACCTCGGCTTCCGGGTCGTGGGTACCGCGGGCACCGCCCAGGCGATCTTGCGCATGGGCGTCCCGGTCACGACGATCAACAAGATCGCCGAGGGCTCACCGCACGTCGTCGACTACATCACGCGCGGCGACGTCGACATGGTGATCAATACCCCGACCGGGAGCGGGGCGCGCAGCGACGGCTACGAGATCCGGACCGCGGCGGTGCGGCGCGGGATCCCGTGCATCACGACGATGACCGGTGCGTCGGCGGCCACGCGGGCGATCTTCGCCCAGCGCGCCGACGGGGCCGACGTGCGCTCACTTCAGGAGCTCCACTCCCGCCCCCGCGACACCGAGCGGGGGCGGACGGGAGTCGAGCGGTGACCTCCGCCACGGCCGACTGCCGCGTCACGGCCCCGGCGGGGCGCCGTCTCGCCGAGGTCGTCGCAAATCGCGCTTCAGGCGGCTACCGGATCTTCTCGGCGCTTGACAGCGACGGGCCTGAGCCGCGCCCGGGCCAGTTCTACATGCTCGCGGCGGCTCGCGACTGGAGCTCGCGGGACGCGCGTCCCTACCTGCCGCGCGCCTTCTCGGTGGCGCAGGCGGCCTCGCAGCCAGGCGGCGTGCGCCTCGACTTCCTCGTCGAGGCGGTAGGCCCCGGGACGGAGCGCCTCGCCAGGCTCGAGACGGGGGAGGGGCTGTGGCTGACCGGGCCGCTCGGGCGGGGGTTCTCGGCACCTGGTGACCTGGTGCCGGATTCCGCGGGAGCGATCCTCGTCGGGGGCGGGATCGGAATCGCGCCGCTTGCGATCTGGCGCAGCCGGCTGGGCGACGCCGGCACCCCCGCGCGGGTGCTGCTGGGCTTTCGCGACGAGGCCCACGCCGGCGGGCTGGAGCTGTTCGACTGCTCCGAGATCCGGCTGGCGAGCGAGGACGGCCACGCCGGGCACCGCGGCTACGTCACCGACCTGCTCGCGGTGCTGCTCGAGGGCGATGACGCCGCGAGCGCTGCTGTCTATGCGTGCGGTCCGCCCGCGATGCTGGAGGCCGTGCGGGTGATGTGCGCTGACCGGGGGGCCACCGCCGAGCTCGCGATGGAAACCCCGATGGCGTGCGGGTTCGGAGCCTGCATGGGCTGCGCGGTGCCGCTCGCCGCAGGTGGCTACATGCGGCTCTGCGTCGACGGCCCGATCGTCGAGGCGGCCCGGATCGAGACCGCCCTGGTCGCGGGGTCGGGGCACCGATGAGCGGCGTCGCCACTGAAGTCGACCTGCGGGTCGAGCTGTGCGGGCTCGAGCTCGCGCATCCGGTGCTTAACGGCTCGGGGACGTTCGATGCGATCGCAGCGCGGCGGACGTTCGGCGATGGGCTGCTGGATCGCTTTCCGTTCGCCGCCTTCGTCTCGAAGACGATCACGCCCCAACCGCGGGCCGGCAATCCTCCGCCGCGGCTGTTCGAGACGCCGGCGGGAATGATCAACTCGATCGGACTGCCCAACAAGGGGCTCGAGGGGTTCCTCGAGTCCGATCTCCCGTCGCTTTGCGAGCTGCCGGTGCCGCTGATCGTCTCGGTGATGGGCACGAGCCACGCCGAGTTCGAGCGGCTGGTCAGTGCCGTCGCGCCGCACGACGAGGTCGCCGCAATCGAGCTGAACGTCTCGTGCCCGAACGTGGAGTCGGGCCTGATCGTCGGCGAGGAGCCGATCGAGACGCGATCCCTGCTGGAGGCGTTGCGCGGCCTGACCGCAAAACCGCTGATCGTAAAGCTGACCCCCAATGTCGCAGATCCGGCGTCGGTGGCTTCGGCGGCCCAGCAGGGAGGAGCCGACGCGGTCTCGCTGATCAACACGCTCAAGGCGACGGCGATCGATCCGGCGACGCTGCGCCCGTGGCTCGGGGCACGCAGGGGCGGACTCTCCGGGCCGGCGGTTCGCGCGATCGCGCTCGAGCAGGTGCGGGCGGTCGCATCGGCGGTGACGGTCCCGGTGATCGGCATGGGGGGGATCGAGTCGGGAGCCGACGCGCTCGCCTTCCTCGCTGCCGGCGCAACCGCGGTGGCGGTCGGGACGGCGAGCTTTCGCGATCCGCTTGCCGCCGAGCGCGTTCGGGTCGAGCTTGCGGAGGCGCTGGAGAGCGCTCGAATGCCCTCGATCGCGGCGCTTCGGAGCCGGGTCGGCTCGACCTCGACCTGAGGTCGAATCGAATTTCCCGAAAATTCCGGGGAGATCCCTTGCGCATGGCCGACGCGTGGATATACTCGCGCCCCGCTGATGCCTGGTACCTCGCTCCAGACGCCCGTAGCTGTCCCCGAGAGAACCCACGACCAGCGCATGCGGGCGTTGAGACGGGCCAACGAGATCCGCACCCAGCGGGCAAGGCTCAAGCGCGATCTCAAGGCCGGCAAGGCGAAGATCGAGACGCTGCTGCTCGATCCGCCCGAGTACGTGATGTCGGCGAAGGCGTTCGACATGATCCTCGCGGTTCCCAAGTACGGCCGCGTCAAGGCGAACCGAATTCTCAGCCAGTGCCGCATCTCGCCGAGCAAGACGATCGGCGGGCTCTCGGAGCGGCAGCGCGGCGAGCTCGTCGGCCAGCTCCGCCGCTAGCGTCCCCCGGCGCCGCGTCTCGAGAAGTCCCGTCAGCCTTCCCGGGGGCGAAACGGCGCGGCTCCGCCGCTCTGGGAGTAAGGATGATCAGCGTGGCGAAGGTCTTTGTGATCACCGGTCCATCGGGGGTGGGCAAGGGGACGCTGATCGCGGAGCTGTTGCGACGAGTCCCCGGGCTCGAGCTGTCGGTCTCGGCGACGACGCGAAGCCCGCGCCCCGGAGAGGTGGACGGCCGCGACTACCACTTCCTCGACCGCGAGGAGTTCGACCGCCGCGCGGACGCCGGCGAGTTCCTCGAGTCAGCCAGCTACAGCGGAAACCGCTACGGGACGCTGCGCTCGGAGGTGGGGCGGCGGCTCGAGGCCGGCAAGTCGGTGGTGCTCGAGATCGAGGTGCAGGGCGCGCGCCAGGTCCGCGAGGCGATGCCGGAGTCCGTGCAGGTCTTCATTGCGCCGCCGGACGCGGCCGCCCTGCGCCGGCGGCTCGAAGGACGTGGCACCGACGATCCCGACGCGATCGATGCCCGCCTGCGGACCGCGGAGGGCGAGCTTGCGGCCCAGGACGAGTTCGGCTACGTGGTCACGAATGACGACATCGAGCGTGCAGCCGCCGAGCTCGAGCGCATAGTCGAGCGCGAGTTGTCTCTAGACTGAGGGCCAGATGATCAGGCCACGCGTTGACAAGCTGCTCGGCCGGACCGATTCCCACTACGCCGCGGTGGTCGTCGCGGCGAAGCGCGCCCGTCAGCTCAACAGCTACTACCGAGCACTGGGCGAGGGGACCTACGAGGAGTACACGCCGCCGATGGTCGAGACCCAGACCGGCAACTACCTGACGATCGCGCTCGAGGAGCTGGCGGCGGGCAAGATCAAGTACCGCTACCGCGCGTAGCGCAGGAGCCGCCAGGCCATGGCGCGCATCCTCCTCGGAGTGAGTGGCGGGATAGCGGCCTACAAGGCGCTTGAGCTGGCGCGCCTCGCGACGCGCGCCGGACATGGCGTGCGGGTGCTGATGACGCCGGCGGCGACGCGCTTCGTGGGAGCGGCGTCGTTCGAGGGCATCGTGGGCGCCCCGGTGCTGATCGACGAGTTCGAGCGCGATCCGGCCCGGGGGGCGTTCCCCGGCGACGAGCCACCGGACCACGACCCGATCGGCCACCTCGAGGTGGCCGCGAACGCCGACGTCTACCTCGTCGCCCCAGCGTCGGCCAACACGATCGCCAAGCTCGCCGCCGGCATCTCCGACTCGATGCTCACCACCGCCTTTCTCGCCTGCACGGCGCCGCGCGCCGTGGCGCCGGCGATGAACGACCGCATGTTCGAGGACGCCGCGACCCAGGACAACCTGCATCGGCTGCGCGAGCGGGGGGTGACGGTGATAGAGCCCGACACGGGACCGTTGGCGTCGCGCGGCGAGCACGGGACGGGGCGCCTGCCCGCGCCCGAGCGGCTGCTCGCCGAGATCGAGGCGCTCGTTCCGGCGCCGGCGGGCGCGTGGGACGGGCTGCGCGTGCTGGTCACGGCTGGCGGGACGCGCGAGCCGATCGACGCGGTGCGCTTCATCGGCAACCGCTCGAGCGGGCGGATGGGCAGCGCGCTTGCGGAGCGCGCCGCGCGTCGCGGCGCCGAGGTCACCCTCATCGCCGCCAACGTCTCGCTGCCCCAGCCACCCGGGGTCAGCGTCGTGCGGGTCGAGACCACGGCCGAGCTGGCCGCGGCGGTGCGCGAGCGGTTCGCGGACAGTCACGTCCTCCTGATGGCGGCGGCGGTCGCCGACTTCCGGCCTGAGCAGGCCGCGGAGGAGAAGCTGTCGCGCGAGCAGGGCGCAGGGCTCGAGCTTCGCCTCGCCGCCACGGAGGACGTGATTGGCTCGCTGGCGGACGAGCGGCGACCGGACCAGACGCTGATCGGGTTCGCCGCAGAGCACGGCGGCGACTTCGTCGGCCGGGCGCGCGAGAAGCTGCGCCGCAAGGGCCTCGACGCGATCGCCGTCAACGACGTATCCCGCCCCGACATCGGCTTCGACAGCGCCTCGAACGAGATCGTGATCGTCGAGGCCGTGGCCGAGCACGCGGTTCCGCGCTCCTCGAAGGGGCAGGTCGCGGACGCGATCCTCGACCGCGTCGAGGCCCTGCGCAGCGATGCCCGCGCGACACACTAGACGCGGCTCCTAAACTGGGGGCCGTGGCGGAGGCATCTCGCGATGAATCGGTCTACGCGCTGTATCAGCGCGGCATGTCGCTTCTCGAGTCCGGCGACTTCGACCAGGCGGCGGTGCCGCTCAGCAAGGCCGCGCGACTCGCACCCGACAAGACCTCGATCCGCGAGGCGCTGGGGCGCGCCTACTTCCGCAGCCGTCGCTATAGCGAGGCCGCGCAGGAGTTCGAAGCGGTCGTCGAGCGCTACCCGGTCAACGACTTCGCCCACTTCTGCCTCGGACGCGCCCTGACCAAGACCGGCCGGACCGATCGCGCTCGCCGTCACCTCGCGATCGCGGCGAACCTGCGTCCCGAGCGTCGCGACTACCGCCTTTACCGCGAGCAGCTTCAAGCTTCGCTGAGTTGAGGGCGCTCATCCAGCGCGTCGTCCGGGCGGCGGTCTCGGTCGATGGCGCGGAGGTCGCCGCGATCGGCCCCGGGCTTCTGGTGCTGTTGGGCGTTGGCGTCGACGACACCGAGGCCGGGGCGGATCGGCTGGCCGACAGGGTCCGGGACCTGCGGATCTTCGACGACGCCGACGGTCGCATGAACGAGCCGCTCGCCGATCGCGAGACCCTCTGCATCAGCCAGTTCACGCTCTACGCCGACACCCGCAAGGGCAACCGACCAAGCTTCGTGCGGGCCGCTCCCGCCGAGCGTGCCGAGCCGCTCTACGAGCGCTTCTGCGACCGCCTCGGGGCGAAGCGCGGGACCTTCGGCGCCAGGATGGCGGTGGAGCTGGTCAACGACGGGCCGGTGACGCTGATGCTGGAGATGCCCCCGCCCCAGGCTTGATGGCTCCCAGGCGCCGCGGCTATACTCAATTACCGTCTTTTCGCACCCCGAACCCTTGCGCGAGGTGGGCCCGGGCCCACCTTTTTTTCGGCACAAACGAGGCGAAACGAGACATTGAACGACCTTCAGGAAACGATCGAAACGAGGCTCGCCGAGCGCGAACCGGACGTCGAGCTGCTCGCGCTCGAGCGACCCGCATCGGAGACCCTCCGCCTCTACATCGACCATCCTGACGGAGTCGACCTGGCGCTCTGCGAGCGCGTCACCAGCCATCTGCGCGATCTGCTTCAGAGCTATGCGCTCGAGGTCTCCTCACCGGGGCAGGAGCGCCCGCTCACCAAACCCGAGCACTTCAGGCACTTCGTGGGTCGCCAGGTCCGGGTTCGCACCCGCGAGGAGTTCGAGGGACAGCGCAGCTTCACGGGCACGCTGACGGCCGCCGACGAGCGCAGCGTCTGCGTCGAGACGGGCGGGCGCGCCGTGCGGATTCCCCTCGACCGGGTCCGGCGCTCGAACCTCGTGCCGGAGGGAGGGCTATGACCCGCGAGATAGTCGAGGCGATACACGGCCTCGAGCAGGAGAAGGGGATCTCCGCCGAGACCTTGATGGCGGCGCTCGAGGACGCGTTGCTCTCCGCCTACAAGAAGACTCATGGGGCGGCCAAGTACGCCCGGGTGGACCTCGATCGCGACACGGCCGACTTCCGCGTCTTCGAGCTCATCCTGCCGCCCGAGCTGGAGGAGCAGCTGCTCGCGGAGGCCAAGGAGGAGCAGGAGGAGGAAGAGCCCACCGTCGACCCCGAGACTGGCGAGCTGCGCGAGCCGGAGGAGCCTGAGCTCGCCCCGGAGCGGTTGGCGCCCTACGCGGACCAGATCACAAGCCGCGACGTCACCCCCGACGACTTCGGCCGCATCGCGGCCCAGACCGCCAAACAGGTGATCCTGCAGCGCATCCGCGAGGCGGAGCGTCAGATGATGTTCGACGAGTACCAGGACCGGGTCGGCGAGCTGATCACGGGGATCATCCAGCAGTCCGACAACCGCTACACGCTGGTCCAGCTCCGGGAGCGCGTCGAGGCGCTTCTGCCGCGCTCGGAGCAGGTCTGGAACGAGCGCTACGACCACGGGATGCGAGTCAAGGCCGTGATCACCGACGTCTCGTCCGAGGGCAAGGGCCCGAGCATCGTGGTCTCACGCCGCAACCCCGAGCTGATCCGCAAGCTCTTCGCGATCGAGGTTCCCGAGATCGCCGACAAGCTGGTCGAGATCGTCAACGTGGCGCGCGAGCCGGGCTACCGCTCGAAGATCGCGGTGGTCTCGCATGCCGATGGGGTCGACCCCGTCGGGGCATGTGTCGGGCCGCGGGGCTCGAGGGTGCGGATGGTCGTCTCCGAGCTGCGCGGCGAGAAGATCGACATCATCCCGTTCAACGAGGAGCCGGCGCGCTTCGTCGCCAAGGCGCTGTCGCCGGCGAGGGTCCGCGAGGTGCTCGTCGACGACGAGGACAAGCAGGCCACCGTGGTCGTCCCAGACGACCAGCTCTCGCTGGCGATCGGGCGTGACGGCCAGAACGCTCGCCTCGCCGCCAAGCTCACCGGTTGGCGGGTCGACATCAAGTCCGAGACCGAGTTCAGCGAGGTCGAGGAGGAGCTCGACCTCGAGGCGGGCGAGGAGTCCGAGGGCCGCTGTGCGGCCGTCCTCTCGGCCGGGAGGCGGTGCCCGAACGCGGCGCTGTCCGGATCGCGCTACTGCGGTCTGCCGCAGCACCAGGCCCTGTCGCGCTTCGGGACCAACCACGTGACCGTGCTCGCGCCGCTGTCCGATGATGAGGTCGCGAAGCTCGCCGACTCCGAGGCCCCCGACGGTGAGGTCGCCCCGCTCGTCGAGCGCGCTGAGGCGGAGTTCAGCGAGGAGGCGGAGGCCGAGGAGCCGGCCGAGGCGGCGGAACCGACGGCGGAGGAAGCGGAAGAGCCCGCGGCCGCTGAAGAGGAAGGCGATGAGAGCGACGAGGGCGGCGCCGAGGCCGAAGGGGAAGCGGCCGAGGAGGTCGAGGCGGAGGAGCCGGTTGCGGAGGCCGAGGAGCCCGAGCCGGCAGAGGAAGAGGAGCCCCAGCCAGGGGAAGGGGAGCCCGAGGAGGCTGAGCCCGAGGCGGGCGAGTCCCAGGCCCAGGCCGATGCCGACGATGAGGAGCCCGAGGCCGGGGAAGGCGATGACGAGGAGCCCGAGCCGGCTGAGGTCGACGCGCAGCCCCAGCAGGCCGGCGCGGAGCAGCCGGAGTAGCCGGTGGCCAAAAAGCGTGTCCACGAGATCGCCAAGCAGCGGGGCCTGACGAGCAAAGAGGTTCTCGCCGCCCTCAACGCGGCCGGGATCGAAGCCAAGGCGGCGGCATCGAGCGTCGAGGAGGAGGTCGCGCTCGAGGCGCTGGAAGGTGCCGGTGACGGCAAGGCAACCGCCGGCCCGGCCAAGCCGAAGACTGCGAAGAAGGCGCCCGCGGCGGAGAAGACCGACGGCCAGCCCGCCGAGAAGCCGAAGGGTGAGTCAAAGCCCGCCCGGCGCTCGCGCCCCAGGTCGCAGGGCGGCACCGCCGCACCATCGAAGCCCGGCGGCAAGCGGCGCCGCCGCGTCGTCATCGACTCGCAGGCCTCGCGCCGCGAGCACATGCCGCAGGCTCCCCCGCAGCGGCCCCCGCGACGCCGCGGCGGCAGGCGCAGGCGCCCGCTGCTCGAGGAGCCGGTCGAGAGGGCGCCCGAGGTCGAGCCCGAGGCCACGAAGGTTCAGTCCGGCGCCACCGTGGGCGAGGTCGCCGAGACGCTCGACCTCGGCAGTGCCGAGGTGATCAAGAAGCTGATGGAGCTCGGCGAGATGGCGACCCTGACCCAGACGCTGCCGGACGAGATGATCGAGGTGATCGCAAAAAGCTTCGATCGCAAGATCGAGATCGTCCACGCCGCCGAGGAGGTCGAGGAGGAGCCGGAGTTCAAGGACGCCAAGAAGGACCTCAAGCCGCGTCCCCCGGTCGTCACGATCATGGGCCACGTCGATCACGGCAAGACCTCCCTGCTCGACGCAATCCGCGAGACCGAGGTCGTCGCCGGCGAGGCCGGCGGCATCACGCAGCACATCGGTGCCTATCAGGTCCACCAGGACGGCAAGACCGTGACCTTCCTCGACACCCCGGGACACGAGGCGTTCACGGCGATGCGGGCCCGCGGGGCCAAGGTCACCGACCTCGCCGTGATCGTCGTCGCGGCCGACGACGGCGTCATGCCGCAGACGGTCGAGGCGATCGACCACGCGCGCGCCGCGGAGGTCCCGGTGATGATCGCCGTCAACAAGATCGATCGCCCCAACGCCCAACCCGACAAGGTGCGGGGTGAGCTCGCGCAGCACGACCTCAATCCCGAGGACTGGGGAGGGGAGACCGTCTACTGCGACGTCTCGGCGAAGACCAAGGAGGGGCTCGACAACCTGCTGCAGATGATCCTGCTGGTCTCCGAGCTCGAGGAGCTGAAAGCGAACCCGGATGCGCCGGCCTCCGGGACCGTGATCGAATCGAACCTCGACCCCGGCCGCGGGCCCGTCGTGACGGTGCTCGTGCAGCGCGGCACGCTGCGGGTGGGGGACGCCGCCGTCTCGGGTCCGCAGTGGGGGCGGGTCCGGGCGATGCACGACTTCACCGGCGCGCGCGTCGACGAGGCCGTCCCCGGGATGCCTGTCGAGGTGCTCGGCTTCGAGGGCGTCGTCGACGCCGGCGAGCGAGTCGAGGTCGTCGAGAACGACCGCCGCGCCCGCCAGCTCGCCGGCGAGCGCGCCCACCGGCTCAAGACCGAGGCGCTCGCGCGGCGCCAGGCGCGAAAGCTCAGCCTCGAGGAGGTGCTCGCGAAGGCCCGCCAGGGCGAGATCAAGGAGCTCAACCTCGTGCTCAAAGGCGACGTCTCGGGGTCGCTGGAGGCGCTCCAGGACGAGATCGCAAAGGTGCCCCAGACCGAGATCGCGGTCAACATCATCCACGCGGCGCCCGGCGGAATCAACGAGTCCGACGTGATGCTCGCCTCGGCGTCCGACGCGATCATCATCGGCTTCAACGTGCGTCCCCTGTCGGAGGCGCGCCGCGTCGCCGACGAAGAGGGCGTCGACATCCGCACCTACTCGGTGATCTACAAGGTCACCGAGGACCTGCGCGCCGCGCTCGAGGGCATGCTCGAGCCCGAGGAGGTCGAGGAGCGCATCGGCGAGGCCGAGGTGCTGCAGACCTTCCGCGCCTCGCGCGTCGGCAACATCGCCGGCTGCGTCGTCAAGGAGGGCAAGGTCACCAACGACGCCGAGGTCCACCTGATCCGGGAGGGGACGGTGGTCTGGACAGGCAAGATCGGCTCGCTGCGTCGCTTCAAGGACGACGTGCGCGAGGTCGAGGAGGGCCTCGAGTGCGGCGTCGTGCTCGACGGCTACGGCGACGTCAAGGTCGGCGATGTCCTCGAGCTCTTCCGCACCACCCAAGTGGAAAAGACTCTCGAGTAGGGTCGCGACTGCGGAGCTGTGCACGAATAACGTGCACGATCCCGCAGCCGTCGTTTCCCCGGCTGGCCACGCGACGGCCCTAAAGTTAGTCGCGTGACCGGGTACGTCTGCCTCGTCGAGGTCCGGCTGCACATCAACGACTCCGGCAGCCTCAAGTCGAAGCGCAAGGTGATCTCGTCGCTCAAGGCTCAGGTGCGCCAGCGCTTCGGTGCCTCGGTCGCCGAGATCGACGGCCACGACACGTGGCAGCGCGCGACGCTGCTCTGCGCGCTGGTCGGGGGCTCCGATGTCCGGGCGCGCGCCGGCGAGCTCGAGCGCTTCATCGAGGCGCGCTGCCCCGACGGATGCAGCTTCGAGCGCGACCTCCTGAGCCTCAGCGACATCCGCGACTGATCGCCGGCTATCGGGCGCCCGCGGCGTCCGGGCGCGGCCCGTCCGCTCGGGGTGCGGCCGCCACCCGAGCGCTATAGTCGCGCGCGCGATGGCTACCGCTCGGATGCGTCGCATCAACGAGCTCATGCGCGAGGTCATCGGGGGGGCGATCGCGACTGAACTCCAGGATCCGCGCATCGGATTTGTCACAGTGACCGCCGTAGAGACAAGCCCTGACCTGCGCTCCGCGCGCGTCTACGTCAGCGTGCTCGGCGACGATCGCCAGCGCTCCGACACGCTCAGCGGGCTCAACTCGTCACACGGGGTGCTCCAGGCGACGATCGCGCGCGAGATGCGGATCAAGCGCACGCCCACACTGAGCTTTCACTACGACGAGAGCATCGAGCGCGGAGCCCGAGTCTCACGGCTGCTCGAGCCGTGAGCGACGCCGCCAAGCTGTTGACCCGCGACTCCGAGCGCGATGCGACACTGGCCGACGTGGTCCGGGAGCTTCGGGCCGGCGATCGCTTCCTGCTGACCACCCACGAGAACCCCGACGGCGACGCGCTCGGGTCGCTGCTCGCCATGCATCACATCCTCGGCGCGCTGAACAAGGACTCGGTGATGTTCCTCGCCTCGAAGGAGTTCCCGCTCCCGGTCGAGTACCGCTTCCTGCCGCTCGAGGAGGTCTTCCACGAGGCCCCCGTCGATCTCGTCGACCGCGTGCTCGTCTTCCTCGACTGCGGAAACATCGACCGGATGCCGGTCGGGTGGCTCAAGCGCGATGAAGCACGCGTCCTCAACATCGACCACCACCACGACAACACGCGCTTCGGGACGGTCAACCTCGTCGACGTCGAGGCTTCGAGCACCGCCGAGATCATCTTCGAGGTCGCGCGCGGGCTCGGCGTCGAGCTGACGCCGGAGATCGCGTCGGCGCTCTACGTCGGGCTCGTCACTGACACTGGGCGGTTCATGTACGAGAACACGACCCCGCACGCGCACCGCGTCGCAGCCGAGCTGATCGAGGCCGGCGTGGACGTGGACGACACCTACCGGCGCCTCTACGAGAAGGTCCCGCTCGAGAAGCTGCGGCTCGTCTCACGCGCACTCGACAGGGTCGAGAGGCTCGAGGGCGGGGCGCTGACGATCTCCTACCTGATGGAGGAGGACTACCGCGCCGCGGGCGCGAGCGAGGTGCACACCGAGGGGATCATCGACTACCTGCGCTCGCTCGAGGGGTCCCGCGTCGCCGCGCTCGTGCGCGAAAAGAAGGACGGGCCGGAGGCGCGCAAGGTCAGTCTGCGCTCGGTCGACGGTCGGGTCGACGTCTCGCGGATCGCCCGCCAGAAGGGCGGCGGGGGACACGAGCGGGCGGCCGGGTTCTCGACCGACCTCAGCTATCCGGAGCTGGCCGAGTTCCTGAGCGCCGAGGTCCGGGCGCAGCTCTAGTGCCCCCGTCCTAGCCATGCTCGCCTTCCGCTCCCCAGAAGCGGGTCGCCATTGGTGGACGCGGCACTAGCCGCGTCGGTCCTGCTGGTCGACAAGCCCGGCGGGGTCACGTCCCATGACGTCGTGCGGCGGGTGCGCCGGGAGCGCGGCGCAAAGGGCGGACACGCCGGGACGCTCGACCCGTTCGCGACGGGCCTCCTGGTGGTGCTGCTCGGAAAGGCGACGCGGCTGCAGCGCTATCTGCTCGGGTTGCCGAAGACCTACGTGGCGACGGCCCGGCTCGGCTGGCGGTCGAGCACCGGCGACCCCGACGGCGAGCTCACGCACACAGGGCGCGTTCCCGGCGCCCTCGAGCTCCCGACCGGGACGATCGAGCAGCGCGTGCCGATGACGGCGGCGGTTCGCGTCGAGGGCGAGCGCCTCTACAAGCGCGCCCACCGCGGCGAGCAGGTCGAGACCCCGGTTCGCGAGGTCACCGTGCACCGCGCTGAGCTGCTCGATGCCGACGCCGAGCGTGCGACCTACGAGATCGAGTGCTCGTCGGGGACCTACGTGCGCGCCCTGATCGAGCTGCTCGGCGACGCTTACTGCGAGGCCCTGCGACGCACCGCGATCGGCCCGCTCAGCGTCGCGGACGCGGGAGCCGAGCTCGAGCCGATCGAAGCGCTGTCGTTCCTGCCCGAGCGCGAGCTCTCGGAGGAGGAGGCGCGCCGGGTCTCCCACGGCCAGCGACTGGCGGCCGGCGGCGAGCCGGAGGGGCCGATTCGCCTCACCCGCGCGGGACGGCTCGTGGCCGTCGCCGTGCGCGACGTCGATGCGCTTCGCCCCGAGGTCGTGCTGGCGTGAGCGACCATCCGAAAACCCCCGCGCACGCCTGGCGGTGCCGGAGCGCGCCAGGCGGCGTCCTCGCCGGCCGCACACGCGAGTTTCCGGATAGTCGCTAAGAATCCCCCGCCAATGACAATCACGGTTACCCAGCTTCCCGATGCCGAGCGTCGCGAGCGCCACGTCGCGATCGGGACCTTCGACGGCGTCCACCTCGGCCACCGCGCGGTTATCGACGGCGCCGACACCGCGCTGACCTTCGAGCCGCACCCGGTGCGCGTTCTGGCGCCGCAGGCAGCCCCCAAGCTGATCATGCCGTTCGAGATCAAGCGCGACGTCATCGACGGGCTCGGCGTCGAGGAGCTCGTCGTGATCCCGTTCGACGACAGCTTCGCCGCGATCGAGGCCGAGCAGTTCTGCGAGCAGGTGCTGGTCGAGCGTCTCGGCGCGACCAGGGTGTCGGTCGGGGAGAACTTCAGGTTCGGCGCGAAGGCGCGGGGCGACACCGCGATGCTCGAGGCGCGCGACGAGTTCGAGACCCGCGTCGTGCCGCTCGTCGAGGTCGGTGGAGAGACCGTCTCGTCGAGCCGCGTACGGGCGTTGATCGCCGCGGGAGAGGTCGACGAGGCAACGCGCTGTCTCGGCGCCCCGTTCCTGTTCGAGGGTGAGGTCGTCGAGGGAGACAGGCGCGGCAGAGCTCTGGGCTTTCCGACCGCCAACGTCGTCCCCGACGACGCCCTCGTCGTCCCCGGGCACGGCGTCTACGCGGCGTTCGCCAACGGGCATCCCGCGGCGGTCAACGTCGGCGTGCGGCCGACGTTCGAGACCGGGCGCGGGCTGCTGGTCGAGGCCTACCTGATCGACTACGAGGGCGAGCTGTACGGCCGCTCGCTGCGCGTCGCCTTCCTCGAGCGCCTGCGCGGCGAGCGCCGCTTCCCGAGCGTCGAGGACCTGATCGCGCAGATGCACCGCGATGTCCAGCAAGCGCGCGAGGTCTGCTCGGCGTTCTCGCCGCCCTAGGGGTCGATGTCCGCGGGCCGACTGCTACCTTGAACGCCGGATGCCGCTGACGAAGGAAAAGAAGGCGGAGCTGATCGGCCGCTTCGGAAGCTCCGACGCCGACACGGGCTCCGCGTCCGTGCAGATCGCGCTGCTCACCGAGCGCATCAACGAGCTCACCGAGCACCTGCGCGAGCACGTCAAGGACCACCACTCGCGCCGCGGCCTGCTGATGCTCGTCGGCAAGCGCCGGCGGCTGCTGCGCTATCTCGAGAGCTCCGACATCGACCAGTACCGGAGCCTCGTAGGCGAGCTCGGGCTGCGGAAGTGATCGAGGCGGGCGTCGCGGCGCCCGACTTCACGCTCCGCGATCACGCTGGCCAGGAGGTCAGCCTGTCGGACTTCGCGGGGCGCCGGCTGGTCCTCGCTTTCTATCCCGGCGACTTCAGCCCCGCGTGCAGCGACCAGCTCAGCATCTATCAGGAGGTCCTCGGGGAGATCGAGGCACGCAACGCGGCCCTCGTCGGGGTGAGCGTCGACTCGACGTGGTGCCATCGCGCCTTCCGCAAGCAGCTCAACCTCACCATGCCGCTGCTCTCGGACTTCCATCCCCGGGGCGAGATGTCGCGTGCCTACGACGCCTATCTCGAGGACTATGGGACCACGAACCGCTCGCTCGTCCTCGTCGGGGAGGACGGTGTCGTGCGCTGGTCGCACGCGTCGCCGACGCCGGTCGAGATCCCGGGTGCCAACCTGATCTTCGACGCGCTCGAGAACGCTGACTGAGCTCACCAGCGCCGCCGTCCCCGCGGTCGGGCCGGACGACCACGCGCGGGGCAGTGGGGTGGAGGCGATCCTCTACCTCGACCTCGGATGCCCGCACTGCGCCGCCACCTGGGCGCGGCTCGCCGAGCTCGATCTGCGGCTGGTGTTCCGCCACTTCCCGGTCGCAAGCAAGCACCCGCGCGCCCCCGCCCTGCACGCCGCCGCGGAGGCCGCCGGCGCCCAGGGCAGCTTCTGGGAGATGGTCGACTCCCTGTACGTGGACCGCGGCCGCGTCGACGACCCGCACCTGTGGGAGCGGGTCGAGCGCCTCGGCCTCGACCTCGAGCGCTTCGAGCGCGACCGGCGCTCCGAGGCGATCGCCGCCCGTGTGCGGCGCGACTTCGACGCCGGGGTTCGGGCCGGCGTGGTGGGTACGCCCGCGGCGTTCGTGGGCGGTCGGCTGGTGCGCGGAGAGCTCGAGGCGAAGCTCGCCCTTGCCGGCTGACCCCGGGAGACGGCAGCTGACCCCGCCTCTGTAGCATTGCCCGCGACCCAGTAGATCGAATGAATGGAGGGCCGCCAACCGGGCGGCCCGACAGGAAGAGGGACATATGAGCATGTTTGAGGTAAGCCGCGTCTCGGCGGAGATCGGCGGCAAGGAGATCTCCTTTGAGACCGGCAAGCTCGCCAGGCAGGCGAGTGGAGCCGTCGTCGTGCGCTCCGGAGACACCATGGTGCTCTGCACCGCGACGATGGGCGACCTGCGCGACGTCGACTTCCTGCCACTGACCGTCGACGTGGAGGAGAAGCACTACGCGGCGGGCAAGATCCCCGGCTCGTTCTTCCGCCGCGAGGCGCGCGCCGGCGAGAAGGCCACGCTGACGGCGCGGATGATCGACCGTCCGGTCCGCCCCCTGTTCCCCAACGGGTGGCACTTCGAGACCCAGATCGTCTGCCAGCCGATGTCGGTGGACCACGTCCACCCGTACGACATCCTGGCGATGAACGGCGCCTCCGCGGCGCTCGCGATCTCTCCGATCCCGGTCGCCAAGTACGTCGGCGCGGTGCGGATCGGCAAGCTCGACGGGGACTTCGTGGTCAATCCCGAGGAGGAGTCGCTCGAGGAGCTGGAGATGGACTTGATCGTCTCGGGCTCCGACGAGGCGATCCTGATGGTCGAGTGCGGCGCCGACGGCGTCAGCGAGGCCGAGGTGCTCGACGCGCTCGACATCGCCCACACCGAGATCAAGAACCTGATCTCGGGGATGGACGAGCTGCGCGAGAAGGCCGGCAAGGAAAAGCTCGAGGTCGAGGCTCCGCAGGTCGACGAGGCGCTGCTCGACAAGGTCAAGAGCTCCTACGGGGCCAAGCTGGAGGAGGCGACCCAGGTCCCCGAGAAGCTGGCCCGCCAGGATGCGATCAAGGCCGTCGAGGCCGAGGCGCTGGCCGAGTTCGCAGCCGGCGACGGGGAGATCGAGATCGACCCCGAGAAGGCCCCGGACGTCACGCGCGCGTTCTCGAAGCTCGAGAAGGACATCATCCGCCGCCGGATCGCGGTCGACAAGAAGCGCCCCGACGGTCGCGCCCAGGACCAGATTCGCGCGATCGAGTGCGAGGTCGACCTTGCGGCGCGCGCGCACGGCTCGGCGCTGTTCACCCGCGGCGAGACGCAGATCCTCTCGACGGTGGCGCTCGGCACGACGCGCATGGACATGAAGGTCGACAACCTCGGCCTCCAGGAGACGAAGCGCTTCTGGCATCACTACAACTTCCCGCCGTTCTCGGTCGGGGAGGCGGGTTTCATGCGCGGCCCGAAGCGGCGTGACATCGGCCACGGCGCGCTCGCCGAGCGCGCCCTCGCGCCGACGATCCCCGGCGAGGAGGACTTCCCGTACGTGCTGCGGGTGGTCTCCGACACGCTCGAGTCCAACGGCTCGTCGTCGATGGGGTCGGTGTGCGCGTCGTCGATGGCGCTCCAGGCCGCCGGCGTTCCCGTCAGCACGACGGTCGCCGGCGTGGCGATGGGTCTGATCAAGGAGGGCGACGACTACGTCGTGCTCACCGACATCGCCGGGGTCGAGGACCACCTCGGGGACATGGACTTCAAGGTCGCCGGGTCCAAGGACGGGATCACCGCCCTGCAGATGGACATCAAGATCACCGGCGTGACCTTCGAGATCCTCACCGACGCGCTCGAGCAGGCCCGTAAGGGACGCCTGTTCATCCTCGACAAGATGGCCGAGACGATCGACGGCCCGCGCGAGAAGCTCTCGCCGTATGCGCCCGCGATCGAGACGATCAAGATCGACCCCGAGAAGATCGGGGCGGTGATCGGCAAGGGCGGCGAGACGATTCGCGGCCTCCAGGACGAGTTCGATGCCGAGATCGACATCGACGACGATGGCACCGTGCGGGTCTACGCCCCCAGCGGGGCGCTCGTCGACGGCTGCATCAAGCGGATCGAGTCGATGACCAAGGAGGTCGAGGTCGGCGACCAGTTCAAGGGCAAGGTCGTGAAGACGACCACCTTCGGCGCCTTCGTCGAGCTGACCAAAGGAACGGACGGGCTGCTGCATATCTCGAACGTCAAGCCCGGCGAGCGGGTCGACACGGTCGAGGACGTGCTCAGCTCCGGTGACGAGATCGACGTCACGGCGATCGAGGTCGACCGCGAGCGGGGCCGGATCGGGCTGCGCCTGTCTGACGACCCGGCGATCGAGGGCAAGAGCCCCGAGGAGCTGGCGAGCGTCGGTACCGGCGATCGTGGGCCGCGCCGTGACGGAGGACGCGAACGCGGCGGCGGCCGGGAGCGTCGCGGAGGGCGCGAGCGCGGCGGACGCGGACGCGGGTGACGGCGGCGCCGGAGAGCAGGGAGGCCCTCGGCGATCTGCCCCCCGGCGTCGAGCTGACCGAGCTCGACGGCGGGACCCGCGTCGTCACCGAAGTGGTGCCCTCGGTGCGCTCGGTGGCGCTGGGCCTGTGGGTGCGCACCGGGTCGCGTGACGAGACCCCCTCGCAGGCTGGGGTGTCGCACTTTCTCGAGCACATGCTCTTCAAGGGCACCGGGGAGCACTCGGCGATCGAGATCTCCGAGATCTTCGACGGGCTCGGCGCCTCGGTGAACGCGGCGACGAGCAAGGAGTCCACGCACCTTCACGCCCGCTTCCTCGACGCCCACACCGAGCCCGCGTTCGACGTGCTGTCGCAGATGCTGCTCGGCCCCACCTACGCCGAGATCGACTCCGAGCGCGAGGTGGTGCTGGAGGAGATCGCGATGTACGAGGACGAGCCCCAGGACCGCGTCCACGACGTGCTCGGGGGGGCCGTGTTCGGCGAGCACCCGCTCGGCCGCCGCGTCCTCGGCCAGGCCGACGTGATCGCGTCCATCCCGGTCCCGGACCTCGGCGCCTACCACGACGCCCGCTATACGGGCGGCAACATCGTCGTCGGGGCGGCGGGGCATCTCGACCACGCCGGGATCGTCGAGCTCGCCGAGCGCCTGCTGTCGCCGCCCGCCGGCTCGAAGGTGGCGTCCAACGGCGCCGGGCCCGCGTATGAGCCGCGCTCTGCCTTCAGCGTCAAGGACACCGAGCAGTACCACATCTGCTTCGGCGGGCCAGGGATCGCGCGCGACGACGAGCGCCGCTACGCGCTCACGGTGCTCGACGCGATCTTCGGTGGATCCACCTCGTCGCGGCTGTTCAGGGAGATCCGGGAGAAGCGCGGGCTCGCCTACGCGGTCGGCTCATACACCGAGCAGTACGTGGAATGCGGGATGGTCGCCATGTACGTCGGGACCCGCGAGGACAACGTCGAGGAGGCGTGCCGGATAATCGGCGAGGAGCTTTCGCGCCTGCGGTCGGATGGGGTCTCCGACGACGAGCTCGAGCGCGCCAAGGAGCACGTCAAGGGCCGCATGGTGCTGGGGCTGGAGTCCACCGCGGCGCGGATGTCGCGGATCTCACGCGCGATGCTGTTCGACGTGCCGCTGCTCGACCTCGACGAGATGCTCGCGCGGGTCGACGCCGTGGACGCCGACGCGCTAGCCGAGCTGGCCGCCGAGCTGTACGACCCGGCACGGTTGTCCGCCGCGTGCATCGGCCCCAGCGAGGAGCGCTTTCGAGACTCGCTGCCGCGCGTCAGCGAGTCGCTCGCGGCCGCCGCTTGAGGCGATGATCAGGGTCGCTGTCTCCGGCGCGGCGGGCAGGATGGGTGCGACCGTGGTCGAGGCGGTCGAGGCGGCCGACGACCTCGAGCTCGCCGGGCGCGCGGATCCCGAGCTGGGGACAAAGCTTTCCGAGGCCCTGGAGGGGGCCGACGTTGTCGTCGACTTCACGACTCCCGACACGGCGCCGGCCAACGTGCGCGAGGCGCTCGCCGCCGGGGTCCACAGTGTCGTCGGCACGACCGGCTTCGACCTCGACGAGCTGCGCACGGCTGCGGAGCAGACCGGCCGCGACGGCGCGAGGTGCTTCGTGGCACCCAACTTCGCGATCGGTGCCGTGCTGATGATGGAGTTCGCGCGCCAGGCTGCCGCCCACATGACCGAGTGCGAGATCATCGAGCTGCACCACGAGGCAAAGCGCGACGCTCCGTCGGGGACGGCGAAGCGAACCGCCGAGCTGATCGAGGCCGCCGGCGGCAGCGTGCATCAGCCGATCCACTCGATACGCCTCCCGGGGCTCGTCGCCCATCAGGAGGTCATGTTCGGCGGCGAGGGCCAGACGCTGACGATCCGTCACGACTCGACCGACCGCCGCTCGTTCATGCCGGGGGTCCTGCTCGCGGTGCGGCGCGTAGGGGACCTGCCCGAGCCATTCACGGTCGGGCTCGAGAAGCTGCTCTGAGAGCCAGCCGCAAGCCGGTGCGCTGAACGGTGCCGTGGCGGTGCCTCGTCGCCGTCGAACGGTGGCTTGCGCCCCGGCGCGGTGCGATGCCTCCGAGCGCCCAGAGGACGATCGCGGGCGATGGTGCGCGTTACTTCAATTGCTGCGGGGGAGCGCCGGGGAGGGGAGGAAACGCGTTCCTGGTCGGCGTTCCTTTGAAGCAGGCGACCGTATACGGATAGTCCCGTGTCATCACGTAGTGGTACATGCTCACTTTCTTGCCCTCCCACACGATCTCCGACGTCATGCCGTGGCACTCGTCGAGATCCGCGCTCGTGAGCTCGTCCCCGTTCTCGTCGTAGGGGCTGAAGATGCCAAAGCCGTCGAGTGCATAGCCGACGAGAGCGTTTCGCTCGTGAATGTGAGGCATGCACTCGGAGAGGGCATGGCGGTGATAACCACCACCGGGCTGCGGCGCGCCGGTGCAGACATCCTGAAGCTCGTGCGCGAGCTCGTCGCGGCCGGTGGAATCGAGAGGGCCGTGCAGCGGCACGCCGTCGAGAGTGATCCCGACCTCCTTGTAGGTGCAGGAAGCCGATTTGGCCACCGTGGGGTTGTGTGGGATCGAAAAGGAAATGTCTTGGGATGTGACTTCGTTGGGGTTCGGGTCGTACGTGTAGGCCGGGTCGCTGGCTTGGACGGGGAAGATGCCCGTGGGGACGCCGAGCGGCAATCCGTTGCCGTCGATCACGCGCTGATCCTCGGTGGTCGTGATCGTGAACTCCGCGTCGCTGTAGTGGACGTTCCCCTGGACGAAGGGCTTCTTGGTCACGTCGTAGGTGCCGGCCGCGGGCTTGATCCAGTCGCCGTCCTGTTGAGACCCAGGGGCACCGGTCTGCTGGAACATCCTCGCATCGCAGACGTAGACGTAGCCCTGCTTCGGCGCATCCGTGACGTAATGCTGGTCGCCCAAGGGAAGTGCGGTCGGGTCGAGCGAGGACGAGGACTCGAGCCAGATCGTCGGCTCTGTCACGGCCGCGCCTGCGTCTGTCGTTGCCGGGGAGTCGTCGCCCGAGCACGCCCCGGCGAACGCAATGGAAACGGCGCCGAGCAGTACCGCGACGTGCGGCGCACGCCAGCCAAAGGACCTGCGGGACTCGGGGGACCCGGGGTTGCTGGTCGTCATCTCGATCTCCTTGCCGTTGTCACTGCGGCCCCAGGAGATCAGGTGAGGCTGAGGGTCCGCTGAGAGAATCCGAAGACCTCTCTAAGGATCGTTGGCGACCAGGATGACCGATTCTCAATCCCCCGCCTGTCGGGCGAGGTGATCTGACGGCCGGCGCTTCGCTCGCCTCTAAGCCCGCTGGGGGTCTACGGCCCCCAGCAGTAAAGGAAGTACACGGCGTAGGCGTCGCGCTTGATCAGCCTCGCATAGCGTTGGACTGCGTCCACGTACAGCCGCGACGGGTTGTAGGCATGAAGCGCACGACTGTAGTTGGGCGGCGCGCCCGCGTGGTGAAGCAGGTTCGCGGCGCCGAGGATCGCGTCGTGCGGATCGTGGATGTCTCCGTGCCCGTACATGTGCCAGGTCGACGGCAGGAACTGCATCGGCCCCTGGGCGCCGGCGACGCTATCGCTCTTGACGCGTCCGAACTTCGACTCGACCAGGTGGATCGCCGCCAGGTAGTGCTGCCCGGTCCGGTAGCGCCGATATGCGGCGTCGTAGTACCTCATCAGCTCGGCAAGCGGCCGCGGCCGGCCGGTCCGCACGCGGTGTGGGGGCCAACCGGCGGAGAGCCGGCGAAGCTCGCGCGCGGCGCCGGTCAACACGCCGATTTCCCTCGCCAGCGGAGTAGCAAGGAGCGCGATCGTGTTTCGGGCGAGATTCCGGTGCCCAGCGAGGGAGCGCACTGTGTCCTGGAGGTACCGCGCCAAGACCATCACCTCCTTTGGCGGCGGCGTGGTGGGCGGGTCGCCACCGGCACGCCAGGCGTCGATCGCCTGGCGCAAGGCAAGATCGTTAGCGGAGAGCTGGGCGGAGAGGTCCTCCGCGTTCGTGGCCCGGGACCCGGCGGCCGACCCCGATGGGCTGTCGCGGTCCCCCAGGCCTAAGACGACGATGCCGCAGACGGCGATCAAGGCTGTGGCCCTGGCCAGCCGGTAGCGCGAGATGCCCATGCGGGAATTGATATATCGCGTTCGGGCCCCGGCAGATCCAGGACTACCGCTTTCGGACGACGCGCTGTCGCTCTAACCTGGATCCGATGAGGGATACCTTCGGCCCACCACTGCGGGCGGCGGCCGGCATTGCCTTCATCACCGGCCTCGTTCTGCTGCTCCTCAACCCGCCGTCGCTCGCGGGACTGGGTGACCTGTTGGCGCTGCTGGTCGGTGCCGTCGCGATCGTGCTCGTCACGGCTTGGGCGACCGTGGCGCTGATCGGCAAGGAGATGCCCGAGCCCGAATTCCGGCGGCTGGTCGACCGCAGCGAGGCCCTCGCCTCGCTCCCGCCCCCCGACCGGCCGCCAAGCGAGTTCGACGAGCTGGTGATGAAGGCGCTGGACGACCTGCCCGAGCCGTTCCGCGAGCTACTCGAGCGCACGCCGGTGGTCGTCTCCAGCCGCGGTCACGAGCACCACGCCTACGGCCACTACATCGGCGGCACGGTCGCCCGCGACATCTACCCGGACCGCATAGTCATCTATCAGGACACGCTGGAGCGCGACTTCGGCCGCGATCCCGAGCTGCTGCGGGCACAAGTCGAGCGCACCGTGCGCCACGAGCTGGCCCACCACCTGGGCTGGGACGAGGGCGGGGTCCGCGGCCTCGGCCTCTGAGCGGTACACGCTCCCGCACTGCGCGACGAGCGCTAGCAGTCCACACAGCGATCTAGGGATACAGTCCCGGCGCGATGCGGCTATGCCAGATCGCATCCAGCGTCACCGACCTGCGGCGCGCTCACGCGTGGTACGAGAAGCTCGGCTTTCTGCCGGCGGGCGGGACCAATCTGTTCGCGGGGCCGATCGCGACGATGGTCCAGGGGGTCCCGCGCGCGGCCTCGACCTGCTGGTGGCTGGTCGACCGCCAGGACCAGCTTCAGATCGAGCTGTTCGAGTTCCGCAGCCCTCCGGTCCGCCGCATGCCCGCCGACTGGCGGCCCAACGACGTCGGCTACTCGATGCTCGGGATCCACGTCGGCGACCTCGACGCGACGCTCGGCAGGCTCGCCGAGGACGGCACGGAGCCGCTCAGCGAGTCGCTGGGCGACGCGGGCGCCCGACGGGTCTGCGTGCGCGACCCCGACGGCGTGCTCGTGGAGCTGATGGAGGAAGATCCGCGCGCTCCGCGGCCGCGCGAGCGCCCACGGCCCGACGCGCCCGCGGTGCGCAGCGTGACGCTCTCAGTTCCGTCGCTGGAGCGCTCGCGGCGCGTATTCGAGGACGTGCTCGGGCTGAAGCCGGCCGAAGGCGTCGGGCTTCACGCCCCCGAGCACGAGGCGCTTTGGGGCCTCGAGGGCGCGAAGCGCGAGTCGGCGCTGCTGTGGGCAGACGACATGCTCGTCGAGCTGGTCGAGTACCTGGACCCGCGCGGGCGCGACTGGCCCGACGGCTACCGGATCAGCGACCAGGGGCTGCTCAACATCGCGTTCGGGTTTCGCGACCGCGAGGAGTTCGAACGGGCCTACCGCCGCTGCATCGACTCTGGGTTGATCGCGAACTGCCCGCCGGTGCGCCTCGGCGCGTGGTCCGTGGTCTACGTCAATGACGCCGACGGGTTCAGCATCGAGCTGCTGCACGCCGAGCCCTGGTACGAGGGGCAGATGGGGTTCAGCCCGCGCTCGCGGCCGCGGTTTGCACCCTTCGTCGGTCGCGCTGCGGCGTCCCCTGACGGGCGCTTCGCCAAGGCGCTCGTCACGGGCGCGACGGGCGGGATCGGGTCCGAGCTGTGCCGGCTGCTCGCGGCCGACGGCACGCGGCTCGTCCTGCTCGACCGCGACCAGGGGCCGCTGGGTGCCTTCGCCGCCGGGCTCGAGGGCTCGGCGGAGATCGCGACGAGCGCGGTGGACTTCACCAACCTCGAGGCGCTCGACGGCGCGATCGAGGAGATAGCGGCCGAGCACCCCGACCTCGACGCCCTGTTCGTCGTCGCGGGCCTCGACCGCGCGCAGTCGATGCTCGACTTCGACTGGCGCCAGGCTCGCGACGACTTCGCCGTCAACGCTCTGTCGAGCCTCGTGCTGCTGTCGCGCCTCGCCCCGGGGATGGCGGACCGGGGAGGGGGCCACGTGACCGCTATCGCCAGCCTGGCGGCGCTCGTCGGCACCCCATACGAGGCGGCCTATAGCGGCAGCAAGGCGGCGCTGGTCAACATCGTCGAGTCGGCCCGCGCCGAGCTCGGCCCCCGCGGCCTCACGTTCACGACCGTGTTCCCGGGCTTCGTCGACACTGAGATGTTCCGCCAGAACGCCTTCAGGCACACGTACTCGATCCCCGCCCGCGACGCCGCTGAGCGCATCTACCGCGCTTCGCTGGATCGCCGCCCGGAGCTGGCCTTTCCCGGGCGCGAGTACGCGAAGGCCGGAGTCGCGAGACTCGTACCGGCGCGGCTTCGCGATCGCCTCACCCGCCAGGCGATGCGCCCCCGCGAGGACCCGCGGGACTAGTGTTGAGCGCACGATGACCGACCTGGCGCGACTCGACGCGACCGCTCAGGCGGAGCTGGTGCGAACCGGCGAGGCGAGCCCGACTGAGCTGGTCGAGGCGGCGATCGCGCGCATCGAGGCGCTCAACCCCGAAATCAACGCGGTCATCCATGCCCTGTTCGAGGACGGCCTCGAGGCGGCGGCGAGCGAGCTCCCCGACGGCCCCTTCCGGGGCGTGCCGTTCCTGCTCAAGGACCTCGGCGCGTGCTTCGCGGGACAGCCTCTGCACATGGGCATGAAGGCGCTCAAGGAGGCCGACTTCCGCGCTCCGATCGACGCCTACCTGGCGCAGCGCTTCCGCGCCGCGGGGTTGGTGACGATCGGCAAGACCAACACCCCCGAACTGGGGATCCTGCCGACGACCGAGCCGCGCGCTTACGGGGCGACCCACAACCCGTGGGACCTCGATCGCTCGCCCGGCGGCTCGAGCGGCGGCTCGGCGGCGGCCGTCGCGGCGGGCATGGTGCCGGTGGCGCACGCCAACGACGGAGGCGGCTCGATACGCGTGCCCGCCGCCGCCTGCGGGCTGGTGGGCCTCAAGCCGAGCCGGCAGCGAATCTCCGAGGGGCCGCTGGTCGGAGACCTGATGTCAGGGCTGACCTGCGAGCTGGTGGTCTCGCGCTCGGTGCGCGACACGGCCGCGATTCTCGACGCGGTGCACGGGCCGGCGCCGGGCGACCCCTACGTCGCGCCGCCTCCCGAGCGTCCCTACGTCGAGGAGCTCGAGGCGGACCCGGGCATGCTGCGAATCGGCCTCACGACGCACTCGCTGACCGACGTCGAGGCGACGCCGCGCGTCGTAGAGGCTGCGCACGACGCCGCCCGCATGCTCGAGTCCCTTGGCCACGCGGTCGAGGACTCCGCCCCGCAGGGACTGGACGAGTTCCCTCTCGTGGAGACGTTCCTGACCCGTTGGATGGCGGGCCAGGCTGCGACGCTCGACCAGTTCTCGGCGCTGCTTGGTCGCCGGCTCGGGCCAGACGACGTCGAGCCCCTGACCTGGGCGCTCGCCGAGGAGGGGAGGCGCCGCAGCGCGAGCGACTACCTCGCGGCCGTGACCATGCACCAGACGATGAGCCGCATCGTCGCCGCGTGGTACGAGTCGGGCTACGACCTGCTGCTGAGCCCGACGATGGGCGAGCCACCGACCACGCTCGGCGCCTTCGACGACTCCGGTGACGACCCGCTGGCGCCGATCATGCGCGCCCGGCTCACGGTGTCGTTCACCGCGCTGGTCAACGCGACCGGTCAGCCGGCGATCTCGCTGCCGCTGATCTGGAGCGAGGACGGCCTGCCGCTGGGCGTCCAGCTCGTCGCGCCGCTGGGCCGCGAGGACGTACTGATCCGGGTCGCGGCACAGCTCGAACGAGCGCATCCCTGGGCAGAGCGCACGCCGCCGACGTTCGCGGCCGACGCCTCGCGGGCGTCCGCGCACGAGGCGCTACGCTAGCGCCGCTATGGTCAGGATCGAAGGTGTCATAACCGCGATGGTCACGCCGTTCGGCGACGATGGCTCGCTCGACGTCGCGGCCGCGCGGCGGCTGGCCCGCCATCTGGTCGACAACGGGTCGCACGGGCTCGTTCTCGCCGGGACGACAGGTGAGTCGCCGACGCTGTCCGACGACGAGAAGCTAACGCTGCTGCGCGAAGTCCGCGAAGAGCTGAACGACGAGGCGACGCTGGTCTGCGGCACGGGGTCGAACGACACGAGCCACTCCATCGCGCTGACGCGGGCGGCATCGGGGGCCGGCGCCGACGCCGTGCTCGTCGTCACGCCGTACTACAACAAGCCGAACCGGGCCGGCCTGCGCGCCCACTTCGCGGCCGTCGCGGAGGCGGCGGGGGAGACCCCGATGCTGCTCTACAACATCCCGTCGCGAACCGTGCTCAACCTCGACCCCGACTTCATGGCCGAGCTGGCCGCTGAGATCCCAAACCTGGTCGGCGTCAAGCAGGCCAACAACGACGAGCTCGGGCCGATCGAGGGACTCGACGTGCTCGCCGGCAACGACAACGTCTTCCTGCGCTGCCTCGAGATGGGCGGCACCGGCGGCATCCTCGTCTCGTCCCACCTCGCCGGGCCCCAGATGCGCGACCTCTACGACGCCGCGACGGCCGGCGACCTCGAGCGGGCGCGCGAGATCGACGACTCGCTCCAGGACGTCTACGAGGCGACCATGGTGACCGCGAACCCGATCCCCGTCAAGGCGGGCGTCGAGATGCTCGGCCTGATCGGCGGCCGCCTGCGCCTGCCGATGGTCGAGGCCGACGACGAGCAGCGCGCGGCCGTCAGGTCGGCGCTGGAGCGCCACGGCCTGCTGGCCACGAGCGCAGGGTAGACGGCCAGCCCGATGGCGCCCCTGCGCATCCTGCCGCTCGGCGGTCTCGGCGAGATAGGCAAGAACATGACCGTGCTCGAGCACGACGGGCGGATCGTGATCGTCGACACCGGCCTGATGTTCCCGACCTCGGACATGCTGGGGATCGACCTCGTGCTCCCGGACTTCACGTACCTGCGGGACCGCGCCGCCGACATCGACGCGATCGTCCTCACGCACGGACACGAGGATCACGTCGGGGCGCTTCCCTACGTGCTGCGCGAGATCGGCATGCCCGCAGCGATCTACGGCGGCGCCCTGACGATCGGCCTCGTGCGCTCGAAGCTCGAGGAGCACAAGATTCGCGACGCACCGCTCACCGTGCTCCCGACGGGGGAGAGGCAGCAGGCCGGCCCGTTCGAGATCGAGACGATCCACATGTCCCACTCGATCCCCGACTCGCGTGCGGTTGCGGTACGGACGCCGCTTGGCACCGTGGTGGTGACCGGCGACTACAAGTTCGATCAGACCCCGGTGGACGGCAACCCGGCCGACGTGTCGCGGCTCGCGGAGTTGGGGCGCGACGGGGTGCTGTGCCTGTGCGGCGACTCCACAAACGCCGACAGGCCCGGCATCGCTCCCTCGGAGTCGAGCGTGGGGCCCGCGCTGCTCGAGACGTTCTCGCGCTGTCGAGGCCGCATCATCGTCACCTGCTTCGCCTCGAACGTCCACCGAGTCCAGCAGGTCGTCGACGCCGCCGCGCAGCTCGATCGCAAGGTCGCCCTGGTCGGGCGCTCGATGCGCAAGAACTTCAACATCGCGGCGAACCTCGGGATCGCCTCGGCGCCCGACGGGATGCTGATTCAGCCCAAGGAGATCTCCGACTACCCCGACGAGCGGGTCGTCGCCATCTCGACGGGCAGTCAGGGCGAGCCGCTGTCGGCGCTGCGCCGCATGGCGCACGCGGATCACCCCGACATCGAGCTGCACTCCGGCGACACGGTGATCTTCTCGGCCACGCCCGTTCCGGGCAACGAGCGCTCGGTCTCCGAGACGATCGATCGAATCTTCCAGATCGGCGCCTCCGTGGTGACGGCCGCCGACGCGCCGATCCACGCCTCCGGGCACGGCCTGCGGGAGGAGTTGAAGCTGATGCTCAACCTGACCAAGCCGCGCTTCGTCCTGCCGGCGCACGGAGACCACAAGCGGCTCCACCTCCACGCCCAGCTCGCCGAGGCGGTCGGGATCGAGCCCGAGCGGATCTTCAAGGGGCGAAACGGCGTCGTGCTCGAGATCCACGAGCACGGCGAGGCGCGGCTCGGCGACGACATCCACGCCGGGATGATCTTCGTTGACGGCGTCGACATCGGCGATCCCGACGACGTCGCCCTGCGTGACCGGCGCATGCTCTCGGCCGACGGCGTCTTCATCGTCGTCGCGACGATCTCCTCCGACGACGGCAGTTCGGTCGCGGCGCCGGAGGTCATGTTCCGCGGGGTTCCGTTCGTCGAGGAGGCCGACGGGCTGGTCGACGAGCTGCGCGAGGTCGTCGAGGCGTCGCTGGCCGAGGCGGCTCGAGACGACGTTCGCGAGGTGGCGCTGCTCCAGGAGGACCTGCACGACGACGTCGCTGAGTTCGTCTATGAGCGCCTGCGCCGCCGCCCGATGGTGCTGCCGGTCGTCGTCGAAGTCTGAGACACGTCAACCGAACCCGGAGGGTCCGAAAACCAAGCAGTTCGTGCGACGCAGGGAGGGGGGCGAAGCGAGCGCAATGGAATTGCGTGAGCGAGACGCCCGACCGAGTCGCGCGAACTGCGCCGGTTTGCAGGGCCCGAAAAAGAGGCCCGCCGGGTTCAGGGAGGGAAAACCCGGCGGGCCGTTGGCTCAGGCTGGCCAATCAATTGGACCCATCGGACCTAATGTTGGGGGGAGGTGGTGCGACGGGCCGCTTTGTCTCGTCCTGGAGCGCAGACTAAGAACCCTCGCTAAAGGGTTCCTTAAGAAAGCTGAATATCTCGCTAAGCCAGTCCCTCGGCCTCGTACTCGCGCAGGAATCCCTCGAACAGCCGCCGGTGGCCCTCCTCGTCGTGGAGGATCTCGATCGTCATGTCCTGGGTGACGGGGTCGACCTCGTCGGTCACCTCGATGATCCGGTTGTAGTGGTCGATCGCGCCGGTCTCGGCCTCGATCACGCCGCGGATCACGTGAACGACGTCCGTCTGCTCATCGGGCGGCTGGAGATAGGTCTGCTCGGCCTCGAAGTCCCCCGAGCCCGGCACGACCCCGTAGAGCTCCTTGATCCGCTCGGCGAAGCGCTGGGCGTGGCCGAGCTCCTCCTGGATGTCCTCCTGGAGAGATTCCTTGATCTCCTGTGCGCGCACCCCGTCGGGATTCACGGAGTTGGCGAGGTAGCTCATGACCGTTTCGAGCTCCATCCAGTAGGCGCGACGGAGCAACTCGATGATCTCCTCGCGCTGGGAGGTTCTCTCGCTGGACAGGATTCCCCGGGCATCCGTTGTCGCTGGCATCTTGCCTCCTTCGGGTTTCACTCGAAGCCGTCGGACCGGCGGCGGCCGGCCCCGGCAAACGGCTACCCGGCGCCCGCGCGCGCCTAAACTCGCGCCGGGGTGGGGGCGGAAGCCGTCTCGGTGAGGGGCAGCCGCACCGTGAAGCGCGCGCCTCCCTGCGGAGCGCTGTCGGCCTGCACCGAGCCGCCGTGGGCGTCGGCGACGGAGCGCACGATCGCAAGCCCGAGGCCCGTCCCGGAGCCCGGCGCCTCGTCGGCCGGCCCGGAGCCGCGCACGAAGCGGCCGAAGATCTGGTCCCGCAGCTCCACCGGTATGCCCGGGCCGTCGTCCGAGACGGTGAGCACCGCGGACCGGTCTAGTCGCTCCACGCCCAGCCTCACCTCGGTGCCGCTCGGGGTGTGGATGAGCGCGTTGTCGAGCAGGTTGATCACCATCCGGTGCAGCTCATCGGCATTGCCGAGGATCGGCACCTGCGGCTCGGCGTCCACGACCAGCTCGTGCCGGTAGGCCACCGGCTCGACCTCGGCCGCGGCCGCGCGGGCGATCTCGGCCAGGTCGCACTCGCGCCGCACTCCGGCCCGGCCCGCGTCGGCCCGCGCAAGAAGCAGCAGATCGGAGACCAGACGGCTCATGCGCCGCGAGGAGCGCAGCGCCGAGGCGGTTGCGGCGCGGTCCTCCTTGGTTCCGGCCCGATCGAGAGATGCGTGGAGCAGCTCGAGGTTGGCGAGCGTGCTCGTCAGCGGCGTACGCAGCTCATGGGAGGCGTCGGCTACGAAGTCGCGCTGGGCCTGCATCGCGGACTCGCGCTCCGTCTGGGCAGCGTCGAGTGAGTGCAGCATCTGATCGAGTGTCGCCGCCAGCTCCCCGACCTCGTCCTCGGTGGCGGGGCGGGGCACGCGAAGCGACGGGTCCCGGGTCGAGGCGATCTCTCGCGCCGCGGCCGTCAGCGATGCGATCGGGCGCATCGCCCGGCGCGCGACGACCACCCCGGCGAAGGCGGCGAGCATCGTCCCGGCCAGGACTCCGGCGGCGAGGAAGAGCCACAGACGGTCGATCGTCGACTGGAGGTCGTTGTGGTTGCGCGCGTACTGGACGTAGATCGCTGGCAGCCCGAGCTGGTCGGTCGCCACCGGGACGGTGGCCACCTGGAACGGCCCGACCTTGTGGACGCCGGGCTCGGGAGGCCCGAGGTCGGCCGCATTGTGGGTCTGCGCGAGGACCTGCTCGTTGCCGTCGACCACCCGGATTGCGGCCTGGTCGGCCATCGCGACCTCCTCGAGGTTGGGCGCCTGATCGATCCCGTGGCCCGAGAGCTGGATCTCGAACGCCAGCTCGCCGGCGGCCGAACGCAGCTCGTCGTAGTACTCGTCGGTGAGTCGGTCGGAGAACAGCCGCCCGACGACGAGCGCGAACCCGACCAGGATGACGAGCGTGAGCGCCGCCGAGACGGCGGCGAGGCGCCACGTGACCGGCCATCGGGCGGGTCGGGAGAGGACGCCTCCGATGCCTCGCGATGCACGGTCGCGCCACATCTAGATCGTGGTGAGGTCCGTCATCTAGGCCTTGACCACGTAGCCGGCGCCGCGCTTCGTATGCAGGAGGCGCGGTTCGCCGCCGGCCTCCAGCTTGCGGCGCAGGTTCGACACGAAGACGTCGATCGTGTTGGTAAGGGCCATCGGGTCGTACCCCCAGACCTCTTCGAGGAGCCGCTCGCGCGAGACGACGAGGCGCTCGTTGCGCATCAGGTACTCGAGCAGCTCGAACTCGCGGCTCGTCAGCTCGATCGGGCGGTCGGCGCGGTTCACCTCGCGTGTGTCGGGGTTCAGCCGCAGGTCGCCGACCGCTAGCTGTGCGCTGCCGCGCGGCGGGCGGCGCCGCATCAGCGCCCTGATCCGGGCGAGCAGCTCCTGACGCTCGAACGGCTTGACGAGGTAGTCGTCGGCGCCGCTGTCGAGCCCCTCGACGCGGTCGTCGGTGCCCGTGCGCGCGGTGAGTATCAGGATCGGCACATCGCTCTCGGCGCGCAGCCGGCGACACACCTCGACCCCGTCGAGCCGCGGCAGCCCGAGGTCGAGGACGACGAGGTCGGGTATGAACTCCTCGGCGGCGTCTAGCGCCTCGACGCCGTCGGCGGCCGTGCGCACCTCGTGTCCCTCCTGGCGCAGCGAGCGCCGCAGCACGTCGGCGATCTCGGCATCGTCCTCGACGACGAGCACCCGACCTGTCGCGACCTCCGCGGAGAGCATGGCTCAAGGGTAGAGCGAGCCGGACGTGGGACGCAGGTTCTTTAGCGAGGCTTTATCGGCAACCCTCGGCGGACCGTGGGCGGGGGCAGGGCTGCTGCCTGGCGTGTCGAATCCGCTCTACGAATGCTTCGAAAGCGCAAGCCGGCGAGTCGCGCGACGCGCGGGGCGTCGTCGCGCCGTGGGCGCGGCGGCTCTCGGACCCGTGCTTCGTCGCGCGGCCGCGCGACGTCACGGTCACGCAGGCGGGGTATCCGGCTCGAGCAGCGCCACCTCGACCTGATCGGCCTCGGGCTGATCGCCGCCGGCGTCTATCTGTGGGGGGTGTGGTTCCTGGGCTGGGACGGAGGCCGGGTCGGCTCGGCGGCGGACACGGCGATGGCATACGTAGCCGGCGCGGTTGCAGGCGTACTGCCGCTCGTTCTGGCCGGGATCGGCGTCGCGCTGCTGCTGCGGCCGTTCATCCCCGCGCCCGGGGCGCTCAACGCCGGCGCGGTCTGCCTGCTGGCGGGGCTGCTGCTCGCCTATGCGTCCCAGACCGCCGGCCTCGGCCCCGATCAGCCCCACCGCCACGGTTTCTTCGAACCCGATTTCTTCAGTGACCACGGCGGGGCTGTGGGCGAGACGCTCTACTGGGCTGCCGCGACGCTGTTTCAGCGTCCCGGCGCCCACATCCTCGCCATCCTGCTCGTGGCCGCGGGCCTGCTGCTGTTGAGTGGAAGCACGTTCTCGGCGCTGGCCGGCCGCGGCGCGGCGGCGCTGCGCCGGGCGGGGAGCGCGGGGCGGGACCTCGCACGCGCCGCGCTCCCGACTCGCGAGCACCCCGACGAGGCGCTCGTCCTGACCGAGGCGAACGACACCGAGCCGTTCGCCACCGAGCTGCTCGGCCCGGACGGGGAGGACGGCCACGAGGTCGAGACCGTCGCCGGGGCGGCGGGCGACGGAGCGCGACCGGGTTCACCTCCCGCGCTCAGCTTCGACGAGACGGTGAACCTTCCGACCGACGGGGACGACGCGGTCGACTCCGCCGACGGGCCGCCCGGGCCTCCGAGCGAGGAGATCGCGGTCGCGCGCACGCCGATGGCGGAGCGCCGCAGCGGCGTCACCGAGTCCGACGAGCTTTCCTACACGGTGCCACCGGCGAAGCTGCTCCACAAGGGCGGGCCGGACCAGGCACCCGACACGCGGGGTCGGGAGGCGGTCGGGAGGGCGTTGATCGAGACGCTGGCGAGCTTCGGGGTCGATGCCGAGATCGTGGGCACCGTGATCGGCCCGCACGTCAGCCGTTACGAGCTGCGGCTGGCGCCCGGGACCAAGGTCTCGAAGGTCACCCAGCTCAAGGACGACCTCGCCTACGCCCTCGCCTCGACCGACATTCGCATCCTGGCGCCGATCCCGGGCAAGCAGGCGATCGGGGTCGAGGTCCCCAACCAGCGCCGCAAGCTGGTGCGGCTCGGCGACATCTACCAGGGCCGCCCGAGCGGCTCGTCGCCGCTGGTGGGCTGGCTCGGCAAGGACATCGCGGGGCACGCCGTGTGGACCGACCTCGCGAAGATGCCCCACGTCCTGGTGGCCGGGACGACCGGGTCGGGAAAGTCGGGCTGCATCAACGCCATCCTGTCCTCGCTGCTGCTGCATGCCTCGCCGAACGAGCTGCGGCTCGTCCTCGTCGATCCCAAGCAGGTGGAGCTCAACCACTACGAGCAGATCCCCCACCTGCTGACGCCCGTGGTGACCGCGCCGCGCCTGGCAGCGAACGTGCTCTCGAACCTGATCGTCGAGATGGAGAGTCGCTACGGCGTGATGGGCCAGGCCCGAGCGCGCAACCTCGCCGAGCTCAATCGAATCCGGCGGCGGGCCGGACACCCGCCGCTGCCCCACATCCTGTGCGTGATCGACGAGCTCGCCGACCTGATGATGGTCGCCCCGGCGGAGGTCGAGGACTCGGTGATCCGGCTCGCCCAGAAGTCGCGGGCCGTCGGCATCCACCTCGTGCTCGCCACCCAGCGCCCCTCCACCGACGTCATCACCGGGACGATCAAGGTCAACATCCCGGCGCGCATCGCGTTCGCGGTCGCCTCCCAGGTCGACTCGCGGGTGATCCTCGACCAGGGGGGCGCCGAGACGCTGCTCGGGCAGGGGGACATGCTCTTCCGGCCCGCCGGGACGTCGAAGCTGCAGCGGATCCAGGGCGCGTTCGTGACCGAGGAGGAGATCGCGAAGATCACCAAGCACTGGTCACGCCAGGGCGAGCCGGAGTTCGCGGAGGAGCTGCTCGAGGCCAGGATCGAGCCCGAGGACGAGGCCGACGGCGAGCTGTCGCCCGATCAGGACGACCTGCTTGCCGACGCGGTGCGCCTCGTCGTGCAGACCCAGACGGCATCGGTGTCGATGGTCCAGCGCCGCATGCGCGTCGGCTACACGCGCGCCGGGCGCCTGATCGACATGCTGGAGCGCCGCGGCGTGATCTCGGGATACGAGGGCTCCAAGCCGCGCCAGGTCCTGATATCCGAGGCGGAGCTTTCGCGCGTCCTCGAACGGCTCGACGGGACGGGCGCGGGCGCGGCCGAGGGCGACGAGCTCGAGCCGGTCGGCGAGGCCGCCGGCCCGCCCCCTGCGAGCGACTGACCCGCGGGGCGGAATACCCCGCCGGGCGGGGACAATAGGGTCGCCATGGCAGCCACATCCGGCGACGACACCTCGCGCATCGGCTCGATCCTCAAGGAGGAGCGTGTCCGTCAGGGCCTCGAGATCGGCGCGGTCGAGGCGCGCACGAAGATCCGCGCGAAATACCTGCGCGCAATCGAGAACGAGGACTGGGACGTCCTTCCCGGAGCGGCCTACACGCGGGGGTTCCTGCGCACATACGCCGGCATCCTGGGGCTCGACGCCGAGGCGCTGGTCGACGAGTACCGAGCCAGGTTCGAGGAGCATGAGAGCCAGCCGGTCGGGATCGCCGAACCGGTGCTGCGCGGAGGCATACCCCGCGAGGGCGAGCGGCCGCGCATCGATCGCCGCCTCGTCGTCGGCCTCCTGGTCGCGGGCCTCGCCGTGCTGCTGCTCGTGCTCGGGCTCACGGGAGGCTCCGACGAGGAGAAGGGCGAGCCCGCCGCCCAGCGCAAGAACCAACCGGGTCATCACAAGCACAAGCAGCAGAACAACGAGCCCGTGCCGGACACCGTGAAGCTCGACGTAACCGCGCGGTCCGACTCCGAGGTTTGTCTCGTCTCGCAGGGCGGCGCCGTCCTGCTCGACAACAAGCTGATGGAGACCGGTGACGAGGAGACGTTCGAGTCGGACACGTTCGACCTCAGCCTCGGGTTCGGCGCGGTGGAGCTTTCGGTCAACGACGAGTCCCAGCGTCTCAGGGCAACCCCCGACGCTCCGCTCACCTGGGAGATCGCACCGCGGGGGGTCCGTGCGCCCGTCGCAGACCCGGACCCCGACTGCCCGTGAGCTCCGACTCGGTCGTCAGGGCGGGGATCGTCGTCACGGGGACGGAGGTCCTGACCGGACGGGTGACGGACCGCAACGGCCCCTGGGTTTCGCAGCGCCTCGAGGAGCTCGGCGTCGAGGTCGCGCACATCCTGTGCGTCGGCGATCGGCGCGAGGACCTGCTCGACGCGCTGCGATTCTGCGCCGAGCAGGGGCTGGACCTCGTGGTGACGACGGGCGGACTGGGCCCGACCGCCGACGACCTCACGGCGGAGGTGGTTGGCAGGTTCGCGGGCCGGGAGCTGGTGCTCGACGAGGGAATGGAGGAGAAGATCGCGGCGGTGCTGCGCGGCTTCGCGCGCCGGTTTCGGATGGACCCCGAGGCGCTGCGGGTCGCGAACCGCAAGCAGGCCATGGTGCCCGAAGGGGCCAAGACGGTCGATCCCGCCGGTACCGCCCCGGGGCTCGTGGTGAGGGCGGACGCGATGACGATCATCGTGATGCCGGGGCCGCCGAGGGAGCTGCACGCGATGTGGCCGCATGCGCTAGAGACGGAGGAGGTGCACGAGGTGCTCGATCGGGCCCCTCCCTACAGGCTCGACGAGCTCCGAATGTTCGGGATCCCGGAGTCCGAGCTCGCCAAGAGCCTGCGGGAGATCGAAGCCGAGGTGGACCTCTCGCCGCTGGAGATAACGACCTGCCTGCGTCAGGCGGAGCTCGTCGTCGACATTCGCAGCCGGCCGGGTGACGAGGAGCTCGCCCGGCAGGTGAGCGACGAGATCGTCGTGCGCCACCGGCGCCACGTCTTCAGCGTCGGGGGCGAGTCGATCGACGACCAGGTCGCCGAGCTTCTGGCGGGCCGCCGGATCGCGGTGGCCGAGTCGTGCACGGGAGGGCTGCTCGGCGCCCGGCTCACGCAGCGCCCCGGGTCCTCGGCGTATTTCGCGGGCGGGGTCGTCGCCTACTCGGACGAGGCGAAGGGGGACCTTCTCGACGTTCCCACCGATTTGATTGCGACCCGCGGCGCGGTCTCACCCGAGGTCGCCGAGGCGATGGCGGACGGCGCGCTGGTGCGTTTCAACGCCGACGTGGCGTGCGCCGTCACGGGCATTGCGGGTCCGGACGGCGGCACCGAGGACAAGCCGGTGGGCTACGTCTGCTTCTGCGCCAAGCTCTCCGACGGGACGGTGCTGGCCCGCGATCCGCGCCTGCCCGGCGGCCGCGACGACGTGCGCGACCGCTCGGTCACGGTCGCCATGCACCTGCTGCGAATGCTGCTGCGCGGGGAGGAGCCGCCGCTGTGAGCGAGGTCGAGCCGTTCGCGGTCTCGCTCTCCGAGCAGGCGCTGGGGGACCTGCACGAGCGGCTGCGGCGCACGCGCTGGCCCGAACAGCCGGCGGGACTCGGCTGGGAGCTGGGCGTCGACATCGACTACCTGCGCGAGCTGTGCGCGTACTGGCTCGAGGGTTACGACCCGGTGCGGCTCGAGGACTCGCTCAACGCGTTTCCCAACTGGCGTTGGGACGGCATCCACTTCCTGTGGGAGCGCGCCGACGGCGGTGGGGGCCTCCCGGTGATGCTGGTGCACGGCTGGCCCGGGGGGCCGATCGAGTTCCGCGACGTGATTCCGCGCCTCGTCGATGCCGGGCACGACGTGATCGTGCCGTCGCTGCCCGGCTACGCGTTTTCGGACGCGCCTGAGGAGCCGCTCAACACCGCCGGAGTCGCGCGCCGGTTCGCGGCGCTGATGAAGGCTCTGGGCTACGAGCGCTACGCGCTCCAGGGCGGCGACTGGGGCGCGGCGATCACGTTCCAGATGGCTCACCTGGCACCGGAGCGCGTGGCGGCGCTGCACCTGAATGCGGTGTCGGTCCTGCCGGCCCCGGCCGACCTCAGCGATCCGCCGCTGTCCGAGGCAGAGCAGGACTTCATCCAGCGCGGCGTGCGGTGGCGCAACCGCAGCGGGCACCATCTGCTGCTGCACTCGGCGGCGCCCGACGCCGTCTCGGTCGCGTTCAACGACTCCCCGGCCGGGCTCGCCGGCTGGCTGCTCGAGAAATACCGCGTGTGGAGCGACTGCGAGGGCGAGGTCGAGCGCCGCTTTTCGAAGGACGATCTGTGCGACTTCTTCACGATGTACTGGGCGACGGGGACGATCGCGCCCTCGCTGCGCCTCTACTGGGCCGAGCGCCGCGACCGCTCCCGGCTGCCCGCGGGCGAGCGCGTCACGGTCCCGGCCGCTGTCGCCGACTTCCCGATCGACATCGTCCCCGCGCCGCGCGACTGGGCCGAGCGCCTGCTCGCCGACATCCGCCGCTGGACCGAGATGCCGCGCGGCGGCCACTTCGCCGCCTTCGAGGAGCCCGAGCTGCTATCCGACGACGTGATCGCGTTCCTGGGCGAAGTCGACTCGGGGACGGGCCAGGCATGACCGAGGGGCCGAGTTACGTCGACGGCAAGTACGTCGCCGAGCGACGGCGAAATCCACTGGTGCAAACGTCGCTCGGCGGCCGGGTGCTCAGCGCGTCCCAGCTTCCGTGGTTCAGCGTCCTTCCCCCGAAGGGCTTCGGCGTTCTCACGACCACGGGTCGCAAGACGGGAAAGACGCGCCGGCGATGCGTTCGCGCGATCCGCCGGGGCGACAGGGCGTACCTGGTCGCGATCGGCGGCGAGTTCTCCGGCTGGCTGAAGAACGTCCGCGCGACCCCCGAGGTGCGGCTGCGCATCCGCGGCGGGACGTTTTCGGGCATCGCGCGGGAGCTGCGTGACGATTCAGAGAGACAGGAGGCGATGACCGCATTCTGCGAGACGGTCAACCCTTTCGATTACGCCGAGTGCCGTGCGCACCGGAGAGGCCGTCCCACGCGCTCGAAGGTCAGGGAGCTGCACCGCACCTGGTTTCAGGGCGGAGTTCCGCTCGTGGTCGAGCTGCGGCCCGACTAGTCAGCCAGCAGGCGGAGGTGCGCCTGCCACTCGGAATCGATCCGGGCAAGCGCCTCGAAGACGATCGCCTGCAGCTCATCCTCGTCCTGCGTATCGGAGTCGAAGGTGGCGCACTCGAACTCCGGGTCGTAGCCGACAGGGATGTCGAGGGCCTCGCCGGCGTCGTTCGCGAGCTGCTCGGCCTTGGGGCCGATCGCCTCGAGCGTGAGGATCGCCATCGCGAGCCACATTACTCGTCGGCACACGGTTGTCCGTCACTGATTGCGCGCTCAGCCTGGATCGGGTTGGATATCCGAATGCGGCGAGGGTGGCGAAGAGCGGGTCGAGTCGGCGTCGCCCTGGTCGTCCTCCTGCTCGCCGCGCCCTCGGTCGCCGCGGGTCGAGAGCCGCTCGACATCCAGCTGTTCGCGAAGATCGGGCCCCCGGGCCAGCCGGAACCGGTGGCGGTGGGCCCCGACGGTCGCGTCTACGTCGGCACGAACCAGCTCGGGCATGGCGATGCCGATGCGCCGTCGAAGGTCTTGGCGTTCTCGGCCAACGGCGAGCTTCTACGCGAATACGAGCTGCGCGGTCAGCCGCTCGACCAGGACCACGGCATCCAGGGTCTGGTCTTCGACCGCGACGGGCTCCTGTACGTGCTCGACCGTTCCGCGGACCCCCGCGTCGTGGTCCTCGACCCGGCAACGGGAGACCAGGAGAGATACGCCAGCTTTCGCGACGTTCCGCCGTGCAGCGGCACGCCCGACGGCAATTGCTCCCAAACCGTCAACGACTCGCCGGCCGGCCCCGACTACGCGGTCTTCTCGGCAACGGGCGACCTCTACGTCACCGACATCGACCAGGCGTTGATCTGGAAGGTGCCCGCGGGCGGCGGCGACGCCGAGATCTGGCTGTCCGACCCCCGGCTGGAGAGCCTCTACGGGCCGAACGGAATCCAGTTCATGGCCGACGGCCGGACGCTTCTGTTCGCGAACACCGCGTCGAACCCGCTCGCCGGCAACCCGCTTACCGGACGCCTCTACACGGTCCAGGTGCAGGCGGACGGCGGTTCCGGCGAACTGACGCAGGTCTGGGAGAGCCTGCCGGTCGACGCGCCGGACGGCATCGCGATCGCCGAGTCGGGCAACGTCTACGTCGCTCTCGCCGGCGCCAACCAGGTTCTTTTGCTCTCACCCCAGTTCACCGAGATCGCGCGCGCCCCAGCCGACCCGGTGGCCAACCAGGCCCTGCCGGTACCGCTGGACGGGCCGGCCAGCATCGCCTTCCTCGGCGACCGGCTGCTCGTCACCAACCATTCGCCGATACGCGGCGACCCGGCCAGCTGGGCGATCCTCGACGTCTTCGCCGGCGAGCCCGGGCTACCGCTGAACTACCCGGGGATCTTCCGCCCGCAGCTGCGGATCGAGCTGCTCGCGGTTCGCTCGGGACCTCACGGGCGCATCCGCCTGCGCGTCCGCGTCACGCGCGATCTCGCGGCGCTCGAGGTCCCCGTCGACAGAGCGAAGGTGCGGGCGCGGGGCGAGCGGGCACGGACCAACGAGCGCGGGATCGGAAGGCTGGCGGTTCGGCCCCGCGACAACGGGCGGATCGTCGTCAAGGCCGAGAAGCCGGGCTTCGCCGCGACCAAGGTGACGGCGCACCACAGGCCGAAATGATGCCGAGACGGAGCGTGATGAGGCCATAGCCCATAAATAGCTGCAGAGGTCGCCGGCTTCAGGAGTCGCCGAAGAAGCTCAGCGCGCGGTCGCGGACGAGGTTGGGCGCCTCGTCGGCGATGAAGTGGCCCACGCCGGGGACGAGCTCGACTGAGAAGTCGTCGGCACGGCGCTCGGCGCCCTCGAGCCACTCCGCTTTCATGACGTGGTCGCCCGTTCCGAATAGCAGCAGGGTAGGAGGCTGAAAGTGCTGACGCCGGTAGCGGCCGCGCAGCAGCTCGGGAATCTCGCGCAGCTGGAACGTGCGGTAGTACTGGACGCTGGCGTTGGCGCGGGCCGGCTGGCGCAACGGGCCGAGCAGCGCATTGCGGTCCTCCTCGGACCACGAGATGCCCCCAACCCAGCGCAGCACCGCGTTGCCCGAGGCGAGGCCGCGGACGGCGGCCGGGCCGAGGCCCGGGGACGCGAGCACCCATTGGTACCAGAAGCGCCACGTGCCGATGAGGGCACGGCCGCTGATCTCGGTGAACGGGGGCATGATGTTGAGCGCGAGGAAACGCTCGATCCGCTCGGGCTCGCGAAACCCGATCAGGAAGCCGACCCAGCCGCCCCAGTCGTGGCCGACGAGCCTGAAGCGTTCGACCTCGAGGGCGTCGAGCAGCGCGAGGACGTCGGTGGCGAGGTTCTCCTTCTCGTAGCCGCGGGGTGGTGCGTCGGTCCATCCGAGCCCGCGCAGGTCGGGGCAGATCACGCGGTGGCGCTCGGCGAGCGGACCGATCAGGTGCCGCCACTCGTACCAGTGCTGCGGCCAGCCGTGCAGCATCACGAGGGGGTCGCCCTCGCCGGCCTCCGCGACGTGCATCCGCAGTCCGTTGGCATCGACCAAGCGGTGCTCGACGCCGGCGACCTTGGGCATCCCGGCGAGATCGGCGCGAGACTCCATGGCCATGCTGGTCGCGATCATCGCACGTGATCCTCGATTGATCCGTGTGAGCGGTGTCGCGTTCAGCGCGCCCTTCGGCGGTCCCGCTGGCGTAGGTTGACGGCGGTGGCGAAGGAGAGGTTGAAGAGCCCCCGGGCGCGGCTGTTCGTCGCGCTCGACCTTCCCGACGAGATCCGCCGCGGCCTCGCGGCGTGGCAGCGCGACGGGCTGACGGCCGAGGAGCTGCGGCCCTCGCCTCCCGAGACCCTGCACATGACGCTCGCCTTCCTGGGCTACCACCCGGAGCGCGAGCTGGAACGGATCGCCGAGGCGGCAACCGGGATCGAGGCGGAGGCGCCGGAGGCGCGGCTGCTGCCCGACCCCATCCCGGTCCCGCGCGGCAGCCGCCCGCGCCTGTTCGCGATCGACGCCGAGAGCCCCGGCGCGATCGCGCTCCAGGCGAAGGTCGAGGCGAGCCTGGTCGAGGCGGGGTTCTACAAGCCCGAGAAGCGCGCCTTCTGGCCCCATCTGACGGTCGCCCGGGTGCGCTCCGAGCGCCGCCCGCCGGGAAGCGGCGCCAAGAAGCGCCGTTTTGCCCGCCCGATGCGCGTCGAGAGGCCTCCCGGACCGCTTCCGGAGACGCTCTTGGAGCCTTTTTTCTGCGTCCGAGTGACGCTCTACCGTTCTCTGCTCCGGTCGTCGGGCGCGGAGTACGTGTCCGTGGCCAACGTGGAGCTGCCGATCGCCGGCAGCGGAAAGGCAAGCTGAGATGGCAGATCAAAAGAGACCCCTGAGAGAGGCCAACGTCGCCAAGGACGCGAAGGCCAAGGACGCGGCGCTCAACGCCGCCGTGAGTCAGATCGAGCGCGAGTTCGGCCAGGGCTCGGTCATGAAGCTCGGCGACAAGACCGCGGTCGAGGTCGAGGCGATCCCGACCGGCGCGCTGTCGCTCGACCTGGCCCTCGGGGTGGGCGGCGTCCCGCGCGGGCGCATCGTCGAGATCTTCGGCCCCGAGTCGTCGGGCAAGACGACGCTCGTCTACCACATCATCGCCGAGGCTCAGGCGCGCGGGGGCATCTGCGCCTTCGTCGACGCCGAGCACGCGATCGACCCGATCTACGCCCGCCGCATCGGGCTCGACGTCGACGAGCTTCTCGTCTCGCAGCCCGACTACGGCGAGCAGGCGCTCGAGATCGTCGACGTGCTGGTCCGCTCCGGCGCCGTGGACGTGGTCGCGGTGGACTCCGTGGCGGCGCTCACCCCGCGGGTTGAGCTCGAAGGCCAGATGGGGGAGACCCAGGTCGGGCTCCAGGCGCGGCTGATGTCCCAGGCGTTGCGCAAGCTCGCCGGCAACCTGAACCGGGCCAAGACCGTTTGCATCTTCACCAACCAGATCCGCGAGAAGATCGGGGTCAGCTTCGGCAGCCCCGAAACCCAGCCCGGCGGGCGGGCGCTCAAGTTCTATTCCTCGCAGCGCCTCGACCTACGCCGGATCGAGACGCTCAAGGAGGGCACCGAGGCGGTCGGCAACCGCGTCAAGGTCAAGGTCGTAAAGAACAAGGTCGCCGCGCCGTTCCGGCTTGCGGAGTTCGACGTCGAGTACGGCCAGGGGATCTCCAAGGAGGGCTGCATCCTCGACCTCGGCCTCGAGCACGACCTCGTCCAGAAGTCGGGCTCGTTCTTCTCCTACGGGGAGCTGCGCCTCGGACAGGGCCGCAACAACTCGAAGCAGTACCTGGCCGAGCATCCCGAGCTGACTACGGAGATCGAGGGCAAGATCTACGCGGCTCTCGGGATCGAGCAGCCGGCCGCGGCGCCGGCGCCGATCGCCGACCTTGAGGCCGAGACCGAGGTCGACGCGCCCGCCAAGGACGCCAAGAAGGCCGAGGCCAAGCAGCCCGAGCGAAAGGCCGCGTAGGAGATAGCGGTTCCGCGGAACCCCCCCACCGTGGCGGAGGACGCCTTCGAGCTTGCGCTGAAGGCGCTGGGGCGTAAGGAGCGCTCCAGCGCCGAGCTTGCGCGGTGGCTGCGCGAGCGTGGCGTCGCGGACGACGACGTCGATGACGTCGTCGGGCGCCTGACCGAGATCGGTGAGCTCGACGACGGGCGCTTCGCGCTGCGCTACGCCGAGGACAAGCGCGAGCTCGCGGGTTGGGGTGCGGAGCGGATCCGCGAGGCGCTGCTCGCGCGGGGGATCGCCCCCGAGCACGTCGAGGCGGCGGTCGCGGCGGACTCCGAGGGAATCCAGATCCGCCGGGCGAGCGACCTGCTGGCGCGGCGCGAGCGCGGGCTCGAGTCTGATGCCGACAGGGCCAGCGCGCTGAGCTATCTGACGCGCAGGGGCTACTCGTACGAGATCGCGCACGAGGCGATCAGGACGGCGGGAGCGGAGTAAGCTCTCAATCAGGCCCGTTGGGGGCGTAGGTTTACTTGGGGGGGA